>Ga0136653_10000480_pt1 | contig 21026 bp, 16 predicted proteins | sample LakKivw275mmetaG_FD_94866 | JGI IMG/M metagenome (GOLD analysis project Ga0136653, IMG submission 94866) | Anoxic lake water microbial communities from Lake Kivu, Rwanda to study Microbial Dark Matter (Phase II) - Lake Kivu water 275m metaG... | ecosystem: Environmental > Aquatic > Freshwater >...
GAACAGGCCGCCCGGGACGATCGGCTCGGGTCCGCCCGATAAAAGCGATCAAAGACCCGGGCGGCCTGTTCCGCTGGAATGCCCGGGCCGTTGTCGGCGACCTCGATGAGGACCTCCCCATCCTTGACGCGGATGGCCACGACGATCGGGCCCGACGGCGGCGAGTACTTGATCGCGTTGTCGAGCAGGTTGACCAGAGCCAGCCGCAAGGTCGGTTCGTCGGCCAGGACGTGCGCTTCCCCTGCCGAGGTCAGGGTCAGGTCTTGACGCTTCTCCTCGGCGAGGGGCCGCAGGTCGTCGACGGCCCGGACCGCGAGAGCGGAGGCATCGATCTCCTTCCGGCGCGTCGCGATGGCCCCGGCGTCCGCCCGGGTCAACGTCAGGAGGCTGTCGACCAACTGGCTCAGCCGGCCGACCTCCTCGAGCATGCTGCCGATCCGGTCCCGATACGTCGAGGCATCGAGGTCCTCCTGGAGGGCCACCTCGCCGACACTCTGGATGACCGTGAGGGGCGTCCTCAGCTCGTGCGAGGCGTCGGCCGTGAAGCGGCGCAGACGATCGAAGGACCCTTCCAGACGGGACAACATGTTGTTGATGACGCCGGCCATCCGCCCGAATTCATCCCGGGGATCTTCGACCGGCAGCCGGGCCGACAGGCTTTCGGCCGATATCTTCTCGGCCCGGGCGGCCATCTGGGCGACCGGCCGCAGCAGCCGGCCGGCCAGCAGCGACCCGCCGAGCGCGGCCAGAGCGAGACTGACGGGCAGGGCCAGCACAAGTATGACGACCAGCGTCTTCAAGGCCCGGCGGATCGGCTCTTCCGACACGGCAACGGTCAGGATCACGCCCGAGGCCACGGGGCCGGACCTCAAGCGGAACGCCGCTCCGGCCGGTGTCAAGATCGTCTTTCGGGACGACGCCCCGTCCGCGGCGACGGTCCCGAGGCCGAGGTCCTTGAAAGCCGCGGTCTCGAACAGCAGAGTTCCGTCCCGGCGGATCTCGAAGAGCCGTCCGGGCACCTCGTCCTGGAGCTCGCTGAGATCGGTGACGTCCTCCGCCACGTCCTGGGAGACGACCTGGAACTCCGCTTCTACCTGCCGGTCAAGCTGGCCGATGAAACCGGCCCTCACGGCTAAGAAGATCGCCACGAAAAGCGCGAGGACGGTCACGGCCAGGACGGCCGTGTACCAGAGCGTCAACCGCACCCGCACGCTGGCCGGCCGGATCCTCATGGCCCGGTCTCCGAGACGATAAAACCGACCCCGCGCAGGGTGTGGATCAATTTCACGGCGAACGGGTCGTCGACCTTCCGCCTTAATCGGCCGATGTGGACGTCGATCACGTTGTCGAGCGGGGTCGCCCGGAGCGTTTCTTTCCAGACCTCCCGGGCCAGCATGTCCCGGGTCACGACATGCTCGCAGTTGCGCAGAAGAAATTCGAGCAGGTCGAACTCCTTGGCCGTCAAAACGATCGTTTGTCGGGCCCGGGCGACCGTCCTCTTGACCAGGTCCATCTCGAGATCGGCGACTCCAAGCTTGGTCAGCGGGTCCCCCCGTCCCCGGCGCGAGAGGGCCCTGATGCGGGCCGTCAGTTCGGGGAACGCGAACGGCTTGACCAGGTAGTCGTCGGCGCCGAGATCGAGGCCGAGGATCTTGTCCTCGAGCGCGTCACGGGCGGTCAGGATGAGGACGGGCGTCGCCTGATCGGTCCGGCGGAGGGTCCGGAGGATCTCCGTGCCGTCCCGGCCGGGGAGCATCAGGTCCAGGATGACGAGGTCGAACGGTCCCGAATGAAGGAGAAAGAACCCTTCCTCTCCGCTCAGGGCCAGCTTGACCTGATAGTGCTCGGCCTCGAGCCCCTTCTTGATGGCCTGGGCGACCTTCTTTTCGTCCTCGATGACCAGGATATTCAAGGCCGTGCTCTCCGGAGAGCCTGAATATAGCACCCGGCCCAACCGATCGCCACTGAACTTTATCTGAATAGGATTTCAGAGTGGGACGCTCGGGGACCTTGCGGACGGAACGTCCCCAAAGACGCCCTCGCTATGAGGATCAGAGCCGCCGTGATCCCTGCGCCATCCCATCGAGGGTGGGAGCCGACCCAGGCGATCAGGAGGCCGATCGCGACGGGCGGATCGAGCCAGGGAATGATCCCTCGTGCGCTCTTCATCGGCCGTTTTCCGTGGCAGCTCTGCGCGAAGGCCGGCACGGCAACTGCGACCTTTCGGGTCATCGCATAGCGCGACGCCGTCCTCAAAAAACCTCTAGCCTGGCGGCATTCATTTTGTGCCCGGCTACGGGCTCGAGCAGGGGCGCGGGCCATTGCGGGACGAGAGCGTGGAGGCCGAGATCGTCGACGCCGAACGAAGTGTTGCAGAGGACGACGACGCCTGTCTTCTTCCCCGGCATGAAACCCGCGAAGGACCGGAACCCGCCGGTGCCGCCGTTGTGCCAGACGATCTCCGTGCCGTACTTCGTCCAGATGTGCCAGCCCAGGGCGATGTCGAGGTCGGGCGTTCCGGTCGGGCGCCTCTTTGCGAGCATGAGATCGAAGGCCTTGCGGAGCGGCGACTCGCGGAGTCCCATGGCCGCGGCCAGGAACTTCAGCATGTCGCGGGCGGTCGAGCGGAGAGCGCCGGCCCCGGCGAGGACGTTGAGGTCCCAATACTTGGCCGGAAGAAGCATCGGGTTCGTCCCGACGGCCAAGCGCTCCTTCAAGGCTTCCGGGAGCGTGATCGCCGTGTCGGTCATTCCGAGCGGCTCGAGAACTCGGCGCCGGACCATCTCCTCGTAGCTCGTGCCGGCCTTCAAGGCCAAAGCCTGCCCCAGCAGACCGACGCCGAGGTTCGAATATTCGTACCGTTCGCCGATCGGGCGGGTCAGGGTGTATCGGGACAAGAAATCGTAGAGCCGGTCCGGGCCGTAATCCGCGTAGGGATCGCCGAGATCGGCCGGCTTGAGGTTGTCGGGCAGGCGCGGCAGGCCGGAGACCTGATTGGCCAGGTCGAGCAGCGTGATCTCGCGGCCGTCCCGGCCGGGCACCTTGACCGTCGGGGGCAGGAATTTCGCCACCGGGTCGTCGAGCCGGATCTCTCCCCGGACGACCATGTCCGCCAGCACAAGGGAGGTGAAGGCCTTGGTGATCGAGCCGATCTCGAAGACGGTGTCTACGTCCGGCGCCGCCGCTCCGCCGGGCGCCGTGGCCCCGGCCGCGGCGAAGCGTTCACCTGTCGCGTCGACGAGCCCGGCGACGATGCCCAAGGCCTTTCGGGCCTCTTCGGTCCGGTTGCGCAGGAGCGCCCGCAGCTCATCGAGGTCCTGAGCGGCCAGTCCGGCCGATAGGGCCAGAGCCAGGCCGAGAACGAAACGTCGCTGATTCTTCATGCGCATCTCTTCTCATGCCAATTGGCCCGCCGGCCGGTCAGCTCTTCCAATCGGCCATCACCTGGGCGAAGCAGGAGAGGCCGCTGGGGATGCAGGCGCCGTAGCCGTGGCCCGGGAAGGTCCAGGCGCCGGAGAGGTAAAGGTTCCTGATCGGCGTCCGCTGTGGGAAGCGGCTGTTGCCGGAGTTGCCGACCGTCTGGTCCCAGCCGTAGATCGCGCCGCGCGGGTTCGAGGTGAAGCGCAGGCAGGTCAGCGGGGTGGCCGCCTCGACGACCTCGATGGACTTGCGCAGGCCGGGGAGGAACTTCCTCTCGGCCGCGTCGATCAGGATGTCGGCCAGCCTCATCTTCTCCTTGGTGTAGGCGTCCTTGTTGCCGTAGAAATAATCGGTCTCGTACTTTTTCCAGTAGTCGTAGCCCTGGGCGACGATCATGTTGAGGGTGTTCTTGCCCTTGGGCGAGAAGCCGGGGCCGAGGTTGTCGTAGAGGGTCAGGCCGAAGCCGGAGTTCTCGGGAAGCCCGCCGGCCAGGATGTCCCGGTAGTCGGCCTCGAGGTCGTAGCCCGTGTTGTAGAAGATCTCGCTCTCCTTGATCCCGACCTTGCGGACGAGGTCCGTTTTGAGGCCTAGCCAAACGAGGAAGGTCGAGTAGCTCATCGAATACCGGTCCATACGGCTGAAGAGGTCCTTGAGGAACTCTTTTTCGTCCGGCATCATCCGGCCGAAGGTGTCCGGGGCGTTGGCGTTGGAGACGATCGCCCGGGCGCGGTATTCCGCGCCGTCCGCCGTCCTAACGCCGACGGCGGCGTGGTCGCGGGTCAGGATGCGGTCCACCCGCGTATTGAGCTTGACCTCGCCGCCGTGCTTCCTGATCAGGCCGGCGAAGGCGTCGCTCATCCTCTGCGACGTCCCGACCGGGTAGAAGCCGCCCCCTTGGAGATAGCCCATGAGCGGCATGGCGTAATAGAAGGGGGAGAGCTTGGACGGCGGCAGGCCGAAATAGCCCCACAGGCCCGAGACGACCGCCTTGAGCTTGGGGTTCTTGACCCGCTCGTCGAGCATGGCCCCCCAGGGGCGGGCGAAGTTCTTGAAGAGAAGAGGGAACTGGGCGGGGAACGAGGCCATGTCGGGTTGGCGGCCGGCAGCCTGGAGCCGGCCGACCTCGTCGGCCAGGCCCCGCATGTCGGCGAAGATGCCGTCGATGGCCGCGCCGTCGTCGGGAAAGCTTTTCTTGAGAAGGGCGATGTACCCCGCGACATCCATGTGCGGCACCCGGATATCGAGGTCCGGGTAGACGACGCGATAAAGGGGTTTGTGAGGCACGAAGACGACGTCCCGGATCTCGGGGAAGCCGCCGATGAGATCGGCGACGCCGTTGCGGATGCCGACCGTGGTTGAATGAAGGGAGACGTCGAAGGTGAAACCGCCCGGCCGGGTGAAGGCGCTGGCGTATCCGCCGGGGACGCTGTGGCTCTCGAGGACGAGGACCTTGTAGCCCTGGCGGGCGAAGGCCGCGGCGGCGCTCAGGCCGCCGAGCCCGGCCCCGATGACGACGGCGTCGTAGCTCCCCGGCGGGAGCTTGTCCTGGCCGCCGCGGGGGAAGGCGTTCCAGTTCCAGGCCGCGAGGGGCAGGCCGGCCAGGAGCGTTTTCAGGAAATCCCGTCTGTCCCAAGCGTTCTGCGACATGGGGGAACCTCCTCAGGCTTGCCGGCGAACGATGGGCCTAGTGTATCCTCCGCCGCAGAGGGAGTCAACGCGGCCGGCCGGGCGTTTGACAACGCGGCCCGGGAACCATACGATTGAAGGAGACGGATCCCCGGTCAAACCGAATTTAGACATCGAGAACGGCCCCATGAGGAAGCTTTGGCGGCGCGTCCCCTCCGTGCTGCCCCTAGCCCTGATTATCGCCGCCCTGGCGGGCTTAGGTCTGTCTGGGCCTGCTGATTCAGCCGCCGCCCGCCCGCCGCTGCGCTTCGCGTGGCTGAGCGACACCCATGTCGGTTCGGACCGCGGCGCGGCCGACCTCCGGGCCTCCGTCGCCGACATCAACAAGCACGGCGGCTTCGCCTTCGTCCTGGTCACGGGCGACGTCACCGAGATGGGGCTCTACGACAATTTCCGCGCGGCCAGGGACATCCTCGACGGCCTCCGCGCGCCCTGCCACGTCATCCCGGGCAACCACGATACGAAATGGTCCGATTCGGGCGGCTCGGACTTCCGGCGGATCTGGGGCGACGACCGCTTCGACTTCGAGAGCGACGGCGTCCGGTTCATCGGCCTGGCCGAGGGCCCGGTCCTGAAGATGGGCGACGGCCACTTCGCGCCCCAGGACGTGCGCTGGCTCGACGAGCGGCTGAACGAGCCCGGGGCCCGCAACAAGCCGACCATTTTTGTGAGCCACTACCCCCTCGACGAGAGCGTCGACAACTGGTACGTTGTCCTGGACAAGCTCAAGGCGATCCCCACGGTCGCCGTCCTCGTCGGCCACGGCCACGCCGACCGGGCCCTGGATCTCGAGGGCCTCAACGGCGTCATGGGCCGGGCGAACATCGGGACGAAAGAGAAGGCCCCGGGCTACACGGTGGTCGAGATCGGCGCCAGGGCCATGACCTTCGCCGAACGGACCGGCGGAAAGACCCGCACGCCGTGGCATCGGATCGCGCTCGACAAGCGCGGCCGGCCGGTCCCGCCCAAGCGCCGGGCCGGTTCGGCCAAAGCGCCCGCCGCGCCCGCTCCGCCGCGGCCCGATCTCAGCGTCAACGGGCTCTTCCCCGATGTCCGCGTCCGCTGGCGGTTCGACGCCGGCTGGACGATTGCCTCGTCGGCAGCCGTTTCGGGCGACACCGTCGTCTTCGGCGACGCGTCCGGGGCCGTGCGGGCCGTGCGGATCGCCGACGGCAGCATCGCTTGGGAATTCAAGACGGACGAGCCGGTCTATTCGACGCCCGCGGCCGGCGGCGGCCGGGTCGTGTTCGCCGGGACCGACGGGGCGGTCTATGCCGTCGACGCGAGGGTGGGGACGCTCGCCTGGAAGGTCCAGACGGGCGGACCGATCGTCGCCTCGCCCGCGATCGCCGACGGCGTCGTCTACATCGGCTCGAGCGACCATGTCTTCCGGGCCATCCGCCTGGACAACGGCGGGCTCGTCTGGAGCCAGGACGGGATCGAGGGCTTCGTCGAGACGCGGGCTCTCGTCGCCGGCGGGATGGTCGTCTTCGGGGCTTGGGACGGAAAGCTTTACGCCCTCGAGGCCCGGACCGGCCGGACCGCCTGGACCTGGCAGGGCGAGCAGAGGAGCCCGTTCTATGCCCCGGCGGCCTGCTGGCCTGTGGCCGCGGACGGCAAGGTGTTCATCGTCGCGCCCGATCACATGATGACGGCCATCGAGCTCGCCTCGGGGCGGGAGCTCTGGGGGACCGACAACCTGGCCGTCCGGGAATCGATCGGCCTTTCTGAAGACGCCAAGCGGATCTACGTGCGGGCCGTCGAGAACGTCATCGCCGCCGTCGACCCAGCGGCCGACGGGCAGGAAACGCTCTGGGAGACCGACGCCGGCTTCGGCCAGGACATCAACTCGGCCCAGCTCGCGGAGAAGGACGGCGTCGTCTTCTACGGCACGAAGAACGGCCTGCTCCTGGCCCTCGACGGCGCGACCGGCGCCGTCAAGTGGAGGCACCGCGTCGGGGTCGCGCTTCTCAACACGGCGACCCCGACGAGCGGGCGCGAGGTCGTCGTCACCGACGCGGACGGCCACGTCACCCTCGTCTCCTTAAAATAACAAGGCGTCATACGATCAATTTTTCGATTTCCGCCGGCCAAGATAAACTCGCGGGCCGAAAATTGAAAAATTAGGTGTTATAATCTGGCGGGAGCGGCATGAAGAAAGCCGTCGGGAAAGCGCTCAAGATCGCGGGCCTCGCCGTCGGGGCCCTGAGCTTTCTGGCCCTCGCAGCGGCGCTCCTCGTCATGTTCGACAAGCCGCTCGTCCGGAAGATCGTCCGGAGCCGGCTCAACAGGACGCCCGGGACGACGGTCCGCTTCGACGGGCTCGACTACTCCCTCTTCCCCTTCCGCGTGTCCGTCGAGGCCCTTGAGTACGCGCGCGAGGACCCGTATCAGAAGATGGGGGTCTCTCTGGCGAAGCTCGAGGCGCGGGGCGGCTTCTGGAAGCTCGTGCGGGGGATCAAACCGGCCCTCGACGCGATCGAGATCGACGGCCTCTCGCTGCGCCTCGAACAGAAAGCCCGGTCCGAGGAACCTTTCGACCTTGAGGCCCTCCTCGTCCACGCCGCCGACGCTTTGGCCAACGCCCGGCACGTCTCCTTGACCGGTGCCCGGCTGTCCGTGGCCATGCTGGCCTTCAATGCCGACCTCGAGGGCCTCGACCTGACGCTCGACCCCGGACCGGACAGCGTGATCGCATACGACGTCGGAAGGTCCGACGTTCGCGTAAAAGCCCCGGCCGGAAGCTTCGCTCTGACGACCACGCTCCGCTCGTCGGGGACGCTGCGGCTCGTCTCGCCCTTCCGCCTCGACGCCGCGTTCGCCCTCGGTTCGCTCCGCCTCGCCTCCGGCGGGATCGAGCACGCCTTGGACGCCCTGACCGTCTCGGCGGCCGGCCGGCTCGACGGCTCCTCCGGCGAATTCGCCGTCTCCCGCCTCGAGATCACGGCGCCAGGCCTGCTCGGTCTCGAGGGGACGGCCGCCGGCGGGCTCGGGACGAGCGTTTTCGTCGAGGCCCGGACGAAGACCCGCTTCGAAAGCCTCGAGCGTGCGGTCGCGTTTCTCGGCCCCCGCCTCCCGGCCGCACTCAGGGGCGCCGGGCTCAAAGGCCGTGTCGACCTGGCCGGGACATACGGCCTCCACCGTACGAACGAAGGATCGACAGACGCCGTCGAGGCCACCCTCTCGCTCCAGGGCGTCGAGTTCGATCAGGTCGTCGGCGGGCGCCCGGTCCACTTCCGCGCCGACGGCCGGATCACCGCCTCCGGCCCGACCGGCGACCCGCGCTTCTCAGCCGACCTGCGTTCGACCGTCGGCAAGCTCTCGGTCTCCGGCCTATCCGTCGCCGGGGCCGGTCTTCACCTCGCCGTCCGCGGGACGCCTCGGACCGTCGCGATCTCCGGGCTCGAGGCTTCGTTGGCCGGTTTCGCCTTCGCGGCGGCCGAGGGAAAGACCGTATCGTTCGACAAGACGTCACTCGCCGCCAAAGCAACGCTCGACCTGGCCGGCAAGACCGCCACCGTGACCTCGCTCGACGCGGCCTTCCCCGGCCTCGCGCCCCTCCATCTGACCGGTCGCCTCGGCTTCGGCGCGGACCGCTCCGCCCGGCTCGAGCTCACGGGCCGCGGCCTCGACCTCGCCTCCCTCCGGACCGTCGCCGCGCCCTTCCTCCCGGCCGCCCTCTCCGGTTGGGAGCTGGCGGCCAAAGCCGATCTCTCGCTCGCCTATCGCCGCGGGCGTTCCGCCGCCGATTGGGGAGCTTCGGGGGCGCTGGCGCTTTCGGAGGCCACGTTCAACGACCCCTCTTTCACCGTCGCGGGAGAGAAGCTCGACCCGGCGTTACGCCTCGAGGCGGCCTCCACGCCGACGGGGTTTTCGTTCGAGGGCGGGATCGATATCGCCCACGGCGAATCCCTGTGGAAGTCCGTCTACATCTCCTGGGGCCAGCACCCGCTCGCCCTCACGGTTTCCGGCCGCTATGATCCCGCGACGGTCGCCGTCGATGGCCTGGCCGCCCGGGCTCTGCTGCCCGGGATCGGCACGATCGACGCGACCGGCACGGCGCGGCTGCAGGCCGTCCCCGTCTTCGATCTTCGTCTTGCCGCCGACCTGGCCCTCGGCCCGCTCTATTCCCTTTATACCCAGGCCGGCGCGTCCGAGGAGAGCCGGATGAAGCTCGAAGGCCGCCTCGGGGCCGACCTCCGTCTGCGCCGGGACGGCCGGGCGCTCTCGGCCGAGGGCCGGATCAAGCTCGCCGACACCGCGCTCGAGCGCCCGCTCACCAAAACCCTCCTGGCCGGCATCTCCGCCGACATCCCCGTCCATTATGAATCCGCGCCGGGCTCGTCCGGCGAGACCGGGGAGGCGTTTCCCGAAGAAGGCTATCTCCGCGTCAAGGAGCTCTCGAACGCGTTCCTCGCGCTCTCCTCGGTCGACATGGTCCTCCGCGCCGGGACGAACGCCTTGGCCCTCGAACCGCTCGGCCTCGGCCTCTACGGCGGCCGGCTCGAGCTCGGGCGGACGGTCTTTCGTCTCGACCCCGCGGCGGGGACCTTCAGCGGCGTAGGCTCGCTCGCCCTGCGCGACGTCGATGTCGCCCGTTTCCCCGTCGCCTCGCCCCAGTTCAAGCTGACCGGGAAGGTCCGGGCGGAGTTCCCCCGCCTCGACATCGGGACGAAGCTCATCGGCGTCTCCGGCCGGGGCGAGGCCGAGGTTTTCGGCGGCAAGATCGTCCTTCGCGACCTGGCCATCACCGACCCCTTCACCCCCGGCCGGGCCATCTCGCTCAACGTCGACCTGGTCGAGCTCGACCTCAAGAAGCTCACCGACGAGGTCCCCTTCGGCGAGGTGACCGGCATCGTCAGCGGGGAGATCCGCGACCTGGTCATCACCTACAACCAGCCGGCCCGGTTCGACTTCCGGCTGGAGTCGGTGCCGCGCAAGGCCGTCGCGCGGACCTTCAGCCTCAAGGCCGTGGACAACCTGACCGTCCTCAGCTCGGGCCAGCAGGCCTCGGCCGGGGCGGGCGGCTTCTTCCTCCGCTTCGTCCGCGGCTTCCGCTACGAGAAGCTGGGCATCGTCAGCCGGCTCCGCAACGACACCTTCACCCTGAACGGGACGATCCACGAGGGCGGGGTCGAGTACCTGGTGAAGAAACCGGCCCTTTTTGGTATAAGTGTGGTGAACCGCGAGCCCGATAAGGTCATCAGCTTCAAGGAAATGACGGGCCGGCTCAAACGGGTCGGCCAGTCCGGGAAATAGCGACGCATCGCAAGGAGGATGACGACATGAACAAGCGATACGCTCTTGGGACGGCCGCGGCCGTCGGCCTCCTCTTCATTCTGGCCTGCATCACGGTCAACATCTACTTCCCCGAGGCGACGGTCAAGCAGGCCGCCGCGGAGATCGTCGACGAGATCCGGAAGCAGGACGCGGAAAAGAAGGCGCCGGACGCGGTGGCCCTCCTCGCCGAGCCCCGGCTCGCCCCGGCCTTCTCGATCGTCCCCGCGGCCTACGCCCAGGAGGCGACGAGCGTCTCGACGCCGGCCATCCGGGCCCTCAAGGAGTCGATGAAGGCCCGTTTCCCTGTCCTCAAGCCCTATTTCGAAGCGGGCAACATCGGCGAGTCGAACAAGGGGCTCCTCGACGTCCGCGACGAGACGGGCCTCGCCCTCCAGGCCAAGGCGGCCCTGCGCAACGCGGTCAAGGACGAGAACGCCGACCGGACCAAGCTCTACGCCGAGGTGGCCAAGGCCCTGAACATCGAGGCCAGCCAGATCGAGAAGATCCAGAAGATCTTCGCCGCCGAGTGGGCTAAGAGCGCCGCCGCCGGCTGGTGGGTCCAGGCCGAGGACGGCGCCTGGGCAAAGAAATAGCCGGCGGGCCGACCTTCTCCCGCCCGCTTGCCATTCCTCACCGGCCCGTTGACTTCCGAGGGGGGACGAACCAATATGGCCGGCGATACAAGGGAGGGGCCATGCGAAAACTGTCCATGATCCTGGTGATAGCGGCCATGACGATCGGTATACTCCCGGGCGCGGAGACGCTTTCTGAAAAGAAGGTGTCCTTCTCCCTGGGGATCAGCGGGCTGGCGGTCAATCCCGATTCGGGCGATGCGCGCGCCCTCTTCGGTCCCGCGGCCGTCGTCCATTTCAACTTGGGACGGTCGCTCTTCGTCGCGCCCGAACTGGCCGTCGGGATCGGGGGGCTCTATAGCGGGGCCACGGTCAATGTCCGCCTCAGCAAGATCTTTCTGGGAGCGGGAGCCGGTTTGCTCTATTTCTTCTCCGAGCGGCAAGAGATTCAAGGGGACGGCATGCTCAAGCTTCAGCTGGGAACCCAGGGGGCCAAGTGGCGGTTTTACGCCGCCTTCGTTTCCAATGTCTTCAGCGGCGCCTGGCTCAGCGGCGCTCAAGTGACGGTCGTCTACGTCTTTTAGGGCCGCGCCGCGCGACGGATCCGGTCCGAAGCGGCCCGCGCCTCAAACGTCCCTTGACTCCCGGGGGGGGAGTGTACTAAGAACGGGTCGGACGAGGAGGCCCCGTGCCGCACCCCAAAAGGTTTCCTTTCCCTCTGATCTTGTCGCTTTCCTCCCTGATGCTTGGATCGCTCCTCTCTGTCGCTTGCTCGCCCGAGTCTCCCAAGAGCGGTCCGGCCGACGATCTCGCCGCCGGATTCGCCGCGCCGCCCGACTCCGCGCGCCCCTGGGTTTACTGGATGTGGATGGACGGCAACCTGACCCGTGAAGGGATCACGGCCGACCTCGAGGCCATGCGGGCGGCCGGGCTCGGCGGGGTCGTCATCTGCGAGGTCAACGTCGGCGTCCCCCGCGGACCGGTGGAGTTCATGAGCCCGGAGTGGCGCCGCCTATTCAAGCATGTCGTCAAGGAGGCGGAGCGGCTCGGCCTCGAGGTCACGCTCAACGCCGGCCCCGGCTGGACCGGCTCGGGCGGCCCTTGGGTCAAGCCCGAGGAGTCCATGCAGCACATCGTGGCCGCCGCGACGGAGGTCCGCGGGCCTCTTCATTTTGATTCCGTCCTGCCGCGGCCCGCGCGCCGCCCGGCCTTCTTCGGCGAGGGCGGCCTGCCCCAGGAGATCAAGGACAAGATGGACGGGTTCTATCGGGACGTGGCCGTTCTGGCCTCCCCGACGCCCGCCCCCGGCCCGGCGATCGCCGACATTGACGAGAAAGCGCTTTATGTCCGCGCGCCCTACTCCTCCCAGCCGGGCGTGCGGCCGTTCATCCCGTCGCCCCCCGAATACCCCGCGCTCCCGGCCGGGACGGCCATCGACCGGTCCAGCGTCATCGACATCACCGGCCGCCTCCAGGCGGATGGGCGCCTCGTCTGGGACGTCCCGCCCGGCCGCTGGACCATCCTGCGCTTCGGCCGGACGACGACCGGCGCCAACACGCGTCCGGCGCCCGTCCCCGGACTGGGGCTCGAGTGCGACAAGCTCGACGCCGCCGCGCTCAACGCCCACTACGACGCCTTCGTCGGCGCCCTGATCCGCGAGATCGGGCCGCGCCGGACCGACGGCGTCGCCGGCTGGACGACGGTCCATATCGACAGCTGGGAGATGGGCGCCCAGAACTGGACGGCCGCCTTCCGCGAAGACTTCCGGACGAGGCGCGGCTACGACCCGCTCCCGTATCTTCCGGTCGTGACCGGCCGCGCGGTCGACAGTCTGGAGATCTCGGAGCGGTTCCTTTGGGACCTGCGGCAGACCGCGAACGAGCTCGTCCTCGGGAACCACGCCCGGCGCCTCAAGGAGCTCGGCCGGCGCGACGGTTTCCGCCTGTCGATCGAGCCCTACGACATGACGCCCTGCGCCGACATGTCCCTCGGCGCGGTCGCCGACGTCCCCATGAGCGAATTCTGGCTCTACGGCTTCAATACGGCCCACAGCGTTTTCGAGGCGGCCGGCATCGCCCACACGAACGGCCGCCGGGTGATGGCCGCGGAGGCCTTTACCTCGGACGACCGGGAGGCCTGGCGGGCCCATCCGGCCTCGATGAAGGCCCTCGGCGACTGGGCCTTCACGGCCGGGGTCAACCGCATCGTCTTCCATCGCTACGAGAACCAGGCCGGGCTCAAGGTCAAGCCCGGCCTGACCATGGGACCCTACGGCGTCCATTGGGAGAGGACCGAGACCTGGTGGGACATGGTCCCGGCCTATCACGAGTACCTCGCCCGCTGCCAGTTCCTGCTCCGCCACGGACTGCCGGTCGCCGACATCTGCTTCCTCGTGGCCGAGGGCGCGCCCCACGCGTTCCGGCCGCCGGCCTCGGCCCTTCGCGGCAGCCCGCCCGGTCCGGCCGGGCCCGCTTTCGACGGCTGCCCGCCGGAGACGCTTCTCACGGCCGCCTCCGTCGCCGACGGCCAGATCGTTTTCCCGGACGGCATGAGCTACCGCGTCCTCGTTCTTCCCGAGCGCGAGACCATGACGCCCGCCCTTCTCGAAAAGGTTCGCGACCTCGTCGAAGCGGGCGCTACCGTCATCGGGCCGCGGCCGCGGAAGTCTCCCTCGCTGTCCGGCTATCCGGACTGCGACGCCGAGGTCGAGCGGCTGGCCGCCGAGGTCTGGGGCGACTGTGACGGCGTCAAGGTCACCGAGCGGCCCTTCGGCCGGGGCCGCATCGTCTGGGCGCGCTCCGGGACGGGGGCTGGGGCGGCCACTTTGCCGGCGCCCGGAGCAGCGGATCCGACCGGCGCCGGCCCGGGATCTCCGGGGTTCGATACCTGGTCGGTCGGCGCGCCGCCTCTCGACGATCCGCCTCAATACGGGGATTTCGCCGGCGTCATGGGCGTGCTCGGGAGGATGTCCGTGCCGCCGGACTTCACGTCGGATGTCCCGCTCCGTTGGATCCACCGCCGCGAGGCCGGAACGGAGATCTATTTCGTGGCCAACCCCGAGCCTCGGGCTATCGACGCTACGGCGACATTTCGGGTGACCGGCAAGCGCCCCGAGCTCTGGGACCCGCTCACGGGGGAGAGACGCGCCCTGGCCGAATTCGAGGAGGGAGGCGGCCGCACGTCCGTCGCCCTGCGCTTTGAACCGCACCGGTCGTTCTTCGTCGTCTTCCGCGGAGCTCCCGAGGCCGCCGAATCCCCGGTCGCTCGGGAAGACGCCTTTCCTGTGGCCACGGATATCGCGACGCTGTCCGGGCCCTGGGACGTCGCGTTCGATCCGGCGTGGGGCGGGCCCGACAAGGTCGTCTTCGAGGATCTCGACGACTGGAGCCTCCGGCCTGAGGCGGCGATTAGGTATTATTCCGGCCAGGCCCTCTACCGGACGACCTTCGATATCCCCCGGATCCCGGCGGCCGGAAACGCGCGCCTCTGGCTCGATATGGGCCGGGTCGAGGTCATGGCCTCCGTCCGGCTCAACGGCCGCGACCTGGGCGTCGTCTGGTGCGATCCCTGGCGCGTCGACATCACGGCCGCGGTCAAAGCCAAAGGCAACCGCCTGGAGATCCGCGTCGCCAACCTCTGGCAGAACCGGCTCATCGGCGACGAGCGCGAGCCGCCCGACGCCGAATACGGTCCGGGAGGGAGCCTCGTCCGCTGGCCGGCTTGGCTCCTCGAAGGCAAGCCGCGGCCGTCCTCCGGGCGCCGCACCTTCAGCACCTGGAAGCACTACGCCGCCGACTCGCCGCTGCTCCCCTCGGGCCTCCTCGGCCCGGTGAAGCTCCAGGCGGCTTGGCCAGCGAATGATTGACAGGTCTTTTCTTAGGGCATAGAATCGATTCACACGGGGGAAGGAGAGGAGAGGAGGGTTTATCATGGCCGATCTCATCAGCGATTTCATGTCTCAGTACGGCGGCGACGGACTGCTGGGCAGCCTGCTCGGCGGCCTGTTCGGCAAGAAACGCTAAGACCGGCGGGCGGACGGTCCGCCCCCAGTTAACGACACTTCAAGGAGGGACGACATGGGTCTGTTCGGCAAATCGTTCGGAGAAAAGGTCCAGGACGCCGTCGACGTCATCAACAAGTCGGATATCGGGGTCAAGGACCTCAGGGCCAAGGTTGACGGCAAGGTCGTGACCCTCGAGGGCCAGGCGGCCAGCCTGGACGCCAAGGGCCGGGCCATGCTCGAGTTCAACAAGATGGTCAACACCGAGAACACCCTCAACAAGATCCTGGTCCAGGGCGCGGCACCCTCGACGCTCCCGGGCCCCGGCGCGGCGCCGGCGGCGGAGGTCCAGATCTATGAGGTCAAGCCCGGCGACACGCTCGGCCATATCGCCCAGCGCTTCTACGGCAAGGCCAGCCTGTACATGAAGATCTTCGAGGCCAACCGCGACATCCTGAACAACCCCGACCTGATCAAGGTCGGCCAGAAGCTGAAGATCCCGAAGCTCTGATGCTGGGCCTCCTCGCCGCGTTCGGGCTGGCCGCGGCGACCGGCCTCAACGCCTATCTGCCGCTCGTCATCGTCGGCCTGCTGGCCCGCTATACGAGCCTCATCGCCCTCAAGGCGCCGTGGGACGCGCTGACGCACCCGGTGGTGCTTATCGCGATCGGCGTCCTGCTCGCGATCGAGATCACGGTCGACAAGATCCCGGCGGTCGACACCGTCAACGACGTCATCCAGACGGTCTTCCGGCCGGCCGCCGGGGCCATCCTGTTCGCGGCGAGCGGCAACGTCATCAGCGATGTCAGCCCGGTCCTGGCCATGGTTTGCGGCCTCATCATCGCCGGCGGGGTCCACACGGCCAAGGCGGTGGCCCGGCCCGCCGTGACGGCCGGGACGATGGGCACGGGGAACCCGATTGTCAGCCTGGCGGAGGACACCGTGTCCGGCGTCACGACGGTCGTTGCCATCGTGGCCCCCGTCCTGATCATGCTGCTCGTGCTCCTCGCGGTCTGGCTCTTCATCCACTGGCATCACCGGAGGAGCGCCAGGGAATAGACGGCGCGCTTCCGGGCGGGCAGAAGGCCCCGGGCGGGGAGCTTTACTTCTTCTTCTTGAGTAAGTTGTAAACGAACAGCAGGATGAGCGCGCCGACGATGGCGCCGATGAAGCCGGCGGCCTCGCCCGGCTGGTAGATCCCGACCATCTTGCCCAGGTAGGTGGCGACGAACGACCCGGCAATGCCCAAAACGATTGTCCAGATCCAGCCCATGTTCTCCTTGCCGGGGTAGATGAACTTGGCGATGATGCCGGCGGCCAAGCCAACGAGAATAGTCCAAATGATATGCATCGGAACCCTCCGTTTCGGCCTTACCTTATCGCCTTTGGCCGCCGGAAGTCAACGCCTCAAGCCAGGGAGGGTTTCTTCTTCCCCAGCTTCAGCTTCATCGTCAGGATCTTGTCGGTCGAGAAGACGCGGGCGGCGAAGATGGTCAGGACGACGAAGATCACGAACATGTAGCCCAGCCCGAAGGCGATCATGCCCCAGTTGCCGAGGTAGAGGTTCTGCGGGACCAGGAACGGATGGGTGAAGGGGATGGCCAGGACGAGGACCTTGACCGGCAGCGACAGCGAGTTCAGGTCGGCCATGAGAGAGATGAAGTACGGGATCATGACCAGGAACGTGACCGGCATGATCAGGGTCTGGGCGCTGCGGAAGTCCTCGGCCAGGACGCCGAGGATCATAGCCAGGGCCAAGGCGACCAGGATGGCCAGGAACAGGGCCAGTCCGAGCGCGACGTAGCCCGTCGCGCTGAAGGTCAGGCCGAGCTGCTTCATCAGCTCGGCCCCGCCGCCCTGGGCGCTGGCCCTGGCGATCTCCTCGCCCATCCCGCCGTAAAAACCCTTGAAAGCGAACATGTAAACGCCGGCCGAGATCAGGCCGACGAGCCCCGCCGCGAGCATTTTCGCGGTGATGATCGAGGTCCGCTTGATGGGCACCGTCAGGAGGGTTTCGAGCGTCTTGTTCTGCTTCTCCATGGCCACGGCCGAGATGACCATCTGCGACGAGTAGATGATGATCATCATCAGCACGATGGGGATGAGCATCGACTGCTGGAACATCATCCCGGCCACCCGGAGGGCCGACCCTTTCGCCACCCGGTCCCGGACGACGACGTAGTCCGTGCTCTTGATCGGGTTCTTGACGCCCTGGGGGTCGAAGCCCGGCAGCTTCTCCGTGAGGAATCTGTCGGACAGGACGTTGTTCATGACCGAGAGGAGGCCGCCGACGACGACCTGGGTGCGGGCGCCGACCATAGAGAACGTGCGCATGAATTGATAGGTCTCGATCGGGATCGGCTTGAACTCGGCGAGGGAATCGCCGAAGCCCTTGGGGATGACGAGGAGCAGCTTCGAATCGTTCGTCTTGGCCGCCGCGAGGGCCTCCTCCTTGGTCTTGCCCGCCTGGTCGATGACCTTGAACCGGGGCATCTCGGAGCCTCCGGGAAGCTCCCTGAGGGCGGCCGGACCGGTCTCGAGGCCCTTGAGCAGGCCCTGGGAGCCCGCGGAGCCGTCCTCGTCGAGGACCGAGATGGTCTGGACGCCGGAGGCCTTCTGGGCCTCTTTCTGGGTGACGCGTCCGATGAAGTTGAAGATGATGACGAAGAAGACCAGCATGAAGACGAGCTGCTTGGTGACCAGCTCCTTGATCTCTTTCTTGAGCAGATTGGCGAATTTTTTCATCGGACGGAACTCCTGAAGACCTCTTCGAGGTTCTGGGCGCTGTGCTTGGCCTTGAGCTCGGCCGGCGTGCCCGTATCGAGGATGAGGCCCTTGTTGACGAGGGCGACCCGGTCGGACAGGAACTCGATCTCGAGCATGTTGTGGGAGGAGAGGAGGACCGATGTCCCTTCCTTGGCGTACTTACGGACGATCTCCCGGATCTCGAGGGCGTTGAGGACGTCGAGGCCCGAGGTCGGTTCGTCGAGGATGGCCAGCGCGGGCTTGGTCATGAGGGCCCGGGCCAGCAGCAGCTTCCGGGTCATGCCCTTGCTATAGGTGCCGACCTTGGTCTTGAGCCGGTCGCCGAGCGGGTCGCCGAGAGCGGTGATGGCCACGGCCCGGTCGACGAAGGTCTTTTCCTCCTCGGGCGTCCGGGCGTAGAAGTCGGCCATGAAGTGGAGGTAATCCATCCCCTTCATGTCCTTGTAGGCGCCGGCCTCTTCCGGGAGGTAGCTGATCTTCTCCCGGACGAAATCGGGGTCCTTGCGGAGGTCGTGTTCGAGGAACGCGATCTCGCCAGCGGAGGCGGTCAGGAGGGTGGCCGCGATCCGGAGCGTGGTCGTCTTGCCGGCCCCGTTCGGGCCGATCAGGGCGAAGACCTCGCCGGCGCGGACCTCGAAATCGATGCCGGCCACGGCGGCTTGAGTGCCGAAGGATTTCTTCAATCCCCGGACGGTCAGGACATTGGGCATGGGCGCCTCCCTTGCGATGCGCGAAAATATCCCGGTTATTCTATTTGATACGGAAGGGGAAGTAAACCGTTCAGGGAAGGGGACATGTACGCTTCGTACGTGTCCCCGGCTTCTTTACTGATCCAGCCTGATGTCTTCCCGGTAATCGACCGTCACCCGGGCCCGGGAGCCCGGCCGGGGCTTGAGCAGGGCCAGGGCCCGGAGGAAGGTCCGGTTGCGGCGCGTCCAGTTCCGGTTGAGCTTGCGGGCATAATGGGCGACGCCGACGCTGAGCCATTCGCCGGCGAGGACCTTCCGGACGGTCTGCTTCAGGGAGTAGAACTTCTTGTGGCAGACGATCTGGGCCCGCTGCAGGTCCGGCAGGGTGAAGCGGGCCGGCTGGAAGACGGCGTGATGGGCGTCATAGAGCGCCCAATCGTGGAACCGCAGCCGCTTCTCGGCCTTCATGCGGTCGTAGAACTCCGAGCCGGGAAGCGGCGTCAGGATGAGGAACTGGGTCGTCGAGAGGCGGGCCTTCTTGGCGAAGCGCAGGGTCCTCTTGACCGTGGCCCAATCGTCCTCGTCGAAGCCGAGGACGAACATGCCGTGGATATGGATGCGGTAGCGGCGCAGGACCCGGACGGCCCGGATGAGGTCCTCGACGGTCTGTTTCTTCTTCATCGCGTCGAGGCTCTCGGGGTTGACCGACTCGAAGCCGATGTAGACCGTGTGGCAGCCGGCCCTTTTCATCAGCCGGACGAGCTCGGTGTCCCGGGCGATATCGGCCCGGACCTGGGTCGTCCACTCGAACCGGAAGCGCTCGCGGATCATGGCCTGGAGCAGGTCCTTGGTCCGCTCGCGGTTGGCGGCGAAGTTGTCGTCGTAGAAGAAGACCGGCCGGCCGGCGCGGGCGTAGCCGCGGAGCTCCTCGATGATATTGGCGGTCGAGCGGAACCGGTACCTTTTGCCGAACATGCCGGTCACCGAGCAGAACGAGCAATCGAAGGGGCAGCCGCGCGACGTCTGGACGGGGATCGGCGGGGCGAGCCGGAAGCGGCCGGGCTCGGGCTTGAGAAGGGCTAGGTCCGGGGAGGGGATCGCGTCGAGGTCCTTTTCCAGGGGAAGCATCGGGTGGTGGACGACGATGCCGTCGGCCCGTAGCGACAGGTTGGGCACGGCGGAGAAGTCCCGGCCGGTCTCCCAGGCGTCGATGAAGGCCATGAGGGCCGCCTCGCCTTCGCCGCGGATGACGAAGTCGGCGTGCTCCAGGGCCTCGTCCGCGAGGTAGGTGACGTGCGGGCCGCCCATCAGGACGGGAACGCCGAGGGACCGGACCTTGTCGGCGATGGCGTAGGCGCGGGGCGCGGTCGAAGTGATCGTGGAGATCCCGACGAGGTCGGAGGCGGCGAGGAGGCCGTAGTCGATATGCCGGAGGTCCTCGACGAAGACCTCGACCTCCCAGCCGCGCTTCTTCATCATCGTCCCGAGGATGAGCGTCCCCAGGCGGGGGAGGGGGAACTGGGAGAAGATGTGCAGGTTCGGCGCCTGCGGCTCGATGAAAACGATCCTAGGCATGTTTCTTGTCCTTGGCCGGGGCGGCGCGCTTCCGGTTCTTGGCCTGGAGGGCGAGGATGTCCTTTTTCTTCTTTTTGAGCAGGTCCTTCCACCGCTCGACGCCTTCCTCGAGGAGCTTCATCTTGGCCAGGAGGGCCTGGATGGCCTCGAGGAGGACCGTCAGCCGCTTCTCCACGTCGGCGGCAGGGAAGGACCCGGGCGCGGCTTCGATCGCCAGGAGCGTCCGGACGTCGTCGGAGATGGCCTTGATCTCCTCGAGCGTGTAGCCGAAGAGCTGGAGATCGCGGATGAGCTGGCAAAGGACGACGTAGGACTCCGAGTAGAGCCGGAATCCCCCCTCCGTACGCATGTCGGGCTCGATGATGCCCTTGTCCTCCCAGTGCTTGATCGTCCGCGGGCTGACCCCGGACCTCTCGGCCAGGTTGCCGACGGTCAGGAAGCGGCCTTTCCCCGCTTCCTTCTTGCCGCCCTTCCCATCGTGAGGGAGCCCGACCTTCTTGATGATCTTCTGGATCTCCTCGGTGCCGTAGCCGAGGTCGGAGAGCTTTTGCAGGCGGGCGACGCGCTCTTCGATCCCGGCGGCAAAAAGCGGGGCTTTGCCGTCGGTGAAGCCGTCCGGCTTGAGGAGGCCGGCTTTCATCCAATCGGCGATCCGATCCGGGCCGGCGCCGGTCTTCCCGGCCAGGTCCTCGAGGCTGAGGAGGTCTTTGTTCATAATGTACCTATACGGCTAGATTATATAATATATTGAATAAACATGAACGTATAGGAATATATTTAACCGAGTAGCGCCTGTCAAGCGCTTTTTTTCCCTTGTCGGGACCTGCTCGCTCGGCGGCGGGGGAATCCTCTTGACCCGGAGGGATATCTTGGGTAGATTCTGACGGCATCGGGGACAATGGACAAGATTTTCGACTTCGAATTCGATCAACTCGTCGTCGGCTCGGGCTTCGGCGGCAGCGTCGCGGCCATGCGCCTGGCCCAGAAAGGCTACTCCGTCGGCGTCGTCGAGGCCGGCCGGCGCTGGCATGCCGACCA
>Ga0136653_10000481_pt1 | contig 21021 bp, 14 predicted proteins | sample LakKivw275mmetaG_FD_94866 | JGI IMG/M metagenome (GOLD analysis project Ga0136653, IMG submission 94866) | Anoxic lake water microbial communities from Lake Kivu, Rwanda to study Microbial Dark Matter (Phase II) - Lake Kivu water 275m metaG... | ecosystem: Environmental > Aquatic > Freshwater >...
CTCTCATCGACATGATGAAATATTTCATCTCGCACCGGCAGGACGTTATCCGGCGGCGGACGAAGTTCGACCTGAAGAAAGCAGAAGCCCGGGCCCACATCCTCGAGGGGTTGATGATCGCCCTGGACCACCTGGACGCCATCATCAAGCTCATCCGTTCGTCCAAGAGCGTCGAGGAGGCCAAGAAGGGGCTTATCGAACGCTTCAAGCTCTCACCGATCCAGGCCCAAGCCATCCTGGAGATGCAACTCCAGAGATTGACCCAGCTCGAGCGTCAGAAGATCGTCCAGGAGTACGAGGAGGTTAAACTCCTCATCGTCAAGCTGAAGAGAATCCTCGGCTCCGAAAAGCTCGTCCTGGAGATCATCGTCGAGGAGCTCAAGAAAATCAAAGAGGAATACGGCGACGAGCGGCGGACCGAGATCCGGGACGAGGTTGTCGGAGACCTCAGGCCCGAGGACCTGATCAAGGAAGAAGATGTGGCCGTCGTCTACACGTCCACCGGCTACGTCAAGCGGACGTCCCTCAGCTCCTACCACTTCCAGAGCCGGGGTGGCAAGGGCCGCAAGGGCATCGAGATGAAAGCCGAGGATGTCGTCGAGCACCTCTTCATCTGCTCGACTCACAGCTACCTCCTGGTTTTCACCACCCAGGGACGCCTCTACTGGCTCAAGGCCCTTGAGGTCCCGGACGTCGGTCCGGCCGGCCGCGGCAAGGCCATCATCAATCTCATCGACTTCGCCCCGGATGAGAAGGTCCGTTCGATCGTGGCCGTTAAGGAGTTCCCTGAGGACCAGTTTGTCATCATGCTGACCACCAACGGCCTGATCAAGAAGACCCGGCTGAGCGAGTTCAAGAACGTCCGGAAGGGCGGCATTCTGGCCATGACCATCCAGCCGAAGAAAGAGCTTTTCACCGCCCGGCTGACCTCCGGCAAAAACGATATCATCATCGGCACCAAGCTCGGTCGGGCCATCCGCTTCAAGGAGAGCGAGGTCCGTTCCATGGGCCGCCAGGCGGCCGGGGTCAAGGCCATCCGGTTGAAACCCAAGGATGCCGTCATCGGCATGATCGTGGCCAGGGACGATGATCGCTTCGTGTTCACGGCCAGCGAACGCGGCTACGGGAAGAAAACGGAGATCGGTCAATATCCGCGGCACCGTCGCGGCGGCCAGGGCGTTCTGAACCTTAGGGTGGGGGGAAAGATCGGCAACGCCTTGTCCATCGTCGGAATAGCCGAGGAGGAACTCCTGATCATCACGATGGAGGGCAAGGTCATCCGGATCAAGACCACCCAGTTCCGGCCGCTGAGCCGGGCCACCCAGGGCGTCAGGATTATCAACCTCGAGGACAAGGACCGGGTCTCAGCCGTTGCCAAGGTCCGGGAGAGCTGAACTCCCCATTCTTATTTCATCGTCTTGACAGGTCTAGATTAATCCTATAGAATTAATAGTGTTTAGAGCAATTCTGCAAGTGAGGGGAGCATGAGAAAGTCCATGCAATCGGCGCTCCTGTTCTTGTTCTTAGCCTGGGCGGGCGCTTTCGCCCAAACCACCGAACCCGTCTTCGAGCTCCTTCCGGGTCCGGGCAAGACCTGCCGGATCGGAGTGACCTACACCTTCACCTACGAATTCGACAAAACTCCCAAGATGGGCATGGCGATCCTTAAGATTCGGCTTTATGATGAGACTGGAAAGAGGACGACCAGTCTCGATATCAGCGGCCGATCTGATATGCCTTCTATGAGCGGCGCCCACGATTCAGGGGAGGTTCTGTTCAAGCTCAACAAGAAAGGGGATTATCTTCTTCCCGTGAACATCGTCATGCCGGGGGAATGGGAGGTTCGGCTCGTTTTTTCCCTAAACAAAGAAGTCATTTTCAGGGGTCGTTTCAAATTTAATGTTTAAAAAACTGTTAGCAGTTGTTTTCTTGTCCGTCTTGGGAGCCGCTAACGCCTGGGCCTGGAGTCATCTTTTTTTCCTCGAGGTCCAGGGTATCGCTGGCTATTCGACCGGCAGAAAAAAAGCCATTTTTTATTCCCTCTCCCGCGAGGATGTCATGCAGAAGCCGGGGCTCGGGTTCGACTATATTTTGCGGCTTTCGGGAAGGTCCGGGGATATTGGCGCCCTCGCCGTTCAGGCCCGATTGGCGTTTGATCCCGAAGAAGGGGGCAAGGCCGAGTTCCAGCTCTATAATGCTTATTTCAAGTACAAGGGGGGGTTCGCGGATATCTGGGCAGGGCACAGTCGCCCGGCTCTCGGCTTGTCCTCCTCTTTGGATAGTCATGCCCTTCTCTTGCCCACCCTGGCCATGATCGGTTACGGTTTCGATAGGGATTGGGGGGCCGGCCTGTCCAGAGATTTTGCCTGGGGAAACGCAGCCGCTTCCCTGACCGCCGGCAGCGGGATGCCGCTCCGCCTCAAGGGGAATTATCTCGCGGCCGCCCGGGTGTCCAAAGGGGCTCTTGGCCGGGACAATTACTCGGTCGGGCTATCCGTGGCAGGGGGCAAGATCCTCGACATCATGGGCTACCAACTGATGTTTGATGAGCCGGTTGATTTCCGCTGCGTCTCCGCTGACCTAACGTATCTATGGAATAATCTGGAAGGGCGGGCCGAGGTCTTGGCGGGAAGGAAGGACCGGACAAACGTCCTGGCCATTTTCGGACGGCTGGGCGCGAATCTCCTCCAAGAAGGCCGGCTGAAGATAGAGGTCCAGCCGGTCGTCATGAAAGCGGCGGCGGATTGGGAGATCCTTCTTTCCGGCGGAGTCGCCTTCCAGGCCACGACCGATCTCGCCCTCCGAGCCATGGTCCAGCGCGAGAGCGCCCGAAAGGACACCCGAATCGTTTTTCAGGCTTACTATTATAAAAGCATTTAGGGCGCCGAATCATGAAGACATCTATTATCGTTTTTCTTCTTGCCACCGCGGTCGCGCTTTACGGGGCGGTCGGCTGCGACCTCAACGATCCCGACCGGGACGTAAAGCGCCTCTTTCCCGAGTCTACGGGCTACAAAACCCTCTATGTTTCCATCGCCCGGAAGGGCGGCGATGCCCTGCTTCGGGAAATCGAGCGGCGGCTCGGTGATACGTTCAAGGGTCTCTTCGAAACCGCCGACGTGCCTTATACCATGTATGAGATCTACCAAGGGGAACGGCTCATCGGTTACATCCACGGGGTGAACCAGAAGGGACAGTACGGCGGCATCCAGGTCTTCCTGGCGCTCGATACCGAGGGGACGATCCGGGGCTTTTATTTCCAGAAGTTGACCTCCAGGGCGGCCAAGCTCTTTAGGGAGCCGGGCTTCGGGAGACAGTTCGAGGGCCTCAGCCTCAAGGATTTTTATGCCTATGATGTCGTCTCCGGAAAGGAAACGCCGCCCGGGCGGCTGAGCGGCATCCGGAACCCTTCCCCTGAGGCCGAGCCGGATTTCCGCGCCGCCCTGCGGGCCGCGAAGAAAAACCTCATCCTGGTGGACGAGTTTCTGCTCGGGAACAGGCGCCTGAAATATCTCAAATCGGCGGGAGGTCCGACATGAAGATCAGCATCTTTCAAGTCGCTTACAAGAATCTTCTGCGCAAGAGGACCCGGAGCATCCTGACCGTCCTCGGGATCGCCTTGGCTGGCTGGGTTCTGGTCAGTCTCTTTGGGTTCAATAAGGGCTATGAAACCTCTCTCAACCGGGACATCGATAACCTTGGCTTCCAGATGCTCGTCATCGCCAAGGGGTGCCCTTATGAAGCGGCCACCCTCATGCTCAAGGGCGGAACCGGGCTTAAGTATCTGAAGCAGGAGATCGCCGACCAGATCGCCCGGGAGCCCGAGGTCGACGGCATAACCCCGATGCTCATGCAGGTCGTTTTCGATCCCAATAAGGGCGAGAGCGGCGGCTTCGCGGTCTACCAAGGCGTCGATCCCAAGACATTCCCCAAAATGAAGAGCTTCTTGAAGTTTAGAGAAGGGAACTGGTTCTCCTCCCCGGAAGCCGCCGAGACAGTCTTCGGCTACGAAGCGGCCGAGCTTGAGCAGAGGGAAGTCGGCGACATGTATCTCATCCCGGAGAAAAACATTGAGGTCAAAGTCGTCGGCATTCTGGAAAGGACGGGAACCCAGGACGATGGCACGATTTTCCTTCCTATCGGCACAGTCCAGAAGGTCTTCGGAATCCGCGATGAGCTCACCGGAATCGGGATCAAGGTCCGCAAGGACGCCGACATCGCTAAGTTCGAGGAGAGGATGTACAGCCTTCCCGACGTCCAGGTCGTCAGCCTGACCCAGGTCAAGAACACCATCATGACCCTCGTCTCGACGGCCCGAGTCATGGTTCTGTCCATCGCCCTCATCGCCATCCTCATCGCCATGATGGGGGTCGTCAATACGATCCTGATGTCGGTCATGGAGCGGCGTCAGGAGATCGGAATCCTCAAGTCCATGGGCGCCATGGCCTTGGATATCTTTAAGCTCGTCTCGATCGAAACTCTCATCCTTTGCTTGACGGGAGGGCTTGTGGGGACGGGTATGGCCCTGGTTACGGCCAGGATCACGGACATCCTTGTCCGCAGACTGCTGCCCTACGCGCCGAGCGGCAGCCTGGTCAGGATAGAGCCGGGGCTCGTCCTGACCACTCTGGGCATCGTGATTCTGGTCGGGCTGGCCAGTGGGGTCTATCCGTCCTGGAAGGCGGGCCGGGTCCGGCCGCTGGAATCGATTCGCAGCGAGGAGGCATCATGAACCCCGGAACAAACCTGGCTCTTAAAGCGGAGGATCTGGTCAGAATCTATAAGCGCGGCGCTGAAGAGATTGCGGCCGTGGACGGGATCACCTTATCGATCGAGGCGGGCAAGTTCCTGGCGGTCGTCGGTCCTTCCGGCTCGGGCAAGACGACCCTCATCAACGTTCTGGGATGTCTGGACAATCCCACATCTGGCCGTCTGGTTTTGGGCGATAAGGTCGTTTTCGACAGGGGCCGGGCCCTATCCGAATCCGCTCTCACCCGGGTCCGGAGAGAAGTCTTCGGCTACGTTTTTCAGAAGTTCTACCTCGTCCCGACCCTGACCGTCCTTGAGAACGTGGCCCTGCCGTTCGCGTTCTACAGGAAAGCCCAGGCTTCGGACGATCTCGGAAACATCCTGAAACTCCTGGGAATCGACCATCGGAAGGACCACCTGCCGGGCGAGCTCTCCGGGGGCGAGATGCAGAGGGTGGCCATCGCCCGGGCCTTGGTGAATAAGCCGAGGATCCTTCTCGCCGACGAGCCGACGGGCAATCTTGACACGAAACGGAGCGAAGAAATCGGCGAAATCCTCAGGGACCTCAACGCCCGGGAAGGTCTGACCGTCATCCTGGTAACCCACAACCCCCGGCTTGCCCGCCTGGCCCACGAGACCGTGACGATTAAGGACGGAAAGATCTCTCCGGCGGGGTGACCCGTCCCGCTTTTCCTATCCTTTTTATTTGCCTTGACCCCGGTCAGGGCAATGATTACAATGAACCCAACCTTTCGGGAGGAGGATAGCATGGTCACGACTCTCTCCGAACTTCTTCTCAACACACTTAGGGAATATCCAAAAGACGACCTCATGCTCTACAAAAAGGAGGGGGTTTATGTCCCGATCTCGACCCGGGAATTCGGGGACAAGGTGAGGGCGCTCGCGCTCGGCCTGCGGGAGTTGGGACTTGGGTCCGGCGACAAGCTCGTCATCCTCTCCGAGAACCGGCCCGAGTGGGTCATGGTTGATTTCGCGACGCTCTGCCGGGGAGCTCTGACGGTCCCCATCTACACGACCCTCGTTCCGGAGCAGGTCCGGTATATCATCGAGGATTCCGACGCCAAGATCGTCGTCTATTCCGGCCCTGAGTTGGGATGCAAGATCGAGGCCGTCAAGGGCCGTCTCGACAAGGTCAAACATTACGTCTCATTGGCTTCGGAGGCGCCGGAGGGCGTCCTGACCCTGGATCGGCTGCTCGATATGGGAAGGAGAGCGGATGCCGCCAATCCCGGCCTTTTCGAGCGGGAGGCCCTAAGCGTAAAGCCCGATGACGAAGCGTCCATTATCTATACTTCGGGGACGACGGGCGTCCCGAAGGGCGTCATCCTGACCCACCACAATTTCGTGAGCAACATCGTCGGTGTTTCGACGATCATCCAGTTCTCCCACAAGGACACCGTCCTTTCCTTCCTGCCTCTCTCCCATGTCCTGGAACGCATGGTCACCTTCACCTACTTATATAAGGGGTGCTCGATCGGCTACGCGGAGAGCGTCGAGACCGTAGCTCAGAACCTCCTCGAGATCAAGCCCCATATCATGGTCAGCGTTCCCCGGGTCTTTGAGAAGATCTATGCCAAGATCATGGACAACGTCCTCGCGAGCTCGGGCCTTAAAAGGAAGATCTTTTTCTGGGCTCTCCGCGTCGGCAAGGCCTGGGGCGCCCTGAAAATTTCCGGGAAGGACATTCCGGCCTCCCTCCGCTTTAAAAGGACTCTCGCCCACAAGCTTGTCTTCTCCAAGATCATTGCCCGCACCGGCGGCCGGGTCCGATTCTTTGTCTCCGGGGGGGCCCCCCTCTCCAAGGACATCGCAGAGTTCTTCTACGCCATAGGACTCATCATTCTGGAAGGCTATGGGCTCACGGAGACCGCACCGGTCCTGTCGGCCAACACCTTCGAGGGCATGCGTTTCGGGAGCGTGGGGAAGGCCGCCCCGGACGTCGAGATCAAGATCGCTCCGGACGGAGAGATCCTGGCCAGGGGGCCCAACATCATGAAGGGCTACTACAAGATGGAGGCCGAGACCCGGGAGGTCTTTGAGGACGGCTGGTTCAAAACGGGGGACATCGGCCGTTTTGACGAGGACGGGTTCCTGGTCATCACGGACCGCAAAAAAGATATCATCGTCACTTCCGGAGGAAAGAACGTAGCCCCCCAGCCCATCGAAAACCTTCTCAAGACCATTCCCTACGTCTCTACGGCCGTGGTCATCGGGGACAGGAAGCGGTTCGTCGCGGCCCTGATCGTTCCCAACTTCGAGAAGCTGGAGGAATATGCCAAAAGCGCCGGCATCTCGTTCAAGGATAGGAGGGAACTCATCCGGAACGAACAGGTCCTGGGCTTCATCAAGGCCGAGGTCGACCGGGCAACCCCCGTCCTGGCTCCCTACGAAAGGATCAAGAAAATCGCCCTTCTCGAAAGAGAGTTCGAGATCGAGAGAGACGAGATCACGCCGTCTCTTAAAGTCAAAAGGAACATTATCGAGGACAGGTACCGAGACCTGATCGACGATCTTTATCGGGAGGACAGCGGGCTCTAGGAAGCCGAAATCAAAGCGTCGTACGATCCGGACTTTGGCTCCGGTTTCGTTTATGGGCATTAGCTCGGCCCGCCGCCGTCGGATTCTGAAGGACGCTGTCGCACCGGAGAAAATCATCGCCGTTTGATCGTTGTTCTCGCGAGCGTTGCCTGGAATAAGCGATGGATTCTTTAGAAACGATAAACTTGAAGACAAGGCAGGCCTATAATCAGGCGGCCGAGAGATATCACGAGCTTTTCCATAATGAAATGAATGAGAAGGAATATGACCGCAGCCTCTTGGATTCTTTCGCCAGCCGATTCCATAAAGATTCATGGATTTGTGATGCCGGCTGTGGGCCTTCCGGACACATTGGCCGATATGTCTTTGATAAGGGAATTCAAGTTGTCGGCGTTGACATATCGGACAAATGCATTGAATTGGCTCGGCGATACAATCCCGAGATGAGATTTGAACGGGGAGACATCGGCCGGCTGGCGTTTGCTGACGGGTCTTTTGAGGGGGTGATCTCCTATTATTCGATCATCGATACTCCCAAAAAATACGTGAACAGGATCTTCAGCGAGTTTCACAGGGTCTTGAAGCCGGATGGGTCTTTGCTGGTCGCCGTTAAGGCGGGCCTGACCAAAGGATACCTCGACAATTTATTAGGGATAAAAGTCGAGATTTACTTAGCCCTGTTTACGGAGAAAGAAATCACCCGCTATTTCGAACAGGCGGGTTTTCTTTTGGAATTCATAGAGAAAAGAAATCCCTATGATTTCGAGATCAGCAATGAGAGAATCTTTGCGATCGGGAAAAAGAAATAATAAACTAACGGACGTGCCCAGCCGGCGACTCGCCCCGAAGTTTCTCTTCGATCGCGCGGATCCCGTATCTCAGCCAGTTCGCTTCGATCGAATTGCCGCATTTCGCCAGTAAGGATTTTAGGGCCAACAGCCGGGCTTCAAGCGTCGCCTCGTGATTCGGATCCATGGTCAACGCGATATCCGTCATGTGCAAGGCACGCACATAATCCCCGTTCTGAGCAAGTTCCAGGGCCCGCCGTGCCAGAACGTCCGTTCCGCCGCATAGCCGCACGAGCTCGGAGTGAATCGATGACGGAGGCAGCGCGTACATCGAAGAAGGATTTTCGTCAAACCATCCGGCGTATCCTTCGAAGATGCCCCGGACGGCCCAGGAGACGCGGCCGAAGGCCTGGGGAAGATCCAATTCCCGGGGGAGCGTTATTTCCTGAACCAGAGTGCGCACGTCTTTTCCCTCATTCATTCCTCTCACTGTGGCGTCATGAACATAGAGGATCGCATCCCGATACTTTTTGAGTTTCTGGCGGATATTGTCTCTGCCCAGCAGAGGGTCGCCGTGGCCGGGCAGGAGGACTTCCGGCTCAAGAGAAAGAGCTTTCTCCAGAGCCTTGACGTATTCCAAGGCCGGGCGGGGCGGGCTTCCGCGCAACGTAGAGAGGTTGGGAAAAGAGGAATAATAATTATCTCCGATGAAGGCGGCCTTAAATTCCGGAATCCAGATCACGGACTGATCGGGGGTCTCTCCGCCGGCATGGAAAAACTCGAAGTGAATTCCCCCGAATGAAACCGAGTAGCCCTCATCGAAAAGGATCGTGGCCGGGATAGGGGTCGCGGTCCTTTCTCCAACCTCCTGGGGCAGGGGCGTTCCTGATTGAATGGCCAGGCGCCGGCTGTCGAAGCCGTGGAGGCGATCATTATGCCGGATAAACTCCACCATTTCGCGCTGGCCTATTACGGGAATTCCCTTGTCCTTTGTCCAGCTGTCAATGCCTTTAATGTGGTCATGGTGGGCGTGGGTCAGGAGAATCGCCTGCACCGGAGATCTCCGGCTGAGCTGGCGCAGCGCGCTTTCCGGAGCGGCCGCCCCTCCCGGATCGACCAATACACTTCCGCCGTTCGTCGTAACCAGGTACGAGTTGCAGGAGTTCTCTTCCCGGGAGATAGGGTCGACGACCCTGAGGGAATCGTAGTATTCCTGGATAAGCCATGTTTTGAGCGGCTCGTCGATAGGCGGGACGAATTTGATCCAATCCGCGTGTTCGGCAAATAAGGATTCTATGAATATCGAAATCAGGTCGTTGAGCTTCTTGGCTTTCTTGCCAGGTGGAACCCTGTAGGTGCCGGCGGTGAGCGTCGTGAAATCCAAGTCATGACAGAACAGGGGGTAATTGTAAGCCTTGGAGAGCATGTGAATTTCCTGCCTCTCCAGTCTGGCCACGATCAGGGTAGAAATTACCGCCTGGTGCAGGAACGTGCGGTGGATCCTATCCGTGATGGCCGAACGCTGATACTCTTGATCATTGATGAATTCATCCAGGATCTTTGCCCATTCGCGCAACAGCCCGCGCTCCGGACGAACAGAGAACATGCCGCAATTCAGCCAGGCCCTGACCTTCTTTCGGTCGACAAACGTCTCGACCGTGAAGATTTTCTTGAGATCGAGGTTGCATTTTTTATAGATAGGCCCCCAATAGGTGTCAACCGGTTCGCTTTCCGCTTGCCCGGTGTTGATGAATGTCACCGGAGCCACGGCCGCGGCCGAGCCCTTCTTCAGGTCGTATTCTTTCGGAGGCCCCAGGATGATCGTTTCCGGATCGAGCCAGACCAGAGTCCCGACTTTCCCGGCCGTTATTTTTTCCACCTCGGCCGCGGCAAAGGCCTTGGCCGCGAAGGGGCAGAATCGGGCAGAATCACTCAAGGCCAGGGGCAGGAAGTTGACGTTTTTACTCTTCAGTCGGAATCCGGTCCTCTCCGGAAGCGCCAGGACGACGTAGATCGGGCAGTTTGCGTACGCCCCGCCCCATCGGCGGATGCTGTCGACCAGCATGGCCGCGGAATACTCCTGGTCGTCCCGTTGGAGGTAGGTGACAAAAGCCAGATTGGGTTTGCCTTGTTCTCCGGGATAGGCGGCCGCCCCGGCGCCGATAAGGATGATCAGGACCGTCAGGAACGCGCAAAATCTCGCCATGGATGATACCCCCTGAATTTATTTTATTTCCTTTCTCGTCCCCTTCATTTCCTGGCCGCCCATCTTAAAGATCAGGGCCGTGGGCTGACTGCCTTTTTCCGCCTGGAAAGCGACTTCCATTTGGGGGCCGACGGACTTGATAAAGAATCGTTCGGCGGACAAGGGGAAGAGCTCCGTTTTCCCATCGTTGCCGTCGTTGATGAGAAGGAAGAGACGGCTTTCCTCGATAACGACGGTCAGGACCAATCCGGGGGCGACTTCATAAACCCCTTTCCAGGCGGCCAGAATTTCTGGGGCGATCAAAACCGGCTTTTTCTCGTTTGGATCGATATAGACGATTTCCTCCCGATCCTGGCGGGCGATCGCGGTCTCGAGTCGGGCGATCTCCCGGGGGGTGTCCCTCGGCTGGAAAAGCACGCGGCTTGTGCTCTGGGCGCGGTTTTCGACTTCGGAGCCGACCTCGGGTTCGCCCAGTCGCAGAGGCGCATAGACTTCGAGGCTGCCCGGAAGAAGGCGGCCGGCCTGGATGGCCAACATTTCGGGGTCGCTTAAGGGGACGCGATAAATCATCCAATCTTTGAACTCCGCTATGGCTGGTGAGTCCACGGGCGATTCTTCTCCCGGTCCGGCAAGCAAGAACTGAACGGGAAGGATGGCCTCCGGGATAGAAGGAGCCGCCACGCCATCCACATAAAGGTTCATCTCCTTTTTTAAGTCATGATAAATCCAGCCGATCCGGTGCCATCTTCCGTCCAGGAGAGACGCGGGAACCCGTTGGACCTCTCCCGTTGAAGCGTTTAGAACGACTTCCCCGTTTTCTGCGACAACGATGTTGGAGAACTTTCCGTCTGCTCCGCGGATCGCAGCCGCGATGCCGGGAACGCTCGCCCGAATATCGAAGACGGAGGTGAACGAGTGCACGGGGTCTGCGGGAACGCAGCTTAGGTTTTCGCTCCGGCCCTCTTTCTTAGTTAAAAAATAACCCGGCCTGGAGTCAATTTCGGGAGCGGGCTTCCGCGCCGCCAGAGCCTCGAATAATCCGGGCACGATGGATAGAAAGAGTTCCCGGTGGCCCCGATCGGAAGGGTGGTCGAGGTCAAAGGTCGGCCCCTTAACGAATCGACCGTCGCCCCTATCCAGGGCCCCCAAGAAGTTGATGCTGGGAACGTCCCAGGAGGCTATTTCCAGGTTCATACCGAGGAGAGACTGGTAGATTGCCGGATCCCCGAAATTGTCATTGGCGTAACAGGAGGCGACGATCGGCACGATTTTATGGTTGCGGCACTCGGCGATGATGCGCCGGAGGTTTGATCCGAAGCCTTCGTAAACTTTCCGGGGGTCGCGGCCGCCGATCCCCCTGATGCCTTCATTTTCAAGCGACAAGGAGATAATGGCGAAGTCCGGTTTAAGGGGGAAGAGGTCCTTTTCCAGCCGGGCCAGCACCTTTTCCGTCGTGTCCCCGGGAACGGAAAGATTCAACACCTGGCAGCCGAGCGGCTCGAGATGCCTGGCCAGTCGGAAGGCCCAGCCGTTTTTCATATCCTGTCCCGCCTCCCTAGAGGTTACCCAGCCTGCGGCGACAGAAGAGCCGATGACCGCGATGGTCTTTTTTGGCGGCCCGAAGGAAGGAGAGACCGGCCCGGCAAGGATTTGCGCACAGATCCCTATCGGGGCAAGGGCGCGGAAAAAACAGCCGATGTTCATATTTAATCTCCAATAACCTAATGATTATCTGCCCTAATCAATACAAATGCATGAAATTGTTTGGGCGCCTTCTTATTAATACGGAAAAAGTCAGTTTCCGATCTAGGGGACCATATCCCTGTCTTTCGGTTTTAGCGCGTCGATCGTCTTCGTTTCCATCCAATACAGCGTTCCCTTGCCAGGAGACGGCGTTCCGAGCCGGGAAGTCATGTATTCAAGATAGTCGGCGGATTCGGATGAAATCGGCTGAACGTTCCGGAAACTGCTAAAAAAAAGGTATCTTCCGTCGGGAGACACGACCGGGCCCCAATCACTATAAGGCGAGTTGATTTTTTCGCCAAGGTTGACCGGATCGCTCCAGCCTCCGTCCTTGGCTCGATAGGTGACATAAAGGTCCATGACGCCTTTGCCGCCTGCTCTATTGGAATGGAACATAAGATAACTTCCGTCTGGGGCGATGAACGGCCCGGCCTCGTTGGCTTCGGTATTGATCGGCGCCGGAAGCTTTTCCGGGGGGCCGTAGGTCCCGTTCCTTGGAGTAGACAGGTAAAGGTCCCAATCGAGCGTTCCGAGCTTTTCGATCCTTTGAAAAAAGATTGTTCCATCCGACATGACAGAAGGATTGACCTCGTTCTGTTCGGTATTAACCGGGCCGCCCAAATTCGCAGGATCCGTCCAAGAATCATCCTTCCGTTCGACATACCAGATATCGAAATCTTCTCCGGGCGTTCCTCCGGCCGTCCGCGGCCTTCGGGACGAGAAATAAAGCCTCTTTCCGTCCGGAGAGAACGCGGGAGCCAGGTCGTTCGGTCCGGAGGAGAAAGGCGCGACCTCCGGCATGGACCAGGCGTTGTTTTTGAGTTTCGTGGTCATGATCAGGTACCGAGAAAAGTCCGAGGCCGCCGCGACGAAAAATATTTCCTTACCGTCCGGAGAAATCGTGATGTTGTGCTCATGGAATCCCAGGGACAGGATTCCCGGAGCAAAAATCTCCGGGATTGATCCCGGCCTCTTTTGGCCCAGATAAGGGCCTTGGAGAAGGGGAAAGTCGGTCGGGGCTGCGGCGACGGCTATCCACTTTTCCGGGGTAAACCGCGATGTCTGGGTAAGTCCTCCGGGAGTCGGCTTGACACAATCGTCATCGAGATCTACGGGCCAGGGAATTTTTATGTTCGGAGCCGAAGCGCGGAGGAAATGGGCGGCCAGACGAGAAGGGCCTTCCGGCATCCGGATCCGATATTCCAATTCATGAGGCGTGCCCATTCGGGAGTTCGAGGCGATCCAATTTTCCTCTCGGAAGAAGGCATCCCGTTCTGCTCTTGCTTCTTCGCCGTCATCGAGTCTTCGGCAACGCCAGGAGAAGTCCTTGGCGAGCCGCCAGTCTTTATCGTCTTTCTGATAAATCGCGGTTCCCAGCGCTCCGGAGGCGTGGTGAATCGTGATGCGGTCGGCCTGATTGAGGAAAATATTCCCGACGATCATGCCCGGAGTATTGGACTTGATCCCCAGGTAGAGATTGGCGCCGTTCCTGAGAAGAAGGAGTTCGCTTCCATCGGAGAAGGATTCGCGCCGGGCACCCTTCCACTCCTCGTTGGTGATCGTTCCGTCGATCGTGGGCGAATTCCCGACAGGCAAGGGAATCGTTTCGGCGGCTTTCCGTTCTTTGAGGAATTGGGCCTCGACCCAATAAATATCGCTTTTTCCCCGTTCCCCTGCGGTGAAAAAGAGGTATTTCCCGTCCGGCGAGACAAGGGGAAGCCCGGCCGGAAACCCCAGGTCGATAGCCCGCGGTTCTCCCCAGGTTCGGTCGGGATTCTTGAAGGACACGAACAGCCCGGAACTTGAAGGAGGAGACTGTCTTCGGGAGGCGAAAATGAGATAGCTTTCATCCGGCGCGACATAGGGATACATATCTTGGGCTCCGACGTTGATCGGTGCCGGCAATCGTTCCAGTTTTTGATATTCGCCGTTGACCAATCTGGCCGAGGCGATAGCTTCCGTCCCCGGGCCTCCGGAGATATCCGAGGTATAAATCGTCCCGTCCAGCGTCACGGATATGCACATGGCTTTGTTCGGATTGAGGAATTGTCCGGGATTGATCGGGTCGCTCCAGCCTTTGCCCGTGCGCTCCACGTACCAGACGTTCATCCCGAATCCTTCCTGGCCGGGGACGGGCTGATCCCAGGTAAAGTAGAGACGGCTTCCGTCGGGGGTTACCCGGGGCTCAAACGACATCCTGTTCTGGATGAAGGGAACGACCTCGGGTTCCGTCCAGGTTCCGTCGATCGATTTTATGACATAGATGAGATTCTGCCTCCGCTTGGGATCCATGCGGGTGAAATAGAATTCCTTTCCGTCGGGAGTGAAAGAGCAGGAAAATTCGTGGGCGGGAGTTGAGATGATGCCAGGCGCGAAGAGCTGAGGGGTGAATCCAGGCGGCGTCTGTCCAAGATAAGGACCCGAAAGCTTGACATCAGTCAAACAGCCGGAGGCGACCTGCGGCAGGAAGAGGATGGTCAAAAATAGAAAAAGCGCAACGATTCTCTCCGTCATCGACGAGGGGCATTTGGTTAGGGGGCTCATGTCATCTCCTCTCGTATATCTTATACACCATCTTCATGAGAATGCTTCACCCGGCTTTACGGGACCGATTTTTTTGCAAGAGGGCTCCCACGCGGGGCGAAAAATAGAACGCCCGACGCAGGCTGGATTTTCTCCGCTCATAGATATGGGCGTCGCCTGGGTTTTCCACGCATCCGGCTTGGACTCCGGGATACTTCGCCTTCAACCACTCCGCCATTTTCTTGTAGTCCATGATGGTCTGGTCCGGATTCATGGGCAAAACGGCTTTGGGTTGGAGTTTTTCCATTACATAGGCTGCGTAGGGGTGATCATCCCCGTCCGTTGTATGGATGAAGGCTATATCGCATCTTTCTCCTCGCTCGGCTAGGAAATCGATCTCTTTCTTGAAAGCTTCGATATCCTCGGGGTAGAAGCCGGAGTAAAAAATCGTCAACCCGCCCGCCTTGATGAGATAATCTAACGTAAAAGCCGAGTCATCCACTTCGGCGGCTGAGATCTCAACGTGCCCGAAAGTCTTCGTCTCCTGGCCTTCCATGTAGATGGAATTCTTGCCTCCACGGTAGGCGTCGGCTTTTCGGTGGATGTAGGTGATGTGATCGATCGAATCCTCCAGGCCATGGATGAACTCGAGCGTTCCGGGTTCGGTGTGGTAGCAGGTATAGAGGGCGAAAACCTCCGAACCGGCAAGCTCCTCGGCCGTGACGTGGCCGTTGGCTATAACTGGGAAGTCCGGCTTCCGGCCGGTTTCTTCTTGGTCGATGACAAAATAATCGCTCGGCGTCTTTATCGCCCAGCCCCGGGTTTTGAGCCGCCAGATCGTCGCCTGCCCTTCAGCGGTTGTCCCGGGAACGGCGCTCATTGAGAAGTCCTTGGGCTTGAATACATATGGTTTATCTAAAGTGCGTTCAAGCGAAGCAATCACCATGGGATTGCCGTGGAGGAGGGCGTATCTCATCGGTGTCGCGTCGTAAACATCCTGGGCGTTCGGGTCCAAGCCCCGGGCGAGAAGGATATCCGCGATATCGCCGTAGCCGCGGATAGCGGCCAAATGGAGCAGACTCTGGTTGAAATTCCTATCCCTGACGTCTTTAAGAGCTCCCTTATCGAGAAGGCTGCGGACGACTTCCAGGTAGCCCTCCCGGACGGCGGTCATCAGAGGGGTTTCCCCGTCTTCATCCGTCGTGTCGACATCGGCACCGTTGTCGATAAAAAATCGGGCGATCTCGGAAACCCGGGGATTCGACGCGCTCAATGCCCGGTGAAAGGGGGTTTGTCCCCTTCCATCACGACTGTTGATATCGGCATCCCCCTTGACCAAGGCCGAGACGGCATCCGGGTGTCCGGCCATGGCCGCGAGATGAAGGGGATAAAAGCGCCGTATCATGATTTCAGTCTTCGCCCCGGCCTCCAGGAGAATCCGGATAATATCTACCTGCCCTTTGAACGCAGCCCGGTGGAGGGCGGTTCCGATCCGGCTTTCAATCCCGACATCAGCTCCGGCGGCGATCAATGTTTTGACGAGTTCCGCCGTTCCTTGTTCGACGGCGATGATCAGAGGAGTCATACCGAGAGGATTACGGACGTTGACGTCGGCTCCCCGTTCGATCAACAACCCGGCCGCCTGGGTTCGGCCTTGAGCGGCGCTGAAAAAGAGGGGGGTCAGGCCGCGGGCGTTCTTGGCATCGACGTCGGCTCCTTTGTTCAGCAAAAAACGGACAAGGTCCGGATTTCCGTTGAAGGCGGCCCAATGAAGGGGCGTCTCGCCGCCCTTGTCCTTGGCACCGACCAGGGCCGGGTCCGCGTCGACGAGCGAGCGGACTTTTTCCAAATTCCCCTGTTTTGAAGCCTCGTGGATTTCGTCGGCCCATAAAGCCGGGCCTAGCGCCAGGGCGGCCGCGAGGGCCAGGCATGTGAGTTTCATGATCTTTGTCATCGTTGTCCTCCAGACCCGAATCGTAGCATGCCTCCCGGTTGAGGGTGAGTTAAGAAACGTTGTAAAATGTTAAACAATGTTAAAGTTTGGGATTTTTCCTTTTCAGTCACGGTAAACTAAGGGCATGAATCCGAACAAGCCGGTCATCCTTCTTGTCGTCGTCCTGGTCACGGCAGCTCTCCTGGGGCTTGTCGGCGTTCAGCTCTTTTTCCTCGACCAGTCCTACGACTTGAAGCGCCAGGCGTTCGATCAGAATGCCGAGAAGGTCCTGGCCAGTGTCGTTGAAAAGCTCGAAACGCAGGAAACCTTGAACAGAGTGGCCAGATTGACCCTGCACGTCGGGACACGGGAGGGAACCGCTTTCGCCCTTCTCAACGTTCGGGAAAAAGATGCTGATAGCTCCATCGATGGACAATTCTTAAGATTATCGTCTCACTTTAAGCCCCGGGTCGAGCCGCGCGGCAATACCGTGGCCGTGCACCTGAGCGAAGCCAAGAGGATAAAGCTGTTCGATTTTGCCCAGAATAAAAACCTCGTTTTTCTTTTTAGGCCAAAATCGGTCGGCGAGGACAACTCAGCCAAGGGCGCACTCCTTCTCGACGAGACGAAACCGGCCGGGACTCACGTCATTCCCTTGCCCAATATCAAAGCGACGGCGACCCGCTGCTACCGTCTCTATCTGGACGATATTTCGTACGGAATCAACGCCGTCAAAGGCCGGGTGGATAACGTTGCTTTCTTCCCAAGCCTCGACCAAACTCGGATGGCCCTTATCGACAGGGTTCTGGAGCAGCACCTTCAATACGAACAAAGCTCGATTCTTGAGCGGGTGGACGTTCAAGCCCTCGAGAAAACCATCCGAGAAACGCTCGCCGAGAGCGGGATCGCTTTGGACTGCGCTTTCGGCATCATTTCCGGCGAGGGCTCGGCGCCTGTCCTGGCCCGGCCGGAACGGCTGAAGCAGGAACTGGCCCAATCTCCGCTCCGGGCTAGGCTTTTTCCCCACGACGTCAACGTCGGACGGGATGACCTCGTTTTCTATTTCCCTTCCGAAAAAGGGGCCCTCCTTGGCCAAATGATACTTCCGGCCGTCATGTCCCTGCTATTTATCCTGATGACCACGGGATGTTTCGTAGCCGTTTTGGGCACGCTCTTCGCCCAGAAGCGCTTTTCGCGGCTCCTCACGGATTTCGTCAACAACATGACCCATGAATTCAAGACCCCCCTCTCGACCATGTTGCTGGCCGGAGAAACGCTCTCGAGCCCGGAAGCCCCTGCCGGCGCGGACCGGCCGGCCCGCATCGGCCGAATCATCCAGGAAGAAAGCCGGCGCATGCGCCAGCAAGTGGATAAGGCCTTGGAGATGGCCGTCCTGGAGAAGAAAGATATCGAGCTCTCTTGGGAGCCCATCAGCGTCGGTAACCTCCTCAACAAAGCCGCCGAGCCCTTCCTTTCCGAGGTCGATAAACGGGGAGGCCGTCTTGAGCTGCGGGCGGAGATGGACCTCCCGGACATCGAAGGGGACGAGATTCACCTGACGAATGTCCTCCATAACCTGATCGACAACGCCCTCAAGTACAACCGAGGGGCGCCGGAAATAGGGGTCCGTGCGGAGGGCTTGAAAAAAGGAGTCAAGATCACGGTCGAGGACAACGGCATCGGCCTCCGGCCGGCCGAGATGAAACGCGTTTTCGACAAGTACTACAGGGTCAGCAGGGGGAACGTCCATGATGTCAAGGGCTTCGGACTGGGCCTGAGCTACGTCAAGAGGATCGTCCGGGCCCACGGCGGAAAGGTAGGTGTCCGAAGCCAATTCGGCCGGGGATCGGCCTTTGAGATCGACCTCCCCCTCCGGGACAAGCCAAGAAAGACGAGATAAAGATCGGGCGCTGAAGATGACCTCCAGGGAAAACGGCGAAAGGGACGCCCTCCTTTCCAGGATTCTCCTGGTCGAGGATGACCGCAATCTCGGGCTCCTCCTCCAGGAATCGCTGGCCATGCACGGATACGATGTCATGCTCTGCCGCGATGGAGAGGAAGCCCTCCGGACCTTCCTCGGTCACCCTTTCGACCTCTGTCTCATCGACATCATGCTGCCCAAAAAGGATGGCTTTACCCTCGGCCGGGAAATGCGCGGAGTCAACCCTTCGGTCCCCCTCGTCTTCCTCACAGCCAAGTCTCTCCAGGAAGACCGTATCGAAGGTTTCCGAATCGGGGGGGACGACTACATCACCAAGCCCTTCAACCTCGAGGAACTGGTCCTCCGCCTTCGGGCGATCCTGAGGAGAGGCAAGAGCGGGGAAAAAGACGGCCCGGATCGCCGGAAATTCAGCCTGGGGAAATACGCTTTCGACTCCGAGGCCCAGACCTTGAAAATCAAGGATCAAATCCGTAAGCTGACGACCAAGGAGGCCGAGTTACTACGCCTGCTCTGCCTCCATGCTAATCAGGTTTTGGAACGTAGCCTGGCCCTCCGGATCGTCTGGGGCAGCGATTCCGTCTTTAACGCCAGGAGCATGGACGTCTTTATCTCCAGACTTAGGAAATATCTCGCTGAGGACAGTAGGGTTGAGATCATCAACGTTCACGGCCGCGGCTACAAGCTCATCATTCGGGAAGGCTGAGCCTGCCATGGGACTCTGGCTTGACAGCCCGCGCCTTCCAGAATTACTATTTATCGATTCGTTTCTTGCGGAAATCGTCGTTGTGAGCCGTCGCGAAAACCGGAAAGGGCTCCTGCTCGACAAGATAGCTCAATGATCGTCGCGGCAAAAATTGACCGGCTGGGCAAAATCTCGGCCTGGGTTCTGATGATTTTAGCCCTCGCGTCCTGTTCGCTCCATAAATACCCAGGCCTCATGTCGTGGGAAGAATACAACCGAACGCCCAGGTCACGCCCGTACGTCTTGAAACTCCTCGGGGGCAGGGGAGACCTCCTCTACTATGGGGCTTTTCATTCTATCGATCTCAACAATCCCCAGTTCTCGGATATCGAGCAAAAATGGGACGCCTTCCGGCCGACCCTGGCCATGAGCGAAGGCTTGCTCTGGCCGCTGGCAGCCACCCGCGAGGAGGCCATCCGCAAGTACGGGGAGCAGGGTCTCCTCCGATTTCTTGCGGCTCGAGACGGCGTGCCGATGAAGTGCCTCGATCAGCCCAGGCTCCTGCAATCGGAATACCTGCGCCATCATTTCTCCGCCCAGGAGGTCAAAGTCTATATGGTCCTGCGCCAGGCGAGCGTCAATCAGATGCTGGGAAGGGATCCCGACGACGTGGCCGACATCGAGGCTTTTCTGGCGGTTATGGAAAAGTTTAAGCCGTTCCGATTCCCCCCCCACACCTTGACCAACCTTGATGCCTACGTGAAACATGCATTTCCTGAACTCAAGGATTGGCGGAGGATTCCAGAAGAGTATTTTTATAATAAAGAAAAAGGGAAATTCTTGCCGGAAATCCATCGCTACCTGATGCATTACCGCGATAACGTCATGCTCAGGATTCTCTTCAGCGAACTCAATAAGGGCCGACGGGTATTCGCCATTGTCGGGCGAAGCCACGTGGCCATGCAGGAGCCGGCGCTGCGCGCCGAAGTCGGGGCCGAGCGAGAGTAAGCTCTCTTGGCCATGATAAATCTTTCGAAGAAGATTCGGAGGAACCATCATGATAAAACACAAGTCTCTCGTCCTGGGTTTTCTTCTTCTTTTGCCGCTTTGCGCCTCAGCCGGCCAGGAGGAGGGGAGGCTCTGGCCCGAGCTCCAGCCCCGCCAATCTGGGTATCTAAGAGTCTCGCCGCTCCATGAAATCTTCTATCAAACGGGCGGCAATCCCGAGGGCAAACCGGTGATGGTTCTTCACGGCGGTCCGGGCGGGGAGTGCTCGCCCCATGATTTTCGCTATTTCAACCCCCAAGAGTTCAATATCGTCCTGCACGATCAGCGAGGGGGCGGCCGAAGCAGGCCCTATGCCGAGATCCGGGAAAACACGACCCAGAATCTGGTGGAAGACGTTGAAAAATTGAGGAAGCATTTGCGGCTGGACCGGGTCATCCTTTTCGGCGGATCATGGGGCAGCACCCTGGCCCTGGCCTATGCTGAGACATATCCGCAAAACGTCATCGGGATCGTCCTGCGTGGGGTTTTCGCCGCGACCCGGTCAGAGATCGACCATTATTATCACGGAGGAACGGCCAAATTCTTCCCCGAAGTCCATCGGGAGCTTGTCGCCTCTCTGGACCATCCGGAAACGAAGGATTATCCGAAGCAGCTTCTGGCCAAGCTGGTTTCAGATGATCCGGCCGTCCGTGATCGCTATGCCCGGGTCTGGATAAAGTATGAGGCCGGGATCGCGCTGCTTAGGAAATCGGATGATATGATTGAGGCTTTCCTGCGCGCATACAACCCTTATTCCTTTGCCTTGATCGAAAACTACTACATGGCCAACGGCTGTTTCCTCGAGGAAGGCAAGCTTCTGAATAACGCGGACCGACTGGCTTCTATCCC
>Ga0136653_10000482_pt1 | contig 21005 bp, 24 predicted proteins | sample LakKivw275mmetaG_FD_94866 | JGI IMG/M metagenome (GOLD analysis project Ga0136653, IMG submission 94866) | Anoxic lake water microbial communities from Lake Kivu, Rwanda to study Microbial Dark Matter (Phase II) - Lake Kivu water 275m metaG... | ecosystem: Environmental > Aquatic > Freshwater >...
CGTACCAGATATTGCTTATTCCCAATTTATTTAAAAGCGAATCAACCGTTCCTTTTAATTGATAGAATTCTTCGCCGGTAATCAGTCCTGATAAGCGTCTTTTTTCTTCTTTGGGTTTTTTGAAAATTTTCCCTAATTCAAAAATTCTAATCTCTCTGAAATTTTTCTGATTTTCCCGAACATTCTTCAATAAGTTTGGAATCAAGCTCGGTCTCAGATATTTCTGTTCTTCACTAAGCGGGTTTTCCACCTCTATCGTTTCTGTTTTAGGGTGGAAATTGAAAGTTGAAAGTTGCTGAGGAGATATAAACGAGTAATTGTAAACCTCGCAGAACCCGGCTTCTTTCAGAATGTTCTTGGCGAAATCTTCCCAAAAAATGTCAAGATTTTTTGGGGGCGGAATCAAGGAGGCAATCGGAAAAACGGCTTTAATTTTATCATATCCATAGATTCTGCCAATTTCCTCAATTAAATCCTCCGGGATGGAGACATCGAGTCTGAATGTCGGTACAACGACATTCAGAATTTTCAATCCGCCAGATGGCGGACAATTTACAATTTTCAAACCTAATCTTTGTAAAATATTTTTAATTTCTTTTTCCGGGATTTTTATTCCTAATAATTTTTCAACATAATCCAAATCCAATCTAATTTTTTGGGGAAGAACTTTTTGAGGATAAAAATCAGCTGTTCCTTGCGCTACTTTTCCCTTAGCCAATTTTTGAATCAAATAAGCTGCTCGGTTTATGGCAAACTCGGTTAGATTCGGGTCAATGCCATGTTCAAACCTTAAAGAGGCATCGGTTTTTAAATCAATTGTTTTTGAACTCTTGCGGATAATTCTGGAATTGAAATTGGCCGACTCCAAGACGACGATTTTTGTCTCATTATCTATCTCCGCTTTTTTGCCGCCTTTTATCCCGGCGATCGCCAAGGGCTCTGCCTCGTCGGCGATAATTAAGATGTTATCGTCTAAATCGTATTTTTCATTATCTAAAGTAACTATCTTTTCATTTTTTTTCGCAAACCTAATAATAAGTTTTTTTATTTGGGATTTGGGATTTACGCTTTCGAGCTTCTCAAAGTCAAAAGCGTGGAGGGGCTGTCCGGTTTCCAACATTACGTAATTGGCGATATCAACGACATTATTTATCGGACGCAAGCCGCAAACTTTCAATCTGTCTCTTATCCATTTCGGCGAAAGTCCGATTTTAACGTCGCTGAACACTCTGGCAGTATATCTCGGACAAACCGTTTTATTCCTGACCTCTACCGCAACGAAATTTTTGGTCTTTAAACTTTTACCTGCCCCGTAGGAAGCCGGAGGCTTTCCTTCGGGGTCTTCTTTTAATTTTAGCGACGGCTCAATAAATTTTAAACCCGTAATAGCCGATATTTCTCTGGCAATTCCGATATGAGAAAAACAATCTGACGCCCTGTTCGGCCTAACGTCAATATCTAAAACAAAATCGGGGTACCCGCCTGCGGGTCGTTCCTCTTTAACTTCCTCTACCTCGGCAAGATGTAATGATAAAATCTCGGCCAACTTTTCAGGCATTGGCAATTTTTTCTCAAAAAAAGATTGTAACCAATTATAAGAAAAAATCATAAGTCTGCTGATAATTTTCAGAATTGTTGAAGGAATCTCAAATCGCCGGAACGAAACAGCCGGATATCGTTAATCTTATATTTCATCATTGCCAATCTCTCCAAACCGCAACCAAACGCCCATCCCTGCCATCCGCCAGATGGCGGATTCGGATTCAAACCAGAATTTTTAAAAACATTGGGGTGAATCATTCCGGCTCCGGCTATTTCTAACCAGCCCGAATTTTTACAGACGGAGCAGCCTTTTCCTTCGCAAAATATGCAACTTATGCTGATATCAAAGCCGGGCTCAACAAAAGGAAAAAAATCCGGTCTTAATCTGGATTTTACGTCTTTTTTAAAAAATCTTCTGAAAAATTCTCCGATGACGGCTTTGAAATTGGCAACTGAAATCTCTCTGCCAACCATTAAACCTTCAATTTGATAATGCTGCAACTCATGAGAGGAATCAGTGGCTTCGTGCCGATAAACATTGCCGGGAACGATAATCCTCAAAGGAGGATTATTTTTTTCCATAAAACGAACCTGGGCCGGGCTGGTATGGGTTTTTAACAATAGGCCGTTTTTCAGCCAGAGAGTATCCCAAAGATCTCTTGCCGGATGGTCTTTGGGAATGTTCAAAGCGTCAAAATTGTACCATTCGGTTTCAATATCCGGACCTTCGGCAACCGAAAATCCCATTGATTGAAAGATTTCTTCGGCTTCCCTTTTGACTTGAGTCAAAGGATGCAAATGACCGAAAGCAGGTTTCTTTCCCGGAACCGTGATATCAAGCCATTTTTCTTTTTCCTTCGCAGTTTCAACAAAGGAGGATTTCTTCCGTTCTATTTTCTCTTTCAAAAAATTCTTTAACTCGTTTGCCTCCCTGCCAACTTTTATCCTTTTGGCTTTTGGCAATTTTTCTAAGGACCTTAAAATCCGGGTCAGTTCTCCTTTCTTTCCTAAATATTTCTTAAAAATTTCATCCAATTCTTTTAAATCTTGAGTTTTTTCTGTCTCTCTTCGGACCTGTTTTTTAAGCAATTTTAAGTTAATCTTCGCCATGTTATTTAATTTATTTTACCTTAAAATGAACTCAAAATCAAGTGTGGATAACTCCAAAAAATAAACATAAAACCCGTCGGAATTGACGGGAAAAATTTATTACGTGGCGGACCCAAGGGGATTTGAACCCCTGGTCTTCCCCGTGACAGGGGGATGTGTTATCCAGGCTACACCATGGGTCCATAATTATGCCGGAGGTGAGAATTGAACTCACGACTTTCGCCTTATGAGTGCGACGTTCTACCACTGAACTACCCCGGCAATGTTTTTATTATTTGCTCTTTAACTTGTTCCGGGGCCTGGAATTGCACCAGGGTCTCGAGCTTATGGGACTCGCGAGATACTACTTCTCTACCCCGGGTTATACCCTGAATACCCTATCATATTTTAAAGAGCTTGTAAATCGGTTAGGGCCTTTTCATAAGCTGAGATAACCTTTTCTGCCTCTTCCAAATCTAACCGGTAAGATGGGTCGTGAATAATGTTATTTCTAATTTTATGCGCTTGCCTGACTTCCTCAATGTTGGGAAGAGAAATAACGGTTAATTTATCCAACCTCTCTCCCAATGTCCGGCCGCCAAAACCCATTCTGTCTAAAATGCCATCTAACATTGAGTCCACCTCAATAACGGCTAATTTTGCCTCAGATTCTGTCTTTCTTTTTAATCTCTTTTTTATTTTTTGCCATTTGCCGGCGAGTTTAGTCACCCCAAACGGCCGATAGGTTAAAAATTCCTGTAAATCCCAGATAATCATTCTTTTCAGCCAGCTGGTTTTAATGAGGACAAAAATAATAAAACCGAAAAGGAGCAAAGAAATAATTATAAAGATAATTTTTAAAACAAGGAGCCAACCGGAAAAAGCGGGATTAAGAATGAACGAAATTATTTGTTCTGTAGTCATACTTTTTCTAAAATTTTACCGATTGCTAAAATTTTTTCTTCCTCGAATGGTTTTCCGATAATTTGTAATCCCACCGGCAATTTCCCTACTTTGCCGCAGGGCAAAGAAATTGCCGGAAGACCAGCCAGATTAACTGCGATTGTAAAAATGTCTGAAAGATACATTGTCAAAGGGTCGTCAATTTTTTCTCCCAGTTTAAAAGCCGGAGTTGGAGAAACGGGGGTAAAAACAGCATCAACCTTTTCAAAAGCTTTTTTAAAATCCTCTCTAATCAATGTTCTTACTTTTTGAGCTCTTAGATAGTAAGCTTCGTAATAGCCGGCAGACAAAACATATGTCCCCAGCATTATCCTTCGTCTCACCTCCGGCCCGAATCCCTCTTCCCTGCTTCCCGAATAAACATCTAATAATGATTTGACATTTGACATTTGACATTTGACATTTGAATACCCATACTTTATGCCGTCATAACGGGCTAAGTTGGCGCTGGCTTCAGACGGCGCAATTATATAATAGCATGGCAAAGCATATTCCGTATGTGGAAGAGAAATCTCCTCAATTTTTGCTCCCATTTCTTCGTATTTCTTTATTGCTCCTTTTATGAGCTTTTCTACTTCCGCATCAATTCCTTTGATAAAATATTCTTTCGGCACCCCGATTCGTAAAGTTTTGACATTTGACATTTGACATTTGACATTTGATTCTACGCTTGTTGAATCCATTTCATCTTTTCCTGAAATTGCTTCAAATACTATTTTAGCGTCCTCCACCGTCTTTGTTATCGGCCCAATTTGGTCAAGTGAAGAGGCAAAAGCGATTAGCCCGTATCTTGAAACTGCTCCGTAGGTCGGTTTTAAACCTACTACTCCGCAAAAGGAGGCTGGTTGTCTTATTGAACCGCCTGTATCAGTGCCCAAAGCATATCCGCAGAGATTTGCCGCCACTGCCGCTGCCGACCCTCCGGAAGAACCGCCGGGAACGCGGGACAGGTCGCGAGGATTCCTGGTCGGGGCGAAAGCAGAATTTTCAGTTGAGCTTCCCATGGCAAATTCATCCATGTTGGTCTTTCCTAAAATCACCGCATTCTGTTCTTTGAGTTTTCTTATTACTGTCGCATCGTAAGGCGCGATGTAGTTTTCCAAAATCTTTGAGCCAGCCGTACATTTTATCCCTTCGACTAAAATCACGTCTTTTACCGCCAAGGGAATCCCGGCTAAAATTGGGAGCTCTCTTTTTTCTGAGATCATCTCATCGATTTTTTTCGCCTGAGAAAGAGCAGAATTTTTGGCAATATTTAAAAAAGCAAAGATTTTTTCATTTTCTTTTTCAATTTTTTCTAAAAAATTTTGGCAGAGTTCAAGAGCTGAAAATTCTTTTTTCTTCAAGCCCTGATGTGCCTGACTGATTGTAAGTTCAGTTGGATTCATTTAAGAATTGATTTTACTTTTAGATAACCTTCTTTAGTTTCCGGCGCCAAATCCATTATTTTTTTTCTCACTTCGGACTTCGTACTTCGTACTTCATCGTCCCTCATCACATTTTTAACCTCAATCGGATGGCTTGTTGGCTCAGCTTTTGAAATATCCACTTCCTTCAATTTTTCTATGTAATTCAAAATCGAAGAGAGTTCTTTTTGGAACTTCCTAATTTCATTTTGAGTTAAACCAAGTCTTGCCAATTTAGCTATATGCTTAACGTCTTGTTCAGAAATCATAATCTTAATTTTCACTTGGGCGGTTCTAAATATTCTGTTTCCACCAGTACTTCGTGCAGCTCATCCAAATTTTCCAAAACCATTCCGGCTCCCCTCACCACGGCTGTCATCGGGTCTTCAATAACTTTAGTCGGAATTTTCGTCTCTTTCTGAACTAAAATATGCAGTCCTCGCAAAAGCGACCCGCCGCCAGTCATCTGAATTCCTGAAGCCATAACATCAGCCAGCAATTCGGGAGGGGTTTCCTCTATTGCCATTTTTATCTCGGCGACAATTTGTCTCACCGATTTTTCCAGCGCCTTTCTTATGTCTTCATCGGAAACCAAGATTTCTTCCGGCAAACCGGTAACCAAATTCCTTCCCCGCATCGGCAGTTCTCTTTTTTCCCTTGTCCCGTTAGAAATCTGCTCTTTCTGCGTTTTCTCTTTATCCCGGTGATTTCTAACGGGGCTTAAAGGATAGGCTGAACCAATGCCGATTTTTATTTCTTCAGCCGTCCTTTCTCCGATCAGCAATTTATATTCTTCTTGGACAAATTGAATTATATCTTCATTAAGCCGGTCCCCGGCAATTCTCAGGCTTTTAGCCAAAACTATTCCGCCCAGAGAAATCACTGCCACCTCGGTCGTTCCCCCGCCAATATCAACAATAAAATTGCCTCTGGCTTCCTGGACGGGAAGCCGGGCGCCGATAGCGGCCGCCATCGGTTCTTCAATTAAAAAAACTTCTCTGGCGCCGGCTGATTTAGCCGCGTCCCTTACCGCTTTTTTTTCCACTTCGGTCACTCCGCAGGGAATACTAACGATTACCCTTGGCCGCGACTTCAAAATAAATTTTCCTTTCTGAGCTTTTTCAATAAAATATCTGAGCATTTGCTCCGTTACCTCAAAATCAGAAATAACTCCCGCTCTTAACGGCCGGGTAGCCACGATATGGCCCGGAGTCCTGCCAACCATCTTTTTCGCCTCCTCGCCGATTGCCAAAATTTGACCAGTCTTCTGGTTGACCGCCACCACCGACGGCTCTTGAATAACAATCCCCCGTCCCCGAACATAAACTTCGGAATTTGCCGTTCCCAAATCAATGGCAATATCTTCGGAAAAAAGATGTAAAATTTTATTTAGCATAAATGAAAATTTTCAATTACCAATTTTCAATTTTCAATAAATTTTTCAATTTCACAATTTTCAATTCTTTTTTATCTCTTTTTTTTACCTCCGCAGAATTTTTTCTCAAAGTCCTTTCGCTAACCACAACCCGCCATGGAATACCAATGAGGTCGGCGTCGGCGAATTTTTCACCCGCCGACTTGTCTCTATCGTCATATAACACTTTGAGATTTTGTTTCTCCAAATCTTTATATAATTTTTCAGCCGTACTTTTGACTTTTGTCCGCCAGCTGGCGGATTGACTTTTGACTTCAATCAGATGAACCTGAAAGGGCGCGACTTCTTCGGGCCAAATGATGCCTTTTTCATCGTGGTGAACTTCGACAATCACAGCCATAACCCTATCTATGCCAATCCCGTAACACCCCATAATAACCGGCTTTTTCTTTCCGTCTCGGTCTGAAAAATAAGCGTCTAAAGCTTCGGAATATTTAGCGCCGAGGGGGAAAATATTTCCAACCTCCACCGCTCTTGCCGATTCTAAAACGCTGCCGCAACGAGGACATTTATCGCCCTCTTTCAGCCTGGCAATTTCTCTATTCTGGGAGAAATGTTTTTTCGGGCAAAAAATTATCGTATCTTCACCGACCGGAGTGATTACTTGAAATTCGTGGGTATATTCCTTGGTAAAGCCGGCGCCGGAAGCTTCGGTAATTATTGTTTTTAAACCGCAGCGCTTAAATATCTTTTGATAAACTTCTTTTAAAAACTGATAATATTTTTCAAAATCTTTTTGGTCGGCATGGAAACTATAAAGGTCTTTCATCAAAAATTCTCTTGTTCTTAAAAGTCCGCCGGTAGCCCTCATTTCATCGCGAAATTTATTTTGAATCTGGAATAGGGATAGAGGCAAATCCTCAAAATTTTCCATTCGTCTGCTTACGATATAAGTAATTACTTCTTCATGGGTAGAACCTAAAGCCAGTTCTTTTTGGTGGCGGTCCTTTAATTTTAAAAGGGGCGGATCCATACTATTCCATCTCCCGGTTTTTTCCCAAAGACTTTTAGGCTGCAATGCCGACATTAAAAGCTCTTGAGCGCCGATATTTTCAAGTTCTTCCCGAATAATGTTTTCAATTTTTTTCTGAACTCTTAGTCCCAAAGGCAAAAAAACATAGATTCCCGAAGCCAATTGCTCAATAAAATCACCTCTCGTTAATAATTTGTGAGAAGTAATTTCAGCTTCTTTCGGTGCCTCCTTTTTAGTTTTCACAAAAATTTGAGATTGCTTCATATTAAAATATCCTGATAACGTCTTTTATCGTCACCCAAAGCATCAGGGCGACTAATAAGGCAAAGAAAACGGCGGTGATGCTTTGTTCCACTTTCGGGCTCACTGGTTTTCTTCTCACTTTTTCTATTCCAAGGAAAAGAAGTTTCCCGCCGTCTAAAGCCGGAATCGGCAGAATATTAAAAACAGCCAAATAGACGGAAATAATGGCAACGAATTGCAAATAATAATTTATTCCCATTTGAGCAGCCTGGGTCATCAACTTTCCAATGCCTACCGGCCCCATAAATTCAGTGCCCGGAGGCAAACCTTTTCCCTGAATCAAATTTCCAAAAATCTGAGATATGCCGACTGTTATTTCTTTGGTCAAGCCAAAAGTAGCTTCGATTCCTTTGACCGAGGCGAGATACCAGGGATAAGACTTTTCTATCATCCTGGACAAGGCTATTCCCATCGCTCCTTCTCCTTCCGGCGGCGATGCTCTTGGAATCAGTGAAACATCAAAAACTTCTTTTCCTCTTTCAATTGTCAAAATAATTTCCTCACCCTGGTGGGCGTTAGTAAAATCTTGAACTTCTTTCACTTTCGTAATTTTTAATTTTTCATTTTTAATTTTTAATTTGAGCGAAGCGATGGTGTCGCCAGGTTTTATTCCGGCTTTTTCCGCCGGCGAGCCGGAAGCAACAGCCATAATTTGAACCTTTGGTTTGAGTAAAGTATTATTCTCTTCGTCTGAAACGGCCTGAGACACCCCTATTCCAAAGACAATACTTAATAGAACGGTTGAAATGAGCCAAAAACTAACCACTCCTCCCAAAATAATTAAAAACCGCTGCCAAATTGGTTTTTCAGTAAAACTGCGAGCCGATTCTATTCCTCCCTCCTCTCCCTTAATTTTTACAAAAGCGCCAAAAGGTAAAAGATTAATGGAATAAATCGTCTCCCCGAATTTCTTTCCCAAAATCCTCGGCGGATAACCGATGCCAAATTCTTCAACCTTCACTCCAAACTTCTTTGCAATGACAAAATGACCGAGTTCATGAAGAACCATAAGACTTATTAAACTAATGAAAACGATAATTGCGGTTAATAACATAAAGAAGTTTGAATTTTTGGATTTTGGATTTTAAGATTCTATTTCTTTTTTCTTCTTCTCTCCTGTTTCCGTAATTTTTTTATTATATTCATCTACCAAATCTTGGAGTTCATCTTTCGCCCGAAATTTATCGTCTTCCCTAATTTTTCCCTCTTTATATCCTTCCTGAATTTCATCCCAGGCGAGCTGGCGCCACCGCCTGACAGTTTGGCGGCTCTGCTCTTCTTTTTCGGATATCAAACGCAGTAAATCCTTTCGGTATTCTTCCGATAAAGGAGGCAAAAGAAGCCGGATTGCCTCTTTGTCCACTGCCGGAGAAGCCCCGATTCCAGTTTTTCCCAAGGCCGAGACAATCCCCTCGATATAAGAACGGTCCCAGGGCTGAATTAGAATTTGTTTTGGTTCAGGAACGGAAATTGCCGCCAGCTGTTTTAAAGGAAATTTTTGGCCAAAACATTCAACAACTACGTCCTCAACCAAAGCCGGCGTCGCTCTTCCCGACCTCACTCTCGCCAACTCTCTTTCTAAAAAAGCGATAACTTTGTCCAGTTCCGGCTTTATATTATTAATAATTTCCTTATGGTTTTGTATATTCATAATTCAAGCATTAAAATTTCCAGAGCCAATCTTGAATTGACCGCCGTATTTGAAATTAAAAAAATTGTGCTCTGGATTTGTTTTATAATATTTTTCAATCTCGAGAAAGTATAACCAGTTATTTTAAATCCGGGCGTTAAAGAACCCAATAAAATCTCTCTGAAGCAGAATAGCCAAATTTCTAAAATTTCTTTCAAATCGGGATTCCGAGATAAATCTTTGGCATATCGGAAACGGAAAGATAAGTCGGATTTTGAAATTTCCGCAAGCTCTTTGATAACTCTCTTTTGACTTTCTAATTTTTTAGGGTCGGAAATAAAGCTGATTGCCAGTCCCGGTCTTCCCAGAGAAAGTTTGGCAATCTCTCTGCTTTTTTGCTCGGAAATCCCCTGACCTTCTAAATAATCCTCAATTTCCGAACTTTTTACCGGAGAAAATTTAAGAATTTCGCACCGAGAACGAATTGTCGGGAATAACATTTCCGGAGCCCCGGTTATCAGAATCAAAATAGTTTTTCCCTTCGGCTCTTCCAAGGTTTTTAGGAGGGAGTTCTGGGCTTCTTGATTCATTAAATGAGCTTCATCCAAAATTGCGCATTTGAAAGGAGCTGAATAGGGCTTCAAAGACAATTTTTGGATAAGTTCCCTGATTTGAGAGATTTGAATTTCCCCTCCTTGGGCGCTTTTAATTAAAATCAGGTCGGGATGATTCTCATTTATATCGGCTCCGTTAATTAATCTAACAAATTCGAAAGCCACTTTCTTCTTTCCCAAATGGGCCGGACCGGAAAACAAGTAGGCATGGGAAATTCTTCCCTCCTCGACAGACTTTTTTAACAGCTCCCATTGTTTCCCGTAACCAATAATCATAATAGTTAATTTTTTACCATTATGCTTTTTTTATAAACATCCAAATTTTCCAAAACCACTCCGGCTCCTCTGGCGACGCAATGAAGCGGCTCTTCAGCCAAAATGCAGGGAACGCCGGTAGCCTGAGCAATCAACTCGGGAAGATTCCTCAGCAAAGCTCCGCCTCCCGAAAGAACCATACCTTTGTCCATAATATCAGCCGACAATTCGGGCGGAGTCTCTCTCAAAACTAATTTTACTGCCTGGATAACATCGGTCAGGATATCAGAAATTGCCTCGCTTACTTCGTTCGAGGAAACTTCGATATTTCTCGGCAGACCCAAAATTAAATCCCGGCCCCGAATGGATATTTTTTTCTCTTCTCTTTCGGGAAGAGCGGTTCCAATTTTAATTTTTATCTCCTCGGCCGTTTGTTCTCCGATGGCTAAATTATATTTCTTCTTGATATAATCTGAAATCGCCAAATCTATTTTGTCGCCGGCCACCCTGACCGAATAACAAGTAACTATTCCGCCCAGAGAAATAACCGCCACCTCGGTCGTTCCCCCGCCGATATCAATAATAAGATTGCCGGAACAGGAATTAATCGGGATATCGGCCCCGATGGCGGCTAAAATAGGTTCTTTGGCTACATAAACCGCCTTAGCTCCGGCATTGACGCCCGCCTCAATTACCGCCCTTCGCTCGGTGGAGGTGGCGCCGGCCGGAATGCCAATCAACACCTCCGGCTTGAAAAATCGAAAGCGGCCGGAAACCTTATCGAGAAAATAACCAATCATAGCCTGGGTGACCCGAAAATCGGAAACCACTCCGTCTTTAAGCGGCCGGTAGACTCTAATCGTGTCCGGAGTGCGGCCGGTCATTTCTTTGGCTTCGGCCCCGACCGCCAAAATTTTATTTTCAGCCAAAGAAACCGCCACCACTGACGGCTCCTCTAAGACTACTCCCTTTTTGGGGAGAAAAACCAGGGAATTACAAGTTCCTAAATCAATGCCAATTTTCATAACCCTGCGAATTAATAATATACGAATTTGTATTTTCAGTATAGATTAAAACCTAAATCTTAGCAAATTTTCGAAAAATAAGAAGGCGTTCGGACGGAGGTCGGACTGGCCCGCCTCTCTTTTCTTTTTGCCAATTTTTCTATAAAATAAATGGAGTATGACTAAAAAAACGAGGACTGTTTTATTTTTGATTTGTTTATTTTTGTTTCTTTTAATTGCCCCGGCAGCGATTTTTTATTCTCAGGGTTACCGGTTCGACCTTAATCCGCCAGCTGGCGGAAAAAAAATTGTTCAAACTGGAGGTTTATTTTTAAAAGTTTCGCCCAAAAGCGCTGAAATCTATCTGGATGAAAAATTAGCCAAGAAAACCGATTTTTTCTTCGGCTCGGCTTTGATCGAAAATTTATTGCCCGGGAAATATAAAATAGAAATCAGAAAGGCGGGATTTTTCCCCTGGCAAAAAGATTTAGAAATAAAAGAAAAGGAGGTGACCGAAGCGAAAAACATTGTCTTATTCCCGGAAAATATAAATTTTGAAATTTTATCAAAAAATGTCGGGCGTTATTGGTTTTCTCCCGACGAAAAGAAAATAATTATCTATGAGAAGGGCGCCGCAGAGGAGCCCGGCTGGGCGTTAAAACTCTATGACCTGGAAAAAAATCTAAAAAGTCACTTGATTAATAAAGATGATATTTCCCCGAAGAGCGCGGATTTAGTAAATCTGGAATGGTCGCAGGATTCAAAAGAGATATTTTTAGAATTGGGAGCGCAGGAAAAATTAAAATATTTTACCTTAGAGTTTGATAAAATTCCTCCGGCTTTAACCGAAAAGGCGGCTTCTCCGCCGCCTTCCGAAGAAGTCGTCGCTTCCCGGCTAATTAACGGGAAGCTCTATTTATTGGATAATCTTGGTCACCTTTCGGAAAACGGAAGAAGACTGACCCAAAAATCCTTTCCGGTAAAATCTGAAACCGAATATGATTTGGAAATATGCCAAGATTTTATCTTCTTGCGCGAAGGACAGACCTTGTATCAATTTAATCCCGATTCAAAATCATTTGAAAAGTTTTTTGACAATATTAAAGCTCTCAAAATCTCTCCCGATGATAAAAAAATGGTTTATTTTTCCGATTCGGAAATTTGGCTTTTCTTTTTAAAAGAGTCAGCCAGCCAGCCAAAAAGAAAAGCCGGAGAAAAAGTTTTTTTAATCCGGCTTTCGGAAAAAATTAATAATTCCCTTTGGTTAAATTCCGAATACCTGATTTTCAATGCCGGCAAAAAAATAAAAATCGCCGAAATCGACGACCGAGACAGAATAAATATTGTTGACGTTGGCGATTTTGAGAAACCTGAAATATTCTTCAACCAAAATTATAAAAAAATTTATATCTTTAGCAACGGCGAACTCTACGCCTCAGAAACTTTGTTCTGAGCTTCAATTTTCTTTTGAAACTCTGAAAAAGAAAGCTCTCCTTTTCCCGCCATTTGGCAGATTTCTTTAAATTGGCAATATTGGCATTGCCAATCACCCGGGTATCCCGGGATTCTCAAGGGAACGGTATTAGAATCAATTTTTGTCTTAAGATTGGACAGGTCCGAAAGCAGTTTTTTGACCCTAACCGAATCATATTCAATTAAAAACTCCTTTAATTCCAAGCTGTTTTTATTAACGTAAAGAAGAATACCCTTGGGAATCTTAAAAAAATGGAGGTAGAGCTGGATTTGATTAACATTGTCCTCTTTCGGCTGAGACAGACCCTTAAAAATCATACTGTTCATGCTTTTAAAATCCACTACAAAAAGCTCGTTGCCGAGAGTGATTATGGCATCGGCTCGGCCGGAAATTAATTCTTGAGGAGGGATTTTAACTTCCGAAGCTCTGACCATTCCCAGGCTGAACAAGCTGCTGATAATCTGCATCTGGATGTAATCGCCGTGGTCGAACATCCGGAGGACTTCAGGCGCCATTTTCTCTCGGGGGACATTTTTAAATTTAAAAAATATCGCCCGAGGGCATTTCCCGGCATCGGTAATATAAAAATGATGTTGTTCTTTGTCTCTGTCCTTATCCAAATAAAATTGGTCAAGAAGTTCTTTTAGCATATTAGCGACAGTCCGATTTCAATTTTCCTTTCCAGAGCTTAATTTTAGAAAGGATTTCGGCTTCATTTTCTAAACTTAAATCTTTAAGCTCGGCTAAAATAGCCTTTTCGGTCTCGGTTTTTATCTTTTCGTGAACTCTATTATGCTTAATCCACTCTTCAAAATGGTTCAAAAAAACGGAGACCGTGCCTTTATACAAATAACCATATGACCCGTCTTCAAGACGGACAATCTTAGTTTCTAAAATCTCTTTTATTTTTTCTCTAAGCGATTTTATCATTTTAGATTTTACCTTTTATCATAAATAAATGACGGCCACCAGAATAAGGACCGTCAAATCCTAACTTCCGAAACTTTTGAGCCAACTTTTGCCAAGAAATATTCTTAGGCATACTTTACGAAACGAGCTGACGTCTGTCAAACCGTATTTCAAAACCAGAAACTCTTTCGCCAGACCTTATTTTTAAGAACAACCAATCTTCTAATACTTCTTGAAGTTCTTTTCGACAGTCCTCTAAACTCTTAGCGTTTGCCCAAACGCCTTTTAAGCCGGGAATTTCGCCAAAATAACTTCCATCTTTGAGAAGTTTATATTTTGCTGTTTTCAATTTTTTTTCTATGTACTCGCTTAACATATTGTATCTCTAATTTTAATTTATCATTTTAAAAATTTATGTCAAATGCCATTTCTGCCATCGAGGCACGCTACTTATTTCAAAATCTTACTCCTAATCTTTTTTATTTCTTGAGGTTTTTCTAATAACTGTCCCTTGTATAACTTATACAAAAGAGGGATAACGCCGCAATTATTACATTTTCCCCAACCGCACTTCCCTTTATTTTCTTTTGATAATTTCCTACAAAGAGCGGTTTCTCTCTTAAAAATTTTCTTTTTAATAATATTCTTTTTAAGCCCTGTTTTGCAAGTTAATTCTTTATTTTGCTTATAATTCATGTTTATTTTATTCTTTTCTGACTGCGTGTCGCCCGAGGCAATTCTGCCCGAAGAACTTTAGCGTTTCTGTCCTTCGACAAGCTCAGGGCAAAAGCTTAACGCTTTTGCCACCGGGACGCACGCCTTTTATCCTATCGATGTTTCTTATCTTCTTGTGACCATATAATAATCTCATTAATATCATCGGGTGATTTCGGATAAAAAACCTTTAGATTATTAGCGAGAGCCCATTCAATCTCTGCTTTTGCACCGTTTGATTTTTCCCAACCTGGAATCGCTAAAACCGCGTCAGCGATTTTTGAGAGCATCGACATATCCAACTCACGGTAAAATTTTTCTTCTGCCTTTGCCTTCCTTTCGAAATGCTCGGTGTGCGTATGGGGACAGAAAAATCCGATGCCGTTATTTGCTAATTGAATCAGGTATTTTTCAGCATTACGAATATTCTCTTCAATCTTTTCATAGTCGCCGTCACTGAAGTATGACCCAGCAATAAATACTATTTTCATAATTTTTGCCTAATACTTTTGTGATTTTTACCCTATCGTTTCGCCCACTGAAGAACACATCTTAACTACCTAATCTCTTTTTTCTCTTCGAATAGATAATAATGCCCAAAGTGCAATTACTGCCCAGATAACATTCAAAGCAAGTGGAGAAAATGCTTTATGGTAAAAGGCATTTATCACAATACCTATCGCCCCCCCAAGTTGAACATTTGATATAACCTCGATTTTGCTTCAATCCGCCTGGTAGATATAAACCAGTATGCAACGAGTATCAATCCCATTCCCAGCCATCCAATTATTTCTATTATTATATTCATATTTTTGAACAGGAGCGAGGCAATAAGTTTGAGAGTAAATTTCGCAGCGAGGGAAGTAATTTTTGGGACAATCCGCAGCGAATTGGCTTGGCTCCGCCGCAGGCGGACAATTCGCGAGTAGCAGCGATTTTTCGCTGGAAAAAATCGCGTGTACCAAAAATTAACTTCCCGAGCGGATTACCTTTTCGCCCACTGAGGCGCGCGGCGGGCTCTCTTTAATCCGAATTTCTTTCTTTCCCGCATTCGAGGGTCGCGGGTCAAAAAACCAGCCTTTTTCATTCTTTTTCTGAAATCAGGGTTAAAAAGAACTAAAGCCCTGGCTGTCGCATGTCTGACTGCTTCAGCCTGCGCCTTTAATCCTCCCCCTTTTACGACAGCCGAAACTCCGAATTTATCAAGACAATTCATTTTAAATAAAGAAGCTTTGCAGATTTCCTGGAGTTCAAAAGTCGGAAAATATTCTCCCAAAAGTCTTTTATTGACTGAAAATGTTTTTTCGCCTTTCGTAAAAAGTCGAATTCTGGCGATAGCTGTTTTTCTTCTGCCTACCGCCTCAAAATATTGGGCCGGTTTTGCGACTTCGGCGGCCGGCTTTATTTCTTTAACGACTACTTTTTTCTTCCTCTTTTGCTTCGCCTCTTTAACTTTTTTTTCTTCTTTTGCCGTTTTTTTAGTTTTTTTCATTTTTGTAGAAAACTATTCTATTTTCAATCTTTTTATTTGTTTCGCCCTTAATTTATTTTTGGGCAGCATTCTGTAGACTGCTTTTTTAAACATCTCGGCCGGTCTTTCGGCAAACATTTTTTTCAATGGAATTTCTTTCAAACCGCCCAAATATCCCGAATGCCGATAATATTTTTTTTGCTCAATTTTCTTTCCGGTAAATTTCAATCTGTTCACATTTTTAACAATGACAAAATCTCCCATATCTTTATAGGGAAAAAAGTCGGGTTTGTTTTTTCCCCGCAGTAAAACCGCTATTTCAGCAGCCAGCCTGCCCAATACTTTGCCGGTAGCGTCAATTATCTGAGTTTTTCGTTCCATATTATTTCACTAGTTCTATAATTGCCATTTTTGCTCCATCTGATTTTCTCGGACCGAGCTTAATTATCCTGGTGCATCCTCCTTTTCTCTCTTTATATTTTGGAGCAATTTCCTTGATTAATTTTTTAACTATTTTCGGCGAAAACTCTCTTGCCAATAATCTTTGAGAACGCAAATCTCCCAACTTGGCCCGGGCAATCTTTTTTTCAACAAAACCAGAAACTTCTTTCGCTCTCGCTTCAGTGGTTTTAATCTTCTCGGCTACTAAAAGAGCACTGGCAAGTGCTTTTAACAATGCTTCACGGGAAGCACTCTTCCTATTTAGTTTTCGTCCTTTTTTTTGCTTTTTCATGCTTTTTTGACTTTTGTTTTCTCTTTTTGGAAGGAACAGCCGGAATCTCAACGGGTAAAACCTTTTCTTCTTTTTTGAAAGTTTCGGCAAATAATGAAAAATGCTTCACTAAAATTTCCGAGGCAAGAAATAAGGCCTCTTCTGGTAAAATTGTGCCGTCGGTTTCAATCTCTAAAAATAATCTGTCAAAATCGGTCCTCTCCCCCACTCTCATATTTTCAATTTTATGACTCACCCGTCTTGCCGGAGTAAAAATGGCGTCAACGGGTATTGCTCCTATTTCTAATTTTTCTTTTTTTCTTGCTTCTCTCGGAAAATAACCCACTCCTTTTTCAATTTGAATCTCCATATCCAATTCGCTGGATTTTTGAGTTAAAGTGGCGATATGGACGTCTCTATTTATCAACTCTGCCTGGGCGGGAAATTCAAAATCAGCGCCTTTGACCTCTCTCTCGCCTTTGACTTTAAGATGAGCTTTCTGAGGCTCTTCGCCATAAACCCGGAATCTTAATTGTTTTAGATTCTGCATAATTAAAATTACATCTTCCATAACTCCGGGAATAGTTGAAAACTCATGAGGAACCCCTTTAATTTTCATTTGGGTTACTGCCGCTCCCGGCAAAGAAGAAAGTAAAACCCGTCTCAAGCTGTTGCCAATGGTTACTCCGTAACCGGGATAAAGAGCCTCGATTTCAAAACGGGCATAGTTTTCTTTTTTTTCAATAATTTTTGGCTGAAAAGGCAATGGTATCATATTAATTAAATTTTTAACGCGAATAATACTCAAATATTGCCGATATCTCTACCGGCGGCGCCGCCTCTTCTAAAGTTGGCTCTCCGATTACTTTCCCTTCTAATTTTTCGGAATTTAGTTCGAGCCAGCGAGGCGTTTTATATCTTTTTAACAAATTTTTAAGGTTTTGGAAAATATTTTTTTTAACTTTCTGAGGTTTCAGAGTTATTACATTTCCATTTTTCACCTGATAAGAAGGAGCGTCAATCAATTTTCCATTAACTAAAAAATGGCCGTGAGAAACTAATTGTTTAGCCTGAGCCCGGGAATTGGCAAATCCTAATCTAAAAACCACGTTATCTAATCTGCTTTCCAATGTTTTAACAAGTAGAGAGGCGGCGTCTTCCGCTTTAGCGATGGGCTCGCCTTTGGCAGGAGAGCGGCGGGAGGTTCGCAGTCTCTTTCCAAGAACCTCTTTTACATATTTTCGAAATTGTCTTTCTCCCAAATTATACCAATTTTTTAATCTCTGTTTCTCATTCAGTTCTTTTCCGTATTCAGAAACGGCCCGAATCCTTCTTTTTCTTTTAATACCGGGCGGGTAAGCTTTCTTCACCATCGGGCATTTTGACGATAAACATCTCTCGCCTTTGAGGAACAATTTTACTCCCAGCCTTCGACAAATTTTACATTTCGCATTTTCCATAACTCTACGAATAATTTTTTTTATACGCGGCGGACTTTAGGTGGACGGCAACCGTTGTGAGGAATAGGAGTAATATCGGTCAACGAGGCAACCTTCACCCCTCGAGCGGCTAAAGACCTGATTGCCGATTCTCTGCCTGAGCCGATTCCTTTAACAAAAATGGAGATTTCTTCAATCCCTAATTTCCGGATCACCTGGCTTATTGCCTCGGCTACCTTAGAAGCGGCAAAAGGAGTAGCTTTTTTTGTTCCCTTAAAACCGATGGAGCCGGCGCTTACCCAGTGAATAACATTTCCTTTCAAATCAGTTAAGGTGATAATGGTATTATTGTAAGAAGAGAAAATATAAACCCGGCCCTCTTTAATTTTTTGCGGGATTTCTAATTTTATTTCTTTTCTGGCTTCAGTCCTCAACTTCTCTCCTTCTTTCAACAGCTCCTCTTCGGTTTTTTGAATAATATGTTTTTTACCCATCGTATTATGTTGGTTCGGGCGCCGCTTTTCTGCCGGAACCTACTGTTTTTCTAACGTTTCCCCGAACGGTTCTGGTATTTGTCCTCGTTCTTTGTCCTCTTACCGGCAATCCTCGAAGATGACGACCCCCTCGCCAGGAACCTATGTCTTTTAGTCTTTTTATTGACATCATTATTCCCCTTCTCATTTCTCCTTCAATCTTGTAATTTTTTTCAATAATTTCTTTCAAACGATTTATTTCATCGGCGGCCAGGTCTTTTGCCCGAATAGCAGGATTTATTTTCGCCTCGCTTAAAATTTTTCGAGCCAAAGCCAACCCTATCCCATAAATATAGGTTAAAGCTATTAAAATTTGTTTGTTTTCCGGTATATTGACACCAGCAATTCTCGGCATAAAAACTTATCCTTGTCTTTGTTTATGTTTAGGATTTTTGCAAATGACGTATACTCGATCTTTTCGACGAACGATTTTGCAATGCTTACAAATTTTTTTGACTGACGCTCTTACTTTCATGTTATTTACCGCGATAAATAATCCTGCCTCTTTTCTCATCATAAGGACTCATCTCCACCGTCACTCGGTCTCCCGGCAAAACCTTAATTCGGTAGAGCCGCAATCTCCCGGCCAAGTGGCAAAGGACAACTTCACCCCCGTCTAACTCTACTCGGAAATTGGTGCTGGGCAGGGCTTCCAAAACTGTTCCTTGTTTTTGAATAGTATTTTTTTTATTAGGATTCATTGATTAGCCAATTATCTAAAATATCAGAATTAATCAGATTAGTCAACCCTTAATTGAATTTCAATCTTTTCCGCATTTTTGGGAACATTTTTGACCCAGGGAAAGGGCCAAAATTTAATCTCAACCTTTGCAATCTGAGGTTGATTTTCTAAAAAGATTTTAGTCTCGGCTGACGATTTTCCAAGCAAAGCTTCCTTTAAATTGTTCCGGTCTATATCTGAATAAATTTTAGAATCTATCTTAAGCAATAAGGTAATTTTACCCGTTTTTAAATTGATGATTTCGGGAGAATAATCGAATTTTAAACTCGTTTCAGAGAAATTTTTTGTTTCGCTAATTTGAGAAAGAATAAATTCTCTGGCAAATTTTTCGAGGTCTTCTTTTTTGAAGACCAAGGCAACCGAGCGGGCTTTAACCTGAAACTTGAACTTTTCCAATTCGTCTTTCGGCTTGGCTAAAGAAAAGGTTTCAAGAATTTCCGAACTTACGGCTTCCTCCAATAAAATATATTCCGGAGGAATTTTCTCCTTTAAAGAGGCCTCGCTTTCTTTTAAAGCTCGGTCGGTCAATGCCTTTTTAGCCGAATCTAAATCTTCTTGAATAACTTGAGCAATTTCTTCCTTCATGCCTCCGGTCATATCTTGGAAAGATTTACCATAAATTTTGGTGTATCTGTCAGTTCCGGCAAACCCCGGAATGGAAAAAGTTGACGGCCCAATATTATATTCCGGACCCGGCTGACTGGCTGCCACTTTAATATCAAGGTAACCGGGAACAAGTTTTCCTCCTTCGTATTTTTCTCCGGGAACGGTAACTTTTTCTATCGATTTAAATAATTTTCCATCAGCTGAAACAAACCGAGTATTAGCCACCAAAACTTGAACCGAAGCGGAATAATTATTATAAATTCTGATCACACCCTCGGCTTTTTTTTCTTTTTGGACAACGCCCGAAGATGAAAATTCCTCGGTAATGAGTTTTTCCGTCTCCAAAACTTCTCCCGGAATAACTTTATTTGAAAGGTCGGTTTTTTCTGCTGTTTTGTCGCAGGTTACTTTCGTTTCCAAAGCGAGAATTTCTGTCACCGGCCAAATTTCTATTTTTGCTTTTGACAAACTAAAATAGCAAAAAAGAAAAACCGGGATTAAAAGAGGAAAGACAAGAATTAAACCTTTTTTGGACGAAACCGCTTTTTCAGATTCGCCGGTTTTTGCTTTGGTTATCTCCCTATATTTAAGCCCTTGAAAAGCAGTGGAGGGTTCTTTTTGCTCTTTTGGAAAAATGTCAACTATTCTTTTCATACCCAGTATATCAACCCCGTATAGCTCCTAGCGGATTATACGGGGCTACGCCCAGTATAGCTCTTGCGAGATTATACTGGGCTACGCTTCCAGATTAATTATTATATCCCAGTAATAGGAAGCGGAGTCCGAAAGGACGGAGCCCCGATACAGTTGCCGAAAGCAACTTGTACGGGGTTGTATTACTGGGCATACCTCTATTTTACCCCGTTAGAAATTAAAGCACAAAGTTTTTCTGTTTTTGTAATCATCAAAATTTCTAACGGGGTTTTACTAAAATTGCTCTTATTCGCCTAACCCCGGCGCCGGAACTTTCTTCTTTTACGATTTTTAAGATACCTAACTCAGAAGTTCTTTTAACGTGAGGACCGGCGCAAATCTCCTTTGAGAAAACCTTCCCCGATGAAACCGGAGGGTTATAGACCGAATAGACGGTCACTCTTTGCGGATATTTTTCTTTGAAAAAAGCCAGAGCTCCGGATTTTACCGCCTCTTCATAATTCATTTCCTCTTTTTTCACTTCCAAATCTTCTTTGA
>Ga0136653_10000483_pt1 | contig 20990 bp, 21 predicted proteins | sample LakKivw275mmetaG_FD_94866 | JGI IMG/M metagenome (GOLD analysis project Ga0136653, IMG submission 94866) | Anoxic lake water microbial communities from Lake Kivu, Rwanda to study Microbial Dark Matter (Phase II) - Lake Kivu water 275m metaG... | ecosystem: Environmental > Aquatic > Freshwater >...
CGGGCCTACGGGTTCAAGCAGGCCAGCTATCTCAAGACCATCATCTATCTTGTGGCAGGTCGGTTAACCTTCAGCCACCCACAGTAAATGGAAGAGAACCACCTACTTTTTTTCGAAAAAAGTAGGTTTGACCCTCTCTTCAGTGCGTTGACAGGCCGGACGGGCGCCCCTATAATCCGAAGGGAACCCCGCGGAGGAGGAGTGCCCATGTCAAAAGATACGCTCAACTCGTCACCGGCCCCGAATCCCGAACGGCCCCTGGCCACGGGGGTCACCCGACTGGGCTCGACGGCCATGCTCACCGGGGATATCGAGGCCCACGAGGACATGGTGGTCGAGGGCCGCGTGCACGGGAAGATCATCGTGCCGTCGGGCACCCTGACGATCGCCAGGGGCGCCAAGGTCGAGGCCGAGATCAAGGTCCGGGCCCTCGTCCTCAACGGCGAGCTCAAAGGCACCGTGCACGCCGGCGAGAGGGCTCTGATCGCCGAGACCGCCGAAATGGTCGGCGACGTCATCACGCCCAAGATCACGATCGCCAACGGCGCCCGCTTCACCGGCGGCATCCGGATGAAAGAATAGTCACGAAGCCGTTCCAGCTCGTTTCCGATCTCGTCCCCAAGGGCGACCAGGTCCAGGCCATCGACCGGCTCACCGAGGGCCTCGTCTCCGGCGCCCGCCACCAGGTCCTCAAGGGCGTCACAGGGTCGGGCAAGACCTTCACGATGGCCAATATCATCGCCCGGGTCGACCGCCCGGTCCTGGTCATCTCCCACAACAAGACCCTGGCCGCCCAGCTCTACCAGGAGTTCCGCCGCTTCTTCCCCCGCAACGCCGTCGAGTACTTCGTCAGCTACTACGACTACTACCAGCCCGAGGCCTTCATCCCCGCCTCGAACACCTATATCGCCAAGGAAGCGACGATCAACGACGAGATCGACCGCCTCCGCCTCTGCGCCACGAACTCCCTCTTCGCCCGCCGCGACGTCATCATCGTCGCCTCGGTCTCGTGCATCTACGGCATCGGCGCCCCCGACACCTACTACTCCATGAGCTTCCCGCTGGCCCTCGGCCAGGCGATCGGCCGCAAGACGCTGCTCGAGAAGCTGGTCGAGGTCCAGTACGAGCGCGACGAGGGCGATTTCAAGCGCGGCACGTTCCGCGTCCGCGGCGACATCGTCGAGATCTTCCCGAGCTACGAGGACTCGGCCTACCGCGTCGAGCTCGAGGACGGCCGCATCAAGGCCCTCTCGGCCGTCGACCCCCTCCTCGGCAAGGTCCGCGAATCCCACGACGCCGTCATGATCCACCCGCGGACGTTCTTCTCGACCCCCGCCGCGACCCTCCGCTCCGCCGTAACGGGCATCGAATCCGAGCTCAAGACGCAGGTCGCGCGCTTTCAAGGCCTCGGCCAGGCCGTCGAGGCCGAACGCATCGAGGAGCGCACCCTCTACGACCTTGAGATGCTCCGCGAGTTCGCCTACTGCCCCGGCATCGAGAACTACTCCCGCCACCTGACCGGCCGCGCCGCCGGCGAGCCGCCCTTCACCCTCCTCGACTACTTCCCCAAGGACTTCCTGACCATCATCGACGAATCGCACGTCACCGTGCCCCAGATCGGCGGCATGTACGCCGGCGACCGCTCGCGCAAGCTGACCCTGGTCGAGCACGGCTTTCGCCTGCCCTCCGCCCTCGACAACCGCCCCCTCAACTTCGACGAGTTCAACGGCCGCGTCGGCCAGCTCCTTTACGTCTCCGCCACCCCCGCGGCCTACGAGATCGGCCGCTCCCCCGGCCGCGTCGTCGAGCAGGTCATCCGCCCGACCGGCCTGACCGACCCCGCGCTCGAGATCCGCCCCATCCGCGGCCAGGTCGACGACCTCATGGCCGAGATCCGCTCCCGGGCCGCGCGCAACGAGCGCGTCCTGGTCACGACGCTGACCAAGAAGATGGCCGAGGACCTGGCCCGCCACTACCACGAGCTCGGCCTGCGCGTCCGCTACCTCCACGCCGAGGTCGAGACGCTCGACCGGGTCAACATCCTCCGCGACCTGCGCAAGGGCAAGTTCGACGCCCTCATCGGCATCAACCTCCTGCGCGAAGGCCTAGACCTGCCCGAGGTCTCGCTCGTGGCCATCCTCGACGCCGACAAGGAAGGCTTCCTGCGCTCGGCCACCTCGCTCATCCAGACCTTCGGCCGGGCCGCCCGCAACGTCGCCGGCAAGGCCCTCCTCTACGCCGATGCCGTGACCGATTCCATGAGGCTGGCCATCGCCGAGACCGACCGCCGCCGCGGCCTCCAGCAGGCCTATAACGCCGCCCACGGCATCACGCCCCAGTCGATCGTCAAGGGCATCGACGAGGTCCTGACCTCGGTCTACGAGCGCGACTACCTCGACTACACCCGGATCTCCGAGGACAAGGACATCTACCTTTCGCCGACCAAGCGCAAGAAGCGCATGGACGAGCTGGCCAAGCTCATGAAGGAGGCCTCGGCCGCCCTCGAGTTCGAGAAGGCCGCGGCCTACCGCGACGAGCTGACCAAGCTCAAGAAGCGCGAGCTCGAGCTGGGGTTATAATAGGTCCGGGACCTGCGGCCCATGGCGGACATCGAACGGCTCAAGGCGCGCGCGGCCGAGCTCCCGGCCAAGCCCGGCATCTATTTCTTCAAGAGCGCCTCGGGCGAGGTCGTCTACATCGGCAAGGCCCGCTCGCTCCGCGACCGCGTCCGCTCCTATTTTCTGGCCAACCCCGACATCAAGGTCCGCCACATCCTCCGCGAAACGGCCGACATTGATTATATCCTGACCCGCTCCGAAAAAGAGGCCGCCTTCCTCGAGAACAACTACGTCCAGCAGCACCAGCCCCGCTTCAACCTCCGGCTCAAGGACGACAAGAGCTTCCCCTATCTCAAGCTCACCGTCGGCGAGCCCTGCCCGGGCGTCTATTTCAGCCGGCGGGTCGAGCCGGACGGCTCGCGCTATTTCGGCCCTTTCAGCCCGGCCGGCCGGGCCCGTTCTTCGATCCACCTCATCAATAAGTACTTCCGCGTCCGCGGCTGCGAGGACGCCGTCTTCCGCGGCCGCAAGCGGCCCTGCCTCGAGTTCGAGCTCGGCCTGTGCGCCGCGCCCTGCACCGGCGAGATCTCCGCGGCCGAATACCGGGAGAACGTCGACAACGCCTGCCTCTTCCTCGAAGGGCGCCTGCCCGAGCTGGCCCGGACGCTCCGGGCGCGGATGGAGCTCGCGGCCGAGAGCGAAAAATTCGAGGAGGCGGCCCGCTGGCGCGACATCCTGCGCACCATCGAGGACATCCGCGACCGGCCCAGCGCGATCTCGACCTCCCTCGAGGACCAGGATGTCGTCGGCCTGGCCCGCGAGGGCGACCGCGCCGCCGCCTACATCTTCTTCATGCGTAGCGGCAAGATCCGGAACTCGGCGGCCCGGCTCCTCGACGCCCCGGCCGCGACGCCGGACGCCGAGCTCCTGGCCGGATTCCTGGGCGATTACTACAGGGACCACGAGGCCCCGGCCCGGCTGCTCCTCCCCTCCTCCCCGGCCCGCCTCACCGGACTTCAATCGCTCCTCGGCTGGGCCAAGGTCCGCGTCCTCGTGCCGCGCGGCGGCAAGAACCTCAAGCTCGTCGACATGGCCGGGCGCAACGCCGAAGCCTTCCTGCGCCGCCAGGCCGGCGAAAGTCGACCCCTCGAGGCCTTGAAGACGGCGCTCGGCCTCCCCGCGCTCCCCCGCGCCATCGAAGGCTTCGACATCTCCAACACCGGCGGCCTGGAATCGGTCGGCTCGCTGGTCGTCTTCCGCGACGGCCGGCCGGACAAGGATTCCTACCGCCGCTTCCTCATCCGGACGGTCGAGGGCTCGAACGACGTGGCCAGCCTCGAGGAGGTCATCACCCGGCGCTACCGCAAGCTCCTCGACGACGAGGCGCCCCTCCCCGACCTGGTCATGGTCGACGGCGGCAAGCCCCAGCTCGGGGCCGCGGAAAAAGCCCTGGCCGGTCTCGGCCTCTCCGAACTCCCGCTCGTCTCCATCGCCAAGAAGGAAGAGATCCTGTTCACGCCCGCCCATCGCGAAGGCCTCCGCCTCGACCGGACCTCGCCCGCCCTCAAGCTGGTCCAGGCCGTCCGGGACGAGACCCACCGTTTCGCCATCGCCCTCCACCGCGGCCGCCGCGAGAAGCGCAGCTTCGAATCGGTGCTCGACGGCATCCCCGGCCTCGGCCCCAAGAAGAGATCGGCGCTTCTCGCCCGCTATGGAAGCATCGAGGCTATCCGAACCGCTCCGCGTGCCGAGCTCGATGCGCTCATCGGAAAGGCCGTGGCGGGTTTAGTCCTCGAAAAACTGGATTCTGGCTAGAGAAGGAATCGCCTTACTCCTCTGAGACCCCTCACGAGGCAGTGAGGGAATTTGCCTCGAAGATCCCCGTTGCTGGAGGAGGGGACCCGCAGAGCGGGGGGGAACCGTGCGTAACTGGTTCCCCGGGGGGCCGGGGAGCTAGAGGCAATTCCCGAACACAGCCGAAGAGAGGGGTCTCTCAGAACGACGCCCTTGCGCCTTTTATAACACGAGCCGGACGATCCAGCTCAGGGCCAGGGCGATCCCGACGCTCAGCCCGGCCGAGACGAAGGCCCACTTCTTCCCGATCTCCTTCCACAGGATGGCGAACGTGGACAGGCACGGGATGAAGAAGCTGATGAAGACGGTGAAGACGACGAGCTGCTCCCGGGTGATGACCGACATGATGTTGTGATAGTCGACGCCGAGCGCCTGGAGCATCATGATGAGCGACAGCTCCTTGCGCAGGAAGCCGAACACGAGCGTCACCCCGAGCTCGTGCGGCAGCCCCAGCCCCTTGACCACGAGCGGCGCCAGCATGTCGTTGATCCAGCGGTCGGCCCGAACGTAGCTCAGCAGGCTCAGGACGAGGCTCCCCCCGATGAGGATGGGCCAGGCGAACTTGATGAACGAGCGGAGCTGGAGCCAAGTCTTGCGCAGGATCGCCCCGGCCCGCGGCGCCTTGAGCGAGGGGATCTCCAGGATGAGGCCCGGCGACGGCTCCTTCAGGAACCGGCTGATGACCCAGCCGACCACGGCGACGACCAGGATGTTAGCGGCGTAGAAGCCCATGGCCCAGAGGGGCCCGAGATAGAAGGCCACCAGGGCCAGGATGATGGTCGTCCGGGCCGAGCACGGGATGAACGGGATGAGGACCGAGGTCAGGACCCGGTCCCGGTGGGACTCGAGCGTGCGCGTGGCCATGATGGCCGGCACGTTGCACCCGAACCCGAGGATGAACGGCGAGACCGACTTGCCGTGCAGCCCGATCCTGTGCATGAACGCGTCGAGGAGGAAGCCCGCCCGGGCGAGATAGCCGAGGTCCTCGAGCGCCGACATGAGGAACAGGAGCGGCAGGAAATAGGGCAGGACGATGGCCACGCCCCCGCCGACGCCCTGGATGAGCCCTTCGGCGAGGTGGAACAGGAGGCCCTGGCCGAGGCGGGCCGCCAGGACGGCTTTAAGCTTGACGAACGGGCCGAGCAGAAGCGACTCGAGCGGGCTGCCGACCTTGAAGATGATGAAGAAGAAGGCCAGGAAGACGGCCGCCAGGATGACGTAGCCCAGGAAGGGGTGCATGAGGACGGCGTCGACCTTCTTGTCCCAGGTCATGCGCCGGCCCCGGAGGACGCGGCTGGTGTCCTCGAAGAGCTTCATGGCCAGGTGGTGGCGCTCGGCCGAAATGACCTCATAAGCCGGCGCACCGCGGCCCTCCTCGATCCCCCGGCGGACCCGGTCCACGGCCGCCCGGAGGCCCGGCTCGACCTCGCCGAGGAAATCGCCGCAGGCGTGCCCGGCCGTCTCGACGAGCTTGACGGCCGTGAAGCGGGGGTTCGAGACGATCGGAAAGCCCGGCGGCAGCGACCGCTCGAGCGCGGCGATCCGGTCCTCGACGGCGCCCGAGAACCGCAGCGGCCGCGGCCGGCTGCCCTGGTCCAGGACCTCGAAGGCCCGGTCCAGGAGCTCCTTGACGCCGCGGCCGTGGGCGGCGATGGTCGGCACCGCCGGGACGCCGAGGAGCCGCCCGAGCGCCGCCGCGTCGGTCCGGACGCCCTTGCGTTCGGCCACGTCCGTCATGTTCAGGGCCAGGACCATGGGATAGCCGAGCTCGACGAGCTCGAGCGTGAGCTCCAGGCCGCGGCTGAGGGTCGAGGCGTCGACGACGTTGACGACCAGGTCCGGCCGCTCGCCGAAGAGATGGGTCAGGACGACCTGCTCGGCCGGGTCGGTCGTGCAGAGCGAGTAGGCGCCCGGCAGGTCGATGATGTCGAGCAGGCGGCCCTCGATGTTGACCCGGCTGTGGGTGTGCTTGATGGACGTGCCGGGGAAGTTCGAGGTCTCGGCCTTGGGCCCCGCGATCGAGTTGAAAAGGGTGCTCTTGCCGCTGTTGGGCTGGCCGATGAAGACGACCGAGGGGACGTCAGAGCGGCTCATGGACGGGCTCGACGAGGACCTTCTGGGCGACGCCGCGGCCCAGGGCGACGGTCGTGTCCGAGGTGCAGTTGCGGACGAGGAGCGGTCCCCGGAGGATGGCCTTGCCGTCGAGCGCGACGATATCGCCCTTGTGGAAGCCGAGGGCCAGGAGGCGGCGCCGGGCGCCCTCGCCGCCGGCGAGATCGACGATCCGGAGGGGAGCGTTGGCGGGGGCGTCGAGCAGGTTCATCGGTTCACCAGGGGTCCAGTTTATCCTATTTTCCTCATGAATCAAGGGGAAAACACGACGCCAAGGCGCTCGTCGACGAGCTCACGGGAAAGAGATAGCTCAGTAGAGGACCTTCATCTCGCCCTGCTCCTTGATCCGCTTGTCGAGCCAGGCGATGATCAGGTCCCGCCTGGCCAGGGCGGCCGCGATCTCCTCGTCGGTGAGGTATTCGCCGACGGCCGTCCGGATGCTCTCGGCGGCCAGGGCTTTGAGGGCCTCATAGAACGGCCGCGGCACCTCGGCCATGATGAAATTCGGGCCTTCTTTGTACTTCTCGTCGTAGATCAGGTCCGTTGACGCCTTCTTGCCCGTCCCGAACGTCCGGGAATGGTCGATCAGGATCATCCGCCAGTCCTGCATGATCAGGTAATTCCTGAGGTGCCGGTCGACATTGTAGATCAGGTTGTCGAAGGCCCGCTGCAGGAAGAGGCAGCGGAAGAAGGCGTTCATCTTGATGCCGGGCGGGTTGAGCTTCTTGCCTCGGACCTCCTCCATCGTGATCCAGTGATCGACCCAGAGCTGGCACGAGCCCCGGTCGCCCCGGAACTCCCGCTCGACCGTGGGGGGGACCATGTTGAGCCCGAGCAGGCGGCTGAGCCGGTAGGCCGCGATCTCCCCTTTCCAGGTCTCCTTGAAGCCGCGGACCCTCTCGCCGAACACGTTCTTCCACAGGGCCTTGCGCTGGACGCCGTCCTTCTCGAGCGTCAGCTCCCAGGGGCTGGTTACGGCCAGGGCCCCGGTGAGCTGCTCCTGGGCCACGACCTTGGCCGTCTTGAGGAAGTCCTCCCACTTGTCGAACTCGGCGTTCTCTTCCGCCGTGAACTGGGCCAGCAGCGAGGTCCCGACCCCGAGGCCGACGACCGCAAAAAAGACCAGGACGCCCTTTCTCATGGTTGTTCCCTCCCCTGCACCGGAGTGCCTGATGGCCCCGAGTGTAATCCGGGCCCCGGGGGAAGTCAACTCCCCCGGGCAAATTGACTTTGGGGGGCCTTTTTGATAATAAATGGTAAATGTACAAGTGGATTTCCCGCAAGCTCATCGGGACCGATAACGACCGGACCCTCAAGAGGATCCGGCCTCTCGTCGAGGCCATCAACGCCTTCGAGCCCCGCGTCCAAGGCCTCTCCGACGACCAGCTGAGGGTCAAGACCGCCGAGTTCAAGGAGAAGCTCTCCCAGGGCGCGACGCTCGACGACATCCTGCCCGAGGCCTTCGCCGTCGTCCGGGAGGCCTCCCGCCGCACGACCCGGATGCGGCACTTCGACGTCCAGCTCGTCGGCGGCGCCGTCCTCCACCAGGGCAAGATCGCCGAGATGAAGACGGGCGAGGGCAAGACGCTCGTCGCCACCCTGCCCGCTTACCTCAACGCCCTGACCGGCAAGGGCGTCCACATCGTCACGGTCAACGACTACCTGGCCAAGCGCGACACCGAGTGGATGGGGGCCATCTACCGCTTCCTCGGCCTCTCGGTCGGGACGATCCAGCACGCCCTCGGGGACGCCGAGCGCTACACGGCCTACCGGGCCGACATCACCTACGGCACCAACAACGAGTTCGGCTTCGACTACCTCCGCGACAACATGAAGTTCCGCCTGGCCGACCTGGCCCAGCGCGAGTTCAACTACGCCATCGTCGACGAGGTCGACAGCATCCTGATCGACGAGGCCCGGACGCCGCTCATCATCTCCGGGCCGACCAACGAGTCGACCCAGCTCTTCACCCGCGTCGACAGCCTGGTCCGGCGGCTCCAGAAGGAGAAGCACTTCACCGTCGACGAGAAGAGCCGGACGGTCTCGATCACCGAGGCCGGCGTCGCCGAGGCCGAGCGCGTCCTGGGCGTCACGAACCTTTACGACATGGCCAACATGGACCTCGTCCACGCCATCAACACCTCGCTCAAGGCCCACCAGCTGTTCAAGCTCGACGTCGATTACATGATCCAGGACGGCAAGATCGTCATCGTCGACGAATTCACGGGCCGCCTGATGCCCGGCCGCCGCTACAGCGACGGCCTCCACCAGGCCCTGGAGGCCAAGGAGCGGGTCAAGGTCGAGGAGGAGTACCAGACCCTGGCCTCGGTCACCTTCCAGAACTACTTCCGCATGTACAAGAAGCTGGCCGGCATGACCGGCACGGCAGCCACCGAGGCGACCGAGTTCCGCCACATCTACGGCCTCGACGTGGTCGAGATCCCGACGAACAAGACCCTCATCCGCTTGGAGAACCCGGACGTCATCTACCGGACCGGCGGCGAGAAGTGGAACGCCGTGGTTGAGGAGATCGTCGACCTCCAGCAGAAGGGCCGGCCCGTCCTCGTCGGCACCATCTCCATCGAGAAGTCCGAGCACCTGAGCGCGCTCCTGCGGCGGAAGAACATCCGCCACGTCGTCCTCAACGCCAAGTACCACGAGCAAGAGGCCTCCATCATCGCCCAGGCGGGCCGGATCGGGGCCGTGACCATCGCCACCAACATGGCCGGCCGCGGCGTCGACATCCTGCTCGGCGGCAACCCCGAGTTCCTGGCCCGGGAGCAGCTGAAGAAGGGCGGCGTCGACCCGGCCAAGCTCCCCCCGGAACAGGTCCAGGCCCAGTACGAGAAGGCCCTGGCCGAGGTCCAGGCCGTGACCGAGAAGGAGCACGAGGCCGTCGTCGGTCTCGGCGGCCTCCACGTCCTCGGCACGGAGCGCCACGAGGCCCGGCGCATCGACAACCAGCTCCGCGGCCGCGCCGGCCGCCAGGGCGACCCCGGGTCGTCCCGCTTCTACCTCTCGCTCGAGGACGATCTGATGCGCATCTTCGGCAGCGAGCGCATCTCGGGCCTGATGGCCCGGATCGGCATGGGCGAGGGCGTCCCCATCGAGCACAACATGATCACCCGGGCCATCGAGCGGGCCCAGAAGCAGGTCGAAGGCCAGAACTTCACCGTCCGCAAGCACCTCCTCGAGTACGACGACGTCATGAACAAACAGCGGGAGACGATCTACGGCCAGCGCCGCAAGATCCTCCAGGGCGAGGACCAGCGCGGGTATTTTCTCGGCCTGATCGAGAGCCTGGTCGACTGGATGCTCGACACCCACGCCAACAAGGACGCGTCGCCCGAGGAGTGGAACCGCGAGGGCCTGGGCCAGGCCGTCCTGGCCCAGTTCGGGGTGGACATCCAGACGCTCGGCATCGACTGGGACACGGTCGTCCACGACGAGCTGCGGGCGGCGGTCGTCAAGGGGCTGGTCGACGCCTACGAGGCCAAGGAGCGCCAGCTCGGGCCGTTCATGCGCGAGTTCGAGCGGATGATCCTCCTCCAGGTCATCGACTCGCAGTGGAAGGACCACCTGCTCGAGATGGACCATCTCAAGGAGGGCATCGGCCTGCGCGGCTACGGCCAGAAGGACCCTCTCATCGAGTACAAGAAAGAGGGCTTCGAGATGTTCCAGTCCATGCTCGACCGGATCGAGGAGGACGCCGTCCGCTACGTCTTCCTCATCCAGCCGGTCATCGACCAGCCCGCGCCGGTCCGCAAGCAGGCACCGGTCTTCTACCAGCAGCCGCAGGGGCCGTCGGGCCAGCGGGCCAAGCAGGCCCGGGCCATGATCCCCGGCAAGCGGCACAAGCACTGATCCGGGAACACAAGGAGGCGCCATGCTCGACGACACGATCAGGGAAGCCCTCACTTTCGACGACGTCCTCATCCTGCCGGCCAAGTCGGACGTCGTGCCCCAGCAGGCCTCGGTCGCGACCCGCCTGTCCCGCAACATCTCGCTCAACATCCCCATTGTCAGCGCGGCCATGGACACCGTGACCATGTCGCGCATGGCCATCGCCCTGGCCCAGCAAGGCGGCATCGGCATCGTCCACCGGAACCTGTCGATCGAGGGCCAGGCCGAGGAGGTCGACAAGGTCAAGCGGCACGAGAGCGGCATGGTCGTCGAGCCCATCACCCTCCGGCCCCAGGACAAGATCTCGCGGGCCCTCGAGGTCATGAAGGAGCACCGCATCTCCGGGCTGCCCATCACCGACGCGTCGAACAAGCTCGTCGGCATCCTGACCAACCGCGACATCCGCTTCGAAAGCCGGCTCAACCTGCCCATCGAGAAGATCATGACCCGCGAGCTGGTCACCGTCCCGGTCGGGACGTCGCTCGAGGACGCGGAGAAGGTCTTCCACGAGCACAAGATCGAGAAGCTCCTTGTCGTCGACGAGCATTACCACCTCAAGGGCTTGATCACGTACAAGGACATCCTGAAGAGGATCCAGTATCCGGACGCGGCCAAGGACAGCCTGGGCCGCCTGAGGGTCGGCGCGGCCGTCGGCGTCGGGGCGGACTGCCTCGAGCGGACCCGGGCGCTCATCGCGGCCAAGTGCGACGTCATCATCGTCGACAACGCCCACGGCCATTCCCAGCGCGTCCTCGACACCGTCAAGATGCTCAAAAAGGAGTTCCCGGCCCAGGAGCTGGTGGCCGGCAACATCGGCACGGCCCGGGCGGCCGAGGAGCTCATCGACCTCGGCGCCGACGCGGTCAAGGTCGGCGTCGGCCCGGGCTCCATCTGCACGACCCGGGTCATCACCGGGGCCGGCATCCCCCAGATCACGGCCATCGCCGACGTCTTCGAGGTCTGCCGCAAGAACGGCGTCCCGCTCATCGCCGACGGCGGCGTCAAGTACTCCGGCGACGTGACCAAGGCCATCGCGGCCGGGGCCGATTCGATCATGCTCGGGAACCTCCTGGCCGGGACCGAGGAGGCGCCGGGCGAGGTGGTCATGTATCAGGGCCGGGCCTACAAGCTCTACCGGGGCATGGGCTCGCTCGCGGTCATGAAGGAAGGCAAAAGCAGCGACCGCTACCAGCAGGAAGGGCAGACGAGCGTCAGCAAGCTCGTCCCGGAAGGGATCGAGGGGCGCGTGCCGTACAAGGGCAGCACGACGGTCATCGTCCAGATGCTCGTCGGCGGGCTCAAGGCCGGCATGGGCTACGCCGGCTGCCGGACGATCGAGGACCTCAAGACCAAGGCCCGGTTCATCAAGATCACCCAGGCCTCGCTCAAGGAGAGCCACGTCCACGACGTGGTCATCACCCAGGAGGCCCCGAACTACCATCTCGACTGACGGACCGGCTGAAGGGGGCGGATCATGTCCGATTACTGGATCAAGACGATCTTCGCGACGCTGCTGCTCGGGGCGGGCCTCGCGGCTTTCCTGAGCATGATGGCCCGCTTGGGCCGGCCGGGCGGCGAGTCCCGGCTGGAGAAGCTGCGCCAGCTCCACAAAAGGGCGGGCTACGCGTTCATCGCGCTGCTGGCGCCGCTGGCCGTGCTCGGAGCCGATCTCCTGGCCGAGATGGGCGACGGCCTTTCGGCGCGGGGGACGTTCCACTTCGTCCTGGCGATGGCGCTGCTGGCGATCCTGTTGGTCAAGCTCCTCATCGTCAAGACCTACCGGCAGCTCCTGCGCTACGCCAACCCGCTCGGGATCGCCCTCTTCTCCCTGACCGTGGTCATCTTCCTGATCACGGCCGGATATGACATTTTCGTCTCGCTCGCCGGGTAAGACCCGCGGAGAACCGGGAACGCGCGCCGCGTCATCGGGCGGGGCCCCTCACTTGACCCGTTTGAGGTAGCCGTTCGGACACATCGTCAGCAGGAACCTCTCCCGGCTCGCGTCGGCCACGAAGCGGTCGTCCGTCGCGAGGAACTCCTCGACGGCCTCCATGGGGCCCGGCCCGTAATCCGATGAGACGGGATGCCCGTTGAGGTCGGTGTCGAAGACGACCATATAGCTCCCGACCGGAACGAACCGGGCGTAGAGCCGGAGCTCGCGAAGGACGTGGTCCTTGCGATGGTACGAATCCAGGAGGACCAGGGCCGGCCGGCCTTGGACCAGGTCTTCGATCTTCCGGATCGTGTCCGGGGCCACGGAATCGCCGATGATGGGGATCACCCGGGACCGGAAGGCGGGGATGTCCCGGGCCCGGTCCAGCTGGTCGGCGATGTCCACCGTGATGACCTTGGCCGGCAGGTCGAGGCCCTGGAGGATCGACGCGTAATAAAGGGCGGATCCGCCTTTGAGCGTGCCCGTCTCGATGAGGAAATCCGGCTTGGTCTCGGTGACGATCTGCTGGATCATCCACATGTCGGTCGGGGTCTGTTGGATCGGGACGCCGGCCCAGAACGTGGTCCGGTGGATCGCGCGGCCGTGATAGAGCTTGAAGAACTCCGTCACGACGGCCTCCTCTTTCAAGGGGGCCCGGAAGACCCGCTCCCTGACGAACAGCGTCACGAGGGCCGTGAGCACGGCCACGAGGACGCGCGGCCGCACGGATCTCATGTCACCTCCCTCTCTTGCCGCGCACAGGCTCAGCGGGCCCCGAGGACGCGGTTCCCTTCGCCGAGGAGGAGGATCGTCGGCGTAAAATGCTCCATCTCGGCTTCGTCCATGTAGCCGTAAGCGGCGATGATGATGATGTCGCCGGCCGAGGCCTTGTGGCCGGCCGCGCCGAAGACCTTGATCTCGCGGGACCCTTTCTCGCCCCGCAGGACATAGGTCGTGAACCGCTTGCCGTTGGTGACGTTCCAGACCTCGATCCGCTCCAGCGGCCAAAGGCCGGCCGCGGTCATGAGGTCCTCGTCGATCGACAGGCTGCCTTCGTAGTCGATGTCGACATGGGTCACCGTGGCCCGGTGGATCTTGGAACGCAGGAAGGCTCTGAGCATGGCGACTCCTCAGGCGCGCAGGCGGACGTTGTCGATGAGGCGGGTCGAGCCGATGAAAACGGCCAGGGCGACGAGGACCTCGCCCCGGACCTCGGCGACGGGCTCGAGCGTCTCCGGGTCGACGGCCTCGACATAGTCGATCCGGGCGCGAGGCTCGGCCTCGAGGACCGCGCGGATGCCGGCCGCGAGACGGGCCGCGTCCCTCTCCCCCGCCGCGACCGACCGCTCGGCCCAGCGCAGGCTCGTGGACAGGACGAGGGCGGCCTTCCGCTCCTCGGGGTCGAGATAGGCGTTGCGCGAGCTCAGGGCCAGGCCGTCGGGCTCGCGGACGATGGGGCAGGTGACGATCTCGACGTCGAGATCGAGGTCGGCGGCCATGCGACGGATGATCAGGACCTGCTGGGCGTCCTTGGCCCCGAAGAAGGCCCGGTCGGGGCGGACGACCTCGAAGAGCTTGAGCACGACCGTGGCCACGCCGCGGAAATGCCCCGGCCGGGACAGGCCGCAGAGCTTGTCCTGGAGGCCGGTCACCTCGACGTAGGTCCGGTAGCCGGGCGGGTAGACCTCCGCCGCGGACGGATAGAAGAGGCAGTCGACCCCGCCGGTCTCGAGGAAGGCCCGGTCTTTGGCCAGGTCGCGGGGGTATTTCTGGAAGTCCTCGTTCGGCCCGAATTGGGTCGGGTTGACGAAGATGCTGACGACGGTGACATCGGCCCGGGCCTTCGACTCGCGGACCAGGCTGAGGTGGCCCTCGTGGAGGTAGCCCATCGTCGGCACGAGGCCGATCGTCCGGCCGGCCCGCCGCCACGCCCGGGCCAGGGCCTTCATCTCGGCCAGGCTCTCGACGACGCGCATCACATCCCCCGGCCGGCGAGGCGCCGGCCGCGCTTCGGCCGGAGCTCGGCGGCGACCTCCGGCTTGAGGTGATAGGACGTGGCGTCGTCGGGGAAGCGCCCCTCGCGGACGTCGGCCGTGTAGGCCCGGACCGCGCCGTCGATGACGCCGTGGGCGTCGGCGTACTTCCGGACGAACCTGGGCATGGTGCCGGTCGAGAAGCCCATCATGTCGTGGAAGACGAGGACCTGGCCGTCGCAGGCCGGCCCGGCCCCGATGCCGATCGTCGGGATGCCCACCGCCCGGGTGACCTCGGCCGCGACCTCGACGGGCACGGACTCGAGGACGACCGAGAACGCGCCCGCACTTTCCAGGTTGACCGCGTCGTCGACGATGCGCCGGGCCTCGGGGGCCAGCAGACCCTTGACCCGGAAGCGGCCGAGGCTGTGGATGGACTGGGGCGTCAACCCGACGTGGCCCATGACCGGGATCTCGGCCTCGACCATGGCCTCGACGAGCTTGAGCCGCTTCTTCGAGGCGCCCTCGATCTTGACCGCCGCCGCGCCCGCCTCCTTGAGGAAGCGGGAGGCGTTGCGGATGGTCTCGGCGGCGCTGAGGTGGAACGAGAAGTAGGGCATGTCGCCGACGACGAGGGCCCGCCGGACGGCCCGGGCGACGGCCCGGGTGTGGTGGATCATCTCGTCCATGGTCACGGGCACGGTGTTCTCGTAGCCGAGGACGACCATGCCCAGGGAGTCCCCGACCAGGATGAGGTCGACCCCGGCCTCGTCGAGGATCTTGGCCGTCGGGAAGTCGTAGGCCGTCAGGCAGACGATCTTCGGCCCGGCGGCCTTGCGGGCCCGTAGGGAGGGGATGGTGATCTTTTCGCTCGGTGTCGCGGCCATTGTCCGTCCTTTCTCCCCATCCCGCCTCCTGCGGGATTGAGGTAAAGTCTCGGGCTCAGCCCTTCTTGGCGCCCTTGCCCCCGTAGCTCTGGGGGACGTAATACAGGGAGCCCTTCTTCATGTCGCGGATCTGGTCGAGAAGGTCGAGGACGTCCTCCTCGCGTCCGAAGTCGATGTCGTCGGCCTTGACCACGAGGAGCGGCGCTCCCTGGTAATTGAAAAAGAAGTAGTCGAAGGCCTCGACGATGTCCTCGAGGTATTTCTCGGAGATGTTCTTTTCGGCCGAGTCGCCTTCCTTGGCGATCCGGCGCGAGAGGGAGCCGAGCGAGATCTGGAGGTAGATGACCAGGTCCGGCTTGGGGACGCGCTCGGAGAGGATGCCGTAGATCTTCTCGTAGACCAGGAGCTCGTCGTCGGTCAGGGTCTGATAGGCGTAGATCTTGTCCTTCTCGAAGAGGTAGTCGCAGATGATCCGGTCGATGAACAGGTCCCGCTGGAGGAGGCGGGTCTGCTGGTTGTAGCGGTTGGCCAGGAAGACGAGCTGGGTCAGGAAGGCTGAGCCTTCCTTCTCGTTGTAGAAGTCCTTGAGGTAGGGATTGCCGACATTGTCGAAGACGACCTTGCCCCCGATCCGCTGGGCCAGGACGTTGGCCAGCTGCGTCTTCCGCGCCCGGAAAACGCCCTCGATGGCGATGTGCTTGAACGGGATCTCGAGAGCGCTCTTCATTCCCATACGGAACCGCTTAGGTTATAACCGAACTCCGGCGGCAAGTCAACGGACCGGAGCGGGCCCCGAGGAGCGGACGGGGCTCCCCGGTCGTTATCAAGACTGGGGTTGATTGGGACCGGCCTGGGGCATGACGATCCAGGCGATGATGTAGAAAAAGACGAGCGGCGCGATCCCCGTCATGAGGTCGAGGGCGACATAGAGGAGGCGGGCGACCGTGACGTCGATGTCGAGGTATTCGGCGATGCCGCCGCAGACGCCGCCCAGCATCTTCTGATTGGCCGACCGGAAGAGCTTCTTGGCCATGGAAATCTCCTTTCCGCGGGGAGAGTCCCCCTCCCCGCTTCATTATACGTAATTTCGCCCCCCGTCGATTTCCAAGATGGGGTCAAACCTACTTTTTTCGAAAAAAAGTAGGTTTGACCCTATCCGATGACCTTGACTCCGGGCGCGGCTCCGATTAGGATTGAGGAGGTAATTTCTATTTTATTGGAGGGTGCCCCCATGAACGGCTGGACTGGCCAGATCCTGAGAGTCAACCTGACCACAAAAACCGCCAAGACGGAGGCGTTCTCCGAGGAATTCGCCCGCAAGTGGATCGGCGGGCGCGGCTTCGCCGCCAAGATCCTTTTCGACGAGCTCGCCCCCGGGATCGATCCCCTGGGCCCCGACAACAAGTTCATCGTCGCCCTGGGCCCCATTGCCGGCATCCCCGCCCCCAATACCGGCAAGGCGGTCGTGGCCGGGAAGTCTCCGAGCACCGGCGGCTACGGCGACGGCAACCTGGGGACACGCGTGGCCGAGCAGCTCCGCAAGGCCGGTTATGACATCCTCATCGTCGAGGGCCGGGCGGCCTCCCCGACCATGCTCACCATCGAGGACGACAAGGTCGAATTCCTGCCGGCCGACGAGGTCTGGGGGAAGGGAACGTACGCCACCAACGACTGGATCTACGCCAAGTACGGCAAGGGCGTCGGCGTCCTCAACATCGGCCAAGGCGGCGAGAACCTCGTCCGCTACGCCGTCGTCCGCAGCCTCGAGGGCCGGGCCGGCGGCCGGACGGGCATGGGCGCGGTCATGGGCTCGAAGCTGCTCAAGGCCATCGTCGTCAAGGGCAGCAAGCCCATCCCGCAGGCCGACCCGGCCGGGATGAAGAAGGTCGGCTATGACGACCTCCGCGAGGTCAACCGGATCGACAAGAAGACCGGCTGGTCCATCCAGAGCACCAACGGCGTCCTGGCTTGGTGCAACGAGGTCGCCGCCCTGCCGGTCCACAATTTCCGCCGAACCCACCACCCCGACGCCTGGAAGGTCGACGGCGAGCGCCTGAACAACGCCCGTGTCGCGACCTACGGCTGCCCGAACTGCACCATGCGCTGCGGCATCACCATCCACGACGACGAGGGCCGCGAGTCCGAGCTCGACTACGAGAACATCGGCCTGCTCGGCCCGAACCTGGAGATCTTCGACCTCCCCGCCGTCGGCTCCCTCAACTACCTCTGCGACGACTACGGCATCGACACGATGTCGGGCGGCTGCGTCATGAGCTTCTACGCTGACGCCGTCGAGCGCGGCGCCGCGCCGGGCGATATCCGCTTCGGCGATTCCGAGGCTTTCAAGAAGCTCCTGACGTCGATCGCCCTGCGCCAAGGCCAGGTCGGGAACATCCTGGCCGAGGGGTCCATGCGGGCCGCCCGCGCCTTCGGCCACAATTCGATCGACTACGCCATGCAGGTCAAGGGCCTCGAGGTCGCCGCCTACAACTGCAAGTTCATCCCCGGCATGGCCCTGGCCTTCGGGGTCTCGCCGATCGGGGCCCATCACAAGGAATCCTGGGTCATCACCTTCGAGCTCAAGCAGTCGGTCCGCGAGTCCTACGGCCCGGAGAAGGCCCAGAAGGTCATCGACCTCCAGCGCATCCGCGGCGGCCTGTTCGAATTCATCGTCGCCTGCCGCTTCCCCTGGATCGAGAACGGCTGGCCCCTCGAGCACTATCCCAAGTACTTCAAGCTCGTCAGCGGCCTGGACTGGACGCTCGAAGATTTCTGGACGGTCTCCGACCGGATCTACTCCGTGATCAAGCTCTTCTGGCTCCGGGAATACCCCCAGACCGACCGCCGGGCCGATTATCCGCCGGCCGTCTGGTTCGACCCGTCGAACGTCGACACCGAGGGCCCCATCGCCGGAAAGTGCCTCGAATACGACAAGTACGACGGGCTCCTCCAGCACTACTACGACCTGCGCGGCTACGACAAGCGCGGCATCCCGACCAAAGCCACGCTCGAACGGCTGGGCGTCGCCGCCGAGGGCCGGGCCGCCGAGAAGTACGGGACGCTCACGTGAAGATCACGGTCAAGCTGATCGGGCCCTTCGTTCAGCTCTTCGGCTTCAGCGAGAAAGCGCTGGACGTGCCGCCGGGAACGACCGCCGACGACCTGATCGGCCTGGTCAGCATCGACAAGGCCCGCCCTAAGATCGTCACCCGCAACGGGCGGGCGGTCGTGCCGGACGAGGCCCTGTCCGACGGCGATCGGGTCGTGATCTCGCCGATCTATTCGGGAGGCTAGTCGTCTACCGGTACAGGCAAATGTAGGCCGCTTCGGCCGCGACCTTGAGCTGGAACTTCTTCCCCGCGTCCACCGTGAAGCTCTCCCCCGCCCTGTAATCCTTCCAGGCGTCGCTTCCCGGCAGCTTGACCGTGAGGGCGCCGCTGACGACGGTCATGATCTCGACCGTCGACGTGCCGAACTCGTAGTCGCCCGGGGCCATGACGCCGATCGTCGCCGGCCCGCCGGCCGTCTGGAAGGCGAGGGATTTCACTTTCCCGTCGAAATACTCATTGACCTTGAACATGTCGACCTCTCATTTTGACCAGGAGCTCGACGACGAGGTTGGCCTGCATGGCCGCGACCAGCGCGACCCGCGGAGCCATGGGACTCGTCCCCTTCGGGCACTGGCTGGATTCGTCGCCGCAGATGAAGAGATTGCCCAGCCGCCGGGCGTGGAGCTTGCCGGTGCGGCCGAAGCCGGCCAGGCCGGAAGCGGCCACGATCGGCCGCCCCGGGAACTTGGCCAGGGACGCTTCGATGAGCATCTCCTTGGCCTCGGCCTTGTCGAACGCCTCGACCAGGACGTCCACCCGGCCGAAGACCTTGGCCGCGTTCCTCCGGGTAATGCGGACGTCATGGACCTCGTAGACCGAATAGGGGTTGATGGCCAGGAGGTTCTCGCGCAGGGCCTCGACCTTCCGCTCGCCGACCTGGTCGAGGAAATACTGCTGGCGGTTGAGGTTCGACGGCTCGATCCGGTCGAAGTCCGCGATGACCAGCCGGCCCACGCCCGCCCGGGCCAGGGCCACGGCCACGTTCGATCCGAGGCCCCCCGCCCCGGCGATCCCGACCGAGCTCTTCCGGAGGGCCTCGAGGACCGCAGGCTCCCGGCGGGAGAAGTACTCCCGGGCGAAAGCGATGGTGCCCGCCTTCGGCAGGTCTTTCATGGCTTCTCGCGCGGCGGCCGGGCCGCGCCCTCCCGGTCGATGACGAGCGTGATCCTCCTCGGCTCGGGATCGATCCCGCTCAGGGACGTGACCATGCCCACGACCGTCCTTTCGAAGACCGTCTGGACGAAGGCGTTCAGGTTGATCTCCCGGCCGTCCACTTCGAGCGTGATGTCCGCCATGGCAGCCTCCTCGGTGGAAAGGATGAGGTCCGCGAGCCGCGCCGTCTCGTCGGGCCCGAGAACGGGGATCGGCGCGTCCGGCAGGGGCCGGTCCGAAACGACGGCCAGGAGCTCCTCGGGGCGGTTGGTCAGGACGTCCGACACACCGGACCGGAGCACCTCGATCTTGGGGGGCCCGGAAGCGCCCTTCCCCCCCTCGATGATGACGACGTCGGCTTCGGGGAAGACGCGCCGGGCCAATCGCCGGGCCTCGGCCGGGGCCCGCGGCGCCACGGCCGCCCAGCCCTCCGGGGAGATCATGGCCACGCCGTCCGCGCCGGCCCGGCTGAATTCCGCCGTGTCCTTGCCTTCCGTGTCCAGGGCGAAGCCGTGGGAACAGCGCTTGACCGCCGCGACCCGGAGCCCGCGCGCCTTGAGCTCCGCGACGAGACGGATGACCAGCCGCGTCTTGCCGGTCCCGGAAAAGCCGACGACGGAAACGGTCCTCATCGCCCCCTAGATAGCACACGGCCTCCGGCAAGTAAAGCGGTTAGCGCCAGAGGACCTTCATGTTCTCTTGGCCGCGGGCCTTCACCTCGGGATGGAGGTCGAGCGGGAGCAGGTCCGGCCTGTCGCCGATGTCACGGGCGACGAGGAAGACGAGCTCCGAGACCTTCTCCATCTTGGCGGTGTCGGCCTTGTCGGCGGTGTCCCCTTCCTGGTGGTAGTCGTCGGTCGTGCCGCAGAAGAACCACACGCCGGGGATGCCGTAGCGGATGTAGGGATACTGGTCGCTGCGGAAGAAGAAGCGGTCGGGATGGCCGGGGCTCTCATAGACGTAGTCGAGGGTCAGGCCGGGCCCGGGCTTCTTATTCATGGCCTTGATGCTCGCGTCGAGCCCGGAGCTGAGCTTGTTCGAGCCGATGAGGTAGATGTGGTTCGTTTTGTTCCGCGAGATCATGTCCAGGTTGAGGTCGGCGCTGATCTTCGCGACCGGCACGGGGCAGTGCTCGACGAAATAGTACGAGCCGACGAGGCCCCTCTCCTCGGCCGTGTTCCAGACGAAGATGACCGAGCGCTTCGGCCGCGCGATCGTCAGCGCCTCGGCGATCTCGAGCATGCCGACCACTCCCGAGATGTTGTCGTCCGCGCCCGGGAAGATCCGGCCCTCGCGGGGCGGATTGTGATCGTAGTGGGAGCTGACCGCGACGTATTCGCCGCGGAGCGCCGGGTCGGCGCCTTCGAGCCAGGCCACGACGTTGTACGATCTGTTCTTCTTTGTCGCCGCCTCGACCTCGAGGTCGAGCGAACGGCCGGCGAGCGCCTTGGCCGCGACGGGCTGGCCCAGCCGGACCGTCTCGAACATGCGGGCCAGCTCCTCCCGGC
>Ga0136653_10000488_pt1 | contig 20941 bp, 26 predicted proteins | sample LakKivw275mmetaG_FD_94866 | JGI IMG/M metagenome (GOLD analysis project Ga0136653, IMG submission 94866) | Anoxic lake water microbial communities from Lake Kivu, Rwanda to study Microbial Dark Matter (Phase II) - Lake Kivu water 275m metaG... | ecosystem: Environmental > Aquatic > Freshwater >...
AGGTGACTGGACAGGTCACTTGGATTATCACTGGGGGAGTTACTAGGGGAGTGAATCCCTGAATGCTATCGATGGCGCTGGGTCAAATGACATATATTATCTACTGTCAGGTATTTATGCGACTGAGATGTCGTTGTTGACTACCACGGCCGGTGAGCGTATCATGCTGCGACTAGTAGAGCAGAACAAACGGAGGAACAAGATGACTGACCCAAAGAAGAGAGCCGACCGCTGGAAGGCGAAGTACAATCTCAAACGCGTGAATGAGACGCTCACCGACTTGCGCGAAGACATGGCCGCACGCTACGAAGCGGCAATTGCCCAGGTCTACGCGGCGCGCGGGACATAACCCAATTCTGCCCGGGGAATTGGGATTGTGTCCCAAGCCTCCTGGTTCTCGTAGGTCATCGACGCCGCCGGCGTTTCGACCTCTCAGTACGTACCCTACCTCAACTTCGGCCGACAGCTCTACAAGCTGAGCCGGCAGCAGGGCATCTCGGGCGAGAGCTTTGCCATGGCTGCACAGGTGCTCTTGGACAAGTGGGCAGCCCGCGGCTGCGACCCGGAGGTCCTGGCCAAGGTAAGGAAGGACGTTTTCGATATCGCGGAACCGTCCTGATCGCAGGTTCGCGTCCACCACTGCAGACTGCGAACTGGTAACTGGCAACTCGCGCCGCGGGCGCGTGACGTCTTCGACATCCCCGCGCCGAAACCCTAGCAGCCGGGCCGCGACGCATTGACTTGCGGCGGAGCAGGTCTATTATCTTGCCGCGATGGGAATGTCTCCTCCGAAGCCGGTCGTTGACCTTGAGGCGCGGGACATGACCGAAACGTCCGACATTTCGGATCGTGTCCTAGCCCCGACCCGCTACAGCCTGTCCACGAGCCTAGCTTGACTCTGGTTACTTATAGGTTACCCTAGTGCTGAGACTTGAGGAGTTGCGCCGGGGCCGGAGAAGCGCGATATTTGCCCTGGTGGTGGACGGGCGGACCGAGGTCTCGGATTTCCTGAACGACCTGCCCGCACCGATGTTCGACAAGATGGAGGGTATGATAGAGAGACTGGCTGACGACGGGTTCATTGCGAACCAGGAGAAGTTCAGAAGGCTGGATGCCGGGGTGTACGAGTTGAAGCTGTGGCGCCCGCCGCTGAGGGTGTTCTGCTTTCAGCATGGCACGGACTGGGTCTGCACCCACGCAGACCGTAAACCCGGAAGCCGGGAGCTACGGACGCATATCGCCAAGGTCAAGGCTCTGCGGCAACGCTATCTTGAGGAGAGAAGATGAGTCTGAGTTCAATCGAGAAGTACCGGGAGCGGGTTCGGAGTATCGAGAACACAACCGAGTTCCTCGTGGAGGTACTGAAGCTCACCTTCGCCGAGGAGCTATGCCGCCTGCTTGAGGAAAAGGGTATGACCCACGCCCAGCTGGCGGAGAAGCTTGGGACGTCGCGGGCCTATGTCACCCGGATTCTCAGGACCGACTACAACCTGACGGCTGAAACCATGGTCAAGGTGGCGCGGGCGCTCGATGCGCGCGTGGAATTGGCACTGGTGCCAAAGGACGCACCACGAGGCTCGCGCGTGGTTCCACCTCGGATTCCGCAACGGCGCGAGCGTAAGCGCGAGTTCATGGCGGCAGACCGGTCCTCCCGTGCCGACCGGAGTGACTTTGTCGCCTCCGACAAACCGGCCAAATCCCGGGGCCGCAAGCCGTGAGTTGCATGACGATGGCCTGCGTCTCCGGGGTTTGCCGCTCGTCCGAAGCCGTAAGCTGTAGGCCGCTAGCCGTGGGCCGTCCCGACCGCGAGGTGCTGCTGTCCGCGGACTACAAGGAAGAGCAGCTCCGCCTAGAGTCCGGTCCGAGTCCGACCATTCGTCATTCGTACTTCGTCATTCGGACTTCGTCTCGCATGCCCGTCATCCACGAGGAATCAATCAAGGCCTGCCCTGAGCTTGGCCGAAGGGTCGCGGGTGCGACCAATGCGCCGGATCACACCTTTGCCGCGTTCCCGGCGGCCGACATCCCCTTGAGACGGTTCGCTGCATAGGAGGATTCGTGTCCAAGAACAGCAAGACGACAATAGAGGTCAAAGGCAGTTCCGTTACGGTCCTGAGCCGGAAGGACGCAGACTACATTTCCCTGACCGATATCGCCCGCTACAAGAATGCCGAGCACACCGACGACCTGATTCGGAACTGGCTCAGAAATCGCAACACGGTCGAGTTCCTTGGCGTCTGGGAACGGCTCAACAACCCCGACTTCAATCCCGTCGAATTCGACGGGATTAAAATGAAGGCGGGGCTGAACAGCTTCACCCTCACCCCGAAGCAGTGGATAGAAAGAACCGGCGCGGTGGGCATCATCTCCAAAGCCGGTCGCTACGGCGGCACCTACGCCCACCAAGACATCGCCTTCGAATTCGCTGCCTGGATATCGGTCGAGTTCAAGCTCTACTTGATCCTTGAGTTCCAGCGCCTCAAGACGGACGAGAACCGCCGTCTCTCGCTGGCCTGGAATCTCAACCGCACGCTCAGCAAGCTCAACTACCGTATCCACACGGATGCCATCAAGGCGCACCTGATTCCGGCCGTCGTTACGGCCGCCCAGTCGGCAGTCACCTATGCTACCGAAGCCGACGTCCTCAACGTCGCCCTGTTCGGCCAGACCGCGAAACAGTGGCGAGACGCCAACCCCAAGCTCGTCGGCAACATGCGCGAATACGCCTCGGTCGAGCAGTTGCTCGTGCTGGCCAACATCGAAGGAATGAACGCCGAGTTCATCCACATGGGCATCGCCCAAGGGGAACGGCTCAAGCGACTCAACGAAATCGCCATCCGCCAGATGCAGGTCCTGACAGCCGCCCCAACGGTCAAGCAGCTCAGGAGGTAGCATCGTGCTCGGCACCGACCGCGACGCCGCTGACGGTTCAAAGCCCACGGCCTCCAGCCTGCGGCTCTCGGACTCGGGGCCGCTAGCCGTTAGCCGTAAGCCGATGGCGGACGCAGACCGCGGCATCGAACACTACGCCTTCCTCCAATCGCTCATGAACGGGACGCGGGTCTACCCACGCCTCGTCAAACACTTCCGCGACGCGGACGACAGGTACAACTCCGGCCTCTTTCACTTCCGCGCGGGGCGCAGGGACATGACCGAAATGTCCGACATTTCGGCTCGTGTCCCAAGCCCGGAACGTGCCGCCCCCCCCGACCGACGAGAGCTTGACTCCAGCAGTTGCTGGCATATCATCCTACTTGATGACGACCGGATTCCAACTTGGCCTTGACGGAGTCAGGAATCCTTTATTGCGTCTCCGGAATTCCGAGGTGCATGTTGTCAACGAGCACCCCGCGATGCAGTCCGAACCCTCAGGCTTGACGGAGGCCGGAAATATGGGAAGTGTCCCTGTTTCTTTATCGCTCCCCTGTCATCACTCCTGCGTCCTCAATCCCCCCTCCTCATTCCTACTTCCTTTCTCCCTTGACTACCCGGTGTCTCTGGGTTAACCTGTCCGTAGAATGAAGAAACGAGTCTACGTCGAGACGACGGTAGTCAGCTACCTCTCTGCCCGACCCAGCCGAGACCTTCTCATTGCTGCGCACCAGGAAGCCACGCGCGAATTCTGGTCCAGGCTGGCCGGTCGCTACGAGGTATATGTCTCGGCGCTGGTGTACGAAGAGGCAGGCAGAGGCGACCCTGAGCAAGCCCGAGTGAGACTTGGCATCGTCAAGCCGCTTGCGATGCTTGACACCGACGATGCCGCGCGCGAGTTGGCCGAACGGATGGTCTCGTGCGGGTCAGTGCCGAAAGCACACCCGGAGGATGCTCTTCACCTTGCCATCGCCGCCATCAACGGCATGGACGTCTTCTTGACCTGGAACTTCGCCCATCTGAACAACCCGTTTACACGCGAGAAAGTGCGTCGGGTGGTCGAGGATGGAGGATACCGTTGTCCGGAAATCTGCTCGCCGGATGAATTGCTGGAGGTAGACTAATGAAGGACCCGATTGTCGAAGAAGTCAGAAAACACAGAATGGAGCATACGCGGCGATTCCGAGGCGACCTCAAAGCCATTTGCGCCAACCTGAAGTCCGTGCAGAAGGCATCGGGGTTCAACGTCGTTCGCCTGTCACCCAAGCGACTCAAGACTTCAGGCCAGTCCGGCCGCTCCGGGCGGCGCTCTCTACAACCATGCTGAAGGAGCACGCAGTATGCAGCATGCAGTATACAGGGAATGAGGACGAATGGCGGAGAAGATAGCGGGTTTGAGGACTTGGCGCGGGACATGACCCAAACCGCCGCGGTTTGGGCTCGTGTCCCGAGCCCTCGCCGAGCCGCGGGCAGCTTTCCGGCCGAGGAGCGGTTCGGCCTGACTTCGCAGATGCGACGAGCCGCACGGGAGCCGGGAGTCTTTTATTATGTCATCGGAATTGCCCTGGGGCGCGCCCCTTGCGCGGGACGAACGACCCGGAGACGACCGGATCGTCCTAAGGAGTTACGATGTGCCAGACGACATCCAGGAGAACCCACTCGACCACACTGAAGAGGTTGTGGCTGCCATTCGCGCCGGACGACCTAGCTAACCCTCTCCGGCCACGAGCCTTCGGGATGACTGACCCGGAAGCCAATGAACGTCAATCGAATATGGGCAGCCGGACTTGAAGGTGCCTAGGCAGATACCGTCTACGTGCCTGCCCTGGCTCATCTACCGAAGCCTCGCGCTATCCTCCATCAAGCAGGAGCTCAAGCAAATTGCCGAGTGCAATAGGATACTGGAAGCGGCGCTGGCGAGTCAACTGAAGAGCGAAGTCAGCTCGTCTGACAGCCGTTACGGGCATTTGACGTTGCGCAGCGACCGCTACTATGCAACGCTTCGCAGATATGATGCCCTTTTTCCCGGTATGGTTAGGTCGTCACTCTTCCTGTCGTGCTATGCACTTGTAGAAGCTAGGTTGGACGAACTCTGTTTCCACCTCCAAGAATGCTGCGACCTCAGAGTCTCACCCGCCGACCTACGTGACAAGGGACTGACTCGGGCGCGCATCTACATCGCGAAAGTGGCAGGAATGCGATTCCCATCGAACTCCAAGTCATGGGATACAATCCAGAAGCTCGGGAGAATCAGGAACCTGCTGGCCCACGCCCAAGGGCAAGTCAAAGATGCGAGAGAACGTCACACCATCGCAGTACTCGGCACTGCCCGTCCAGGCGCCGTAACGCTCGACGGAAGACTAGGGACAGGCACCCCATTTCGGGAAGCCTAGCCCAACAGGCATTGCAGATTGCGGGAATTCGGGGGACATAGCAGATGATTATTGACACGGCCCAAGTCATTTTGGATCTACGATTTTGGATTGCCGAGACCGCTGACGGCCTCGGTCGTTTATCGTTCTTTCGTACATCGTTTGTTGGCCGCGGCGGCCCCTGTCAGGCAGCGCGTTCCCGGAGCGACCGAGCGCGGGGTCGGAGAACGATGAACGTTGTACGAATTCGCCGAGCCAACGAGTTGGAGCGGTGAGCCGTGAGCTGTAGGCCGAAGGCGAATGCGGATTGCCGAGTGGCGGAAGCAGCGGGACGAGGAATCGTTGGCTTCGGCAGCCCCTGTCGAACAACGCGGGGCGGCGAGCGGTGAGCTGTAAGCTCACAGCGGCTCTTTGGATGAGGACGCCGGACACTCCGCGGATGACAGCCTGCCGCCCTGGCCGACGTGGTCATGGCTAAGGAACAATGCCGGCCGTGGCAGCCGGAGGAACTGGAGGTGCTAGATCGCTATCTGGCGCTCGTGGCGAGGCGCCGATACCGCAGCGCTCGCCAGGCAGCGGAGCCATGTCGGCGGGAACTCCGCCGGCGCAAGCTGGGCGACAGGTCCTTCAGCGCAATCCACACCAGGATGGTCATTCGCGGACATCAGACGAATTCCCGCTGGCCCGGAGTCCGCTGGAGCCCGGCCGAGATGCGGGTTATTCGTCGCTACGCCCGCGCGCTGGTGCACGTTGAGGGTCGCACCGCCAGTTCGGTAGTGCTCGCCTGTCAGCGCGACCTCCGACGTCTGCCGCAGTACGACAGGGCCGGAGTCCAACAGCGTCCGCCCGGCGGCCGGAGTGAGATAACGGTGTGCTCACGCCTCCGCAGGCTGGCTCATACTTTGGGCTGGTCCCTGCAGAGGCGCAACTGGGATGCACGGGAGAGTGTTGTTCTGCGAAGGTACGCCAGGGCGGTGATTGAGGGCCGGCACAGGGATGCTCCGTCTGCCGCCCGCGCGTGTCGGCGCGAGCTTGAACAGCTTGCATCCAGATGGCACAACGAGAAGCAGGTGCCGCCGCGCACCATCGGCGGAATAGAGATGAAGCTGGGTGAACTCGTGACTCGAACGGGGCTGGCCCGGAGCGGCACCAGGCTAACGAGCACGGACTTGCGGACCGTGGAGCGCTATGCTCGCGCCGTGAGCCGCGGCGAGTATGGCCATTGGAGTGAAGCGGCCCGAGCGTGCGTGGCCGAACTGAACCAGAAGCACAATGCGGCGGCGGTGGGTAATCCGCTGCGGGTGCGTAAGGTTAAGGGCCACAGCGTGTTCACGATTCACGGCCGGATTATCAAGGTCGCGCACCTCCTTAACCTGCCTGGCCCGCGCCGCTTTCTCTGGACCGATACTGAAAAGCGAGTCTGCGCCGCCTGGGCTAGATGGTATGACCGGCACCGAATGGCGCCGCGGCGCCTGGGAGCATGGAAGGAGGCCGCTTCCGGCGCGCAGGAAGAGCTGGAGAATTCCGGCTACAAACGAACAGTGTCCGCCTGCGCCGGCATGATACGCAAGATGCGGATGCGCGCCGAGGGAATGCTCTGACGGAATGCTCGGAAGAGAAGAGTTGCGGAAGCTCCGGGACACGGCCCAAGTCGTTTCGGATTTACGATTTTGGATTGCCAACCACGTCGGCGGACTCGTACATCGTGTATCCGTCCATCGTTCATGCGGACTGCGAATTGCCAATTGGCGGGCACGGGCGGCCGACGGCTTACGGCTGACAGCCTGCATGCCCGTTTGACCGGCCCGACCAGAGAGGCTATACTGAACCGTGAGCGCGAAGCACAGACCACTGCTCTACATCGAGACATCGGTGTTCGGCTTCTGCTTCGACAAGGAACCGCGTAACGCCATCAGACGCGAGGCCGCGCTTGCCCTGTTCGAACAGGTCCGGCTCGGCATGCTGAGCGCAGTCACGTCGCCGGTGACTTTCCTTGAGCTAGACCGCACGGCCGAACCACTGCGGTCAGATCTGGTGGCGCTGCTGGAGGACGTGCAGGTACTGGAAGCCGATGCGGCAGAGGTGGCCCGATTGACGTCGGCCTATCTGGACGAGCAGGTCATTCCCCGGCAGCATCTGAATGACGCCCGGCACGTTGCCTTTGCCACCGTGGGCAAGGCCGACGTACTCGTGTCGCTGAATCTCCGCCACATTGCCAACGACTGGGCGGAACGGAGCATTGGCGCGGTGAATCTTCGCGAGGGGTATCAGGTGTTGCGCGTGAAGACTCCTGAGGAGGTGCTCAGGTATGAAGATTGACGGACTGGATTGGATGGATTGGCTGCACAGGACCCGTCAGAAGATGGAAGACGAGCGCCAGCGCAGCGGCAAGAGCGAAGTGGAGTGGCTGAAGGAAGCCGGAGCGCGGGCCCGGGCGATCAAGCAGGAGCTTGTCGGACGAGACCCGTCAGTCGTTCACGACCGCAAGGCCGACGAATAGCCGCCAGACCGAAGCGGAGAGTCCGAGAGAAGCCAGGGAATTCGGGGAACAGTAGATGATTATTGACACGGCGGGATGATGGCCAAGTTCGTACATCGTTCCTTCGTACATCGTTCATCGTTGGCTTCGGAAGCCCCTGTCAGACAGCGCATTCCAGGAGGGCCGAGTGTCGTGTCGGAGGACGATGAACGTTGTACGCACTGTCAGACAGGGGCCGATGAGGCCAATCTACCGAGCCAACGGCGCGCGGCCGACGGCTAGCGGTCATAAGCATTCAAGAGTGACGATTCTAGATTTCGGATTGGCGGACCGGACGCAGATGGCTGGCGGTCAGCACTGGTTGGACACGCAGCGCTACGTGGCTAGAATGGCTTGACGCGCCATGAAGCCGGTTAGGTTCTCTGACCATGCCCGCGTGGAGATTGTCCGGCGGGGCATTCCGTATGAGGTCGTCGAGCGCGTGCTGAACAACCCGGAGCAGGTCGTTCCCGAGCACGGCGGCCTTGCGGCCCGGCAGTCACGCGTCGAGTCGGACGGCAAGCAGTACCTGGTGCGCGTGGTTGTCGCCGAGCGTCCGGACGCGACTGTCGTTGTGACGGTGTATCGAACCAGCAGGATTGGCAAGTATTGGAGGTCGGAGTGAAAGTCACGTATGACCAGGAAGTGGACGTTCTGAGAGTAGTATTCAGCGGCGCAAAGATTCAGGAAAGCGACGAGGACAAGCCCGGTGTCGTCCTGGACTACGACAAGGATGGGAACGTCGTAGGTATCGAGATTCTGAATGCCTCAAAGCGCGTGGAGAATCCCCGCTCAGTCGAGTACGCCGTAGCAGGCTGAACGTCGAGTCCCGGCCCTACCCGGGGCGCGCACGCCGTCCCGACGAGGCGGTTGAGAACTCTGGGGATGCAGCAGATGATGATTGACACGGCGGGATGATGGCCAGGTTCGTACATCGTTGATTCGTACATCGTTGATTGGCCTCAACGGCCCCTTATATGTCGGACAGCACGTCCATCGTTCATCGTTCACCGGCGGCAGTGTCGGAGTCGGACGGCCCGCGGCACGGCGCCGATGTCTGAACGGCGATGAGATTTGAGTGTGAGTGGAGCCCGACTTGCGGACTGTCCGCAGTCCGAAAAGGCGGACTCTGGGGCTACATCGATACGAAGCGCCGTCTGGTGGTCGAGCTGCGGTACGACTGGGTGACATTCTTCCACCGGGATGCGGCGATGGTCTGCCTGGCGGGAAGGGTGCTGTTCATTGACATCGAGGGCCGTGAGATACCGGAGCACGTGGTGGTAGAGCGGGGGCTGCGCCAACAGCCCTGGCGGGGCGTCCCTCGACCCCGCCCGGGGGTCTCGGAGCGAGATTATGTGCGGATCAGCCCCTTGTCCGCTTTGCGCAACACCCGGGGCCGTAGGCCGTAGGCCGAAAGCGGATGTCCATTGCAGGTTGGCAGCTAGCTGGGAGCTATGAAAGGAACTGAAGTGGCGACAGAGAAGCGAAAGCCGGTTGTGGTTCGGGCCGACAAGTTCGTACTGGAAGATGAGCGAGGCGGGACGAGAGCCGTGCTGACGATGGACAAAGGCGGACCGGTGCTGGTCATGCTCGACGTGAAGGGCCACGTACGCGCCATGTTGCGGGTGCGTAAGGACGGACCGGGCCTGATCTCCCTGCGCGACAAGACCGGCAAGAAAGTTTGGGCCGCCCCGGAGTGATGGCAGGCAGGGCAGGTTGGTGAGTATGACGGCACGGACCCTTGAGGGATAGCCGTGCCACTCGTGCGTCGAATCCCCTGGACACGCGCGGAGCTGCGGGTGCTCGACCGTCATCTAGCAGGGTTGCTGGCCGGTAGCCATGCTTCCCTGGCGGAGGCAGTCAGGGCGTGTCTGTCTGAGTTCACACGGTTGCGGAGGTCGCCGAGGGGGAGTTCGGCGTCGCCACCGCGCACCTACCAGACCGTGTATACACGCTTCTGGCGTGACCTGCGTTCCTCGCGACGCGGCTCACGCGACTCGTTCTGGACGGCAGATGAGCAGGGGGTCGTGGACCGGTTTGTTCGAGCGCTCGTGAGGGGCCGCTACCGGCGTGCGCAGGACGCCGCCGAGGCGTGCCACCGGGAGTTTGCTCGCCTGCGTCAACTTCACCCCTTGGTGTGGCGGGCACGGACACCGAGAACCGTGGGAGGCGTGTTCATGCGCGTGGTCGAAGGCGCACGCGCGGCAGGCCGCGATTCGCAGCGAGTCCGCTGGACCGACGCGGAACTGGCAGTACTGAACCGGCATGCCCGGGCGTTGGCCTGCGGACGTTTCCGCGATGCCAGGGCCGCCGCAGCTTCGTGCCACGCCGAGATCAACCGACTGGTACCGCGGCCCCCAAGACGCGTACGTACCGGCGTGTGCGTCCGGCTCGAGCTGGCCACGCACGTCCTCGGCTGGCACATGGACGACACGCGCTGGTTGCCGGGCGAGAGAGACTTGCTGGAGAAGTACGCGCTCGTCGCCGCCCGCGGCAAGGAGGTCACCATCAGGGCTTCCGCCCAAGCCTGCCAAGCTGCCATTGCGCGATTGTACCAGCGCTTCCGTGCCAGACACCCATCAGACCGGGACGGCTACGTGCAGAGAACCTACAAGACCATCCACTCCTACATCGAGCAACGTGCGGGTGAGTTGGGACGGAAAGTTGACGCGAGATGGTCTGCGGAAGAAGACGCGGCCATGGGCCGCTATGCGTTGGCCCTGCTGGACGGGCAATACAGAGACGGCAAGGCTGCCGCTCGCGCGTGCCGACGCGAACTCGCAACGCTGCGCCGCGGCTGGCGAGAAGCAGACCCTCATCGGTACAGCCGTACAAGGATGAGATCGTACTGCGCCGTGCGACACCGCATCGTGGAACTCGCCCATGCTCACGAGCGGCGCTGGCCGAAGACTGCGTGGAACAAGGAGGAACTTGCCATTATGAGAAGCTGGCTGCCATGGTACAGAAGGCACCGCGGTTCACGCGGCTTTCCGGCAATGCGAGTGGCGGCGGAGGGGATTCAGGAGGAACTGGAAAGTCTCGGCAGCCGGCGCAGTGTCGCGGCGTGTTACGGCATGTTCCAGCAGACGTGGAGTCGGCTGAACCGGCCGGCGTAGACGTGATGCGCGGGCGCGGGGTTTGAAAGCCCGGGCTCGGCGGCTATTCTCTTGCCGTGACTGACGAGCCCAAAGCAACCGCTGTTGCCCTGCTATCCGGCGGGCTGGATTCCACCTTGGCCGCCAAAGTGATTCTCGATCAGGGCATCAAGGTCACTGGTATCAACTTCGCGGGCGCGTACTGCCCGCGGCCGTTTGTAGGAGAGAGCCGCGGCGAGAGGGCCGCCGAGAAGCTCGGCATCGAACTCGTCACCCTGCCGATTGACACGGAGTTTGTCGCGATGGTGAAGCATCCGAAGCACGGCCGTGGCAAGAACATGAATCCGTGCATCGACTGCCACACCCTGATGATCCGAAAGGCCTGGGCATACGGGCAGATGCCCGATTGCAGATTGCAGATTGCAGATTGTCGATTGAGGGACCGGAAGTCCGGACTGCCCGAAGGATGGACGGCGGATTTCATCATCACCGGCGAGGTGCTGGGACAGCGGCCAATGTCTCAGAACCGGCAGGCGTTGGCAGTCGTGGCGCGAGAGTCCGGCGTCGGCGACCGGCTGCTGAGGCCGATGTCGGCGAAACTGCTCGACGTGACCGCGCCGGAGCGGGAAGGTCTGGTTGACCGCGAGCGATTGTTGGACATCGAAGGCAGGCAGCGGACCCGTCAGATGGCGCTGGCCGACAAGTATGGCATCACGGACTACCCGACGCCGGCCGGCGGGTGCCTGTTGACCGAGAAGGTCTTTTCGAAGCGGCTGGCTGAGGCGTTTGATCATGGCGAGGATTCGCTTGAGATTGTCGAACTGCTCTCGCTGGGCAGGCATTTCCGATTGCCCTCCGGCGCGCGGCTGGTCGTGGGTCGGGACGAGCCGGAGAATGACGAACTGCTCAGGCGCAAGCCGGCAGGTGCCGTGGTGGTCGACGCGGGCGACCTGCCTGGTCCCGTCGGTCTTCTTGTCCTGCGTCCTTCGTCCGCTGAGGACCGGACGCTCGCCGCGAGGATTTGCGCGAGATACAGCGACAAACGGAAGGAGAAGCGGGCGCGGGTGGTTGTTGCGGGCGACGTAATGGAAGTCGAGCCTGCGACCGAGGAGGAATCGTCCCGGCTGCTGGTTACGTGAATGAACCGACCTGGACGCATCGTGGCTCCTGTGACGACTGAGACTCCAGATAGCCAAGGAGCAGCCTCGGGCGACAGTTCGTAGTTCCAGCGGCTCTCAAGGTTACCCGTAATAGCCACTGGGCTGCAGCTAGCGGCCGGCGGCGGGGTTTGCAGAACCGGCGGCAGGTGGTACAATCGTGGCTGTGACAAAGAAAATCAGGATAGGAATCACCGGCGAGCTCTGCCGCGTCGTGACCGAGGATGGGATGGAGCTTAACGGGATGTACGTAGGACCAAGTCAGAAGGCAAAATGCAAAGGTCAAAGACCGGAAGTTCCGGAATCCGGCCCTAGCCCCCAGCTCTTCGCTCCTAACCCCTTGTGCTTGGTGCATGTTCACGGGTGGGATGGGAATTTCTACGAGAACCGGTTCATAGACTACGCCGCAGCCGAGTGCGGACGGCTCGGCATCGGGTTCATCTCGGGCAACAATCGCGGACATGACTATATTGCGGACATTCTGAGGAGCAGGACAAGTCAGAAGTCAAAAGGCAAAAGCCAAAAGGCAAAACTGACGGGCAGACTCGACTATGTGCAGGTTGGGGGGATGTACGAAAAGCTGGCGGACAGCGTTGCGGACATCAGGGCGTGGATTGAGTTCGCATTCGCTCGCGGCGCGGGGCGGATCATCCTGCAGGGCCACAGCCATGGAGCGATCAAGGTCGCTAACTACCTCGTAACGACCCGTGATTCGCGGGTCTGCGGACTGATACTGCTCTCACCGTCGGACGACATTGGCCTGGCCAGGAAGCAGCTCGGCGAGCGGTTTTCGTGGGTGCTGTCCCGGGCGCGAGAGATGACCAACAAGGGCAGCGGCCGGAAACTGCTGCCGGAGAAGGACTCGCCCTACCCGGTTTCGGCCGCAACGTTCTTTGACTGCCACAACAAGGACTCGATAGCCGGCATGTTCAACATAAGCCGAACCGATCGGCGGCAGTTTCCAGAGCTCGCCGCAGTCAGGGTGCCGGTCATGCTCGCAGTCGGCACGGTAGACGAGGCCTTCGTCGACAGGCCCCATAAGTACGTCGACGACATCCGGGCGTGCATGGTGAACTGCCCTTCGTTCACCGGCGCGGTCATCGAGGGCGCGCCGCACAATTACCTCGGGCGGGAGAGGGAACTTGCAGTGGTGCTGAGACGGTGGCTGCGAAACAGGGCTGCAGGGGTCAAATCGTCGAGGATTCCAGGAAGAGCGTGATAGACGTCTTCGGTACTCTGCGGAAGAGGGCGTTGGAGCGGATGGCGAATGCGCCGGACGAGGACTTCCTCGTGCGCGGCATCTGGAAGGTGGAACTGGCGTTCAAGCCCAACCCGGCTGAGCGAACCTTCTATTACACGTTCTGGATTGCCATGACCAAGGGCCAGGGCTGCTGCTACTGCGTCGGCGACGACCCGCGCGGCCGCGAGCTGGTGGGCAGTGACGCGCGGGAGCTGGTCGAAGAGAAGACCTGCATCTCGATTGCCGCGCTCGATTCACTCTATGCTTCGTTGCCCCGACAGCCGGCGGCTGTGCACGAGCTGAAGGGCAACTCGATTGACAAGACCAGGGCGCGGACCGCCATCATTCTCGCCGAGGCCGAGCGTCTGCTTGCGGGGGTGTCCGGTCGGTGTCCGCGGGTCGCAAACGTGGGCGTGGTCGGGAATCTGCTCCGTGACCTGCGGGTGAAGGGGTACGACGTCTGCGCCAGCGACCTCGAACGCGACATAGTCGGCTCCACGGTGCACGGTGTCGAGATCCAGGTCGGCACGAAGACGTTCGACCTCGTCGGTCAGTCGGACCTGGCAATTGTGACCGGGATGACGATTGCCACTGATTCGCTTGAGTTGATAGTCGAGGAGGCGCGGAAAGCCGGAACCAAGCTGCTGGTCTTTGCGGAGACCGGGGCCAACTTCGCCGAGGAGTATTGCCGGACTATCGGGATTGACACGGCCGTCTCCGAGCCGTTTCCGTTCTACATTTTCCAGGGAGCGAGCACGATCGAGGTGTACAGGAGGACGTAGAAGAAAGCAGAAGTCAGGGACCAGAAACCAGAGCGGAGGTCACGACCGCGTGGAAGGAACAGAGTGACATCGATACACGGAACTCTGGTTTCTGAATTGACTGTTGTCCGATAACGCATATGCGCTTTGACGAGTTCTTTGTCCGGGATGGCCGGTTCTTGGCCGACGGCGTGGCTCTGGACGAGATCGCGGGCAAGTACCAGACTCCGCTTTATGTCTACTCGGCCGCGGCCATCCGTATGAAGCACCGGCTGCTGAAGGATGCGTTCCCCGCGTTCGACATCTGTTACTCGCTCAAGGCTAATCCAAACCCGGCGGTCTGCGAGGTGCTCGTACACGCCGGGGCGGGCGCCGAGGTGAGTTCACCTGCCGAACTCGCGACTGCGCTGGCGGCCGGGTTCGCGCCGCAGAACATCGTCTACGTAGCGCCGGTCAAGACGGCAGCCGATGTCGGGCAGGTGCTCCAGGCGGGCGTTCATGCCGTTGTGGCCGATGCGGCGTCCGATCTCGATCTCATCGAGGCCGCAGCACGAGGATTGGGTACCAACCCGCGTGTGCTTCTGCGCATCAATACGAAGGAGACACAGCCCGAGGCCAAGGAAGTGATGGTCGGCGGTCCGAGCAAGTTCGGATTCGATGAGGAACGTGTCTGCGACGAAGTCGCCTCAGTCCGGCTGGAACACACCCGGATTGCTGGAATTCAGGTCTACTCCGCGAGCCAGGTCCTCGACCGCGACTGGCTCGCCACGCACATCGGGTACGTGATGAGACTCGCGGGGCAGCTCAGCCGCGACATCGGTTTCAAGCTGGAGACCGTGGACTTCGGCGGTGGGTTCGGAGTGCCGCAGCAAGACCGCGACCATGAGCTGGACCTGGCCGGGCTTGCCGGGGCCATCGCACGCCCGCTGGCCGCGTTCCGCGCCGAGCATCCCCAATGCCGGCTGGTCTTTGAAAGCGGGCGCTTCCTTGTCGCTGAGGCCGGCGTGTTTGTCACTCGCGTGGTGCGCGTGAAGGAGTCGCGGGGTCGCGTCATCGCCATCTGCGACGGCGGGATGAACTCGTTTGCGCGGCCGGTGTTCATGCGCATCCAGCATCCGGCTCGGCTGCTCAACCGGCTGGACGAGTGTGCAACTGCCAACCTGGATATCTGCGGGCCGATATGCACGCCGCTCGACTGCATCGCCAGAGATGCGTATCTGCCGATGCCGGAACCGGGCGATCTCATCGGCCTGCTCAACGCGGGCGCCTACGGCTACAGCATGAGCCTGCTAGATTTCATGAGCAGGGGACGACCAACTGAGCTGCTGGCGGACGCAGGCGAGCTGCACAGAGCGTAGTCCGGGTCCGGATTAGTCAGAATTCAGAAACCAGATACCAGATACCAGAAACCAGAATTCAGAGCTTCTGTCCGGGCAGTCTGCATTCTGGTTTCTGATTTCTGAACTCTGCTCTATCCGAGGTCGCTAGCGGATGATTCTCGCGCCGGCGCGGTCGAGTGCCGGCGTCAACAGCAGCGAGTGGTATGCCGTTTCGAGCCAGTTCTTTTCCTGCATCTCCAAGGGCATTCTCACGGTGTGGGGCACTGCGGTCCGGAGCTTCAAAGCGAAGTACCAGTTCCAGATGCCTTTGGTGAATTTCGTGTCCGGGCTCGACGAGAAGCCCATGTTGCCCAGGGAAACGCTCTCACGCGTCGCTGAAGCACCCAGCCATTGGTTGACGGCGGCAAGCGTTTTCTGGGTGTTGTTGTTCGTGTAGTGAGTGGCCACTGCCATCAGTTCGAGGAACCGGCCCATATCCTCGCCTCGTCTACTGATGACCTGATCGGTCGCCGCAATCACGGTGCCGGGATGGTCTTCGAGCCGGCCCGGGGGGAGTGCGTCGGTTCGGTCGATGGTCGGGCAGCCGCGGAGACTGCTTATCCACGTCGCGGCCGGCTCCTCCAGCACCGCAGCGTCGCTCCGGCCGGATGCGAGCTCGGCCGCGAGCGCGGTCCGGTCGTCGGCTCGAGAGAATTTCACTTTGGTTGATTCGGGCTTGGGCGATAAGTCCTTGCCCGGGAGTGTCCCTACGTAGTCGATCTTCTCGTACTCGAGCGCCTGCGAGAGTCCGAGCGCGGCCATCGAATATTGACCGATGTAGCCGATCGTCGCCGGCCGGTCCAGCTTCTTCACCCACGCGATGAACTCCTTCCAGTTCGCAGCCGGGACCTTGGGGTTGACGAGAAGCAGGTCGCGTGCGTACTGGAGCGGGGCGATGATCCTCAAGGCCCGCCCCGCGAGGATGATCCCAAGCACATCCTCGGCTGCGAGTATCCCCAGCTGCACGGTGTCGGACAAGAGGGCGGCCATGACTTCGGTATCCGTGTCGTAGGCGGCCAGCCGGAGCGACATCGTGTCGCCCTTGTCGTCGAGAATGTTGTAGAGCTGATGCGGTTTGACTTCCTCCAGATACAGGCCGTAGCGAGCCTGGAAGTCCTCGGGGTAGAGGCAGGCGTTGAAGAGCGGCGCCGCATGGTCGTCGCGGTGATAGGCGACCGTGAGCGACGGCACGGCCCACGCAGCAGCGGCAAGCAGCAGCAGGACGGCCACGGTTCCAGTTACCAGTTTCATCATTTTCCTTTCAGGCGAAGGAGTTTGCCGGCTTCGGTTTCCTTCGCCGGACAATAACCAGGACGAGCACAACCGGGAGAGAGAGCAGCGAAACCAGTAGTGTCGCGACCCTCAGTCCGCCGAGGCGGGCCTTCACTTGCAGGACATGACGTCCCGCCGGGCAGCGGAGATACGTGAAGTGGTCGGCAGTCTCAAAGAACTGAACCGGTGTCCCGTCGAGCAGAACCTCGAGTTCGGGGTAGTAGCTGACCGCCACGCGCAGGAAGCAGTCGACATTGACCCTGAATCCGACGACGACATTCTGGTGCCGAATACTCGTGCTGTCAATCTCGACCGCGGGCAGGCCGGGCAGTGACTCGGGGCTGGTGCCGGCAAGGGCCGGTATGAAGCTCAGTTTGTTATCCGCTTCGTCAAGCTGCAGCGTGTCGAGCAACAGCCGCCAGTTCGCAGCCACTACGAAGCTCTGGTCCGGAACCAGCGTGTCCGGGGCGAACGGCGTGATTCTGCTCGCGGCCAGGACCAGATTCTGATGGGTCCGGCCTAACGCCAGCGGGGGCTCGCGTTGGGCCACGACAAACTCAGCATCCCAGTCCATCCCGTCTTTCAGCACCATGTAGAGTTTCCCGTCGCTAAGCGCGTTATTCCGCGCCAGGGCCGGCAGCGTTATCAGGTGGCTCGCGCCCATCAGCGCGAGGGCCTTGTATGTGTTGTCGGAGATGGTCTGTCCTCCCCGGGCGCCGACGTCACCCGTGATGTAGTCCACCCACGGATAGACGTGGAGCATCGAGCGCGGTGCGTACTGGTGATAGGGTAGTCCCAAAGGCGTGGGCAGTCCTCCGTAGATGACACCGACCGCGGGGTACCAGAGCGTGCGGCTGGCGTCGTCGATTCTCGGTTCCGGGATGTTCAAGTCGAGGAGCCGGGCGTGCGGTTCGCTGCTGACAATCGCGTAGATCTCCTCGCGCACGGACAGGAACTCGCTCCGGCTCATGAAGCAGGCGCGAGACACGGACTGAAGGCAGTCGACCATGACCACCCCGGCGATGACCGCAAAGACCACGACGGCGCTGATCCGTCGCCGGGACAGGACGCTGCGCACCAGCTCGTATGCGCTCGGCACCAGGAGTGCGATGAAGAAGACCACGAACAGGAGAAAGCGCTCGGGCGGCAGCCCGGCCGTGACCAGGTACTGCTTCTCCTTGAGCAGGGCCGGGCCGAAGGTCAGAAAGAGGCTGCCGACCAGGCCGAGCAGCGCCGGGACCTGAAACCGGAAGCGGCGGCGAAGGGTCACGGCGGCGACGGCGCCGAGAGACAGCAGAATCACGCTGAGCCCTACGTACACGCCTTCGTATCCGCCCCGCCGCGACTTGAACCCGAGCAGGACCATCCAGTCCGGAACGCTCAGGTTCAGATGCGTGATCGGGAAGCGGTGCCCGGCCTGTTCGGCCACGAACGGAATCAAGAAGAATGCCGAGACGCCGATGCCGGCCAGCGCCGCGGTGCCCAGCGCCCGCCATTCACCGTTCGTCCACTTTGCCTTTGCGATCCAGAACACCGCGAGGAACAGGAGTGCGTAGATGGCATACACGAGGTGGGCGAGGAACAGCAGGCCGACCCAGAGACCGAGCAGGAGGGACTGGCGGGTTTTCTCATTCGCGCCCGCGTCTTTCTCAGCCAGGATGCCCTCGACGGCGAGAAAGGCGAGCGGCAGCAGAAGATATACGAGCGCCTGCGGATAGTTGGCGATGCCGGTCAGGTACAGGGTACGCCAAGGCACAAACAGGTACACGATAGCACCAAGCGCCGGGCCGAATCCCGTTCCTTCCGACTTCGCTTCTGCGCGTACTTCTCTCCTTGCCAGGTACCAGTACATAGCCAGGGCGCTGGTCAAGTGCAGCAGGACCAGCAGGATGCGCAGCGCCAGCACCAGATTCCCGTCCGTGAGCAGGGCCAGCGGGCCGCCCAGGAAGTAGAACAATGGCGAATAGAACCTGAGTACCGGGAATCCGCAGTAGAACATGAAGGAGTAGAAAGGAGGAAATCCATCTTTGATGGCGTGATAGACCACGTCGTGGCGGGCCAGATTGGGCCAGGCGTCGACCGTGGAGGGATGCCCCGGCGCGACGAATGGATAGCAGCTGAGGACCGCCGCCAGCACCAGGAACCCGACTGCCAGCCAGGATGAGCGTGCGGTGCCTATCCGGTGATTGGGGCTCTTCGAGGTCCGCACGGGCTAATATAGCCGGCGCGCCGGAGGGGTCAATGGTGTCGACCGGAGATGCCGGCTTGATTGTTGCCGCCGGTGTGGCATACTTGAGCCTGATTCAGACGAAGGGAGAAGCGCGATGAAAGTAGCAGTGTTCGCTTTCAGTGGAGACCCGGCGACCTTCGCCCACGCGATGCTGAACGTGATGGACATGAAAGACCGGGGCCACGACGTCAAGCTGGTTGTGGAGGGCGATGCGACGAAGCTGCTGTCGCTTCTGCGCAACGAGACCAAGCCATTCGCTGACGTCTATCGTCGGTGCCGCGACTCCGGTCTTATCGACTGCGTGTGCCGGGCGTGCGCCACCAGGAACGGCGTCGTGCCGGTTGTCATTGAGCAGAATCTGAGATTCGGCGACGACATGGCCGGACACCCGGCTATGGCTGCGTACATGGAGCAGGGCTACGCGGTCGTGACGCTCTAGCCGTGGAGGCACAGCCGGGTCCGTTCGAGGCGCTCGCCGACAAGTACGACTCGTGGTACGACGGCAAAGGCCGGCAGGCGTTCGAAACCGAATTGGCGGCATTGCGGCCGCTGCTCGGCGAGCTGCCCAAGCCATGGCTGGAAGTCGGCGTCGGCACGGGCCGATTCGCGCAAGCGCTCGGAATCCCGCAGGGGGTTGACCCGTCCCCGGCACTGCTCGATAAGGCGCGGGCAAGAGGGATAGATGTTCTGTACGGCGAGGGAGAAGAACTGGTGTTCCGCGCCGGGAGCTACGGCGCGGTCTTCCTGCTGACGACGTGGGCGTTCCTTCGCGAACCGCGGAAGGTGCTCCGCGAGTGCCGGCGAGTGCTCAAGGCCGACGGCCGCCTGGTCAACGCCTATCTCGACCGCGACGGAAAATGGGGCAGGAGCTACGCGGAGCGCGGCCGGCGGGGTGACGCGTTGTTCAGCCACGCCCACTTCGACCGGTACGACGACGTGAAACGCCTGACCGAGCAGGCCGGGTTCGAGGTGGTCAAAACGGTGTCGACTTTGTTTCAGGGACCGGGTGATGCCGTAGCCACGGAAGAGCCTCGCCCCGGCTTTGAGCGCGGGGCGAGCTTCGTAGTCCTGGTGGCGCGTCCGGCTACTCGATAACCAGCTTTCGCGTCGCTGATTCGCCGTCGGACTCGAGCCGCAGCAGGTAGACGCCGGCCGGCATTGACCGAAGGTCAAGCCGGAATTCCGAATGACGAATCCCCAGTGACGAACCGATTTGACGGCCGGCGACATCGAAGATCCCCAAGCTGGCCTCGGCGTTGGCGGGCAAGGTGCATCTGATGCGGGCAGCTCTGCTGGCCGGACTCGGCTCTACTGACAGGGCGATATGTTCGCAGGGAGTCGGCCGTTCCTCGGCAATGCCGACCTCGATGTGTCCCGCTGAATCGGTCTTGAACAGCAGTATGCTGTCGTTGGGTGCGTCGGAAGTGCCGGCCAGCACGTAGCCACCGTCAGCGGTTTGACGGACGTCAACGGCCCGTTCCCTTCCGCTTCCGGGCAGGACGCTCGTCCAGACCGTGTCGGCGTTGGCGTCGAGTTTGACCAGCCAGGCGCGAGCCGAGTCGCTCCAGTCAATCATGCCGGCGATCACGTAGCCGCTGTCACGGGTGGTGCACAGCGCCAGTGCCTCGCTGCCAACGGTTGTGTCCGCGGGCGCGATATCGCGCGTCCAGACGATCGCACCGGTAGAATCCGTCCGGACGAGGTACACCACATTGCGCGAGTGCCCCGGCAGTGTGTCGAATTCGGACCCTGCGGCCAGGAACCCGCGGTCCGGGGTCTCACAGATCGCCTGCAGCGACGGGCCGACCGGGCCCGAGTAGAGATGCGTCCAGAGAGTCTCGCCGGCGGCATCGGTCCGTACGAGCCTGACGTACGACCCAAGGTAGTCGATGACATCGCCGCATAGTATGAAACCGCTGTCCCGGGTCTCGGCTAGGCCGAATACGGTCGATCCCTGTATCCGCGAGTCATCGTAGCCATGGTTCCACTCCTCACGGCCGGCGGAATCGAGTTTGATGAGCCCCATATCAAGCATCGAGTCCCGCC
>Ga0136653_10000490_pt1 | contig 20921 bp, 14 predicted proteins | sample LakKivw275mmetaG_FD_94866 | JGI IMG/M metagenome (GOLD analysis project Ga0136653, IMG submission 94866) | Anoxic lake water microbial communities from Lake Kivu, Rwanda to study Microbial Dark Matter (Phase II) - Lake Kivu water 275m metaG... | ecosystem: Environmental > Aquatic > Freshwater >...
GCGGGAGTACGACTGTGGCGCGATTACCGGCCTAACCCTTGAGGAAGTGGGCTGCAAGTTCCCGGAGTTGGTGCGCTCCTGGGCCTCAAGTGATGACTGGCCGCCCATCCCGGGTGAAGAGGGACGCGAGGCCTTTCTCGGGCGGGTGGTGGCGGCTATGGCAGACATCGTTGCTGGCCATCAACCGGAAGACACCATTGTGGTTGTGGCGCATGGAGGCACGTGCAGCGCCTATCTTTCAGGACTGCTGGGCCTGGATTACCGCAAGAGACAGCCATGGGTGTTCGACAATGCTTCGCTGAGCAGCATAGAGCTGGCCGATTCTCGCCCACGGATCCACCTACTCAATGACAGGTGTCACTTGGATTCCTCGCAGAGGGTTGACAGGGCATGACGATTCAAGGCAAGCGAGTGCGATTGCGAGCCATCGAGCGCAGCGATATCCCTACGTTTGTACGCTGGCTCAATGACCCAGAGGTGATCCAGTACCTGTTGATGTACATGCCTTTCTCGCAGGCTGAGGAGGAACGTTGGTTTGAGAATCATCTGAACGACAGCCATAGTCACATCTTTGGCATCGAGACGGCAGAAGGCAAACTGATTGGAAATATCGGCATCGAGCAGATCGACTGGAAGGACCGCAAGGCGGTACTGGGCATCGTGATTGGCGAGAAAGACTACTGGGGGCAGGGCTACGGTACGGACGCCATACGCACCTTGCTGCGCTTTGCCTTTGCCACAATGAATCTCAACCGCGTTCAGCTTTCGGTATTTGACCAGAACGAACGGGCGCAGCGCTGCTATCACAAGTGCGGTTTCAAGCCGGAAGGGCGACTGCGCCAAGCCCACTTCTCGGGCGGCCGATACCACGATGAATTGGTGATGGGCATTCTGCGTCAAGAGTTTGAACCGGACTAGGGCTTCAACGCGCTCTGGAGAGTGCTAGCCGACCAGAGACTCCGGCGTTCGGCCTTGCCCGGATGACAGTGTGGAGGGACAGTGTGACGCACACAATCTATGGTGAATTGGCTCTCATCAGTGGGACAGCCAACCCGGCTCTAGCAGCGGAGATCAGCCAATACCTGCGCACGCCTCTGGTTGGACGAGACATCATCGACTATCCCAATGAGAACATCTTTGTCCGTCTGCACCGCAGCATCCGCTCTCAAGACGTATTCATCATTCAGCCCACCACTTCGCCCGTGAACCGCAACATCATGGAATTGCTGATCATGATTGATACAGTCAAGCGTGCCTCTGCCGGGCGCATCACGGCGGTCGTCCCGTACTACTCCTACGGACGAACCGACAAGAAGGACCAGCCACGGGTAGGCATCACGGCGAGGCTGATTGCCGACATGATCGGAGTGGCTGGCGCAGACCGCGTGCTGCTGATTGACCTGCACGCCCCTCAGATCCAGGGTTTCTTCAGCATCTTTGTGGATGAGATCAGTGCCTTCTGGATCCTGTCCAAGTACATGCTGGACAAGAATCTGTCGAATGCTGTGGTAGTGGCGCCCGATGTGGGTGCAGCCAAGCGGGCGCGCAACCTTGCCGAGGTGCTCAATTGCCCTCTGGCCATTATCGAAAAGCGACGCATGGACAACCGTCCGCGGAGTCAGGCGCTGAACATCATCGGGCGCGTCCGGGGCAGGAATGCCATCATCTTTGACGACGAGATACATACGGGCGGTACCCTCATGGAAGCCGTGCATGTCCTGGAGCGCCACTGCGTGCAGGGCATCTGGTGCTGCATCACTCATCCGGTGCTGGCTCCCCCTTCAGCCGAGCGCATCCGCGATAGCGCGATCTGCGAACTGGTAGTGACCAACACGGTGGCCATTCCACCCGAGAAGATGCTGAACAAGATCACAGTGCTGTCGGTGGCGCCACTGTTGGGTGACGTGATCAGTAGTATCCACTATGGCCAATCGGTCGGCACGGCCATAGACAAGTACGAGGAAGCCTGCGGCGCTCATCCTCGTGCCCAGTTCCACCAGAGCATCACCGGCGAAGCATGAGCAGGTCATCACGGTATCGTCCCAACATCGAACGTGTTTCCTGGTGCGGCAGTCTCGTTGGAGTCAAGCCCCAAGATCTCGAGCCTGGGCTGCACTGCTCCCGCGCTCCGATAGGTCTTGAGTTTTTCTTACAAATGAATATGCTCTGCAAAGACGCAGAAGCAGGGAGGCACCCCGCATGAATAGTCACACCCTCATAGCCATGGAGGACCAATACGGTGCACACAACTACCATCCGCTCGACGTGATCATAGAGCGTGGAGAGGGTGCGTGGGTGTATGACGTGCAAGGAAAGCGCTATCTCGATTGCCTCAGCGCGTATTCGGCGCTCAACCAGGGTCATCTTCATCCGCGTATCATTCGCGCTCTGCTTGATCAGGCGCAGAAGCTGACCCTGACGTCACGGGCCTTTCGCAATGACCAGCTTGGGCTGTTCTACAAGGAACTCTGCGAGCTGACTGGCTACGAGATGGTGCTGCCGATGAACACGGGCGCCGAAGCAGTAGAGACCGCGTTGAAGGCAGCACGGCGCTGGGGCTATCGTGCCAAGGGTATCGCTGCTGAGACGGCGGAGGTGATCACCTGCCAGGGCAACTTTCATGGACGAACCATTACCGCCATCAGCTTCTCGACTGAAGGAGACTACAAGGAAGGGTTCGGCCCTCTGACGCCAGGGTTTGTCAGCATTCCGTATGGCGATGCCGAGGCGCTCGAGGCGGCCATCACTCCCCGTACGGCCGCCTTTCTGGTGGAGCCCATCCAAGGTGAGGCTGGCGTTGTGATCCCTCCCGAGGGGTATCTCAAGCAGGTACGTGATATCTGTTCTCGTCATAATATGCTCTTTGTGGCCGACGAGATTCAGACCGGCTTGGGGCGCACGGGCAGGCTCCTGGCCTGCGAGCACGAGGGCGTGCGCGCGGATGTAGCCATCCTGGGCAAGGCGTTGGGAGGAGGCGTCTACCCCGTGTCTGTGGTGCTCGCCTCCAAGCAGGTTCTTGGTGTGTTCGAGCCCGGCTCGCACGGCTCAACGTTCGCCGGCAATCCGTTGGGAGCGGCAGTGGCTCGTGAAGCCCTCAAAGTGCTGATGGAAGAGGGGCTAATCGAGAACTCAGCGGTACTTGGCGAGTACTTCCTTGGCCATCTGCGTGAAGCACTGGAGGGCAACGAACGTGTGCAGGATGTGCGCGGAAGGGGGCTGTTCATCGGTATCCAGCTCAGGCAGTCTGTGGGTGGCGCACGCCAATTCTGCGAGGAACTGGCCACGCGTGGACTGCTGTGCAAGGAAACGCACCGGGATGTGATCCGCTTCGCTCCGCCTCTGGTCATCGACCGCGCGACGATTGACTGGGCCATGGAGCAGATCGTGGAGGCGCTCAGTATGCCTCTGGATAGCTTGCACTCGCTCTGACGGAACAGTATAATCCTTCTATCCATCGATACAAGAGGTAGACTCCGCCCATGCTCAGAGGCATACTAGGCAGGATCTTGGGTGATGCCAATGCCAAGGAACTCAAGCGCCTGCAGCCACTCGTGGATGAGATCGACGCGCTCGGACCGCAGTATGAGCAATTCTCCGACGAGCAGTTGCGGGCTCTGACGCCTGCCTTTCGTCAGGAAGTAAGGGATGCCGTTGGCGACTTGCGCGACGAGGTCGAGGAACTGCGACTACGCGTTTTGACCGAGGCCGATCAGGACCGCCGGCGTGACCTGGATCTTCAACTCAAGGATGTCACCAAGCGTTTGCGGGCGTGCGAAGAGGATGCGCTCAAGGCGATCCTGCCGCGGGCTTTTGCTGCTGTCCGTGAAGCGGCGCGTCGCACTCTCGGCGAGCGGCACTTTGAGGTGCAGCTCTTGGGTGGCATCATCCTGCATCAGGGCAAGATCGCCGAGATGAAAACCGGCGAGGGCAAGACCCTTACCGCTACCCTCCCGCTGTATCTGAATTCGCTGCTCGGACATGGCGCTCATCTGGTGACACCCAATGACTACCTGTCCAAGTTTGGCGTGCAATGGATGGGCCCTGTCTACCAGCTGTTGGGCGTGTCGGTGGGCGTGATTCAGGCCGCAGCCGAAAACCCGCAACTGGGCTCGTTTGTGTTTGATCCCAGCTATCCTGCCGCAGACGATCGTTATCAGAACTTGCGCCCCGTGGCACGTCGCGAAGCCTATCTGGCCGACATCACCTATGGCACGAACAACGAGTTCGGGTTTGACTACCTGCGCGACAATATGGTTTGGGATCTGAATCAGTGTGTCCAGCGCGAGCTTTACTATGCCATCGTGGACGAGGTCGACAACATCCTCATCGATGAGGCACGCACGCCTCTGATCATATCGGGACCAGCCGAAGAGTCCACGGACAACTATGTACGCTTTGCCGGCATCGTGCCCAGACTCCGTCCTGAAATGGACTATAGTGTTGATGAGAAGCTGCGCGTGGTTACTCTCACCGAAGAGGGCACGGGGCACGTCGAAAGTATGCTTGGCCTGGACAACCTGTACTCGCCAGAGCACGCTGAGCTAACGCCTTATCTTGAAAATGCCCTGAAGGCGCATGTGCTGTTCAAGTTGGATCGCGACTATGTGGTGAAGGATGGCCAGGTGATCATCGTCGACGAGTTCACCGGCCGGCTCATGTTTGGACGGCGCTACTCCGAGGGACTGCACCAAGCCATCGAAGCCAAGGAAGGCGTGCATGTGCAGCGCGAGAGCTTGACCATGGCCACGATCACTTTCCAGAACTACTTCCGCATGTATGCCAAGTTGGCCGGCATGACAGGCACGGCGGCCACGGAGGCCGAGGAATTCCAGCGCATCTACGACTTGGATGTGACGTCCATCCCTACGCACGAGGCCATGATTCGCGTAGATTACCCGGACCAAGTGTACAAGACGGAAGAAGCCAAATTCCGGGCAGTGGTGCGTGAGATACACGAACTGCACGAGCAGGGGCAGCCGGTCCTGGTAGGCACGACATCGGTCGAGAACTCGGAGATGCTCTCAGGCATGCTGAAGCGCCAGGGCGTTGAGCATCAGGTGCTGAATGCCAAGCAGCACGAAAAGGAAGCTGTTGTGATTGCGCAGGCCGGGCGTCCGGGTACGGTCACCATTGCCACCAACATGGCGGGCCGCGGCGTGGACATCCTGCTGGGCGGCAAGCCGGAAGGCATGGCGCGTGAGCAACTGCGCAGACAGGGAACAGACCTGACTGCTGTGGATCCGCAGACCTTGGCCTCTGCACTCGCCCAGGCACAACAGATTGCACGCGCTGACAAGCAGAAGGTATTAGGTCTGGGTGGGTTGCATATCATCGGAACCGAACGCCACGAGGCGCGTCGTATCGACAACCAGTTGCGTGGCCGCGCCGGACGTCAGGGCGACCCAGGCTCTTCACGCTTCTACGTTTCACTCGAAGACGATCTGATGAGGCGCTTCGGGGGGTCCACGGTCGCTGGACTGATGGATCGGCTGGGCGTGGATGAGGACATGCCGATCGAACATGACCTGATCACCAAGTCCATCGAGAACGCGCAGGCAAAAGTAGAAGGGTACAACTTTGACCTGCGAAAGCACCTGCTCGAGTACGACGACGTAGTCAACCAGCAACGCCAGGTGATTTATGAGCAGCGCCGCCGCATTCTCACCTCCACCTCGCTCAAAGACACGATTCTGGATATGGTGCAGCAGGAGTTGAGTGGGGCTGTGGCAGCACATGCCTCCGGAGATCCGGAGGACCTGGACCTGGGTGCCTTGTTGGGCGCGGTGCGCTCCGTTTTGCCGCTGCCGCCTGATTTCAAGCCTGGCTGGAGGGGCATGAGCTCAGAGCAGGTCGAGCAGCAACTGCTGGACTGGTCTGAACAGGCCTACACGGCCAAGGAGCAGCAACTGGGACCCGAGGTCATGCGCCAATTGGAGCGCCTATTGATGCTGCATACGGTAGACAGCTTGTGGGTGCGTCACCTCACGGCTCTGGACGAACTACGTGAAGGCATCGGCCTGCGTGCGTTTGCGCAGCGAGATCCGTTGGTAGAGTACAAGCGCGAGGCGTTCGACACGTTTGAGGAATTGAAGGCCACCATCGGGGGGGAAGTGGCACACCGCATCTTCTTCGCTACGCTGCAACGCCAACCCGCGCGCCGGGAGATGCGGGCGTATCGTCCGGGGGCCGATGGCGGATCCAGAGCCCCAGCAAAGGCCAAGGCTGAGAAGGTAGGCCGGAATGACCCATGTCCGTGTGGTAGCGGCCGCAAGTACAAGAACTGCTGCATGCACAAAGAACAGTCGGCGCAGAGGGGCGCAGCCAGCGCCGCAGGTCCCGCCAGCGCGCGGTCGCAGGCTGGTGCCGTCGCCAGGCATCGCACGTCGAAGAAGAAACGACGTTAGCACTTGTGGAAGGAGAAAGCCGTGCCCATTTCTAGCTTTGTACAACTGATGCAGGCCGCGTGTGATGTGGGACCCAAGATGGTCGCCGTGGCGCTGCCCCACGAGCCGGAGATTCTGCTCAGCGCCCAAGACGCGCAGAATCAAGGCCTGGCAGACTGCACGCTTGTGGGCGATCGCGATCGCATTCGTAAGATCGCGAACGAGAATGGCATTGATATTGCCAAGATGATGATTATGCATGAGCCAGACAGCAAGGCGGCGGCACGCAAGGTGATGGAGCTGCTGCGCATGGGGCATGCAGACCTGGCCATGAAGGGCAAGCTGGAGACGGCCGACTTTCTCCGCGCCGCCTTGGACAAGGAGACGGGCGTACGCGTCGGTCGCCTATTTAGCCACGTGGCGACGTTTGAGGTGCCCGGCTACGACAGACTGCTCTTCGTCACTGACTCAGGAGTAGTGGTTGCCCCAACGCTTGAACAGAAGGTGGAGATAGTACAGAACGCCGTGTTCGTGGCCCAGGCTCTCGGAATCGAACAGCCCAAGGTGGCCATCCTCGCGGCGACGGAGACCGTGAATCCCAAGATCCCTACTACGATGGATGCGGCCAATCTGGCGAAAATGGCCGACCGCGGACAGATACGGGGCGCTATCGTGGATGGCCCTTTGGCCCTGGACAACGTGATCTCATCCGAGTCGGCGGCGATCAAGGGAATCAAGAGCCCCGTAGCAGGGTGCGCGGACATTCTGGTGGCGCCTGATGTAGAGGCAGGCAACATGCTGGCCAAGGCCATCACCTACTTCGCCAACGGCAAGATGGCGGGCGTGGTCGTGGGCGGCAAATCGCCGTTGATTGTGGCTTCGCGCTCAGATCCTCACGAAACCAAACTGATGTCAATGGCCTTGGGGGTCTTGCTGGCAGGCCGAGACTGAGCGCCTGGAATGCTGCTACCCCAGATATAACACGCCCGTGTGATCTACGCTGCTTCGCAAGGAGGCGAAAGTGATTGAGGTGCGGATTCACGGCCGCGGAGGCCAGGGGGCTGTGATTGCGTCCAAGCTGCTGGCCGAAGCAGTCTTCCGGGAAGGACGCTACGTGCAGTCCTTCCCGGCTTTTGGAGTGGAACGCCGCGGTGCTCCGGTAGCCGCATTCACGCGCATTGATGAGACCCCCGTGCGCTTGCGTTGCCAGATCTATGCCCCAGATCATGTCATGGTGCTCGATCCGAGCCTGATGCAGGTCGTTGACGTAACTGCGGGGCTGAAAGCTGGCGGATGGATTCTCATCAACAGCGCTCAGTCCCCCGAGGAATTTGAGTTGCCCCAAACGTACCACGTGGCGACTGTGGATGCCAACAGTATCGCCATCAAGTACCGTCTCGGACCCCGCACGGCCCCCATCGTGAACACGGCTATTCTGGGCGCCTTTGCGCGCATCAGCGGCGTTGTCAGCCTGGATGCGGTCTCCAAAGCCGTGTACAACGCGGTTCCGCTGAAGCGCGAAGACAATGTGGCCGCCACGCGCGAGGCGTATGATGCCGTGCGCATACGGGTATAGGGAGAGAAGCTGATGACGCAATCCTACATTGTCGTCTTCAAGAGCGAAGCTGACATGCCTGGCACGACCATGTCTTTGGGCAGCACGCTCTACAACAAGACGGGTTCGTGGCGCTATATGCGGCCTATATATCGCAACAGGACCTCTCCCTGCAATCATGCCTGCCCGGCCGGAGAAGACATCGTGGACTACCTGCAAATGGTAGTTCAGGGGGACCTTGAGGGTGCGCAACAGAGGATTCTGGCCGAGAACCCACTCATCGGAGTGTGTGGTCGTGTGTGTCCCCATCCCTGCGAGTCTGACTGCAATCGTGCGCATTTGGGTGGCGCTATCGCTATCCATTGCCTGGAGCGCTTCCTGGCGAGCCTTCCAGGCGAACGCAAGCTTCCTCAGACCGATCACACCGCGCCTCCCGGCGCGCAGGTGGCGGTGGTGGGATCCGGCCCGGCTGGCCTTTCCTGTGCGTACCAGCTGGCCAGACGAGGCTACAAAGTGACTGTGTTCGAAGCCTTGCCAGTCGCGGGCGGCATGCTGCGCGTGGGCATTCCCGCCTATCGCCTACCCCGCGACGTGCTCGACGCAGAGATAGGCGCCATTGAAGCACTGGGGGTGGAAATCCGCACGAACACGCGCCTGGGACACAACCTTGCTCTGGATGATCTGCAGGACTACCATGCGCTGTTTCTGGCCGTAGGCCAGCATCGCAGCCGGAGACTTGGCATCCCCGGCGAGGACGCCCAAGGAGTGATTCCGGGCCTCGACTTCCTGCGACGAGTGAACTTGGGTGAGCGCGTTCAGATCGGTCCGCGCGTGGCCGTCATCGGCGGTGGAAATACTGCGATGGACGCGGCGCGCTGCGCCCTGCGCCTGGGTGCCAGGCAGGTGACCATTCTGTACCGTCGTTCGCGGCACGAAATGCCAGCGATCGACGAGGAAATCGAGGAGACCGAACAAGAAGGCGTCAAGATCGAATACCTGACCGCGCCGGTCGAGGTGCTTACGACCATTGGCAAGGTTACCGCGCTCAAGTGCGTTCGCATGCGCCTGAGCGACCCTGACGAGAGTGGGCGGCGCCGCCCCGAGCCGGTGCGCGGCTCTGAGTACACCCTGCCGATAGACATGGTCGTTCCAGCGTTGGGTCAGGAAGCGGACCTGTCCTTCCTCGACTCCGCGATTCACAGTGCTGGAGGTCTCATCCTGATCAATAACGCGGCGGTCACCTCGAGCCCTTGCACTTTCGCGGGCGGTGATGCGGCCACCGGAGCTGGAACAGTGGCCTACGCCATTGGCTCTGGCAAGCGCGCAGCATTGGCCATCGACCGTCGCCTGCGCGGGGAGACCCTGGATGGATTCCCACCTTTGGCGGAGCATGTGCGGGTCGCCGCTCGCGACGTGGACCCCACGGTTGTCCAGTTTGAGGGCATCAACCTGGCTTACTTCCAGGAGGAGGCGCGCACACCCCAGCAACGACGTCCTGCCGCTGACAGAGTACGTGACTTCCGCGAGGTGAACCTACCGTTCTCAGAAGAGGACGCGTTGCGAGAAGCGAAGCGCTGTTTCAGCTGTGGAACCTGCAACTACTGCGGCACGTGCTGGCTGTATTGCCCGGACATCTGCATCCGGCGGCATCCCAAGGAAGAGCAACCGTCGGGACCCAGTCGTTCGGCCTACGAATTTGACTATGACTACTGCAAAGGCTGCGGCGTCTGTGCAGAGGAATGCCCGCGCCAGGCCATCGTGATGGAGGAGGAGTTGAAATGGAAAAAGTGATCATGGGCAACCACGCCGTGTCCTATGGCGTGCTGTTGTCTCGTGTGCAAGTGATAGCGGCCTACCCCATCACGCCGCAGACTCAGGTAGTGGAGATGCTTTCCGAGTTCTGTGCTGATGGCCGCATGAAGGCTAGCTTCATCAAGGTCGAGTCTGAGCACTCGGTCATGGCTGCTACTGCGGGCGCCTCCATCGCCGGCGCGCGGGCCTTCACGGCCACCTCCTCGCACGGTCTGGCTCTGATGCACGAAGTGTTGCACTGGGCCGCCGGTGGGAGGCTGCCCATTGTCATGGCCAACATCAACCGCACCTTGGGCCCAGGCTGGAACATCTGGACAGAGCAGACCGATAGTCTCGCACAACGTGACACAGGCTGGTTGCAGTTCTACTGCGAGAGCAACCAAGAAGTGCTGGACATGGTCATTCAGGCCTACAGGATAGCTGAGACCGTCCTCTTGCCGGTGATGCTGGTGCTGGATGCCTTCTTTCTTTCTCACACTGAGGAGCCCGTCGATATCCCGGACCAGTCGCTGGTGGATAGCTTTCTGCCGCCCTATGAGCCACGGTACAAGTTGCAGCCTGGAGATCCGCATTCGTTCTACGGGCTGGTCGCACCCGAGCACTTTATGGAGCTGCGCTACAAGATGCAGCGTGACATGGAACGTGCGGTGCAGGTGGCCCGGCAGGTAGGCGCAGATTTCGGCAGCACTTTCGGGCGCGCCTACGATGTGGTTGAGAAGTACCGCATGGAGGGCGCCGACCTTGTTTTGGTAACGTCGGGGAGCATCGCAGGCACCACACGTGTGGTCGTGGATGAGCTGCGGACGGCCGGCCAGAGGGTCGGCATGCTGAAGGTGCGCATGTTTCGCCCCTTTCCGTTTGCCGCCCTGCGTGAGTCACTCGCGGATGCCCAGAAGGTGGCAGTGATTGATCGCAACATCTCCTACGGCCACGGCGGGATCTTCGCCTCCGAAGCCAAGGCCGCGCTGTACGGCGCTGCACACCAACCGCTGATCTATTCCTTCATCATCGGCCTGGGCGGGCGAGATGTGACGCCCCAGTCGATACGCAGCATCGTCTCGTACGTGCAGGAGCACGAAGGCCCCGCTGAACAGATCATCTGGATGGAGGTCAAGAAGTGAGCGGCCAAGTCCTGGACGAAGTGCAGATCAAAGTTCCTGACGAGGAGTGGATGACTTCGGGGCACGTCGCCTGTCCTGGCTGCGGAGCACCCATGGCCGTGCGGTACGCCTTGAAGGCGCTGGGCGATAACACGGTGCTCATCGTAGTCGCTTCCTGCTGGTCCATCATTGCCGGCCCGTTCCCCTATACCGCCGTGAACGTGCCACTGCTGCACACCTTGTTCGCTACCGGCGGCTCGGTGGCCTCCGGTGTCAAGGCGGGCCTGGAGGCACGCGGGCTGAAGGACACGACGGTACTCACGCTGGCAGGTGACGGTGGCACGTTCGACATCGGTATCCAGGCCTTGTCAGCGGCGGTGGAGCGCAATGAAGACTTTATCTACATGTGCTACGACAATGAAGCCTACATGAATACTGGAATCCAGCGCAGCTCGGCCACGCCCTGGGGCGCGTGGACTACTACTACACCGGTGAAGCACCCCAAGGATCAACCCAAGAAAGACATGGTCGCGATCATGGCCGCACATCGCATTCCCTACACCGCGACGGCAACTGTGGCCTACCCTGAGGACTTGATGCGCAAGGTACGAAAGGCAAAGGGCATTCGTGGCAGCAAGTTCATCCACGTGCTGGCACCCTGTCCGTCAGGATGGAAATCTGAGCCGGCGCAATCAGTGCTGCTATCGCGTCTGGCCGTGCAGACACGCGCCTTCCCGTTGTACGAAATCGAGCATGGAGATAAGTACACCATCAATGTCTGGCCCACTCGCGAGCTGGCAGTCCATGAATACTTGAAGCTGCAAGGACGTTTTGCCCACCTCACACCGGAAGCCGTGCAGCAGATCCAGGAGACTGTGGACTTTGAGTGGAAGCGACTCGTCAATCGCGCCCGAGCGAGCGGCCAGGAAGTGCCAAGCGACCAGTTGTGCCCTGGATGAAGTCCGTAGTGGGCAAGGCACGGGCCGCTATCGAACGCATCAGGACAGTGCAGGCGAAGGAGCGGGATGCAACTGGGTGACGTCGAACTTCACATCGTTGGCGACGGCGATTTCCTCGTGGATGGTGGCGGGGTGTTCGGTCTGGTGCCGAAGACGCTCTGGGAGAGGGTGGCGCGGCCGGACGAAGGCAATCGTCTGCGCACGGCACTGCACTGCCTGCTTATCGTCTCGGCTGGCAAACGTATTCTGGTGGACACGGGGCTGGGCTCCAAGTTGTCGCCCAAAGATCAGGAGCTGTATGGCGTGCGCCGCACCCAGGGAGGCCTGTTGGAGGCGCTGCAGCGGCTGGGCTGGGGTCCGGATGACATTGACATGGTGGTGAACACGCACCTGCATTGGGATCACAGCGGCGGCAACACGCTGCTCAAGGAAGGTATCGCGGTGCCTGCGTTTCCCAGAGCCAAATACTTGGTGCAGAGGCTAGAATGGGCTGATGCCACTTACCCCAATGAGCGCACACGCAACACGTACTTTGCGGACAACTTTCTGCCACTGCAGCAGTCGGGCCAGCTTAGTCTACTCAGCGGAGACAGTCGCATCACCAAACATGTGCGCTGCTTCGTGACCCGAGGGCACACGCGGGCACACCAGTCGGTGGCAATTGAATCCAATGGCCAGACAGCGCTTTTCCTCGGGGACCTCGCCTCACGCCCGGTATACTTGGAGCGCCTGGGCTGGATCTCGGCGTTCGACACCGAGCCATTGGAGACTCTTGAGACAAAGCGCGCTCTACGCGAATGGGCGCTGGAGCGGCATGCCTTGCTGTTCTTCCAGCATGACTTGGGCATGCCCATGGGTTATCTGCATCGGCAGGATGACAAATACTCGGTGCAAAGCCCTGCTGAATGAAGCAAGACGGAGGAGGTGTCATCACCTCCTCCGTGGTAAGGCTCTCTCCTTTTCGCCACCGTGCATCAATCGGCCCGGTTGCGCCCCGGACGTTAGGGCTGGGGGTAAGCCCCTGGAGTCAAGCTGGCCTCAGGCAGTGGCCCTGGATATGATGGTTGGGTTGGTTGGGGAGGCGGGGTTGGCGGAGCGGCGGTGGCCTCCGTAGTCGGAACTGCGGTGGCCTGCGTGGTCGGAATTACAGTGACCTGTGTTGTAGGAGTTGTGGGTGCTGGCAGTGTGTTGGTCGGTATGGGCGATGGCTGTGGAGCGCTGGTGGGCGCCTGGATGGTCGGAGTAACCAGCACCATACCCGGTGTGCGGGTGGGTGCAGGAGTGGGGGTCTCCTTCTTGCAGCCCACGACTGCGAACACCAGAAGTGTGAAGACAAGCAGCACACCGCTAAGGCGAGCTGCTGAAGCAGCCTGTCCCCTCCTAGTCCGTTTCATTCAGCCTGTTCCTCCTGTTTGGATGTCTGACTCGGGATGGTAATCCCCGCAGGTTTTCCATGCCGTGTGCCGCACAGCGTGCAGCAAGTGCGAGTATAACATACATGGCTGCAAACGGCAAGGACGAATCGGCATGTTCCAGGGCAGCGCCGTAGGGATGGTCCCGACTCAGAGGCTGGCCAGATGAGTCTCGGATCTGTCTTGTTCAGCCCGATTTTCACAATTTGACAACAGGCAGAAGTCTTGTATAATTCCCAATTTGGCACTTGCAACGCTGTCGGTTCATCATAGCCTCCACTGCGTGGCCTGTGGGTAAGCGATTCCTCTGCGCCAGTGGGGGCCATTTGCGTGCACTGAGCGTAGCTGACATTCGTTTCGAGGAGATGAGGTCCAATGGTAACAGCCGCACGTGCGTCCAAGGGCGATGGCGACCTTGTTCTCGACAAAATAAGATCCTACGCGCGCGTCTCAGACGTCTACGACCTGCCGAATCTGATCGAGATGCAGCTGCAGTCCTACAAGTGGTTCATTGATGAGGGGATGCGCGAGCTTTTCGAGGAGATATCGCCCATTACCAGCTTCAGCGGCGATCTCGAGATGTCCTTTGTGGACTATCACTTCGACGAACCCAAGTACAGCGAGGAGGAATGCCGCTCGCGCGATATGACTCTTGCTGCACCGCTCTATGTCAAGGTGCGCTTGACAAACAAAGGCACCGGTGGCGAGATCACGGAGCAGGACGTCTACATGGGCGACTTTCCGCTCATGACCTCGCAGGGCACGTTTGTCATCAACGGCGCTGAACGCGTGGTAGTCAGTCAACTCATTCGCTCCCCTGGCGCATACTTTACCACCGAAGAGGATCATGTTAGCGGCCGGCAGCTGTGCATGGCCAAATTGATCCCCAACCGCGGTGCCTGGCTAGAGTTCGAGACCAGCAGGCGCGATGTCCTTTCTGTGAAAGTGGATCGCAAGCGCAAGATCCCTGTGACCGTGCTGCTGCGTGCCACTGGCGTCATCGACGATATTGCGGGCCAGGAGTTGGTGCGCGCAGGCACAGATGAAGAGTTGCTTAACCTGTTCGCCGAGGTTGACAACCAGTCTGAGCATCCCTATCTCGTTCGAACCATCGAGCGAGATCCTGTGAAGGATTCACGCGGTGCGCTTGCCGAGTTCTACAAACGCATGCGCCCTGGGGATCCGGCGACTTTCGAGAACGCCAAGAGCTATCTACAGGCTCTGCTTTTCAACCCACGCCGCTATGACCTCGGCAAGGTCGGACGCTACAAACTCAATCGTCGTCTTCACCTTGACATCCCCCAGGCGACCCGCACCCTGACCAAATTGGACCTGATCAGGATTGTCGCTCGGATCATCCAGGTCAACAATGGTGCCGAAGGGCCAGATGACATTGATCACCTGGGCAATCGGCGCATCAAGACCGTAGGCGAGTTGATTCAGAACCAGTTGCGTGTGGGGCTTCTGCGCATGGAGCGCATGATCCGTGACAGAATGAGCACGCGTGGCCCCGAGCAGCTTACCCCGATTGCCTTGATCAACATCCGCCCAGTGGTGGCTGTGCTGCGCGAGTTCTTCGGAGGCAGCCAGCTCTCGCAGTTCATGGATCAGACCAACCCGTTGGCGGAACTGACCCACAAACGGCGCCTCTCGGCCCTGGGGCCGGGCGGCCTGCGCCGCGAGCGTGCCGGCTTTGACGTGCGCGACGTGCATCACAGTCATTATGGACGTATCTGCCCCATCGAGACGCCAGAAGGGCCGAACATTGGCCTGATTGGCTCCTTGGCTACCTTTGCGCGAGTGAACGAGTATGGGTTCATCGAGACGCCCTACCGCAAGGTGTCACGCAGCGCACCCAACGACGTCAAGTTGCTCGTGGGGAGGACCCTGCGCGATCCGGTCGTCTCACCCGGGACTGCTGAGGTCTTGGCTGCTGCAGGTACAGTGGTGGACGAACGACTCGCCAAGCGCATTGGTCAGATCAAAGACCTGAAGGATGTGCCGGTGGTTCCCGTCGCCACTGACGAAATCGTCTACCTCACTGCCGATGAAGAAGACCAGCATGTCATCGCACAGGCCAGCACGCGACTGGATGCCAATGGGCAGTTCATGGAGAAGCGCATCTCTGCACGCTATAACCAGCGTTTCATGATCGAAGCGGCCGAACGCGCGGAGTACATTGACGTTTCTCCGAAGCAGATCGTCAGCGTGTCCGCTGCGCTGATTCCGTTTCTTGAGCACGATGACGCGAACCGGGCGCTGATGGGCTCGAACATGCAGCGGCAGGCGGTGCCTCTGCTTCAGCCGGAAGTGCCGATTGTAGGCACGGGCATGGAGGGTCAGGCAGCGTTGGACTCAGGGCAAGTGGTGGTGGCCCAAGGCCGCGGTGAGGTGATCAGCGCCACGGGCAAGCGCATCGTGGTTGGCACAGGCAGGCAAGAGAAGATCTACAACCTGCGTCGGTTCAATCGCTCTAACCAGAGCACTTGTCTGGACCAGCGCCCGATTGTGAGCAAGGGCGATCGGGTTGAGCCCGGCATGGCGCTTGCCGATTCCTCTTCGACGGATCGCGGCGATCTGGCGCTTGGCCAGAACGTGCTTGTGGCCTTCCTGTCCTGGGAAGGCGGCAACTACGAGGATGCCATTCTGATCAGTGAAGAACTGGTTCGCGGGGACAAGTTTAGCTCCATACACATCGAGAAGCACGAGGTCGAGGCGCGCGACACCAAACTGGGCCCGGAAGAGATCACGCGCGACATCCCGAACGTCGGTGAGGACGCCCTGCGCAATCTCGATGAGGATGGCATCATCCACATCGGAGCTGAGGTCGGCCCTGGGGACATCCTGGTGGGCAAGATCACGCCCAAGGGCGAGACCGAGCTGAGCCCCGAAGAGAAGCTGTTACGAGCTATCTTCGGCGAGAAGGCCTGGGAAGTCAAGGACTCCTCGTTGCGCCTGCCGCACGGTGAGCGAGGCAAGGTGGTGGACATCCGCGTGTTCTCCCGTGATGAGCACCGTGACATGTCGGCTGGCGTCGACAAGTTGGTGCGCGTGAGTGTGGCTCAGCAACGCAAGATCAGCGAGGGCGACAAGATGGCGGGCCGGCACGGCAATAAAGGCGTCATTTCGCGCATCGTGCCCAAGGAGGACATGCCCTATCTGGAAGATGGGACACCGGTCGATATCATTCTGAATCCTCTGGGCGTGGCTTCGCGCATGAACGTCGGCCAGATCCTTGAGACACACCTGGGCTGGGCAGCGAGTCGCTTGGGGTTCCGGGCTGTCTCACCGGTGTTTGACGGGGCGGACGAAAAGGAGATTACTGCTGAGCTGTCGCGCGCCTGGCTGGTCGATCGGGCATGGAAAGATCTAAACGAGCGCATGTGGAAGTGGTTTGCCGACGAGCAGATTGACGTGGAGAGCTTGGAGAGCGATCAGGAAGCACAGGCTATCTACCTAAGTGAGCATTTGACCGTCCTGGGCGATTCGGACGATGTGGATGAGATCATTGCGGACAGGCACCTGTCCCGACTGGCTTGGTTGAGGCAGTGGCTGTCGGAGTCCGGCTACGACTTGAATGACCTGTGGGTGTCCGGCAGCTCGAATGCCGCGCTTGCGGATCGCATGCAAGCCGATCTGCAATCCAATCGCCTCTGTCTCCGCCTGTGGATGAAGGACCAGGGTGAAGACGCTGTCGGCGTGCCTGACGAAGAGGTGGAGGCCGAGGCCAAACGCGTCAGCGAACGGATCAACCTGCCATTGCCCAATTCGGGCAAGATGCTACTCTACGATGGCAAGACAGGCGAACCCTTTGACCGTCCGGTCACAGTGGGCATGATCTACATGATGAAGCTCGCGCACCTGGTTGAGGACAAAGTGCATGCCCGCTCCACTGGACCGTATTCCTTGGTGACACAGCAGCCTTTGGGCGGCAAGGCACAGCAGGGTGGTCAGCGCTTTGGCGAAATGGAAGTCTGGGCTCTGGAGGCATACGGCGCGGCTCATACCTTGCAGGAAATGCTGACCGTGAAGTCCGACGACGTCAACAGCCGTGTCAAGGCCTATGAAGCGATTGTGAAAGGTGAACGCATCCCAGAACCTGGCATTCCCGAGTCCTTCAGGGTGCTGGTGAAGGAGCTGCAAGGACTGGGCTTGGCGGTTGAAGTCCTGAACGACAGTGGCGAGCTGGTGCAGTTCAGTCGCGACGAAGGCGAGGACATGCTGCCCCGGCTGGGTCTGGGCTTGGGCCTACCTGGGTTTGCCAGAAGGCCGCGTGTCGGGTAGAAGCCCAGTTTGACTTCTGTCGAGTTTCGCAGTATAGTCCAAGTTCGTGAGTCAAATCGCCTCAGGAAGGCTCCTGGGCATGTAACCAGCCCATGGCGAGGAGCATGCCATACCGAGGCTATGTGCTACTTCGAGTGGCCTCGGTATGTTGTGTGTTGGCGCATGGTGTGCACAAGAGTGCATCGAGCTGGCAGCGAGAGGCATACAGGGAGGGTGGGTTGCCGACCATCAATCAACTAGTGAGAAAAGGGCGCAAGTCTCAGAGCAAGAAGACCAAGGCGCCGGCGCTGAGGTTCACGCGCAATTCCCTGCGCGGCAGGATGTCGCGGGGCGTAGGTTCGCCCCAGAAGCGCGGCGTTTGCACCCAGGTGAGGGTCATGACGCCGAAGAAGCCGAATTCGGCTCTGCGCAAGATTGCGAGAGTGCGCCTGACCAATGGGATCGAGGTCACGGCCTACATCCCCGGCGAGGGCCACAACCTGCAAGAGCACTCTGTTGTGCTGGTGCGTGGCGGCAGGGTTAAGGACCTGCCTGGCGTGCGCTATCACATCGTGCGCGGCACCTTGGATGCGGGCGGTGTAGAGAATCGTCAGAAGGCGCGCTCCAAGTACGGGGCCAAACGACCCAAAGAACGGCAGTAGCAGGCCGTTGTGAGATCAATTCACAAGGAGTAGCAGATGCCGAGACATGGCTCGGTTGCCAGACGTGAAGCGGAGCCAGATCCCAAGTTTGGCAGCATGATGGCAGCGCAGTTCATCAACAAGCTCATGGTCAGTGGTAAGAAGAGCGTGGCACAGCGGATCTTCTACGATTGCTGTGGGCTGATCGAAGAGCGTACACATAAAGGTGCGATGGAGACGGTTGAGCAGGCAGTCAGGAACGCTCTGCCGACATTGGAGGTCAAGCCTCGGCGCGTGGGTGGGGCCACATACCAGGTGCCTGTTGAGGTGCCCGAGCATCGTCGATTGACTTTGGCCCTGCGTTGGCTGCTGGCTTCGGCACATACCCGTCCAGGAAAGAGCATGGCGGGCAAATTGGCAGACGAATTGATGGATGCAGCCAAGGGCGTGGGCAATACCATCAAGAAACGTGAGGATACGCACAAAATGGCAGAGGCCAACCGCGCCTTTGCCCATTATCGCTGGTAGAACGCGGAGCAGCGCGAGGTACTGATGCAGTTGATGGCGCCGCGGGCGTCCAGTGACTCCGTCGGAGCAACCCATGTGCGCAGCGGTGCCGCTACAGAATGTCAGAAACATCGGGGTCATTGCCCACATCGATGCGGGCAAGACCACCACTACGGAACGGATCCTGTTCTACACCGGGCGTTCGTATCGAATGGGCAACGTGGACGACGGCACCACGGTGACCGATTGGATGGAGCAGGAGCGCGAACGTGGTATTACCATTGCAGCGGCGGCCGTCACCTGCTTCTGGCATGATCGCCAGATTAACATCATTGATACACCGGGCCACATAGACTTTACCGCTGAGGTGCAGCGCAGCCTGCGAGTTCTGGATGGCGGTGTGGTGGTCCTAGATGCAGTGGCGGGCGTGGAGCCGCAGTCCGAGACGGTGTGGCATCAGGCAGATCTTTTTGGAGTGCCACGCGTCTGTTTTGTTAACAAAATGGATCGCGCCGGGGCGGATCTCTGGCGCACCCTGGACATGATCCGCGATCGGCTACGGGCAAGGCCTGTGGCTGTGCAGGTTCCCATTGGAAGGGAATCGTCCTTTGCTGGCGTGGTGGACCTGATTGAGAACAAAGCGATCGGCTACGCTGACGAGCTGGGCACGGAGATGCTCGTGGGTCCCGTGCCTCGTGAGCTCGAGGACGAGGTGGCTTTCTGGCGTGGCAACCTGATTGAGCGCATCGCGGAAACAGACGAAGCTTTGACAACTGAATACCTTGAGGGCAAAGAACTTACACCCGAGCAGCTGAGAGCGGCTCTGAGGAGGGCGACTCTGCGCACAGAACTGTTTCCTGTACTGTGTGGCACGGCGCTGAGGAACAGGGGCGTACAACCTTTGCTGAATGCAATCGTCGACTATCTTCCATCCCCTTTGGATGTTCCGCCCATTTCGGGCCTCAACCCGTTCATCAAGCGGGAGGAGACCCGCCCCTCAGATGTAGCTGCTCCGCTGACAGCCCTGGCTTTCAAGATCGTTTCCGATCCATTTGCTGGTCGTCTCGCGTATGTGCGTGTGTATTCTGGTGTGCTCACGCCCAACAAAGCAGTCCTGAACGCGACCCGCAATCGCAAAGAGCGCGTTGGTCGCATTCTGCGCATGTATGCGAATCAGCGCGAGGACGTGCAGGAACTGCGTACTGGAGATGTGGGCGCGCTGGTGGGGCTCAGATTCACATTCACCGGTGACACGGTGTGTGATCCGGCGCACCCGATTGTGCTCGAGTCCATCAAGTTCCCTGAGCCGGTGATTTCCGTGGTGATCGAGCCGCGCACCAAGGCAGACCAGGACAAGATCACAGACGTGCTGCGCCGCCTCTCGGAAGAGGATCCGACGTTCAGAGTCAGGACCGACGAGGAGACCGGGCAGACCATCATCGCGGGCATGGGTGAACTGCATCTTGAGGTCTTGGTGGATCGCATGGTGCGCGAGTTCCACGTGGAAGCGCATGTGGGCAAGCCTCAGGTGTCGTACCGGGAGACCGTCACGCGCACGGCACGGGCAGAAGGCCGGTATTTCCGCCAAGCGGTGAGCCGTGGCCAATTCACCGGGGTGTGGCTTGAAGTTGGCCCCAGAGCGCGGGGTTCGGGTCTCGCGTTTGAGAACCGGCTGCCGTCCGGAAAGCTTGGCTCCGAATATGTGCAGGCGGTGGATCTGGGCGTGCGTGAGTTTGCTGAGGGGGGAGCCTTAGCTGGCTATCCCTTGGTGGACATAAGCGTAGCCCTGACAGATGTTGCCTTTGATGAGCAGGATCCGTCAGAGCAGGCATTCAAGGCGGCCGCCATGCTGGCCATGCGTAAAGCGGTCATGGATGCGGCGCCGACCTTGATGGAGCCCATTATGCGTGTGGAGACCGTGGCTCCTGGCGAGTTCGTGGGAGATGTGATCGGTGATCTGAATGCGCGGCGCGCACAGATAGAGACCATGGAGTTGCGGGCCGATACTTCTCAGGTGATTCGGGCCGTAGTGCCCCTGGCTGAGATGTTTGGCTATGCGACTGATCTGCGTTCCATCACTCAGGGACGAGGCACGTTTACAATGGAGTTCGATCACTACTCTGAGTTGCCCGACAGCGAGGTGGCAAGGTTGACGGGGGGCTACATGCCCGCACGTGCATAGCTCGGGACTCGGTCGAGTACGTGCCTTGTGACCAGGGCCAAGGATTTGCCAAGAACGAGATTCTGAGTATACTGTCGGGGTTTGTGCGCCCGATTCCTGCCATAACA
>Ga0136653_10000491_pt1 | contig 20920 bp, 20 predicted proteins | sample LakKivw275mmetaG_FD_94866 | JGI IMG/M metagenome (GOLD analysis project Ga0136653, IMG submission 94866) | Anoxic lake water microbial communities from Lake Kivu, Rwanda to study Microbial Dark Matter (Phase II) - Lake Kivu water 275m metaG... | ecosystem: Environmental > Aquatic > Freshwater >...
CGTCTATCTCGGCACCTCCGGCTGGGTGGGCGTGGTCACACAACGAATCGTGCAGGGGAAGTGCGGGGCCGCCACCGTCCATTCCGCCGACCCGGACAAGACGTTTCTGTTTGCCGAAACGGAAGCTGCCGGCGGCTGCATCCAGTGGATCGCCGACGAATTTTATAAGGCCGAAAAGAAGGACCCGAAAGTTCCAAACGTTTATGCCCTGATGGATGACGAGGTGGCCAGGATTCCCCCGGGCTCCCGATATCTGCTGTTCACACCGTGGATTTACGGCGAGCGGGCGCCTGTCGATGACTGCTATGTCCGGGCCAGTTTCCTTAACCTTAGTGCAGAGCACAGCCGCGAGGACCTGCTGCGTGCTGTTTACGAAGGTGTGGCCTATAATATCCGCTGGATCGTTGAAATCGTGGAGAAGGAGTTCAAGTTCCCGCTGCCCCAGCTTCGGGTCATTGGCGGCGGCGCCAAAGGAAAGCCCTGGATGCAGATAATGGCCGACATCACCGGCCGGAAAATCGAAACCGTCCGCGACCCGCAGGAGGCGGGAGCCGTCGGCGCTGCCCTGGTGGCGGCGGTGGGACTGGGCGTATATCCCGACTTTAAGTCGCTGAAAAAGGTGGTCAAGGTAGATAGTATATTTGAGCCGCAGTCAGAGAACTCGGCGGTGTACAACGGCCTGTACCGGATGTACCGGGAGGTCTACACCGACCTCAAAGATTTCTACAGGAAGATGAATAAGGAAAGGTTCGATAAGGCGGCGAGCGACTAGGAAATGAATAGCCGTGCACTTTCGTAAACGGCGATTGAGAGATTTATGAGAAAGACATTATTTTTCAGTCTGTTAGCTATGTTACTTATGGTCGGTGCTTGTTGCACTCCACCCGCCGAAGAGAAATCGGTTGACAATGTGCCCAGAAATATAAGCGGTACTAAATATTTCCTCTACGGCGTTTGGGGGGATTCATCCTCGGATATTTTCGTCGGTGGATTTAATGGCAGCATTCTCCACTATGATGGTAAGGCCTGGGTTAATATGACTAGCGGGACTACAAACGCAATTTATGACCTCTGGGGCAAATCTTCCGACGATATATGGGCTGTGGGTAGGGGTGGTACCATTCTCCACTACGACGGAGAATCGTGGACTGCCATGGCTAGTGGAACTGAACAAAACCTTTATAGCACTTGGGGCAACTCTTCCTCGGATATCTTCGCCGTAGGAAGTGGTGGAACCATTCTGCATTATGAGGGCTCAGCCTGGCAACCTATGAAAAGCAATGCCGCAGATGCGCTGTACTATGTATGGGGGAGCTCTGCATCAGACATATTCGCAGTGGGATTCAACGGTACCATTATTCATTATGATGGTAACGCTTGGAGTTCAATATCAAGCGGAACAGAAAATGACCTTTATGGCATCTGGGGCAGTTCGTCTTCAAACGTTTTCGCCGTAGGGGCTAACGGCACCATACTTAATTACGATGGAAAAGAGTGGCATCCCATGACAAGTGGCACGGTAAACTCCCTGTACTCTGTCTGGGGCAATTCTTCGTCAGATGTTTTAGCTGTAGGATTTAATGGTGTCATACTGCACTATAACGGTGACAAATGGGACAGCATGTTTAGCGGCACTACAAAAGCTCTTTATTATGTCTGGAGCAGTTCGTCCTCGGACGTATTTGCCGTTGGGGGTAATGGAACCATTCTTCACTACGACGGCAAAACATGGATGGAAGTTACCACAAGAATGGAACAGCACACAGACTTTTGAAACAAGAAGCACTTTTGGTACAAAGCCTCCCTTTCGAAGGGGGATATTGGAGTTAATATTTATTACGGAGGTGAATCATGAACGGCGATGATATGTTGAGCATGCCTTTGGCATTACCGGACGGGGTGGACTACGATGACTACATCATCGGTACCTACATCGTTCAGTACCCGGCGGCTTTGCCCGTCCCCATAATCGCTCCTTTCCTGGCCATCGAGCAGTCCACCGGCACTTGGGTGGCTACGCCCGGCGAGACCGAGGAGGTCCGCCGACAGCATATCGCCAAAGTGATCGGCGTTTATGAGATGCCCGACTACGAATCCACCGTGCCCTCTGACCTGAAGACGAGGGAGTGGTTCGTCCAGGTGGCTTATCCCGAGGTGAACATCGGGGAGCAGATACCCATGCTACTGACCACCGTGGTGGGTAATATTTCCATGGGGGGCGAAATAAAGCTGGTGGACATACGCTTCCCCAGGAAGTACGTCGACGGCTTCCAGGGACCGAGGTTCGGTGTCGAAGGCATACGTAAGCTCCTCGATGTGCCCAAGCGACCGCTGCTGAACAACATGATCAAGCCCTGCACCGGTTACACCTGTGAAATGGGCGCCGAGCTGTTCCGCAAGGCGGCCGCCGGCGGTTGCGACATCGTTAAGGACGATGAACTGATTGCCGACGCTTCCTTCAATTCGGTGCTGGAGCGGGTCAAGCTGTACATGGAGGTGGAGAAGCAGGTGTATGAGGAGACCGGAGAGCACACGCTGTACACGGTGAACGTCACCGACAAGATACCGAAGATATTCGAAAACGCCAAACGGGCCGTCGAGCTGGGGGTCAATGCCCTGATGGTTAACTACCTGGCCGTTGGCTTCCCGGTGCTGCAGGCGCTGGCCGAAGATAACAGCTTAAACGTACCCATACTGGCCCATATGGACGTAGCCGGCGCGCTGTATATGTCGCCCTGGCACGGTATATCTTCACACCTGGTTCTGGGTAAGCTACCGCGACTCGCCGGCGCCGACGTGGTGGTCATACCCGCACCCTATGGCAAAGCTCCGGTGATCGACTACAAGTTCAAGAACACGGCGCGGAACCTGTTGTTCCCGCTGTACAATTTGAACCCGACCTTCCCCATGGCCTCGGGCGGCATCACGCCGTCGATGGTGCCGCAGGTGATGCAGGCCCTGGGCAATGACATTGTCATCGGTTCCGGTGGCGGCATTCATGCCCACCCGCAGGGACCGGTCGCCGGCGGCAAGGCGTTCCGGCAGGCGATTGATGCCACCATGCAGGGCATACCGCTAGCTGAATATGCCAAGGAGCACGAGGAACTGGCGGTGTCGCTTAAGGAATGGGTCGACCCGTTCAGCAAAGGAATCAGGATTTGAAAGGAGCAGGAATATGTCTAGAGTAACGGTATTAGGTGGTGGTGGTGCGGTGGGCAGTATAGCCGTGGAGACCCTGGCCGGCAGCGGCGTCTTTTCTGAAATTGTTGTGGCCGATATAAATACGGCAGCGGCCAGAAGGGTGGCGGGCAAGCTCAAAGGGACCAGGGCAACGACACTCGATTTCGACGCCGATAGCCCCCAGAGCATCAGGAAAACCATCTACGACTCGGCCGTGGTACTTAACTGCGTCGGTCCTTTCTACAGGTACGGCCCCACCATACTGAGAACGGTTATCGACGCTCGCATAAACTACGTGGACGTCTGCGACGACTTCGACGCTACTGAAAAATTGCTGGCGATGAACGATAAAGCCAAGAAAGCAGGCGTTTCGGCTTTGATAGGCATGGGCAGCTCGCCGGGTGTGGCTAACGTGCTGGTCAGGTTCTGCGCCGATTCCCTGCTCGACCAGGTAGAGTCGGTGGACATCTACCATGCTCACGGCGGTGAGAAGGTCGAAGGCGCCGCGGTGGTCAAGCACCGCATTCACTCCATGAGCATGCCCATACCCATGTTCCTCGATGGCAAATTCACCACCGTGAACCTATTCGATGAGACCGGCAAGGCGCTGGAAGAAGTCACCGAGTTCAGGGATGTGGGCACTTATCCTGTCTACGGTTACCCGCACCCCGAGACCATCACCCTGCCCAAATATTTGAAGGGCGTGAAGCGCGTAACCAATCTGGGACTGGTGCTGCCGCCGGCCTACGCCGAGCTGATAAAGGGAGTGGTCAGACTGGGCATCATCGATGATAAACCGATGGAAGTGCAGGGGCACAAGGTGGTGCCTCTCGAGTTCGCCGTAGCCTATATACTTTCCCAGCGGGACAGGCTGATGAAGGAAGCCAAGCTGACACATCCCATGGGCTGTCTAAAAATCGTGGTCAAGGGCGTCAAGAACGGCGGCAAGAACACCTATATCTTCTCCATGTCGTCGAGCGGCCAGGGAATGGGCGAAGGCACCGGCATACCGGCAGCCATCGGCGCCATTATTATGGGTACGGGAAAAATTACGGAGAAGGGTGTTTTGCCTCCCGAGGCCTGTGTCAATCCCACGGACCTGATTGAGCTGGCCAGGACCAAGGTGAAGACGGCGGGAGGCGAGGGATTCCCCATCCACATCGAGTTTATCGATAAGGACGGCAAGTCTCAGGAACTCAAGCCGTTCTAACTAGGTTATATTTTCCCTGTCATCGCGAGCGAAGCGTGGCGATCTCAGCAATAAATACAACGTTGGTAATAAAGATGAGATTGCCACGGTCCCGATGAAATCGGGACCGCGGCAATGACAAATTAGGGAGAAGAGCCGTAGCCACTTACACTTAGAAAAAACATATCTTCCTTGAGAGAGCAGGGAGTGCTAAGAGGGCGAACGAAAATCAAATATCAAAAACCGAAAACAAAAATAAGCACGGAAAATATTCGTGCTATCTTTTGTTTTTAGCCTTTGGTTTTTAGCTTCTATTTAGGGAGAGGGTCAGGGTGAGGGTGAATCTAAATTAATGGCTCATAATTTTTTAATAGTAAGTTAATGTTTATGACAATCCGCGAAGCCATAAGGCGAAGGTTCAGCGTCCGACATTACGAAGCAAAACCGGTGCAAGCTAAGGTTCTAAATGCCATTGAAAAAGCCGGGAAAACGTGCACCGCCCTGGACGCCGGTATCAAGGTCCGCTGCTACCTAATCAAAGAGGGTAAAAAGGTCGCCGACCTGATGACCTTCCAGACCGGCCGAAGCTGGCTGTTCGGCTCAGCGCCGCATTTCATCATCGCCACGGCCGAAGAAAAGACCGGCTTCATGCTGGAAACCGGCTTCAGAATGGAGCAGTTGATTCTGCTGGCTACCACGTACGGACTGGGCACCTGCTGGATAGGCGGCCTGTTCACAGAAAAGCAAATCGCTAACTTTCTTAAGCTGCCGCCGGGTGAGCGCGTCATCGCCATAACGCCTCTGGGCTATCCTGATACCTCCTTTTATGGCCGGACCATCCACGGTATCATGCACGTAACCGTGCCGGGCAGCCAGCGCCGAAAACCGCTGTGGCAAATCGTCTCCGGCTCAGAATTCGGCTCTCCACTGGTAACCGCGGACGATGAGCTGCTGGAGGTGCTGGAATGCACCCGACTGGCCCCGTCGTGGACCAATTCCCAACCCTGGCGGTTCCTGGTCGATGACAATGAGATAACCGTTCTGGCCGAAATCAGGAGCAGCCACTTTTACCACGGCAAGCATTACTACCGGCTTGACCTCGGCATCGCCATGGCGCACTTTTATCTGACTGCCCGGGAGTTTGGCTGGGGAGGGAAATGGCAGGTCACCGGCTTCGACACAGTCGAGGTAAGTAAAAAACACACTGTTCCCATCGGCTACGAAGTTCTGGGTAGATATCATAGATAAAAGTTTTGCAATAGTTGGCAGTTCAGGTTATTATTATGGAGTTAAAAAGAGGGGCGGAAAAATGAAAAAGAAACCGATTACAGTAGCCATCAGCGGGGCCTTCGACCCCATACACGTAGGCCATATCGCCTATATACGCGAGGCGGCCAAGCTGGGTGACAGGCTGGTGGTAATTTTAAACAACGACAACTTCTTACTTAGAAAAAAAGGATTTATCTTCCGGCCGGTCGAGGACAGGAAAGAGATACTTGAAGCCATTAAGGGTGTGGACGAGGTGGTGGTGTCTGTAGACGAAGACCAGACGGTGTGCAAAACGCTGGAAATTGTGAAACCTGATATATTTGCTGAGGGCGGCTACTGGGTCAGTGCCGACAGTATACCGGAAGTCGAGACCTGCAATGCCATCGGTTGCAAGGTGGTCACCAACGTCGGCAGCGGCAAGATACGCGCCGCCGGCGAGCTCGATTCCAAGCTGAAGGAATTCGACCAGCACCAGCAAGGCACGTTTGAGCTGGAATGTCCCTACTGTGCCGACCACCCCATGTTGAAAGAGAGATGCCTGCACTGCAAGGGTAAGGGCAGAATACAGTACCAGAGATGACACCCACTTTAGGGTGTTGCTTTAGCCTCGCAAGCGCGAAATCCTAAAGAGGGGCTTCGCCCCTCTTAAACTCCCTAGTTTTTGAAGAGAACAAATCTTTACCTTTTAGTGTCGCCTAGCCACAGGCGACACGCTGGCTACAAAAAGTAGACGGCCACCCGTAGGCAGGTGGCACGTACAAAAACCTCACCCTTAAAAAGTGTAACCCATGTGTCCAGACAAAAGTGTTACCTATGTCTGGATTGTACAGGGTGATTTTACCTATTAGCCCTGTGCCGGTTCCTGTGGCTTTATGGGCACGCGTCGACGGTAAGTATAGCGCCGTTTTTGGGTCCAGAGGCCGGCGAAGAACGCCCGGTTAAGTAAGTAGCGGTTGTCCGCCACGCTCAGCAGGTCCTTTGAGGCGCCGGTCTCGAAATAAGCCACCTCCACGTGTTTGCCCATGTTCTTAACCGCTTGCAGCGCATAGGCGAAGTCGGCGTCCCCGCTCACCAGCACCGCCACATCGTAGAAATCGTTCCAGGCAAAATACAGCAGGTCGGTGGCCAGCATGATATCTATGCCCTTCTCTACCGCGATTCCCTGAGACACCTTGGTGCCGCCCAGCCGTATTTCCAGGTACGGCGTCTTGCGCAGGATATCCAGGAATTCCTGCTGCTCTCGATAGCCTTCCGGTTTTTGTGTCGCGTCCTGCAATACGTTGTAATAATACGTTCTGAACAGGCGCCGGTCGCCGCACAGCTTGTTGGCAAAGTCGGAGAAGCTTATATTGTGATGCCCGAAGTTACTGCGCAGGCCGTGATATAGATTGCTGCCGTCGATGAAGATGGCTACTCTATCATCCATTATATCCTCCGTTACTACCGCCTATAATCGCATTATACCATCGTTTGTGGGTTTCGATTAACTACGGACGCTTCGGCCACCCACCCAGATGGAAATGGCATGCGCTAATTCGGCGCCAATATCAGCAATATCAGCGCCCTTTTTTTGTAAGCAGATTGACGTGTAATTCCTCAGAACCAGACCGGTAACAGACTCCAGCGCTGATTTCACAGCTGCCAGCTGCATCATTACATCCACACAGTCGCGCTCCTGCTCAACCATGTTTTGCAGCCCCCTCATTTGCCCCTCGATTTTCCGCAGACGCGAGACTATCTGGTGTCGAGGCACCGGTAAATCATTCATCTGCCAACCTCCAAATTTACGATATATATTTTATTGACCATAATAGCATCTCCGCTCTCGAAAGTCATTTGCATACCCAACGGGGGTATAGTATAATTATACGTGATGAGACAGTTTATGTCAACGAAAGTTCAAAAAACTTTATATAAGGGAAGGAGAGGAACATGAACGCTGAAGAGCTCGCTAAGCTGAAAGTAGACAAGACGATTGATTGCAGGGGAACAGCCTGCCCCGGTCCATTGCTTGAAGCAAAAAGAGGGATAACCACCGTACCGCTATCCGGGATTATGGAAGTGCTTTCCTCCGACGAAGGCACGAATGAAGACCTGCCGCTCTGGGCTAAGAAGGTAGGGCATGAATTCCTCGGTACGATTCAGGAAGCCGGCGTCTGGCATCTATTTGTAAAAAAAGGAAAGTAATAATGGCGCAAAACAGTAAGGTGGAGAATAGCGCTCCGAGGATACTGGTATTCTCCACAAATAATATCTCGGACCCCGGTATTGATCTTGCCGGTAGCTCGCATATGGACTACCCGACTTCCGTTCAAGTCATAGCTATTCCGTGCTCCAGCGGGATTAATCCACACTGGGTGCTGCACGCTCTGGACCGCGGATTTGACGGCGTTTTTATTGCCGCCGACGGCGGAGATTGCAGCTACATCTCGGACTGCACCGAGCGAACGGGCAAAATCGTGGAAAAAGCGCAGGAGCTGCTCAAGAGCAATGGCTACGAGCCATCGAGGCTGAAAATGGCGGCCATTTGCTCGGTGTGTTCACAGGCTTTCGTTACCCACATGGTTAATTTTTCCAGGGACCTGAGCGCTCTTAATACGTCCGGCGCTACCAAAACAGAGGTGACACAATAATGGATTACGACGTACTGGTTATAGGCGGTGGCATCGGCGGCATGGAATCGGCCTTGACCCTGGGGGACATGGGCTTCAAAGTTCTGCTGGTGGAAAAAGAAGCCAGCATAGGAGGCAAGATGATCTTGCTCAGCAAGGTCTTTCCTACGCTCGACTGTGCCAGCTGCATATCCACACCCAAAATGGCGGCTACCGCCAATCACCCCAATGTTAAAACAATGATTTACACCGAAGTGGAAAATATTACACCGGAAAAAGACGGTGGATTTTCGGTGGACATCCTAAAGAAACCTACATATGTAGACCCGTCGAAGTGTACCGGTTGCGCTAAATGCGAAGCCACCTGTACGGTGGCCATCGCTGACGAATTTAACGCTGATTTGATCGCTCGAAGAGCGGCACATATTGCCTTCCCTCAGGCCGTGCCTAAAAAGGCTGTGATAGACAAGCGGGGCACTTCGCCCTGTTCTTATACGTGCCCTGCGGGAGTCAAGCCGCATGGATATGTATCACTGGTGCGCGCCGGAAAATATGACGAGGCGTTTAAACAGCACCTCGAAGACGCCCCGATTCCGGGCTGTTTGAGCCGGGCCTGTTACGCGCCGTGTGAAGAGGAATGCTCCAGAGGTTACCTGGAGGGACATGTAGACATCAGGGCGATTAAAAGGTTCATGGTAGACCGGTACTATGCAAACCATCCCGAACCTGAATACGGCGTGCCCGAACAACTCAATGGAAAACGGGTGGCTGTGATCGGTTCGGGGCCTACGGGTCTTTCCGCCGCTTATTTCCTGGCAAAATCGGGATATGCCGTCACAATTTTTGAATCTGAAAAAGAGCCGGGCGGCATCATGCGGTGGACCATACCATCTTACCGGTTACCCAAGGATATACTCGCCCGCGATATCAAGAATATCACGGCTTTAGGCGTAGATATAAAAACTAACTCAAAAGTCAGTTCTATAGTTGCACTCAAGCAGCGCGGATACGATGCCGTATTTCTGGCGCTGGGCAACGCCGGCGGCCGGACGATGTCAGTGCCGGGCGAGGATTTGCCTCAAGTCCACGACTGCATGGACTTTCTCCACGACGTCAACTCCGGCTCGGCTGCAGATTTGAAATCCAAAAAAGTTACCGTGATCGGTGGGGGCAATGTGGCTATCGATTGTGCCAGGAGCGCTCTTCGCCTGGGTGCGACTGATGTTCAGCTCGTCTGCCTTGAATCTCATAACGAAATGCCGGCGCATAAAGGAGAAATCGAGGAAGCACGTGAAGAGGGCGTTAATATCAACTGCTCCTGGGGCGTCAGCAAAATACTTAATGACGGCAACAAAGTCACCGGCGTCGAACTGGTCTGCTGCTCCTCCGTTTTCGACCGGGACGGCAAATTTAATCCCGCATTTGATGATACTAAGAAAACATCGATTCCGGCTGATGTGGTCATAATGGCCATAGGCTTGAAGCCCAACACTCTGGCACTTGCCCAGGAAATCGAGCTAAATCGAAACGGCACAATACGGACCAACGAGGAAACTCTGCAGGCGTCGCTGCCATACGTCTTTGCCGGAGGTGATGCCGTGACCGGCCCGTCAATAATCGTTAAGTCAGTTGGCCAGGGAAAACGCGCCGCTTTTTATGTAGACCGGTACCTTAAGGGGCAAACCTTCGAAGGGATACGATTTGATGAAAGATCACCCATGGCCGACCGCGCAACAGTGGTGGAACGGGCAAAGCATACAGTTACATCACATATCCCGGTGGAAATCGAAAAGAAACCGGCTGAAGAACGTCTGTATTCATTCGACCCGTTTGAGAAAACGATGACCGAGGAGGAAGCGCGTTACAGCGCCAGTAGGTGCCTGGACTGCGGCGGCTGTTCACAGTGCCGGCAATGTATTTCGAGCTGCCCCGCAGATGCCATCTCGCTAGATATGCGTCCGGAACGCCAGACGTTGTCCGTTGGCTCCGTTGCCATGGCTACGGGCTTTGACGTATTCGATGCGCGCAATAAGCCCGCGCTGGGTTACGGCCGTTTTCCTAACGTCATCAACGGCGTACAAATGGACCGGATACTGGCGCCGACAAGACCTTACAACGCGGTGGTCCGTCCCTCCGACGGAAAGGCTCCCAGCAATATCGCTTTCGTACTGTGCGCCGGTTCCAGGGACGAGAAGGCGGACAACCCGCTCTGCTCCCGTGTCTGCTGCATGTACTCTTTGAAGCAGGCACAGCTTTTAATGGGAGCACTGCCCTTAGCCGATATCACTATTTACTACATCGATATTCGTTCCTACGGAAAAGGTTACGAAGAGTTTTATCAGCAGGCTAAGGGAATGGGCGTTTATTTTGTCAAAGGCAAGGTTGCCCGAATCGAAGAGACCGACGACCAGGACCTGATTGTCCATTACGAGGACATCGAAGGCGATGGCGGCATGAAACAAGCCAAGCACGACCTCGTGGTGCTTTCGGTTGGAATGCTGCCGGCACGGGGCTATGCACAGATGTTTAAAAATGACGGCCTGAAGACCGACTCTTACTCTTACATCCAGGAGGTTGATGAAGACCTGGAGCCGTCCAGGACGAGCATAGACGGTGTCTTCGCCATCGGCTCGGCCACTGCTGTGCGCGACATCCCTGACACCATCGTGCACTCCGGCGCGGCCGCGGCGCAGATTGCGGCTTATCTCAAGAAAAACGGGTGTAAATCATGACTGAAAGAAGATTAGGCGTATTCATTTGTCACTGCGGCGGCAATATTTCCGATTACGTGGATACAGAGCTGGTACGCGGGGCTATGGAAAAAGAGCCGTTGGTGGTGACTGCCCAGGTAAATATGTTCACCTGCTCGGACGCGGCCCAGCAAAATATAGTAAACGAGATACAGGCCAAGAACCTGGATGGCATTGTTATCGCCTCCTGTTCACCCAAGCTCCACCTGAATACGTTCAGAGCCCTGGCTCGCCGGGCCGGACTAAACGAATATCAATATACCCAGGTCAACATCAGGGAGCAATGTTCCTGGGCGCATACGCATAACAAAAAGGCTGCCACCGAAAAAGCCATGAGGCTGGTACGGGCGGGAATTGCCCGTGCTGCTCTTTCACAGCCTCTGGAAAGGCTGCGGGTAGAGACCCTGCCGCATGCGCTGGTTATCGGCGCCGGGGTCTCCGGATTGCGCGCTGCCTTAGCCTTATCCGACATAAGCATAGGCGTCCATTTGATTGAAAAGTCGCCGCAAGCCGGAGGCATGGTCAGCCGCTGGGGAAAATTATTCCCCAACAATAAGACGGGAGACCAGGTCATTCATTCCCTGTTGGAACAGGTCCAGCAGCGGGAGAACATAACGCTTTTCACCGGTGCCGAACTCGTTGAAAAGCAGGGACATGTAGGTGATTTCTCTGTGAAAGTCAGGATTGGCGAAAAGGATACGTTATCTTTGAAAGTCGGCAGCATAATTGTAGCCACGGGCTTCGATACATACACTCCGCAGGCCGGCGAATTCGGGTACGGTCTGGAAGGTGTGATTACTTTACCGGAATACGAAGAGCTGCTGGCCTCGGGCCGGAAGTCGCTTGAATATAAGGGAAAACCTATTAAGACCGTAACCTACATATATTGCGTCGGCTCCAGAGAAAATACCAAGGAGAAGGACCCGCATCTGTATTGCTCACGTTACTGCTGCTCGGCTATTACGCATTGCGCCAGCTGTGTCAGCGAAATCGACCGTAACATCCACCAGTTTCATCTTTACCGCGATATACGTACTTACGGCAAATATGAATTACTTTACGAAAAGTCTCTAGCCGATGGTTCTATGTTCCTGAAATACGAAGAAGATGCGCCCCCGCAGGTAAGCCAGGACAACGGCAGGCTGCTGGTCAGAGTTAAGGACAGATTAAGCGGCGGTGAAGAGGTAGAAATCCCTACCGACCTGGTGGTGCTGGTTACCGGTATGGTGCCGCCTGAGAATGCCGAACTGCTAAATGTACTCAAGCTCCCACTGGGGAAAGACGGCTTCTTCAATGAAGTGCATCCCAAGCTGCGCCCCGTGGAGACGATGATCGACGGTGTATTTATTGCCGGAGCCGCCCAGGGACCGAAGACAATTTCGGAGAGCGTAGCCAGCGCCATGGCTGCTGTTTCCAAAACGGGAGCTCTGCTTCTAAAAGGGTATGTTGACCTGGAACCGCTGGTAGCCAGGGTAGACGCCGATCTGTGTACCTGGTGCGGCGAATGTGCCGGAGTCTGCCCTTACAATGCCATCGAGCCGGTAACGGCAGGCGGAAAACAGATAGCCGGTGTGAGTTCCGTATTGTGCAAGGGTGAGGGAGCCTGCGTCTCGGTATGCCCTTACCAGGCGATCGCGGTTGAAGGCTACTCCGACAAACAAATTGAATCGATGATTGATGCTCTGGCGAAAGAGGTGTCCGATGAAAAGAAAGACTATGCGAAACTTAGCGGAAGTGCTAAGAGATGAAATGTATATGAAAAACAGGCTGATCGCAGTATTGAAGGAAAAGCCTAAAACGATTCCCGAGATAGCCGCGGAACTGGACTGTCCGCCGTCCGAAGTGACCATGTGGGTAATGGCCCTGCGCAGGTATGGGTCGGTCGTAGACTTACCCAAGGAACGCGCCGACGATTATTACCATTATAAGTACGTCGAGAATAAATCATGATAAAAGTAGATACCGAATTTCAAGAGAATATGAAGCTCGCCGACGATTTCAACGCATCGGCGTGTATTAATTGCGGCTCGTGCACAGCGCTTTGCCCGATAGGCATAGAGTTGCTGCCGCGGCGCCTGTTCCGCTACGTATTGATGGGCGCCAGGGATAAGGTATTGGAAAATACCAGCAGCATATATTCATGCCTGCTCTGCGGCCTTTGTGAGGATAACTGTCCGGCAGGCGTACACATTGCCGAAAATATCAGGTCGCTCCGTACCTACTTGAACAGGGAAGTATACGGTTTATCGAGGAGCTAATTCATGTCTGTACCGATTGGTACTACATTAGGAATATTTGCTGATAACAGCCTTAAGAGAAAGAGCGTGCTGCCTCTGAGCAACCGTGAGATGACAGCGTGGGCCAAAGGTCTTGAAATTCCCGCCGGCGGCGAGACCGTTCTCTATACCGGCAATATGTTCCAGCTGATACCGTCGATAAATTCCATGAGCCGTCAGCTGGCGAAGTTCGAGAACTCCTGGATCACCGGCTATTTCAATATCGGCCGGGCCGTGAACAGGGTAATCAACCTCTCGGGGTTGATAGGGCGCAGCGATCCTGCGGAACGAAAAGTATATAACCAGCCCTTGCGCAACATTGCCCGGCTGCTTAGAAAGGCAGGCGTGGAGTTCGGCTATTTGTATGAGAAGGACCTTTATTCCGGGGCATTGATTTATGATGAGGGGCTAGATGATATTTTCCTGTCTCACGCCCGGTTGGTCCACCGGATATTGAAGGATAATAACGTAAAACAGGTGATTACGGTTGATCCGCACACCACAGACATACTGAGAAACATATACCCGAAGATAATTAAGGACTTTGACATAAAGGTAAAAAGCTATCTGGAGGTACTCGCCGAACGGGAACTGGATGTTGTCGCCAGGTTGGATACGGAAGTCACCATTCATGATTCGTGTATTTACGCCAGGCATGATGGCATAATCAACCAGCCACGTCTGCTGCTGAAACAAAGCGACGTGAGAATTCAGGAAACGGAGCTTTCCGGGAAACTGACGTATTGCTGCGGCGGCCCGCTTGAGTCGCTGTTCCCGGGCAAGGCGGAGGAAATCGCCCGTAAGCGAATAGGACAGCTGGCCGATTGTTCCAATTGCATCGTTACCATGTGCCCTATCTGCCTGAGCAATCTGAAGAGGGTAGCACCTCCTGAGATCGTGGTCCGGGATATTTCAGACTATCTGGTCAAAGCGTACTGTCCCACCGGAGATTTATCCCCGGACAAAAATACACTGGAGCTGGTGGGGCAATCATAAAACCGGCAACATTTTGCCGGGAAGGAGAAAAAGAATGGCAGAGAAGAAACCTGACAAGGTCGTTATTTTCGCCACTCACGGTGGCGAGGACCCGGAGCGGGCCACACTGCCTTTCGTTATCGGCAACGCGGCACTGGCCATGGATGCCGAAGTATTTGTGTTTCTGCAGGCTGGTGGCGTCACCCTGGCGACAAAGGGCTTTTATGAGCACGTCTTTGCGCCCGGTTTTGACTCGCTGAAAACGCTGGTTGATTCCTTCATGGAGTTTGGCGGCACTCTCCTGGCTTGTGCTCCCTTCATCGAACAGCGACAGATTACGCCTGATATGCTGATTGAAGGCGTACAACTGGTAAAAGCGGGGCGTGCGGCTCAGGAAATGCTTGACGCCACGGCTGTACTTAGCTATTAACCCCCAGTAAAAAATAGGGTCGAGCCAGTGGGGGTAATTGTAAGACCGGCAAAACAAGCCGGAAAGGAGAATAAAATGGCAGAAAAAAAGGGAGACAAGTTAGTCGTTTTCGCAACTCACGGTAGCGAGGACCCGGAGCGCGCTACATTGCCTTTCGTGGTCGCCAACGCGGCCCTGGCAATGGACACCAAGGTATTCGTGGTTTTGCAGGCGAACGGAGTTACGCTGGCAACAAAAGGGATGTACGAGAATATAGCTTCACCGGGTTTTGAACCGCTGAAGAAACTGGTTGATTCGTTCGTAGAGTTCGGCGGCACGATGCTGGTCTGCATCCCGTGCATCGAGCAGCGAAAAATTACGCCGGATATGTTGATCAAGGGCGCTCAACCGGTAAAGGCCGGGCGCGTGGTCCAGGAAGTAATGGACGCCAACGCCGTTCTGAACTACTAAACGCAGGTTAAACGTTAAAGGTTAGAAGTATTTTTGACCTTTAACATGAACCTTTGACGTTTGGCGTTTAACTTTTTTTCACTCTCACCCAATCCCTATCCCTCTTCCCATATTCCAATGGGAATAAATCCTCATTGGCTGACTGCCACACTTCGGTTCGTAGGGATAGGGAATAGGGGGCCCGCAGGAGGGATTTTGCTTGAGTGAATTAAGCCATTAATTTATAAGGAAAACCTCAGGTATATCGACTCTTGACAAAGTACAGACAATCAAATACACTTTCACACCGTTGTTGACCATGCGATAATCGAATTTGCCTTAATCTAATTTGGTGGTGGACTAGGATGACGCAATTGGCATTGATGCTGCCTGTTTTTGGCAAGATCAGTGCCTTTTTTATTTAAAGTCTTGAATGTCGCCTTTTCTTTTAAAATGTCTTAGTGGAGGGTGTAAGTATGGCTGTACTTGATAGAATTAAGTATGATGCAACATCTGATGACATTCTGGTCTGGAAATATCCCAGTGAGGAACTGCGCCTCGGTAGCCAGCTGATTGTAAATCAGGCGCAAGAAGCCATCTTTGTAAAAAGTGGTAAGGCGCTCGACCTTTTTGGCCCGGGTAGGCATACACTGGAGACATATAATATCCCGCTTTTAGGCAAGGCAGTAAATATCCCGTTCGGCAGCAAGACACCATTTACGGCGGAGATCTGGTTTGTAACCAAGACCGTAAAGCGTAACCTGAAATGGGGAACCCCCGGCCCCATACCTATTCTGGACCCCATGTTGAATTACTTAATCAATGTTCGAGCGTTCGGGCAGTGGGGCATACGAATTAAAGACACCAGGACATTTATAACCGAAATGGTCGGCTCCCTGCCTTCCGCAGATAATGAAAAGGTAATCCAGTACTTTATCGGGGAAATAGTTCAAAAATTGTCGAATTCTCTATCCGAGCTCTTCACTAAACAGAAGGTCTCCATCGTCGAAGCCAATTCCAGATTAAATGAATTGGCTGCGGCGGTGTCTGCGGCAATTAAGGCGGAATTTGAAAGATTTGGCATTGAAATCATCAACTTTAACGTTGAAAGAATCAATATCCCCGAAGAAGACACCAGGAAAATCCAGGAAGTCTTAGCCAAGAAGATGGAGCTGGAGCAATTAGGCGAGGTCAAAGTGGGGCAGGGATACGTTACCGCCCGTACCTTTGACACTCTGGAGAAGGCTGCTGAAAACCAGAGCGTGGCTGGCACTATCTTGGCGGGAGGTCTTGGACTGGGTGTCGGGTTAGGCGGTGGAGTTAACGTTGGAAAACAGATGGGGCAGAGCATGAATGTAGGCAGCCAGGATTCCGAGCCGGCAGCAAATAAAAAACCTTCGCCCAGGTCAGCAAGAGACACCTCGCTGGTTAAAATGAAGAAGATAAAAAAGATGCTGGATGCGGGTTTAATTTCCCCTGAAGAATACGAGCAAAAGAAAAAACAGATCCTGGATAATATTTAGTTATCGATACCTGGAGGATTACCGTGGAATGTCCTAACTGTGGCAAATTCCTTGATACTTCATCCGGCCGGGATTATGTTACTTGTGAATATTGTAGGTCCAATATCGCTGTCTTATCTTATGCTGAAGAATTAATATCGTCTATAGACCTCACCGAAATAGCCGCAGATAAACAGAAATGGATTAAAAATATGCTGGCGATGGCGTCCATTGACATGGAAAACAGGAATTACGGAGACGCCTATGCTACATATGAAAAAATTCTGGTCGACCAGCCATTTATATGGGAGGCTATCCTTAATGAGGCAATTTGTGTGTTTTGGCTTGGACGTCAGGATATGCAACATATGCCCAGGGTTATCACCCTGCTGCAGAAGGCGGACAAGATATCCGATAGAAACGCATTAGTTCAACGAGCTAGAGAAGACATTGCCCATAACCTGGCTGTATTAGCTTCAAAAAAGGAGCGATACGGAAGTAATATCAAATGGTCTTTGGACTGTTTTAAGATATCCAAAAAGCTGGTCGGCCATGATAAAGAAAGAGATCAGCTGATGGGGGACTATGCGGTTGCCTGCAATAGTGATATTTTTGACCGTCTTCAGAGAAACCTCGAAAGAGATAAGAAGAGCTTCGACCCTCCTAAAAGTGATGTAGAAACTCTGTGCGAATTGGCGCTGCTAACCGAGGGTAAAGAAGAGGATGTACTGCGGAATGCAATCATGTTCACCGGGTACAAATTGTCCAGAAGCGGTGATAAAACCGATTTGGGTCACTACCTGGATGAGCTCAAAGCGCTTCATAAGGCTAACTATCGGGGTAAGCCTACGTACCAAATTCACTTTCCGGTGTTCGGCAGTCCTAAAATAGTTGAAGGCGCTGACCGATAGAAAGGAGACGGGGTGACAGTAAGGTTCAATTTTGAAAGCGTGTACGGCGAGTTAAACTGGACATCACTGTACCCAAACGCTCAGGGGTATCAGGCCAAATTCCTGGATTTCTGCAAACAGGAACTGGCAAAGAGTGAGTTCCCTAACATAGATTACGAAATCGAAGAATTCAAATCGGGCGGCACCTTTTTCAACATTGAAAAGACCAGAATGCTGGCTGTATCTTTTAAGAAGAGCCAGTTTAAAAATTTAGGAATCTATTTCAGGTGTCAGCAATTTGGCAACGTAGTGCTTTATACGCTAATGAAAACGCTCGATAGAGGGTTTTGGGATTCGGGGGAAGCCAGGACGGAGGAAGCCATTATAGCTGGCATTAAAGACAAATGTAAAAATTATGCACAGTGGGAAGAATTCCAGGCTATCCGTCATCTTGGTGAGTTAATATTCAGAGATGCCTTAAAATTTCTTGACCCAGCCTGGGAAGAAAATAAACATTTATTTAAACTGACGTGATTCTAAGAGGGGCGCAGCCCTCTTAAACTCCCCGTTTTATAAAAATTCGCTCATCCTGAGCCTGTCGAAATATCGAACCCTCTCCCTTAGAAAAAGGGAGGGATTCAAAAAAGTTAAACGTTAAAAGTTAAATGTAAAAAGATCACGTTATAGGTTAAAAGTATATTTGACCTTTGGCGTTTAACTTTTAACTTGCTTCGGCTTCTCTGGCGGCGGCGTGTTTGGCCCGGGCGCGCTGGTTCATCGTCAGCAGCCGCTTTCGCAGCCGGATGTTGTTGGGAGTCACCTCTACCAGCTCGTCCTCGCTTATCATGTCCAGCGCCTCTTCCAGGCTGATTTTCAAGGGCGGCGTCAGCTTGACCGCGATATCGGACGTAGACGACCGGATATTGGTCTGCTTCTTTTCCTTGGCCACATTGACCGCCAGGTCGTTGCCGCGGGCGTGCATGCCCACGATCATGCCCTCGTACACGGCGGTGCCCGGCTCGATGAAGGTTATGCCCCTGCCCTGGGCGTTATTCAACCCGTAGGCCACGGCGGTACCGTCTTCGGAAGCCACCAGCATGCCGCTGCGCATGGACACGATATCGCCGTACCACGGCTCGTATCCCAGAAATAAGGTGCTCATGATGCCCTCGCCGCGGGTGGCGGTTAAAAACTTGCTGCGGAAGCCTATCAGGCCGCGCGTGGGTATGTGAAATTCGAGCCGCACGTTGCCCTGCCCGTCGTTGCGCATATTGACCATCCTGGCCTGGCGGCTGCTCAACATTTCCATGACCGCGCCGATATTCTCCTCGCGGGTATCTATGGTCAGCTCTTCCACGGGTTCTGTGAGCTGGCCGTTGATTTCTTTGGTTATGACCTCGGGCTTAGAGATTTCGAACTCGTAGTCCTGGCGGCGCATGGTCTCGATAAGTATGGCCAGGTGCAGCTCGCCCCGGCCTGACACCAGGAAAACGTCGGGCGTATCGGTATCCTGTACCCTCAGGCTGAGGTTCGTTTCCAGCTCCCGGTACAGCCGTTCCCGGAGCTGCCGCGAGGTGCCGTACTTGCCCTCCTTGCCGGCAAAGGGCGACGAATTGACGCCGAACATCATTTTCAATGTCGGCTCGCCTATCTCTATTCTGGGCAGCGGCTCCGGCTGTTCCGGACTGGCAATGGTGTCGCCGATATTTACTATTTCCACGCCGGTTATGGCCACGATTTCGCCCGCGGTTGCCTCCTCCACCTCCGGCTGCTCCAGCCCTATGAAGGTGAATACCTGGTTCACCTCGTAGTCCTGCGTGGCTCCGTCCGGGCCGATAACGACCACCCTGTCGTGCGGCTTGACGCTGCCGCGGTAAATCTTGCCGATGGCCAGCTTGCCCTTGTAGGTGGAGTAGTCCAGGTTGGATATCAGCATCTGAAACGGTCCCTCTTCGATTGCCGGCGGCGGCACCGTTTTGAGTATAGCTTCGAACAGCGGTATCAGGTCTGTGCCCTCCGTCTCCGGTTCGGTGGTGGCCGTGCCGTCCCTGGCGGAGGTGTAAATTACGGGAAAATCCAGCTGGTCGGCGTCGGTGGCCAGCTCCAGGAACAGGTCCTGCGTCAGCCGGACCACCTCGGCAATCCTGGAATTCGCCCGGTCGATTTTATTAATGACCACGATGGGTTTTAGCTTCTTATTCAGCGCCTGCTTCAGCACGAACCTGGTCTGCGGCATGGGGCCGTCGATGGAATCGACCAGCAGCAGGCAGCCGTCGGCCATGTTCATCACCCGCTCGACTTCGCCGGAGAAATCGGCGTGGCCCGGCGTATCGATGATGTTTATCTTCACGCCGCGGTAGACGACGGCGGTGTTCTTGGCCAGTATGGTGATGCCCTTCTCCCGCTCCAGCGCGTTACGGTCGAGTATCAGGTTGCCCACCTGCTGGTTATCCCGGAAGATTTTGGACTGCTTCAGCATCATATCGACCAGGCTGGTCTTGCCGTGGTCGACGTGCGCGATAATGACAATGTTTCGTAAGTCGTCCCGATAGTTCATAACAGTTGATATTTTAAGTAATCTTACCCAACTAAGCCAATTCAGGGCAGCGTGTCGATTATCCCTAAGGATGAGGAGTAATTGCTAAAATTGTAATTACGCCCCGTAACGGGCCATAGTACCAGAAGACACGATATGCTGCGGGTGTACTTTGTTCTGCATATGCCTCAAAAACTTTCTCTTTATTTGGGCTTGTTAAACTCTGGTATGGATGGCACTGTAGGCTATTATGCCGGGGATTCATTGCGAGGAGTCTAAGAGTCTTTTTGACAGCTTCATATCGTTTCTTTTGGGAGGCATCGCCTCTAAGTGAATTATAGTTATCTTCTGCTTCGTGTGTCCATTCTAATTCAAACAAAGGTTCTTGACCTTATAAAGTATCGAGGTTAATTTTAGATGCCCTGCGTTCCCTCGCATCTGAAAGACCGCGCCTAACCGAGGCAATGGCTTCTGGATTTTTAAATAGCCATATTTCTGAGGCAGGGATGGTTACCTGGGGATCTAATACGATCTGTCCCATGCTATTCTTATATATATGATATGTAACGCCTTCCTCTATTTGAATACTCTGTAAAACTATTCGCCTTTTGGAATCCGGTTTTACGCTATCAGCCACTTTTTCAAAAACTTCATCTTTGATTACCATTGTCTATACCCCATATCTGTCATAATGCTATGATAGCATTAGTGGGAAGAAATGTCAAGTGGGATTATCCCACCATAGATAAAACAATCCAGGGTGGTAAAGCAAGTCGCCCTGAGCCAGTCGAAGGGTTGCCTTACATGTAGGGGTGTGGCTTTAGCCGCGCCCGTGCGACCTAAAAAGGTCGCACCTACAAGCGGATTCCGTCATGGTTCGAC
>Ga0136653_10000492_pt1 | contig 20812 bp, 21 predicted proteins | sample LakKivw275mmetaG_FD_94866 | JGI IMG/M metagenome (GOLD analysis project Ga0136653, IMG submission 94866) | Anoxic lake water microbial communities from Lake Kivu, Rwanda to study Microbial Dark Matter (Phase II) - Lake Kivu water 275m metaG... | ecosystem: Environmental > Aquatic > Freshwater >...
GCCCATTATGGCTGGGACAAGTTTGAAGCGGCTGAGCGAGAATGCCAGCCTGGATATGCCCAGCAAACCCGCGTTGGTAGCTATGAGCAGGATGGTTGCCGCCAGTATCGCCACCAGCACCGGCAGAAACGCCTGAAGGCTGCTCAGCGCCCAGGTGAATACGATTTGTTGTGCTTCCACGTTGAAAAGCTGGGTAGCAAGTTCAGTGGGATTCATGCCAAGGGACAGTTTATTGGCTATCCCGGCGATGGGGTCCGTGGCCCAGTTGGTTGCCAGCTCGGTCGGGGTCATGGTGCTGAAAGCTGACACCGAGATGCCGGCGTAAACCACCAGTACTACGATAGTTGTTATCAGGAGCGCCCTTGGACCGCGTACCTCGGGACGCTTGGTTTCCTCCGACATTTGAGATATCGTCTCTATACCGGTGAAGGCGATGGCGGCAATGGCTATGCCGAATAGGAAATCTTGAGGCGAGGGCCAGTAGTTCACAATTCTCTCCATAATAAGCTGAGGATTAAAGAAAAAAATCAGGGCCAGGGTAATTAAAATCGCTTGCACGGCCAGGTCCATAATGGCAAGCATAATATTCAATATGGATGATTCTTTGACACCGATAACATTGATCGTCATAAGAAACGCCACGACCATCATGGCGAACCCGGTCATCACGGCCGGAGACGTCTTAAGAGGGGTCCAGAAAAAGCCAAGGTATGATGGGATGGCGATTGCAGAGATGGATATTGTGACGATATACCCGAACATCAGGCCCCAGCCGGCCAGAAATCCTGCAAAATCGTTGAATCCATGCCGTGCGAAGCTGGCGGATCCGCCCGATTCGGGGTACATGGCTATTCCCTCGGCGTAGGATAGGGCGGTGAAGACAAAAATTATGCCGGCCAGGCCCAGTGCCATGGGCGTGGCGCCGGCGGCTGCCAGGACAACTATGCCAAGAGCGTAATAGATGGAGGAGCCGACGTTGCCGTAGGCGATACTGAATAGATGTGTAGTGCGAAGGACCCGCCGCAGCGGTCTGATCTTCAGTCGTTGAGAGCGGACGAATTTGTCGCCCGGTTTTACCTGCCAGTTATTTTTCACTTTTTAGTTATGTTCAGGAACAACTGTTGGCAAATTGTATTCTTGACCTATGTCATTGTCAAGATACCGTGCAACAGATACCGTGCAAGAGCCTGTAGTTATCTTGAAATCAGTACAACTTCGGTCTACAATGATTTGCCAGAGGCAAGTTAAATTTGAGGAGGATAACAGTAATGAACAAATGCCGGATAACCATGTTAATAGTCTCTTCTGTCCTGATTATTTCGTTTCTCGCCTGCGCACCGGCAGCCACGTCGCCGACACCGCCGGCTCCCGAGCCCGTCATGGTAACGGTAACCTGTGATCAGTTCTCCAAGGAAGCTCATATCGTCCAAGATGCCACTGCCGCTGTGGGTTCAACTATCACCGTTACCCTTTGCTCCAATCCTACCACCGGCTTTTCATGGGGCGAGCAAGCCAAAATCAGCGATACAGCGGTATTGAAACAAACATCACAAAAAATGGTAGCGGCTACCACGGGCATGGTCGGCGCACCGGGCAATCAAGAATGGACGTTCGAGGCTTTAAAGGCGGGATCCGACACGGCCTCTTTCTCATACAGCCGACCCTGGGAGGGTGGTGAGAAGGATGTGCAGACGTTTAAGCTTCATGTGACTGTGCAGTAGCGCCCTTACTTCTTGAAATTGAAGGTGTAAGAGCAGGCTACGATCATGGCCGCTGCGAACCCCATAAGCAGAATAACTTCTATATAGACCGGCAGCGCTGTAGCCGTCTCGGGTGATGTTGCCCAGCGCAGCAGGTCTACTCCATATGTCAGAGGATTAAAATAGCTGAATACCTGCAGCCAGTTGGGAGCTGAAGAGATGGGGAAAAGGGCGCCGCTGGTGAAAAACATCGGCATTATCACCAGGCTCATTATAAAGTTAAATCCCTCCATGCTGTTCATCAGGGATGCCAGCAGCAATCCCACGCAGACCAGACCGATAGCCAGCAGAATCATGATGGGGATCAATAGAAATATTGATTGGGGGGATAGACTGATCCCTATGAGAAACGAGAGGGGCAGCAGGATGAATCCCTGTATCAACGCGCTGGTGCCGCTGCCCAGGGCCTTGCCGATGACTATGGAGGTGCGGGAAACCGGCGCCACCATGATCTCCTTGAGAAAGCCGAATTCCCTGTCCCAGATAATGGAAACCCCCGACCATACCGAGGTGAAAAGCAACGTCATGCCCAGTATGCCGGGAAATATGAATACCTGGTAGTTATCCACACCCGGCAGCTCCACATTCCGCATGCCGCTGCCGAAGACCAGCAGCCACATCACCGGCAGGATCAGCGAAGATACAATGCGCGACTTCTCTCTCCAGTATCGCAGCACTTCACGGTACCATAGTGCGCCTATTTTTCGCAGCTCGCTCATCTCATCCTGCCTATGGCCCGCATCGCTTTCCTCATCTCGTTTTCCGCATCTTCGGAACGTATTTCCTTTCCTGTGTAATGCAGGAAAACATCATTGAGCGTCGGTTTATGTATTGATACGGATTTGAGTTCGATGCCGGCGGCTGATGCCAGTTCCACGATTACCGGCACCTTTTTCTCGGCTTCGGACAGATGAAGGCGCACGGCGCTGTCAACTACTTCGGCCTGGTGATTGAGGTTGAGCTCTTTGATGCGTTCCAGAAAATCAGCCGGTTTGGCGGTTATAACAGTGACCACGTCGCCCTGCAGAGCGCCAATCAGGTTAGCGGGAGTATCCACTATTTTGATTCTGCCGGAATCGATGATACCCACCCTGCTGCAGAGGCGTTCGGCCTCCTCCATGTAATGTGTGGTAAGTATAACCGTGATGTCTGATTGCCTGGCCAACTCCTCGATGTGCGACCACAAATGCTCGCGTGTTTGAGGATCCAGCCCGAGTGTTGGCTCATCGAGAAAAAGTACTCTGGGGCTGTGCAGCAGCCCCCTTGCCAGCTCAAGCCTCCGCCGCATGCCTCCCGAGTATGTCTTCATGGGCGAATCGGCGCGCTCTGTTAGCCCCACCAGATACAGCAGTTCGTTGATCCTTTCCCTGGCGTGCTGCTTGCCGATGTCATAGAGCGTGGCATGCAACATCATGTTCTCACGGCCTGTCAGGCGGTCGTCGATGCTGGGGTCCTGGAAAACGATGCCTATGCTGCGACGCACCTTACCCGCCTGCCTGCGGATGTCGAAACCATTGACCAGCGCCGTTCCCGATGTGGGAGAGTTGACGGTGCACAGCATGGATATGGCCGTGGTTTTGCCCGCGCCATTTGGCCCCAGCAGGCCGAACACTTCCCCAGGTGAGATCTTCAGGTCCAGGCTGTCCAGCGCCAGGATTTTACCGTACCTCTTGGTCAGCGAGAATGTCTCAATGGCATAAAGGTGTTTCATCGTAATGGCTGCATACAATTATAGGACCGGGCACAGTAAGGATGAAATCACATTGCCTGATGATAACAGTGTTTGAATAAAAGGTATCTGCTGAAATCAGGCTAAAGACTTCAAGTTGTCGGCGAATTTATTCAGGTACCCGTCAGCCGGCAGTATGGAAGAAAGCACCCTGGCTGCCAGTGAGAGTGACTGCTCCGTCGGCAGGCAGTATTGCATGGCAAGAAAACGCTGACGGAGACCCTTGACTTTGTCCTTCACCGGAGAATTCGATTTAACACACTCGCTCAGGTACTCTGCCAGTTGTTCAAAGTCTGCTTCCTTCATACCGAAGCGCGTCATCTCCTGCACTCCCATCCTGATGCCGCTGGATTCTATGAAGCTGTCGTCGTCCGGCAGCGCCTGATAATTGGTGATAATATTGTTATCCTCCAGTCTGCGGGCGATGTCCTCTCCCAGTCCGTACTTCCTCACACGTATCAGCACCTGATGAGTCTCTGTGAATCCATCTTTGGCATCACCTTCAACTGCTATGCCACGTGAATTCAATGCTCTGGCGAAAGCCCGGGCGTTCTTGATCACCTGTGCCTGATAATCCTGTTTGAACTGGTTCATCTCGTAGGTCGCCATAAGTAGTCCCAGCAGTGTGCCCAGATGATGGTTGCTGGTCGAGCCGGGGAAGGCCCTGCTCTTGATCTCAATCCAGAGCTTCTCCAGGCCGGTTCCGCCGACCATGTTGCCGGCGACCACGCCACGTTGTGGGCCGAAAAAGGTTTTATGGGTGCTTCCTGTGACAACATCGGCTCCCTCGCTGAACGGAGCCTGGAACGCTCCGTAAAGGCCCAGGACATGGGCCATATCGAACATCAGAATGGGGTGGGGATTCATCCGGCTGACGAGTTCGGATACAAATTTAACAGGCTCTCCGTATAAAAACATACTCTTGCCGAAGATGATCAGCTCCGGTTTGACAGATTCAATCATGTCCGCGAGTTTAGCGGTGTCGGCTTTGTAGGGGTTATCTTTGAGCACAGGGAAATGATATACGTTCTCCTTGCCCGTCTCCGGATTGTCAGCTACGAAGTTAAACAGGGCGCCCATCGGCTGTGCGCTGAGGTGACCGCCTTTATTCAGATCGTTGTTGATGACAGCGCGCATTTTCCTCAGCGGCTGGCTGGTCGGCTTCTCCCTGTTGAGGTATTTAACTATTCCTTTGAAAACCACCTCGTTAGCCATGTTACCGCTGACCGGGCGCAGCTCAATATTGGTGCAGCCGAAATACTGCTGCAGCTCTTTTCTCAGTTCCTCTTCAACATCCCGGATGAAATCCGTGGCCTGGTAAAAATATATCTCCCTGCCTTTCATAGTCCTGTGTTCGGCATATCGCCCGACAGGATCAGATATTTCACAGAGCTTTACCAGCAGGCTGGGTGAAGATTCGGACGGTATAAGGTTCATGCATTCCCGTTGCCGCCACAGGTTGTTGTCGATCGTTCTGCTGACAAGCTTCTCTATCTTGTTTTGAAAATCAGACATGTTATACCTCGGTGGATATCGGTGGATATTTGTATAAAGCATACATTAAGCGATCAGGATTTAACAAACTCAATTTGCGAAAACATGCCGCCGTATTTATCATATATACGTTTACATCACTTGTTTGACCGGAGAGAAAGAATTGAAGACACGTAGCGCCGTCCATTATTTTGCGCTTTTTTCGATGCTTGCATTTTTGACTGTCGGTGGAGCTTGCGCCTCGGCAGAAACCACGAATCTCAATACGCCCTTGATTTCATCACTGGTAGCCGAACATACCCATGTATATCCGCTGGGCAATACCAAGATCACATGTTCGGCTGTCAGCCCGCAGGATCTGCCATTGAACTACCATTGGGTTTGCACCGACGGCGCCATTGCAGGCAGCGGTCCGTCTATCATTTATGAGGCGCCCAGGACTTATGGTGATTTTCATATAATGGTTACCGTGGATGACGGTCAGGGCAATAAAGCCAGCCAGACTTTGAAGGTTACCGTAATTGTGCGCGATCCCTCCAAGTGCTGCAGGTGATGGGTGATATGCGTTTAAGCAACGGGCTGATTTTTGTATTATTGATAATGCTTCTCTGCGTTATGGCCTGCAGTCCTGTTAATGCCGTAAAAATAATCGAGCACGAAATAGTCGTGGCCGAATTTACGGCGGATGTATCGCAAAGCACCGCCACCGTCGAAGGCCGGGCACAAAATACGCTGCTGTGGCCGCTGGACAACTGCAAAATTTGCGTTACCTTTTACGACTACGCGGGCAATAGCCTGGGTCTTTTATCGGATAGTATTGAACGGCTGGAGCCAAGGCAGGTTTGGAGTTTCAGTGTGGTCCTGAGGGGTGGCGATGTCTGGAATGTGGCACGATACGACATATCGGTTTGTGACTGATTGAAAGCAGAGTCCCTTATTTTGTGAGCGTGGAAGTTGTGAATATGCATTGTCGCTGGCTTATCTGGCTGGTTATCTTGCCGGCCATCATATTCGCGGGATGTTCCGGCAGCAGCGGGCTTCAGATCATGAGTCACGATCTCACGGTAAGACAATTTACGGGAGACTTGAATTCAGTAAAAAGCATGGCAGTTGTCACCGGCGCTGTAAAAAATATCGATAGTCTACCTCTGTCTGACTGTAATATCAGCGTCCGCTACCTTGATGCTGATAAAAATTTAATCGGCGTTTCTTCTGCCTACAGGCAGTCCTTGCAGCCCGGGGAAGTGTGGAATTTCACCGTTCAACTGACCGCGCCGGACGCATGGAAGGTGCGCAGCTACGAAATCAGCAGCACCAGCCGCTGACAGCGCTTTTCTTTAAACATAGCGGTTGCTATAATTCTGGTACTGTTAAGAGCGGAGGTTTGAGCGTTATATGAAGAACTTCGTCTATGTGTTTCTGCTAGTATCAAGCGTATTTCTGATCACCACAGGGATGTTTTCATGCTCACAGGCAGCATCGCCCCCGGCGGGGCAACAGCTGACTATACAAAGTCTGAATCCTGTTCAAAATCAGGTTCTTCCGGGAGCAACTGTGGTAATAGAGAGCTCTGTGATCAACCCCACCAGCAGTTCGCTCACTTATAAATGGTCGGCCAGTGGTGGTGGATTCGGAGGATCGGGACAGAACAATATCTGGCAGGCGCCGTCGCAGGTTGGTGTATATGAGATAACTCTGGTTGTCGAGGACGGCAAAGGAGGTTATGCTCAATCCAAAACCTCGATTACTGTATCGAGCAACCGGTCGCCAGCGATCACGAGTTTGTCTGCATCGCCTGTGAACGTGACTCCGGGCGGAAGCACTATTATTACATGCGTGGCCAATGATCCTGATGGGGACATCATCCGGTATAGCTGGAGCGCCGGGGACGGCACTATTTCGGGCACGGGTAATCGGGTATCCTGGATATCGCCCAATAAGAACGGCGATATCAGCATCAGCTGTACGGTCAGCGATGGCAAAGGCGCCGAATCCAGACAGACGATTTTAGTAAACGTCTCACCGTCGAGCAGCGAGATCACCCTTAAACAGGTCAGGCAGGAAAGCGGGACCGTATCTTCCACCGGCGATAAGGATACCACCAGGTACAGGGCGGGCGATGATGCGGCGAATTTGACTTACCGGGCATTTTTCAGCTTCGATATATTCGGCCTCAATAAAACCAATGTCAGACAGGCCATACTTAAATTTGGATCGAGTACAATAGTCGGCGATCCCTTCAATGCTCTGGGAGGGTTGCGCCTGTGGAAGGTCAACTATGGCGAGGGACTGCCCGACTATAACGTCACCGGGGACAATTTCTATTCGGCCAGCGCCCTCCTGACATCCACACCTAAAGAGATAGACGTCACCAATGAAATCAAGAGCCTGGTTGCCGCAGGGGCCAACAGGCTGCAACTGGAAGCCCTTTTCTACAGGCAGAGCAACGGCAATGATTCCATAGACTATGTCGAATGGCCGGAGGTCAGTCTGCTTATCACATTTGCTCCGTAACAGAAATCAATTAATCAGGAGGTTATATATGAGGAACAAGAGGGTTATTTATGCACTGGTACTTACGGCGGTTATGATACTGACGGTAGTCGCAGCCTGCGCCCAGCCGGCCGCCACGCCCACGCAGGAGACGCCCGCAGGCAATATGCCCCCGGTCATAGCCAGCCTTACCGCCGCGCAAAACCAGACATATCCCGGTGGTACGGTAAATGTACAGAGCGTGGTATCCGATCCCAACGGCGATATGATCAATTTCAACTGGACGGCCACGGGCGGCGAATTTGTTGAGAACGGCAGGGCCAACACCGCCTGGCGTGCTCCCAAGGGTTATGGCACCTACGAGATAAAGCTTACGGTCGATGACGGCAAAGGCGGGTCGGCCCAGGCCACGGTGTCCATTACTGTAAGCGCCAACCACGCCCCTTCTATTACAGGCCTAACGGCTGATCCTGCCGCGCTGCAACCTTCGTCTACAGCCACTCTCACCTGCATCGCCAGCGATCAGGACGGAGACGTGGTTCAGTACAATTGGGAGGCCAGAGACGGCACCTTGAGCGGCATCGGTAATAAGGTGTCCTGGACAGCGCCCAATAAATCAGGCAATTACGGCGTTACCGTGGTGGTTAGCGATGGGAAGGGCGCCGAGACCAGACAGGAGATCATGATAGCGGTATCAGCTCCCAGCGCTGTGCAGACATTCACCCTGGTACCCAAGGAGAGCGGTACGGTCACATCCGAGGGCGATAGGGACTATAGCATGTACAGGGCGGGAGATGATGAGAAGAACATAGGCTATCGGGCTTTCTTCAGTTACAATATTTTCCCGTTGATGGGCATGGAAATAAAACAGGCCAAACTCAAGTTTATCGACGGAAGAGTGGTGGGTGATGATCCATTCGATACGGTCACCGGAGTGGGCGGATTCCAGATCATGCGCATTTCATATGGCACCACTCTGCCCAAGTTCGGTACCGTTGATGGCTCACCATTCCAGCGATCGGAAGCTTATCTGAACAAGCCGATAGTGGAAGTGGATGTGACTCCCGAGCTGGTCACAGCCGTGGACAACAGGCTGGAACGTTTTCAGGCGGAAGCGGCTTTTATGAAACGTACTACTAATGGCAATAGCGTCGCACAGTATATACAGTGGTCGGACGCCGTGCTGGAAGTTACCGCTGCGCCTAAATAAACCCGTGCAGCCAGATAAAACGAATGAACTGGGGCGGCCTTAGAGCCGCCCCCCTTTCCCGGTTTTGACTTGTTTTTAATCCAGTGCTACAGTATATAGTAAATTAGCAGTCTAAAGTGGAGAGTGCTAAAAATGAGCAAGGCTGCTTATAAAAGACGAGACGCTGTATTAAAAATAATAGTCAGTGAATATATTGCTACTGCCACCCCGGTGGCGTCGGAAGCTATTCTGCGTCATCATAGCCTTGGCGTGAGCCCGGCCACGATCAGGAATGACATGGCCTCCCTTGAGGATGACGGATATATAACGCGGCCTTATACGTCTGCGGGCAGCGTTCCGCTGGATAAAGGCTATAGATTCTATGTAGAAAACATTTCGGGTCACCTGGATCTTTCCAGCGAAGAACAGAAACGCATCAGGCGTCTGCTGGATGCGGCTGTTGACGAATATGACAGGTTGCTCAAGGTGGCTGCCGGCGTGATGGCGCGCCTGGTGGGAAATGCTGCCATCGTAACCTTCCCCAAATCTGCCGAGTGCCGGTATAAACACATCGAGCTGGTCTCCATGCAGCAATATATCGCCATGATGGTGCTGATACTGGGCAACGCCGTGTTGAGGCGGCAGACTATTAAATTTACAGAGCCGGTTGAACAATCTCAGTTGAGCGAGTCTTCCGTTAAGTTTAACCGGGAATACGCTGGCAAGACGCGCGGCCAGATCGCAGCCGGGAAGATGGAGATGACCCCGCTGGAGAAGAAGATATCCGATGCCATCAAAGAAGTCATGTCCAGCGAAGATGCCATTGAATACGAGACGCCATACTATGACGGATTGCGGCTGATGCTGGAACAACCGGAGTTTATTCAGCGTGAGCGTATGTTGGGCGTGCTTGAACTGATGGAAGCCAAGGGCTGGTTGAGAAACGTAATCGACTGGCAGGTCACGGATGAGGGGGTCAAGGTAATCATTGGCGAAGAAAATCGCGAATCCTCTCTGCGCGACCTCAGCCTTGTATTCAGCAATTACGGCGTGCCTGACCAGGTGCAGGGGGCGGTAGGAATTATCGGCCCCAAGAGGATGGACTACTCCAAGGCCATCTCCACCGTGAACTATATTTCAGGTCTGCTGAGCGAGCTGGTTGCCAGAGTCTGCCGCGATGAAAGCCGGTAATAGAATCAGGAGGTTATTTTGGCAGAGGAACCCGTTTCACAGGAGCAGGATACTATCGATGAACTGAAAAAAGCCCTGACAGAGGCAGAGGAAAAGGCCAGTACCTACCTGGCCGATGCCCAAAGGGAGAGGGCCGACTATCAGAACCTCAAGAAAAGGACAGAACAGGAGAAACAGGAATATCAAGCATGGTCTAATGCTGAGATGGTGAAACAGCTGCTGCCTGTTATAGACGATATGGAACGCGCTTTTAATATGGTTGATCCCAAGTTTAAAGACTCGACCTGGGTTGAAGGCTTCAGGATCATTCAACGAAATCTGCAGGATATACTGAGGACCCACGGCTGTACGGCAATCGAGTGCGTGGGACAGGCGTTCGACCCCAGTTTTCATGAGGCGATTGCCTATGAGGATGGGGACGAGGGCATCGTAGTCTCCGAGCACAGGAAAGGCTATACCATCAAAGATAAGGTGCTCAGGGCCTCGCAGGTAACAGTCGGTAAAGGGAATAATACCGGGGCAGGTTCCGATAATAAATGCCCCGATGATGAATTGACTCAATAAACTGAATTAATGGAGTATCAGTAAATAAAAATCTTGAACATCAGGAGGATAAAATGGGTAGAACAGTTGGTATAGATCTTGGAACAACCTTCAGCCTTGTAGCAACAATGGAGGGCGGAGAGCCGGTAATCATCACCAACCGCGAGGGCGAGCGTTTAACACCGTCGGTGGTAGCGGTGGATAAAAAAGGTGAACGGCTGGTAGGCTTGCTTGCCAAGCGGCAGGCGATTACCAATCCGGAGAATACCATCTTCAGCATTAAACGTTTGATGGGTCGCAAATACAAGGATCCCGAGGTTCAAAACGATATAAAAAGGCTGCCTTACAAAATCGTGGAGGCGTCCAATGGCGATGCCAAGGTTGTCATGGGCGGCAAAGAGTACAGTCCTGCGGAGATATCAGCCATGATCCTGCAGAAGCTAAAACTGGACGCCGAAGCTTTCCTTGGTGATAAAGTTAACGATGCCGTGATCACGGTTCCGGCCTATTTCAACGACAGCCAGAGGCAGGCTACCAAGGATGCCGGCACGATCGCCGGTCTCAACGTTATACGCATAGTCAATGAGCCCACGGCGTCGGCGCTGGCTTATGGCCTTGACAAGAAGAAAGAGGAGATGATCGCGGTTTACGACCTGGGCGGGGGAACGTTCGATATATCTATCCTGGAGCTTGGCGAAGGAACCTTCCAGGTCAAGTCTACCAACGGTGATACGCATCTCGGCGGCGACGATATCGACCTGAAAGTGATGGACTGGCTGACCGACGAGTTTAAAAAGGAGCAGGGAATCGATCTTCGGCAGGACAGGATGGCCCTGCAACGTTTGAAGGATGCTGCGGAGAAGGCCAAGAGGGAGCTCTCAACGACCGGGCAAACAGAGATCAACCTCCCCTTTATCACCGCCGACGCTTCCGGGCCCAAGCACCTTAATATCACATTGACCCGCGCCAAGCTGGAGCAGCTGGCTGCTGACCTGCTGGAGAAAAGCATTGAACCGTGTAAGAAAGCCCTGTCGGATGCAGGCCTTACGGCCGCACAGGTTACCGATGTTATACTGGTTGGCGGCCAGACCAGGATGCCCAGGGTTCAGGAGATCGTGCGCCAGTTCTTCGGCAAGGAGCCTATCAAGGGTATCAATCCGGACGAAGCTGTGGCGCTGGGCGCGGCCATACAGGGTGGCGTGCTCAAAGGCGACGTCAAAGACATCCTGTTGCTCGATGTAACCCCGCTGACACTCGGCATAGAGACGCTGGGTGGCGTGATGACTCCTCTTATCCCCAGGAACACAACCATACCGACTTCCAAGAGCCAGGTGTTCAGCACCGCTGCCGACAATCAACCGAGCGTGGAGATTCATGTGCTGCAGGGTGAACGTCCCATGGCAGGCGACAATAAGACCCTCGGCAGGTTTATCCTCGACGGTATCCTGCCTGCGCCCCGCGGTGTGCCTCAGGTAGAGGTCACCTTTGATCTCGATGCCAACGGCATCCTCAATGTCCGCGCTCAGGATAAGGGCACCGGCAAGGAACAGAAGATCACCATTACAGCATCCAGCGGTCTGAGCAAGGACGAAGTGGAAAAGATGCGCCGCGAGGCCGAGGCTCATGCTGCCGACGATACGCGTAAGAAGGAAGAGGTTGAGACCAAGAATATAGCTGAAGCGACTGTGTACTCCGCCGAGAAGACCATACGCGAATACGGCGATAAAATACCCGCCGACCTTAAGAGCGAGGTGGAAGGTAAGATCGCGGCTACAAGGTCGGCTCTGCAGGGTACGGATATCAGCTACATAAAAAGCTCCCTTCAGGCGCTCAACGAATCCATGCAAAAAATCGGGGCTGCCGTCTATCAGAAGACCTCGCCGCCGCCCGGCGGAGGCACCGGTGGACAGGAAGGCCCACAGGATACCGGCGCACCTCCTCCACCGGGGGATGACGGGACCGTGGAAGGCGAGTTCCGCGAGGTATAAGCAGTAAGTTAGTTGTAAAGGCGGTGGATATTAATATCCACCGCCTTTTTTTATCGTTCACCGGTCATTGTGCTGCTTTGCGTTTAATTGACACTCCAAGGCAAAAGCTTATAATATGTGGAACATTATTGATACGGGAGGTTTACACCTGATGGCAAGCAAGCATTTCACGATGAGCACCGTAGCCAAGGCCGTTCTCGCAATCATTGCCGGTGTTTTATGTATATTCTGGTTCGATATGGCGCGCTGGATTATCGGTATCTTTCTTATCGTTTGGGGTATACTGGCGCTGGTAGATCGCTAATACCGTAAACAAAGATTGGCCGAATAGAATTCCCGCAGTCCGGCTAACATCTGTATTCAGATGTGTGAGGTGAGTAGTGTTATACTGCGGCACCTGTGGCTTCAGCTATAAAGACTGGGTGGGCGTTTATTATCCTGAGGATATGCCCGCCAAAAGCTGGTTGAGCTATTATGCCCGGGAGTTCAACTCGCTGGAGCTGAACTCCACATATTACGCCTTGCCCGGCCTTGCAACTATGCAATCTCTCGTCGCCAAAACAGGCGAGGGATTTCTTTTCTCAGTGAAGGCAAATCAGGAGATGACCCACGTGCGCCGGCAGGGGGAGGAAGCCAGCCGCGCTTTTATACGCATATTACAGCCGCTGGTGACCGCCGGCAAGCTGGGATGTGTGCTGGCACAGTTCCCCTACAGCTTCGGCTGTAATGCCGCCAACCGCGATTATCTGCAGAGGCTGGGCGACTGGCTGCAGGGGTATCCGCTGGTCATAGAGTTTCGCAATTCTGCCTGGCTTAATAATGAGACGCGCAGCTGGCTGACGGCCCGCGATATCGGGTTCTGCTGCGTGGACGAGCCGGAACTGCCAAAGCTCATGCCTCCCGTGGCTGAAGTGACCGGCCAGACGGGATATATCCGGTTTCACGGCAGAAACGCCGCCAAATGGTGGCGGCACGAGCAGGCCTGGGAGCGCTATGATTATGCTTACAGCCTCAGCGAGCTTGAGCAGTGGCTCCCCAGAATACAGCTGATCAGCAGTAAGGCTGGGAACACCTTTATCTTTGCCAATAATCACTGGCGGGCGCAGGCTGTTGATACCATCAGGCAGGTCCGCTCCATGCTCGACCAGCTTGTCATATGAATTTTTGTAATATAGAATACTCCATTGACGGATTCGGCGCCGGCGCCGGCTTTGTATCGTAGATTCTGGAATTGGAGAATAATTGCAGCAGCATACCATTTCGCAAAAACGCATCAAATGGTGGTACGCCCTTATCTTCATCTCTATCGTAGCTGCAGTATTGATACTGGATATCGTCACCAAGGAGTGGATCCGCGCCAGCCTGCCGCCGGGAGGAGCTTTGCCGGAGGTCGGGCCTGTAACCATCGTAAATGTACAGAATACCGGGTCAGCCTTCGGCCTGTTCACCAACCAGGCTTTTCTGCTCAGCATAGTCGCCATAGCCGGCCTGGTTGTGGTGCTGCTCTTTTTCCGATACCTCGCTGAGCTTGGTTTCATGGGAGGGCTGGCGCTGAGCCTCATCTTTGCCGGGGCGCTGGGCAATCTCATCGACAGGCTTAGATTCGGCCGTGTAACGGATTTCATCTATGTCAGGCTCTGGGACAATGTCTACTGGCCTGCATTTAATGTCGCTGACTCAGCCATAACGGCCGGGGCCATCCTGCTTGCATTCGTCGCCCTGGTTAACCTGGGGAAGAAACATGAGCCAAAGCAGTGAAGCGCAAAAAAGGACGTTTGAGGCCGGCATCGACGATATCCGGCTGGACAAATTCCTTGCCTCAGCCCTGCCCGATCTAACGCGTTCTCACATACAGAAATTGATCAAATCCGGTCACGTTATTGTAAACGGCTGTCAGGCCAGCCCTGCGCGCCGACTTAAATTCTGCGATCTCATCGATATCTCAATTCCTCCGCCCGCGATATCCAAACTCGAGCCCGAGGACATCGACCTTGACGTCATTTATGAAGATCCTGAAATAGCGGTCATCAACAAACCGGCCGGCTTGACCGTCTATCCAGCCCCGGGTCATGCCGGACATACGCTGGTCAACGCTCTTCTGCAACGTTTTCCCGACCTTGCCTGTTTCGGAGATTCGAAGCGTCCAGGCATCGTGCACCGCCTGGACAAGGATACTTCCGGGCTGATCGTTATTGCCAGAAACGAGAAGGCGCGGCTGGACCTGGTCGACCAGTTCAGGTCGCGGTCGGTGAAGAAAGACTATTTGGTTCTGGTGCAGGGTAAGCTTGAGCCGGAACGGGGCGCCATCGAAGCTCCAATCGGCAGGGATCCGGCCGATCGCAAGAGGATGGCGGTGGTGACCATGGGCAGGGCGGCCAGAACCGATTATCGCGTGTTGCGCTATTTAAAGATATGTACGCTGGCCGAGGTACGTATTCAGACCGGCCGGACACATCAGATCAGGGTGCACATGTCCGCCATCGGCCATCCTGTAGCGGGGGATAAAAAATACGGGAGGTCATCTATCCCGGCGCCCCGCCAGTTCCTGCATGCCTGCTATCTCGAGATCAAACTGCCCGGCAGCGGGCAGATTCGCTCCTTCTCCTGCCCACTGCCGGCTGATCTGGAGCAGGTACTCAAGTCACTGGATAAGGGGAAAGTTTGAAACGTGTTGCTATTTAGCCAGATGGTATGTTAAATTAAACTCAAAAGCGAGGTTTCAAAATGAGACCACAGGATAAATACGGGCAGTCAAGGAAGGACCCCTATAGCGGGCAGGGTGACGTGTACAGCCAGATAGCGAGCAATCCGGCGACCGGCGCTGAGGACTTCACCACCTTTGAAGTTGACGCCGCCAACAGGCGAAACGAGCTGCTTTTCAATATCACAACTCAGATCGAAGAAACGCGTGGCAAGCTCAAGCAGGCTGAACAGCTGGTTGAGCGCCTTCGCCAGAACCTGCGAGAATACGAGGAAATGTATAAGACCCTCACCAAGGGCAAGGCGAAAGAGAAGTAAGATCAGAGATCAGGCGCGCCGCTTGATCAGGCCCGGCCTCTGCAGGAGGCAGATGACAAGGTTCCGATATTCTGCTGATAAATTCAATCCCCGATAGGAGTCAGCGTTGCAAGAGAAACCCAAAGATTATGCCCTCGAGTACGCAGGTTTCTGGATCAGGCTGGCCGCTGCGCTGATAGATTTCTTGATATTAATAGCAGGTTTATACATTTTGTATTGCGTCATATCCCAATCCTTTTTCTGGATATTTCCCAACGTGCCGGGCGTTGTTGCGACTTTCGGAAACATCGCTGCCGGCGCGCCGCTGTCGACGGGCGCCATATGGCTTTCCGCCATCCTGCTGCTGGCCCTGCTGGTGGCCAACACCATCTATTTCGTGGCCTGCGCTGCAGCCTCGGGCCAGACGGTGGGCAAGCTCAGCCTGGGCATTAAAATAATCCGCACGGACAGCTCTCCGCTGGACCTGCGCTATTCGTTCATCCGCTTTCTTGGCGGCATGCTCTGCGTGGCAACACTGGGCATAGGCTTCATCGTTATCGCTTTTGACAGCCATAAACAGGGGATGCACGATAAAATGGCCGACACTTATGTGGTGAAGCTGCCGGTCAAACAGGTCGTATACAACCAGTCGCTGGCCCGCGGAGGTATCAGATAATATGGAGGCTCCGGTAAGAGTGCGCTTTGCGCCCAGCCCCACGGGATACCCGCACCTGGGCAACGTCCGGACCGCGCTTTTTAACTGGCTCTTCGCGCGCCACACAGGCGGTACCTTCATCCTGCGCATCGAGGACACCGACCAGGCACGCAAGGTTGAGGGCGCAGTGGAGATCATTCTTAATAGTCTGCAATGGCTGGGGATGGACTGGGACGAAGGTCCCTTTTACCAGTCCCAGCGTCTGGATATGTACCGTGAATATGGGGAAAAGCTTGTAAGCGAGGGCAAGGCTTACTACTGCTACTGCTCTTCGCAGCGGCTCGATGCCATGCGGCAGGAGCAGATCAGGCTCAAGCAGCCGCCCGGCTACGACAGGCACTGCCGGGATCTCGGACATGGTAAAACCTCAGAGTCTGATCCCGCTATTGCTCCCGTAATTCGCTTTAAGTCACCCCTGGATGGGAGGACGGCGATAACCGACCTGATCAGGGGAGAAGTGGTATTTGAAAACAGCACGCTGGACGATTATGTGTTGCTGAAATCAGATGGGTACCCCACGTATCATCTGGCCAATATTGTTGACGACCACCAGATGCAGATCTCGCATGTCATGCGGGCCGAGGAGTGGCTGTCCAGCACGCCCAGGCACGTGCTCCTGTATGCCGCGTTTGGTTGGCAGCCTCCCCTCTTTGCGCACCTTCCCATGATACTCGGTCCGGACAAGTCCAAGCTGAGCAAACGCCACGGCGCCACGTCCATCGATGAATACAGGGACAAAGGATATCTTCCGGAGGCCATGGTGAACTTCCTCTCATTGCTGGGATGGTCGCTGGATGATAAAACGGAGATAATGACCACTGAAGAGATCGTTAAGAACTTCATTATCGAGCGGGTCAGTAAAACCGCCGCGGTTTTTAACCCGGCCAAACTGGAGTGGATGAACGGGATCTATATACGCAACCTCAGCCCGCAGGAGTTCAGCGATAGGTGCATGCCTTTTGTGAAGCAGGGGATCACTGATACGGTGATCGAGCCAAGCTATTTACAGCAGATAGCCCCGCTGGTGCAAGAGAGGGCCAAAGTGCTTTCTGAAGTGCCTTCCCTGGTGGATTTCTTCTTCAGCGATAAGCTGGAATATGACAGCGCCCTGCTGTGCGGAAAACTGGAGAAAGCCCAGGCTGTGGAAGTGCTCAACAGCACCATTCATGCGCTGGAAAACATCCGCGAGTGGCGTGCGGGCGATATGGAGGCCGGGATCAGGCCTCTGGCAGACGGGCTCGGCCTCAAGGCCGGCCCCTTTTTCGGCGTGCTGCGTGTGGCTGTTACCGGCCGAACTGCCTCACCGCCCCTCTTTGAGACGATGGAGGTGCTGGGCAGGGATCGCTGCATGACACGTCTGCAGGTAGCGCTGCACAGGCTTCAGCCTGATAAGAAGTAGCACGGCTGATTTCCGTGGGGCAGGTCGCCTGATAGATGACAGTCGGTTTCTACCCCGATTATTAATAATCTTGTCTCGCACATAAAAAGTGTTACAATAAAAAACAGATCTGACCAGCAGCCCAAAAATCAAAAGATGAAAGGAGTCCATTATGGCTTTGAAGACGGCTAACGAGTATATAGAGAGCCTGCGCCGGCTTAATCTCAACCTCTACCTCTTTGGGGAAAAAGTGGCAAATTGGGTTGATAACCCCATCATCAGACCCTCTATCAACGCCATTGCAATGACCTACAAACTTGCCCATGAGCCGGAAAGTAAGGACCTGGCGGTTACAACGTCAATACTCACCAAGGAAAAGGTAAATAGATTTAGTTCTCTTTTCAAAAGCCCGGAGGATATGGTCAGGAAGGTGAAGTTGCAGAGGGAGATGGGACAGAGGACAGCCTGCTGCTTTCAGAGATGTGTGGGCATGGATGCTATTAACGCTGTTTTCAGCACTACCTACGAAATTGATCAAAAGCACGGCACTGATTATCATCAGAGATTTAGACAATGGCTGAGGCATGTTCAGGAGAATGACCTTTGTATTGCTGGTGCGATGACTGATGTCAAGGGACACCGTGGACTGGCGCCAAGCCAACAGCCTGATCCGGACATGTTTGTCCACATCGTGGAGCGAAAAAGTGACGGGATTGTAATCAGGGGGGCAAAGGCTAATATCACGGGGGTTGCCAATTCACACGAGATGCTTATCATGCCCACTCTCAGAATGCGAGAGGGTGACGAGGACTATTCGGTATCTTGTGCCATAGCTACCGATGCTCCGGGCGTGACGCTTATTTACGGCAGGCAATCCTGCGATACGCGCAAGCTGGAGGAAGGGGATATCGACGTGGGCAACTACAACTTTGGCGGGCATGAAGCGCTGACTATTCTGGACGACGTCTTCGTTCCCTGGGAGAGGGTTTTCATGTGCGGTGAGATCGATTTCTCCATCATGCTGGTGGAGAGATTTGCCGGTTATCACCGGCAAAGCTACGGCGGTTGCAAGGCCGGTATTGGAGATGTGCTCATTGGCGCTGCTGCCTCCATAGCTGATTACAACGGTGTGCGGAAAGCTCCCCATATAAGGGAGAAGCTCGGTGAAATGATTCATCTTACGGAAACAATACACGGGTGTGGATTATCCTGTGCTTACGAGGGTTGGAAGACCAAAGCAGGCAATTATCAGTGCGATATACTTTTAGCCAATGTTTGTAAGCACAATGTAACCCGGTTTCCCTATGAACTCACCCGACTTGCCGAGGATATAGCGGGCGGTATCCTGGTAACCACGCCCTCAGAGAAAGATTTCCGACACCCGGTGTTAGGCAAATATATTGATAAATACTTGCGTGGTGTCCCTGAGGTAACCACTGAGGCTCGCTACCGAATGATAACGCTTATCCATGCCATGAGCTTCGGTCTGACGGCTCCCAGCTATCATACTGAGTCCATGCATGGCGCCGGTTCACCGCAAGCTCAAAAAGTTATGATTGAACGCGAGTCGGATATGGCCTTAAAACAGAGTCTCGCCCGCAGTATCGCCGGCATTGACAAGAGGGAAGACCCTCTTGATGCAGCTTCTAAAGGTGGCTGGAAAAAACCGGTGGAGTGGAATTCTCGCACCTGGCCAAGAAGCGACTAGGAAATGCGCCATCAATCTTGCCAATCAAGCGCAGACGTCATGTTTATTGTGGCGTGCGTGCTAAAACATGGCTAAAACCAGCATTTAACAACCGCCACGATGACGGGCTTCGCAAACGGGGTCCAGCCGGGCCCACCGCCGGATTACTAAGCCTGGTAGCTCTTGGGCAGGCCCAGTATCCTTTCCCCGATATAAGCCAGGGTCATCTGCTGGGTGACGGGCGCCAGCCTGATCAGATTGATCTCTCGCCACCACCTCTCGACGTCGTATTCAACAGCGTAGCCGTAGCCGCCGTAGACCTGCATAGCCCAGTAAACAGCCTTGATGGCGTGTTCAACCACGATGGCCTTGGCCATATTGGCTGCCGCTCCCACCTCCGCCGAGGGCTTGCCGGCATCATAGGCTACCGATGCCTGCAAATTGAGAAGGCGTGCCGCTTCCAGGCAGGAGTATGACTCGGCCAGAGGGAACTGCAGCGCCTGGTAGCTGCCGATAGGCACGTTATTGAAAACCTTGCGTTCGCGCGCGTATTCCACGGCTTTGCGTATGGCCAGGTGGGCTATGCCCACGCCCAGCGCGGAGAAGCTCATGCGCTCGGGATTCAGCGTATCCAGTACATTGTGCCATCCGCCGTCCAGCGGCGGCATCAGCGCATTCTCCGGGAGCTTGAGGTCGTTGAATGTAACAGTGCAGGAATGGGAGTAGTTGACGGCGTGTTTTGCGATGGGTTCTATCTCTACCGCCTTGTTGGGCAGGTCGGCCAGAAACAGGCTCAAGCCCGAGGTCTTGCTGCCTTTGCTGCCGCAGGGGGACGTGCGGGCTATGATCAGCATACCCTGGGCGCGATCGGCGCCGCTGATGAAGGTCTTGTTGCCGTTGATGATCCAGTTGTTGCCCTCTTTCCTGGCGGTGGTGCTGATATTCAGCGTATTGGTGCCGGCGTTGGGCTCGGTGAGTGCCATGCAGAATTCGATATCACCTTTGGCCAGCGCCGGCAGGTATTTCTTTTTCTGCTCCGCTGTGCCATGTTTTAAAATGCTGAGGCCGCCGAAGACCTCTGACAAAATCAGATACCACGCGCCCGCCATGCCGCAACCGTACCCGGCCAGATTCTCCATGGCGATGAAGAGATCCGTCGCGCCGTTGCCCGAGCCCCCGTATTCCTCCGGTATAACTATGCCGAGAAAACCAGCATCACATATGGCTTTCCAGAATTCGCTGCCGAATTCGTGCTTCTCTTCCTTTTTGCGCCAGTATTCGGGGCCGAACTCAGTCGCGATCTCCCTGGCGGCGTTGGTGATCATTCGCTGGCTCTCAGTAAGCTCGAAGTCCATAATTACTCAGTCTCCTGCAGATTATTTGCCGATTAACATGCCTGTGGGATCGATATCCTTGCGCAGTATCTCAAGGTCGCGGTCCGTCGGTTCGGGGCTTACCGCGTATTTATCGGGGATAATGATATCGAAGCTTGAATTGTCGCGGACCTCTTCGACGGTGACGCCGGGATGGAGAGATAGCAGCTTCATACGCTTGGTCTTATCATCGAAGCCGTAGACCGCCAGCTGTGTAATCATTCTGAAGGGGCCGGTATTGCTGGGTAACCCTGCCTTTTCCCTTGCGCCGGGCC
>Ga0136653_10000494_pt1 | contig 20712 bp, 16 predicted proteins | sample LakKivw275mmetaG_FD_94866 | JGI IMG/M metagenome (GOLD analysis project Ga0136653, IMG submission 94866) | Anoxic lake water microbial communities from Lake Kivu, Rwanda to study Microbial Dark Matter (Phase II) - Lake Kivu water 275m metaG... | ecosystem: Environmental > Aquatic > Freshwater >...
GCCTCTGGGCGGTTTCCATGGTCAGGCCACGGATATTGATAGTCAGGCACGGGAGATTTTGCGCTTGAAAGAAGAACTAAATAACACTCTTGCTGATCTTACGGGGCAAGCTCTTTCAAAGATTCAAGCTGATACGGAGAGGGATTACTACATGACAGGCCAGCAGGCGAAGGAATATGGCATTATTGACGAAATTATACTTAAGAGGTTGTAAGAAAAAAAAGAGGGATTTTTTCTATGGTCAGAAAAAGTAGAGATCAACAGGGCACCCAGGGATTGCTTTTCTGCTCATTTTGCGGAAAAACGCAAAATGAGGTTAGAAAGCTTGTCGCCGGACCTTCCGCATATATTTGTGATGAATGTATTGAACTGTGCAGATGTATTGTTGAAGAAGAATGTGAAGCATCGGTAAGTCAAGAATTTCAAAAAGGGATACCTGAGCCGAAAACTATTAAGAAATTTCTGGATCAGTATGTCATCGGCCAGGACAGACCCAAAAAAGTCCTATCGGTCGCTGTTTACAATCACTATCGACGATTGTTTTCACGTGCTGAACTTGATGGCGTAGATGTTCAGAAAAGCAACATTCTGCTGATCGGACCGACTGGATCAGGTAAAACCCTTATGGCAAAGACCCTTGCAAAAATGCTGAATGTGCCGTTTACCATAGCCGATGCAACAACTTTGACCGAGGCGGGATATGTAGGAGAAGATGTGGAAAACATCATCCTGAGTTTGCTGCAGAATGCAGATTATGACGTGGAAAAGGCGTCAAAGGGGATTGTCTATATAGATGAAATAGATAAAATCGCAAAAAAATCCGGCAACCCGTCTATTACAAGGGACGTGTCCGGCGAAGGGGTTCAGCAGGCGCTTCTTAAAATCATAGAAGGCACCCTGGCGAATATCCCCCCGAAGGGAGGAAGGAAACATCCGCAACAAGAATTTATTCAGGTAGATACGACGAATATTCTTTTTATCTGCGGGGGAGCCTTCCATCATCTTGAAAATATTATTTCCAGAAGAATCGGTGCCACGATGATGGGATTCGGAGCAGATATCAAAAGCAAAAAGGAGAAAAAAATCGGTGAGTTGTTGTCTGAAGTTCAACCGGAAGATCTACTGAAATATGGCATGATCCCCGAGTTTGTTGGACGTTTACCGGTGATTGCTACTCTGAATGAACTCCACCAAGAGGACTTGATCAGGATATTGATCGAACCGAAAGATGCCATTATCAAACAATATAGGAAAATGTTTGAGCTTGAAAACGTGAAATTGAAATTCACGGACGGGGCTCTCAGGGCCATAGCAAAATTGTCCGAAGAGCGGAAGTCCGGCGCAAGAGGTCTACGGTCAATACTGGAAAACACCATGCTCGATATTATGTATGACATTCCTTCAAGACGGGATGTACGGGAATGCGTCATTAGTGAAGATGTTGTTTTAAATAAAGAAAAGCCTATATTTGTTTTTGAGAAAAAAACAGAAACGGCTTAATAATCGAAAATTCAACAGGAATGAAAGACATGTTTGATTTCATAAAGAATAAAGAGAAAGAAGATAACATTATGTCTGTTCCGCTCTTGCCACTGAGGGATGTCGTCGTTTTCCCGCACATGATTGTGCCGCTTTTTGTGGGCAGGGAAAAATCCATTGCGGCGTTGGAGTCGGCCATGAAATACGAAAAGGGCATATTTATGGCGGCTCAGAAGAGCGCCCAGAAGGATGAACCGTCAGAAAATGATATCCACAAGATCGGCTCCATCGGAATCATTATCCAGCTTTTAAGACTTCCCGATGGAACAGTCAAGGTCCTGGTTGAAGGCAAAAAAAGGGGAATCATTAGAGAATTCCTGCCAAATGAGGATTTTTATCTTGTAAACGTTGAAGAAATCCAGGACATAGATGAAGCAAACGAAGTGAGATCAGAGGCTTTAATAAGAAATATCAGAGAAGCTTTCGAGAATTACGCGAAGCTCAGCAAGAAGGTTCACATGGAGATGGTCGGTACGATCGCGTCCATTGATGATTCTTCAAAGTTGGCAGATGTTATTGTGTCGAACATAAATCTTAAGCTGGAGGACAAGCAAAAGGTATTGGAGATGTTCAATGTCAATGACAGGCTCGAAGCAATCTATGAACTCATGTTAGGTGAAATAGAGATTCTCGAGGTTGAAGAGAAGATTAAGCGGCGGGTCAAAAAACAGATGGAGAAGACCCAGAAGGATTATTACTTAAATGAACAAATGAGAGCCATTCAGAAAGAGATGGGGGAGAAGGACGATTTTAAGAATGAGATTTCCGAACTTGAAAAGAAGCTAAAGCAGAAGAAATTGTCTGAAGAAGCACACAAGAAAGTGAAGCATGAAATCAAGAAACTCCAGATGATGTCTCCCATGTCGGCGGAAGCGACTGTAGTCCGGAATTATATCGACTGGCTGCTGGATATGCCGTGGGCTGAAAAGACGGAAAACAAATTTACACTCAAAGAGTCGGAGGCAATCCTCGAAGAAGACCATTTCGGCCTCAAGGCAGTCAAGGAAAGGATTCTCGAGTATCTGGCCGTACAGACCCTGGTAAATAAGAATAAAGGGCCTATCTTATGCTTTGTCGGACCGCCGGGTGTTGGGAAGACATCTGTGGCGAAATCTGTTGCACGTGCAACCAACCGGAAGTTCGTGAGGCTTTCTCTGGGTGGTGTCAGGGACGAGGCTGAAATCAGGGGACACAGGAGGACGTATATTGGCGCCTTGCCCGGTAAGATTATTCAACTTCTGAAAAAGGCAGGTTCAAATAACCCCGTGTTTTGTCTGGATGAAGTCGATAAATTAAGCTCGGATTTCAGGGGTGACCCATCGTCTGCCCTGCTTGAGGTTCTTGATCCGGAGCAGAATAATGCCTTTAATGACAATTATCTGGAAGTAGACTACGATCTTTCGGATGTTATGTTCATCACGACGGCAAATATCCTCCAGCCGATTCCTCCGCCTCTTCAGGACAGAATGGAAGTGATCCGTCTGGCAGGCTATACAGAACCCGAAAAAATGAACATTGCTAAAAGATTTCTTGTAGCCAAGGAAATGGAGGCGAACGGTCTGAAAAAGGAAAATATTACATTTACAGACGGCGCTTTGCTGACGATCATTCGGCAGTATACAAGAGAAGCTGGCGTACGGAATCTTGAAAGGGAGATTGCTTCCATATGTAGAAAAGTGGCAAGGGAAATTGTAGCAAACAGTAATAATGATATGATGAAGATTACATCCAAGTCGGTGATGAAATATTTGGGTGTACCCAAATTCAGACATGGAGAAACCGAGGGGAAGGACGATATCGGGCTTTGCGTGGGTCTTGCCTGGACGGAAGTGGGTGGAGAGCTTCTGACCATAGAATCCGCTCTCATGAAAGGGGGCGGAAAAATGGTCCTGACGGGTAAACTCGGTGATGTCATGCAGGAATCTGCGCAGGCAGCCCTGACGTATGTTCGTGCCAGAGCGGAGCAATTTGGTTTGCATGAGAATTTTTATAAGGAGATAGACGTGCATATCCATGTTCCTGAAGGTGCTATACCGAAAGACGGGCCATCGGCGGGAATTGCCATAGCTACATCCATCGCATCCGCGTTTATGAAGAGAAGGGTCCGTGGTGATCTGGCCATGACCGGTGAAATTACCTTGAGAGGCAGGGTGTTGCCTATCGGGGGATTAAAAGAGAAATTATTGGCGGCACACCGCGGTAATCTGAGGACAGTCGTTATTCCAAAGGATAATGAAAAGGACCTGGCCGACGTTCCGGCGAATGTCTTGAAAGCTCTTGATATTGTTTTTGTTGAAAATATGGATGAAGTTTTAAAGGCGGCCCTTATTCCACAGGATGAAGTCGGGGCCGAGGAATCCAACAACCCGGAAACACTTATTGGCATGCATTCGTCCCCGGCGATGAATGCTCCAAAACTTCCGATGCATTGAAGTTGCCGAAAGCGGATTCTACGTGTGTCATTTATTGCTTGACAGTTAAGGATACAATTGTTAAATAATAATAATATACAAGCGCCATAACAGGCGGGTAGCTCAGCAGGGAGAGCGCCACGCTTACACCGTGGATGTCACAGGTTCGAGTCCTGTTCCGCCTACCATTATTCGAAATAATGTTATTCGGGGTCGTAGTTAAGATGGTTATAACGCCGGCCTGTCACGCCGGAGGCCGTGGGTTCGAGTCCCATCGGCCCCGCCAAATACAATAAGGGGTTGGCCGCCAGGTTGACCCCCTTTTTGTTTGGATTTAATTGCATTGATGTAATATCATCATGAAGTACGAAGGAGCAATTATAAGACCGCCCAGTGAGGCATACAGCCAGTTGCTTCAGGTAACAGTCGGATGTTCCCATAACAGGTGCACCTTCTGCCCTGCCTACAAAGAGAAAAAATTCAGGATCAAGAGTTTTGATGAAATCCAGGAAGATATTTTGGAATCCGGTACATATCGCCGGATTGAAAGGGTTTTTTTGTGTGATGGCGACGCCTTAATTATCCCCCAGAAAAGACTGGTTCAGATCATGGAATTGATCCGAGTCAATATTAGGGGCGTGAAGAGAGTGGGCACATACGCAAACGCAAAGAGTGTTCTCAGAAAAACGCGAGATGAATTAACCGAGTTGAAAGAACTTGGGATGGGAATTATCTATTTAGGCGTAGAGACAGGGAATGCGGAGTTGCTTGAGAAAATAAACAAGGGTGTTACATATGAACAGATGGTACAGGCTGCCAGTCGGGTTAAAGAAGCAGGCATACCGTTATCCGTTACTGTCATTTTAGGCCTTGGCGGCAAAGAGAAAAGTCTTCAGCATGCCAGGGATACTTCAAGGATATTAAGCGACATTGATCCTGATTATGCCGGTGCACTGACACTCATGATCGTCCCGGGAACACCTCTTTATGAAGAATACATCAAGAGGGAATTCATCCTGCCGGATCAGTTTGGTCTTCTCAATGAACTGGCAATCATTATTGAAGGTTCAAATTTTTCCAATTGTTACTTCACGTCTAATCATGCATCGAATTATCTGCCCGTCAAGGCGAGGTTGCCTCAGGAAAAAGAAAGTGTCGTCCGAATGATTCACCGGGTCATTGAAGCGGGTGATGCGGAATGCCTAAGACCGGAATATCTACGTGGCCTATAGTGAGGGGATAACTTATTTTAGGAAAGAGACTTTTAGCAAAAATCAGGGAAATCCTAACGATAAAGGATAACTCCCGCCTGGAAAAAGAAATTCAATCTATCATTAACGCCGGGGAGGAAAACGGTCTTATAGATTCTCAATCCGGTGAAATGATTCAGAGCATTCTCGAATTCAGGGATACGATTGTCCGTGAGGTGATGATTCCAAGGACGGAGATGATTGCCATTGGCAGCGATGCGACCATTGACGAGATTCTTGCCCTGATCATCAAACACGGTCACACAAGAATGCCTGTCTTCGCTGACAGTGTGGATAATATTCTCGGGATATTAAATGTAAAGGATTTGATCAAGTTCTGGTCAAAACCCATATCAGAAAATGATATTTTATCCACACTGAGAAAACCTTATTATATTCCGGAAACCAAGAAGACACACCTTCTTTTGCACGAGCTGAAACAAAGAAAACACCATATGGCCATAGTGATTGACGAATATGGGGGCACTTCGGGTCTCGTTACCCTTGAGGATCTGATTGAAGAGATAGTCGGTGAGATCCACGATGAATACGATATAACAAAAGAAAGCATTGTGGAATTATCCGATGGTTATATTCTGATTGACGGCAGGGTTGAGATTGAGGTTGTTGAAGATTACTTCGGGGTTGAGTTTCAGGAAGGGACATACGAAACTCTGGGCGGATTAATTCTGAATACCATAAAAAAGATTCCCGTTACAGGCGAAGTAATAAAAATTGACAATTTTGAAATGATCATTGATTCCGCCGACGAGCGGAGTATCAAAAAGGTCAGGATCAGGAAAATAAGTGATAATGAGGCTGCCGGGAACAAAATTTAGATTTTGTTCCCAAGTGATTATTTCTTCCATATCCGGAATGCTCCTGATACTATCCTTTCCGAAGTTTGGCGAAGGATTTATTGCGTGGCTCGCACTTGTACCCCTTCTCTATGCCCTTAAAGACACACGGCACCTGACAGAGGCATTTTCCCTTGGTTTCATAGCCGGGCTCATATGCCACATCGGCATCCTTTACTGGATCACATATGTTGTCGTTCACTACGGCAACCTGCCGTATTATGCGGGTATTTCCGCCATGTTGCTTCTGGCGGTTTATTTGAGTCTTTATGTTGCATTATTCGCTTCCGGCGTCGTCTATTTCCGGCACTATAATATTCCCGTCATTCTTGCGGCTCCCGCTTTGTGGACCGCTCTTGAATATGGAAAATCACACTTGTTTACTGGATTCCCATGGGAAAATCTTGCCTATTCCCAATACATGTATTTGCCATTTGTTCAGTTAGCCGACCTAACAGGGGTCTACGGCATAACCTTTATAATCGTCATGGTAAATGTTATAATTTGTGATGTCATCCTGATAACAAAAACTGAAAAAAAACGGGTTTTGAAAGAAGTTATAACAGGTAGCGTGATTATGCTTGTTATATGCGTCTATGGGGCCATTAAGATCAGCCATGTGAAATATTCAATGAAAAACGCGGAATCTGTCGATGTTTCCATTATTCAGGGTAATATTGATCAGGATATCAAATGGAATCCGCAGTTTCAGAAAGAAACCATAAAAATATATAAAAACCTTTCACTGTCAAAGGCCGTATCCGGGTCGGAACTGATTGTATGGCCGGAGACGGCGACCCCTTTTTATTTTCAGGATGTCGACGACATGCACCAGGTGGTTGTAGATGTTGCAAGAAATTCAGGGAGCTGGCTTTTGTTTGGAAGCCCGAGTTATTTTAAAGATAGAAAAGAAGTTTCTCTTTTAAACAGCGCCTTTCTTCTTTCGCCGGATGGAATTATCCAGGGACGATATGACAAGGTACATCTTGTTCCCTATGGAGAATACGTGCCGTTACGTCAATTGTTTCCCTTTATCAACAAGCTTGTTGCCGGCGTGGGTGATTTTACTTCGGGAAAAGGATTTTATCCCGTCATTATGAATCATCACAAGATAGGAGTCCTCATATGTTATGAAGGAATATTCCCGGAAATCGGTCGCAGCTATAAAAATGCGGGCGTTGATCTGATCGTAAATATTACAAATGATGCGTGGTTTGGAAGGACTTCAGCACCTTATCAGCATTTATCCATGACAACGTTCCGGGCTGTTGAGAACAGAACCTATATCGTGAGAGCCGCCAATACAGGAATCAGCGCCGTCATTGATCCAACAGGAAAGATCACAAACCGGACAAAGATGTTTGAAGAAACATCTCTTAGAGAAACAGTCAAATATATGAATGACAAGACGTTTTACATGTTATATGGAGACATATTTGTATACATTTGTATAGTATTAATATTTGGTTGTATTTTTATTTCAAAAAGGAGAAAAGGATATGCTTGATGGAATACTTGAAATGATTGAGGATTTGAGGAAACGAATAGAGCGGTTAGGAGAATGTCTTTGACATACCTGATAAGGAAGCAGAGATCAGGGAACTGGAAAAAAATTCCTTAAGAGAAGATTTTTGGGATGATCCGGAAAAAGCGAGTGGCGTTTTAAAGAAAAAAACGAACTTAAGTTTGATTGTCGAAAGCTGGAAAAAGAAAAAAACTTCTATTGATGATATGGGTATGCTCTTTGATTTGGCTTCGGATGAGGAAGATGAAGGAATTCTGAAGGATATCGAAAAAGATTTAAAGAATCTTAAATCATCCGTAAGAGATGAAGAGCTTAGATTGATGCTGGGCTCCGACCAGGATCCCATGAATGCCATCATGTCCATTCATGCCGGTGCCGGTGGGACAGAGGCACAGGATTGGGCGGAGATGCTTTTGCGAATGTATTTAAGGTGGGCGGAGAGAAAGGGATTCGCTACGACAATTATTGATTTTCAACCGGGAGATGAAGCCGGGGTTAAAAGTGTGTCCATGACCCTTGAAGGAGAGTATGCATATGGTTATGCCAAAGCTGAAATTGGTATTCACAGGCTTATACGCATATCTCCTTTTGACGCCGGTGCCAGGAGACACACATCATTCGCGTCGGTTTTTGTTTATCCCGAGGTCGATGAAAAAATAGTCATAGAAATTGATGAAGGTGACCTTCGGGTTGATACCTATAGATCTACCGGTGCTGGCGGACAGCACGTAAACAAAACGGATTCTGCTGTTCGGATTACCCATTTACCCACGGGAATTGTGGTACAGTGCCAGAATGAGCGATCACAGCATAAGAATAAAGCTATGGCCATGAAGTTTCTGAAATCGAGGCTTTATGAACTCAAACTTCAGGAACAAAGTGAAAGACTGGACGAAAGGAACCGGACGAAAAAGGACATTGCCTGGGGAAGTCAGATACGCTCATATATCCTTCACCCCTACAAATTGATCAAAGATCACCGGACAAATCTCGAAGTCGGAAATGTCAACAAAGTGCTGGATGGTGACATTGATGATTTCATTGAAGCCTATTTGTTGAATTAATTTTGGGAAAATAGTGAAAGTATGATATAGGAAACCGTCATTGAAACACCTCCCCCAGGAATCAGGGGAGATCATCTGATATTGGGCCGGTCATTCAGTTAAGGAGTTCTTCATGATGTCAAGGTTGAGAATCTTTTTTTTAATCCCCACCATTTTTTCCCTTATGTTATTACACTATCCCGTCATAACAGAAATTGATGAAGCGTACGGGCAGGATAAGGCAACACATCGATATTCTCAGGAGATGGTCACTGTTAATGATCAGGGAACGGTCGGCAAACGGAGCAACCCTTCTGATCTGGAAAATGAGAAGAAAGATGAAATTACAGATAAAAGAATGGTGACTGCTACGGAGGGGGAAACGAGCACAGAGAGCACGGCCAATGCTAAAGAAATCATAAATGGAAAGACACAGGAAAGGGAAAGAGATATCATGGAGGAGTCGCTTCAACTCCTTGATGAATCTAGGACATACTGGGGGAAGGGCGATCTTGAAAATGCGCTGGATATGCTGGATCAGGCTTATGCCCTTATTCTTGACACCAACGGAGACCCGGATATTGCGCGACAGAGGGATGACCTGCGGTTGTTGATATCAAAAAGAATTCTCGCAATCTACACATCAATGCACACGGCAACTCAAGGAAAGAGAAGTGAGATCCCTCACATTTTGAACGCTGATGTGGAAAAGGAGATCCGTCAATTCCAGACAGTAGAGAGAGAGTTTTTCATTCAATCATATAAGCGTTCGGGACTTTATCGTCCTATCATCATTAGAGAGCTGAAGAAAGCGGGATTACCGGAAGAATTATCCTGGCTCCCCCTTGTGGAGAGCGGATTCAAGGTTCATGCTCTCTCACGGGCGAGAGCCCTCGGCCTGTGGCAATTCATTCCATCTACAGGTTATAAGTACGGGCTGAACCGGGATGAATGGGTCGATGAACGTCTGGATGTTGAAAAGTCAACGAAAGCTGCCATTGATTACCTGAGGGAACTACATGGCATGTTCGGCGACTGGTTAACGGTGCTCGCGGCATACAATTGCGGTGAGGGGAGAGTGCTCAAGGTCATCTCAAGACAGCACATCAATTATTTCGACCGGTTCTGGGACCTCTACCATCAGCTCCCTTATGAAACGGCTCGCTATGTTCCAAGATTTCTGGCAACCTTACTGATCACGAAGGATCCGAAGAAATACAACATGAATCTGGATGAACATCTTGATCAACCGTATTCATATGAGATTGTAAAGACGTCCAAATCCATGCGGTTGCAAGACATAGCGCCCCGCATCGGAACATCGGAAGATATATTGAATACTCTGAATTCGGAACTGAGACAAAGGATCACCCCGGACAAAGAATACAATCTAAAAGTTCCCCTGGAGACGGCTGAAAAACTCGTAAAGGTTGTTGACGGAATTCCTCAATGTGAAAAGCCCTGGCAGGTATTTATCAAGCATCGGGCGAGGCGTGGTGAAACGGTTGTTTCGATTGCACTGAAGTACAGGACCTCCGTCGGGGCAATCATGAGTTATAACAGCCTGTCCAGTAGAAGGCGCGTCAAGGTGGGTCAGCTGTTGATCATTCCTGCTGGTGGACGTTCTTATGCCAAACTGAAGTCAAATAATCATACGGGGAGTGTTAAAGCGCCTTTAAATGAAGAGATCATCAAATACAGGGTTAAAAAAGGGGATACACTTGCATCCGTGGCGAAACGTTTTGATGCGTCTGTTGATGAAATTGCAAAAATAAATAAACTGAAGAGAAAAAGAATCAGACCGGGACAGATCATAAAAATAAGCGGATCCGGAAGCACCGATAGTGGAAACACAAAGCAAGACATCAAAGCTACGGCGAAAGCATCAAGTAAAAAGGCTGTTAGGAACAAAAAGGATCATACAAAGTTAGAGCCCGGATCATACACGGTGAAAAAAGGTGACAGCCTGGCTAAGATTGCGAGGGAAAATGGGGTCAGGCTTGATACTCTTCTTGAAAAAAACAAACTATCCAGGCAGGACAGGATACGCCCCGGTCAGACTATCGTATTAAAGTGAAACTGGATAAAATAATCCAGTACCTGCACGGTAGTTATTCAATCAGGTAACCTTTCAACCTGAAAAAGAGTTCCTGTTCTCTTTCCTTCATTTTTTCTGCTTCCTCATGGCTTGTGTTTTCATGGTTATAACCAAGAAGATGAAGAAGGCCATGAATGATAAGAAAATCCAGTTCATCCTCAAAGGCAATTCCTCCATCAAGAGCATCCCGGAGGGCAGTTTCTGTTGAAATGATGATGTCGCCCAAGACATGAGGGTTGATATCACCAAACTCTCCTTCCGACAGGGAGAAAGATATCACGTTGGTAGGAGAATTTCTTCCCAAATAATCCTTGTTTATCTCTCTGATGTTATCATCGTCGACAAACACTAAGCTGACTTCTTTATCTTTGCAGTCCAGGATTGTTAAGATTCTATTCAGCGCTTGTCGTACCTGTTGAAGATTTACGTCTACTTTTTTCTGACGATTTTCGATCAGAATCGCCATTTTTTTCCTTTCGAATTCCGGGAACTTCTCGAATGACTGCTTCAGGGTAATCAATTCGATGGTGAAAGATGCCGTTGAGAATGCGGTTGAAACTATCAGCGATTTTATTCAAATCCCGAAGGGTCAATTCGCATTCATCAAGCTGACCATCCATAAAGACCCGCTCAATACGATCTCTTACGAGATTTTTGAGACGTGAAGGAGTAGGATTTGACAGAGTGCGGGAAGAAGCCTCGATAACATCTCCCAAGAGAACAAGACCGGCTTCTCTGCTTTGTGGTTTTGGTCCTGGATATCGAAAATCGCTTTCGGGCAGAGCTCTAATTGAAGGGTCTCTGTCTTTTTTAGACTTTTCATAAAAGTAGCTGACCAGGCTCGTTCCGTGGTGTTCCCTGATGATATTCATGATCTTTCTGCTCAGCTTCGTCTTGTTCGCCAACTCATACCCGTCTTTCACGTGCGTAATAATGATAAGACTGCTCATTTTGGGAGACAAACGATCATGCCTGTTTTCTCCATTTCTCTGGTTTTCGATGAAATATTGGGACTTTTTGATTTTTCCGATATCGTGGTAATACGCACTGACCTTAGCGAGAAGTGAGTTAGCCCCTATGGCTTCGGCGGCGGCCTCGACAAGAGAAGCGACAATAATACTGTGATGGTAAGTGCCCGGAGCCTCTATAATCATTTGTTGAAAAATGGGCTGGTTCAGATTGGCAAGTTCCAATAGTTTTATATCTGTTGTGTAGTCAAAGAGGGACTCAAAGAGGGGTGTTACTCCGGCAATGACGATTCCGGAAATAATACCACCCGAAATACCCATGATGAATTTGAAAAGAGTGTCTATGGATGCTGTGTTACCCTGAATCAGGCTGATGCATAAAATCACCCCGCAATTAACCAGGCCTAATAAAAGACCAACCCTCAGAAACGCTGAGCGCTGTTTACAGTGAACGACCTGATAAAACGCGACCGCACTTCCAATAAAAGCAAAAAGGGCGATATGTATCTTACTGTCAAAAAGAAAGGCGACAAAAAACGATGCAAAGATAGAGAAGATCAAAGCCATGTTTTGACTGATGAGCAGCCCCACCAGCATAGCGCCTACTGTGTATGGAATGGCATAAAAGCAGGCCTCGGGAGAAAGGAATGGGAATGCCCGATTGATGGCGTGAGAAATGAATATTCCAATTTTTACAAAAATAACCTGAAGTAGAATTGTGACGCTTAAAAAAAGTGTATCATGTATCATTCTTTCGAATTTGATTAAGGTTCTCGCTAACAGATACAGGACAACAACCATTGCCGTTATCATGAGAAATATGCCAAAAAGAATGGATAAATTTGTGAATTGTTTTTCACCTTTGATCTTAAAATAAGCTTCCAGCTTGTCAAGATCCGACATTGTGATCTTTTGTCCTTCACGAACGATCATCTCATCCTTCTGGACTTGAAAATAAACGGACTTGGCATCCCTCAGAGCGATTTGTCTTTTTCTTTCTGTGGCGTTTCTGTTGAAAGTCAGATTCGGTTGAATCAATTTACCGGTTATCGATATAATCAGCTTTCTTACATCTTGACCTTCACCATTCAATATGGACGGTGACTTTTTTAAGATGAGACTGTCTAATTTATTTATATGCTTGATATTGTTAATGGACAATTCATCTCTTTCTTTTTGTGTTTTTATGTCGCGAATAACGATGCCATTATCCAAATCCTGCTTTAGAAATGTCACATTGGTAATCAATTCTGAAGTGTAAACTGCCGTGATGAGTTTAATAATTTTCTCGGATATGAAGGCGTCAAACCTGTATTTCTTAAGAGTATTAAATTCATCCTCCGTAAGAGTAATGCCTCCGAGTGCGTCTTCAAAAGTTTTTTTTATCTGTTTGGAATGACTCTGCCTTGTTGCCTGAACAGTTCCACCAGGCAGCGCTGCGGGAGCCGGGTGTGAATATAAGGGAGCAACAATGGTAAAGGCTTTTGCAACAGTGGCGGCGATCTGGAAAGGAACTTCCATGTCGTAATCATATACGGACGGGATATCTTTTATGACCTCAAGTTTTTTCTGCTCCATGGAAGCTCTGTCTTCCAATAAAAGTTCTCTGTCAGCCTTGATGTCTCTCGTGGCAATGGAACCTATTTTGTAATCGGGGTGTGAAATATTAATGTCCGGGGTAAGAAGAAAGGCTAATAGAATGTTTAGGAGAATGATGACGGACCATTTTTGAAATTCAGTATTTCTTGCAAATTCCGGTGTAACTTTTATGCGATCGGATTTGTTTTTCAGAATATTAAGAAATTGGTAGAATTTCGAATTTGCAGGCAACATAACGATTACGTTCTTTTTCTTTTACCACGATCGAGGTGATTATACGCCCGTATGACATCTTGCACAAGCGGATGTCTCACAACATCAATCTCTGAAAAATGAACAAATCCGATTCCGTCTATATTCATCAATATTTTTTCTGCCTCAATAAGGCCAGATACCTTTTCAGACGGGAGGTCGATTTGTGTTATATCTCCCGTAATCACGGCCTTGGAACCAAAACCAAGTCTTGTTAAAAACATCTTCATTTGTTCTGATGTTGTGTTTTGGGCTTCGTCAAGAATAACGAAGGAATCATTTAATGTACGACCGCGCATGAAAGCAAGGGGGGCGACTTCAATGACACCTTTGTGAATAAGGGAGGATGCCTTGTCAAAATCGATCATATCAAAAAGAGCATCGTAAAGAGGCCTGAGATAGGGATTGACCTTTTCTGAAAGGTCTCCGGGCAGAAAACCCAGTTTTTCGCCTGCCTCTACAGCCGGTCTCGCAAGAACGATCCGGTTGACCTTCTTGTCAAGAAGCGCGGCTATGGCCATGGCCATAGCCAGATATGTCTTGCCGGTCCCGGCGGGGCCGATAGCGAAAACCATATCATAATTTCTGATTGAATCGATATAGTGTTTTTGAACGATGCTTTTGGGTGTAATGATCCGTTTCTTTGACGAAATGAAGACAGTGTCTAAAAATATTTTTTCGAGATTAATGGTATTGTTGCTGGAGAGGATCCTGTGAGCATAATCTATGTCTGCGGGATATATTGGATATCCCTTTTCAAGAATAGCGTATAGTTGGATGATAAGATTCTGTATCAGGTCGACCGCTAACTGCTCTCCCTTGATGGATAGAAGGTTTCCACGCAAGGTGAGTTTGACGGATGCTAATTTTTCAATGAGTTTTATATTCCTGTCATGCTCTCCGAACAGGCTTCTTAAAATATTATTGTCTGCAAAACTGATCTCTCTGGCAGAGATACGATCATTTTTTTGTGTCAATGAGATTTATTTCCTCCAACCCATCCGGGGTTAGAAATAAAATTTCACAGCGATACTATCATTCAAAATAATTCGTTGCAACAGCTTTTACCTCGAAGCCCCTTGCCTCTGGAGCAATAAATGCGCAAACACCTTCGCGTTTCCAATCATGTTGTCTATAGTACAGTTCTCATCCGGCTGGTGTGCCATATGTGTAACCCTTGACCATACAGCTGCAGGATAATCGTGCATTCGGAAGATACCGGCGACAGTACCGGCCCCAATGCCCTGAGGTGTGGCTTCGATATGATAGACATCCCTGATGGCCTGCTGAAGTGCAAGGACAACCGGGGCGTCGTGAGGTGTTGGTGGCGGCGCCTGAACCTTCTGAACAGAATTGATTTCAATAGAGACACCAAAGGTTCTTTCTATTTCATCTGCCATATCTCTAATTTCACACATAACATTCGATAGCGGATATTCCGGAAGTACTCTGCAGTCCATGTAAAAAACATCTTCTCCCGGTATTGTATTAATATTGGGAATGTTTGTCTCTTTTTTCGTGGGCTGGAAAGTGCTTACGGGCGGGTCAAAAAAAGAATTCACGGCATTAAAAACATGATGCAGATCATTGAGCTTGACCACAAGATGTGATGCCGCCTGAAAGGCATTATTTCCAAGATCTGGCATGCTTGCATGACACTGTTTTCCTGTGGTTTTAAATTGAAGCCAGAAAATGCTTTTCTCTACAATTTCGATAAGCGTTCCGTCTGCATTTCCCAGATCAGGGACCAGAATGATATCTGTTTTACGGAAAGGGTTTTCCCCGTGGTTTATAAGATACGATAATCCGAATCGGCTGGAAGTCTCTTCATCGGAAACAAAAGCGAGCCCTATGGATGTCTCCGGTACCATCCCTTCATCTAAAAAGGCTTTTGCAGTAAATATGGATGCCACCATATCCTGTTGATTGTCTTCTGTTCCCCTGCCATAGATTCTGCCGTTTTTTACATAGCCTTTAAAAGGATTTTCACTCCAGAGGCCAGCGTCTCCGGGAGGAACAATGTCCATATGCGTCAGGAACCATGTTGTTTTTTCCATGTTCTTGCCCGGTATTTTAAAAATGAGGTTAGGACGAATACCTGAAGAAACCCTTTCATCAGGAGCGTGAAGTTCAATTGGATCTGGGAAATTCATCTGTTTCAGGCAGGATGAAAGGTATCTCGCTTTTTCGAATTCACCGTCGCCGCCATTGTCCGGCGATATGGCCGGGATAGCAGTGAGGGCGATCTGCATGTCTATCATATCATCTTTGAAAGCATCGACTCTTCGGGTAATGCTGTCAAACCCCTTCTTGTCAATCACAGAGTACCCCCAATTTTATGAATGTCACCGAATGCTGATTTTAAAGACTGATAAATCTTTTCATTTCCAAGTACAAGCACGACAGCGTTATCAAAAGAAAGATACCGCTCGGCAACATTTCTGACATCATCGGCGCCAACTTTCGTGATGTTGTCTCTATATGTCACCAGATAATCGTCAGGTAATTTTTCATATTCGTTCATCATTTGCTGACTCGCAATCTGACGCGCCGAAAGAAAAGAAAAAACAAAACTGCTGTTGATGGCTTTTTTTGCCCAGTCAAGCTCAGATTCGCTGATTGGTTTGACTCTGATATCATCAATGATTGTTCGAATCAGAGAAAGGACGGTTGAGGTTGAGTCTGATCCCGTTATTGCGTAGGCTCCAAATATACCGTAATCTGTTTTCCCCCTGTAAAAACTGCCGGTACTGTATGCAAGGCCGCGATTGCTTCTTATCTCCTGAAAAATACGGGATCGAAATCCGCCACTGCCAAGAATAAAATCGAGAACTTCAAAAGCATAGGCATCCGTGTTTTTTTTGGCAGGTGCAAAATTTCCGTGGATGATAACGGATTGAGGAACGTCCTTTGACAGGAAATAGATGCGACCTGTCTGTTTTTCGGGAACGGGAACAATATGCTTCTCCGTAACTGAAGCCTTCCAGGTTCCGAAATATTGATTGATCTTGTGAATAGCGTCTTCTCTGGTTATATCTCCGGTGACCGTCATCATGACATTCACCGGATAAAAAAAACGTCGATGGAACATTATAAGATCGTCACGCTGGATATTATCAACGGATGCCATGTTCGGCAACCGCCCTCTTGGATTGTTCAGATACATGAGACGGTTGAATTCTCTGAATGCAAGCTTCTGGGGGTCATCGGCTATCCTTCTAAGTTCCTCTATTTTATGAGCTTTTGAAAGAAAAAGCTTTTCTTTTTCAAATGCGGGATATCGCAGAATGTCTGATAAAATCTTAAGTCCCGTATCCACGTCCTTTTTCATAACCGAAAGATTGAGTGTTCCGTGGTCACGATTGATAGATACGGTCAGTGAGGCAGCGATGAATTCCAGTGCTTCATCAATATAATCTCCGGGAAGAGAAGACGTACCACCGGTTCTCATCACCTCACCGGTCAATTCGGCGAGTCCTTCTTTCCCGGGAGGATCGTAAACAGAACCAGTCCTGCCAACAACAGAGATATTTACAAGAGGGATCTCATGGTCTTCGAGAACATGCAGGATTATCCCGTTTTCAAGGACAAGTCTTTGTGCCCTCGGAGGCGAAAACCTTAAAGTCGAATGCGGCAGTTGGTCAGGATTGCTGAACAGTGATACGGAACCGGTAAACATGGATGAGCAAGAAACTGTGATGAGCAATGAAAGCAAAATAAAGATATGATAACATCTCTTCATGGAATTCAGGCCTTTATTTTTTTTTAACGAGAAGTGCGACTGTCCTGTTATCAGATGTCAGATATTTACGGGCTACACGGATAATGTCTGCTGATGTTATTTTTTCAATCTCATGGATATGATTAGTAATGTATCTGTAGTCTCCCAATAGAGCTTCAAAATAAGAGAGGGTGCTGGCAAGCCCTGCATTTGAGTCAAGATCCCTGATGAAATCAGACTTCAATTGATTTTTAATCTTTTCCAATTCCCTATCCGAAACGGGCTCTTTCTTCAGTCTTTCAATTTCTGAATAGATCAAGGCTTCCAGCTCGACATTGGTGTGGGGGTGACGTGGTGCACCATATATCGTAAACAGATTTGCAAATCTTGAACCCGGCATTCCATTGGCGGTCTGGATGCTGTCCGCGACGCCCTTTTCAGAGACAAGGGTTTTATAAAGTCTCGATGTTCTGCCTCTCGATAGAAGGGATTCGATAACGTCGAACACATAATCATCGAATGCAGGCATGTTTGGTTTGTGATATCCGATTACCATCTGAGGACTGGCGTCATGGGTTACCTCTATTCGTTTTTCACCTGTCTGTGGGGGTTCTTTGGTTATGTGGCGAAGGGCTATATTCTGACGGGGTATAATGCCAAAGTATTTTTTAATAGTATCAAATGTCGCCGCCGGGTCAATGTCACCCACCACGGCAATGACAGTATTATTCGGGGCGTGGTAGGTTCTGAAGAAATGTTCCGTATCATCCATGTTAAGGAAACGTATGTCTGATGGCCAACCGATTATAGGATGTCTGTATGGATGGGCTATAAAGGCTGTTGAAAAAAAATGTTCGAATAACTTCCCTCGAGGATTCGAATCAATCCTCTGTTTTCTTTCCTCCAGAATCACATTCCGTTCAGAATAAAATTCTCGGAAAACAGGGTTTTGCATCCGGTCAGCTTCTATTCTTGCCCAGATTTCAATCCTGTTCGAGGGAAGGCTGACATGATAGGTGGTTAGATCATGCCCGGTGGATGCATTCACATCGACGGCGCCATTTTCGGTATAAATTCTATCTATTTCGTTTTCAACCATCCACTTTTTGTGATCCCTGGTTAGCTCTTCCATTCGTTTCGTCAGAAGCGTTATCAGCTTTCTATCTGCTTTTTCCTCCTTCATCATTTCGAGATCGAGCAGGTTACCCGTCTCAGCGATTTTTCTGAGGACTTTTACCTCTTCTGAAAAATTTCTTGTTCCGACTGTCTTAGTTCCCTTGAAAAGCATATGCTCCAGAAGATGGGCGATTCCGGATTTCCCATTTTCCTCATCAACGGCGCCTACCCGGTGCCTGATGTAAAAAGAAACCGTGGGACTTATATGTCTCTCAAGCATAAGGATCCTCAGGCCGTTTTCAAGTGAAAATGACAGGACTTTTTTCTCAAGATCGTATGCTAAAGCGCTTGGTGGAGCAACAAACAAAAACAACACGAACGCGAAAACAATCAAAGAGAGTGTCTCTACTTTCTTATTGATAATGGTTGTGTATGATAAAAGTGAGAAAATACGATTCATTGATGATTAGTTGCTTTAAAAAAGGTATGTATCCGGAGGATGAGATAGATGATTCCAACAAGGCTGATCAAAATGATCAGGCTTGATGAGAAGAAATACATGATAAACTCCATAGGATTATTCAGGGTGTATGCGCCCATGAGGGTTTCAACGCCAAATATTAAAAAAAACAAAGATAAAATTCCAATAAATCCATTTTTCCCCCACCAAAAACACGAACCCATCTGATCCATCTGTATGGATGCCTTATTTAAAAATGACTTTAAAGGTACCGTCACCGGTCTGTTCAACATTTTCTGTTCTGCCATCAGGCCATATCATGGTTCCACGTCCATCAAGACGGTTATTCTTAAATTGCCCCGATAATTTTTTTCCGTCGGGAAAGGTTAAAATCCCCTGACCATTACGGTTATCGTCCAGGAATTGACCTTCATATCTTGAGCCGTCAGCGTACCAGTATGAACCATAACCGTTTCGCTGACCGTTTAAGAAATTCCCATCATATTTTTCACCTCCAGGAGAGGTAAAGGTTCCCTGTCCGTTGAACAGACTTTCTTTGAACTGTCCCGTATATGTTGTGCCGTCGGGATACGTATACGTGCCTTCGCCCTCCCGTTTGCCGCCTGTATGGTTTCCTTGATATTTTGAGCCGTCAATATGAACGTAGGTTCCAATACCGTCTGCACAATCTCCATCGATGCAATCAGCATACAGGGGGTTACAGGCGATAAGAATCACACATAACATCAGGCAAATGAACTTCATTGACACCATCCATCAATCATATAGTTTCATTTAAGCATTTCTCGTCAATAATTTCAACTCCTGATACATGGGAAACGTCAGTTTTTCCCACTGACATGGAAGGAGAGAATTGTTATGAAAAAGCGGTTCTCCCGAAATATCATAAGAAGATGCCGCAACGGAAGCTTCCCAAAGATCTGTTCCGGGTATGGGAGAGTATTCGGTTATCATCGGTCTTGCGCCACATGCCTTGACATATTCAATGCTTTCAATGACCTCTTCGGCTTCCTGTCCAGGCAGACCGCAGAGGAGATAAATGCCTATATCCCGGGATTGATACCCTGCACGCTTGAGATGCATTACGGCCTCTTTTAAATGTTCATTGGTGACCTTCCCGCCTGTAGCCATTTGAATTTTTATATTTGACGTCTCGAAACCAAAACGAATCGTTTTAAATCCCGCCTGAAACATCAGTTCGCTCAGCAGCTCCGAGATGTCACGCAGATGAAGACCGTTTGGGCAATGAAATTGACAAAGCAATTGCCGTCTAATGATTTCCTGCATCATTGGAATAGCCAATTCTTCCGGGTCAACAAGCAAGGCGTCGTCATAGAAAGAGAAGTTCGCTATACCTAAATGCTTGTTCCAATGGGATACCTCATCGACAACCCTGATGGGGTCCCTCCTGCTGAATCTCTCAGAGAGCAGGTGAGCGGCACAGTAGGCACACCGGAAAGGGCAACCCTGTGACGTAAGGACAGGAACCTGATCTGTAAAAGGAAGCAGGTCGAAGGCAGGGAAGGGGTATGAATCGAGATTGTAAGGATCGGGAATATCGGACAACTCATGCCCGAGAAATGATTTCAGTATCGCAGACATTATTTTTTCATCTTTACCGGCTATTGTAACATCTGCACCCGACAATCCGGCGTGCTCTGTACACAGGGTGACGTAATTTCCCCCGAGAACAACGGGGATATCCGGAAATACAAGCTTGACGAGACGAATCGTCTCAAATACACCCGGGTACCAGTACGTCATCATGGATGTTATGAAAACCAGATCGGGTTTCTGATGCTTCTCAAGGTCGTCCATAAAAATTCGCGGCGTAATTCCGTAACGCTTATAA
>Ga0136653_10000495_pt1 | contig 20669 bp, 16 predicted proteins | sample LakKivw275mmetaG_FD_94866 | JGI IMG/M metagenome (GOLD analysis project Ga0136653, IMG submission 94866) | Anoxic lake water microbial communities from Lake Kivu, Rwanda to study Microbial Dark Matter (Phase II) - Lake Kivu water 275m metaG... | ecosystem: Environmental > Aquatic > Freshwater >...
AACTTCTGCTGCAACGGCCTGGTCGCCCCCGACCGGACGCCCCACCCCGCGCTCGACGAGGTCAAGAAGGTCTACCAGTCCGTCAAGCTCGTCCCCTTGGACCTCGCGGCCGGCCGGATCGAGCTCAGGAACCGCTACGCCTTCATCGCCCTCGACCGCTTCGATCTTGCCTGGGAGCTCACCGCGGACGGGAAGACGATGACCACCGGGAAGATCGAGCGGCCGGCCGTCGCGCCGGGCGCGGCCAAGGCCTTCCGGCTGGCGCTGCCCAAGTTCGAGGCCCAGCCGGGCGTCGAATATTTCCTCAACCTCGCCCTGACGGCGCGGGCCGAAGGAGCCGGCGTCCCGAAGGGCCACGTCGTCGCGGCCGAGCAAATGCCGTTCCCCGCGGGCGGTTCGGTGGCCCCTCCGCCCGTACAGCCGCTGCCGGCCCTCGCGATCGACGACGGGCCGCGGTTCGTCCGGGTCTCCGGCGCCGCGGTCGCCGTCCGCTTCGACAAGGCCACGGGCGCACTCGATTCCTTCGTCTTCGGCGGCCGCGAGCTCGTCGCGTCCGGGATCGAGCCCAACTTCTGGCGCGCGACGACGGACAACGATTTCGGCAACCAAATGCCGCGGCGCCTGGGGATCTGGCGGCAGGCCAGCCTCTCCCGGGACCTCCGCTCGATCGCCGCCCAGGAGACGGGCCCGGGCTCCGTGAGCGTCGCCGTCGAATACGGCCTCGCGGGAGGCGGCGCGACCGAGGTCCTGAACTACCTCATCGGCGGGGACGGCCGGATCACGGTCGTCGCGAAGCTCTCGTTCCGGGAGGCCGGGAAGCTCCCCGAGATCCCCCGCGTCGGATTGAAGATGGCCGTGCCCGCAGGCTGCGACAAGGTCCGCTGGTTCGGCCGCGGACCCTTCGAGAGCTACTGGGACCGCAAGACGGCGGCCTTCGTCGGCCTCTACGAGACGACGGCCGGCGCGCCGTGCCCCTACGTCAGCCCGCAGGAATACGGCAACCGGACCGACACGCGCTGGCTCGCTGTCCGCGACGCCGAAGGTTGGGGGCTTCTCGTCGCCGGCGACCCCCTCTTCGAGTTCTCGGCCCATCCCTATTGGCCGGAGGATCTGACCCAAGTGAGCCGGGGCTCCAAGCACCCGCCCGATGTCCAGAGGCGCGACTTCGTCTGTCTGACCCTCGATGCCGTCCAGATGGGCATCGGCGGGGACGACTCCTGGGGGGCCCGTGTCCATCCCCAGTACACGGTCCCGGCCCAGGACCGCGGCTTCCGCCTGACCCTGCGGCCGCTCCGGCCCGGGGACGATCCGGCCGCGGCGGCCAAGGCCGGGCGCTGAGCCGGGAAACCAAAGTCCCCGGCCGGGCGTATGAATTGATGAGATCGCCTTATTCGCGGCAATCGGTCCTCATTTTGATATAATATCGGATCAGAGCCATGAAATGCCCCGGCTGCCAGAACGATAATCCCGAGGGGACTCGCTTCTGCGGCCGCTGCGGCCGCGAGCTCGCCGCCGGGGGGGACACCGTCGCCGTCGGGACTGCGACCTTCCAGACGCCCTCGCGCGGCCTCGACCGGGGCACGACCTTCGCCCGCCGCTTCGAGATCATCGAGCAGATCGGCAAGGGCGGGATGGGCACCGTCTACAAGGCCTTCGACAACAAGATCAAGGAGATGGTCGCCCTCAAGCTCCTCAAGCCCGAGATCGCCTCGGACCTCGAGATCATCGAACGGTTCCGCAACGAGCTCAAGCTGGCCCGCCAGGTCTCGCACCGGCACGTCTGCCGGATGTACGACCTCGGCGAGGAGGGGCTCTCGATCTTCATCTCCATGGAATACGTCCCCGGCGAGGACCTCAAGAGCTTCATCCACCGGTCGGGGCATCTCAACGAGGCGAAGGCGATCGGCCTGGCCCGCCAGATCCTCGAGGGCCTGGCCGAGGCCCACCGCCTCGGCGTCATCCACCGCGACCTCAAGCCGCAGAACATCATGATCGACCGCGACGGGAACGCCAAGATCATGGACTTCGGCATCGCCCGCTCGCTCCACACCAAGGGCGTCACCGGGACCGGGGTCATCATCGGCACGCCCGAATACATGGCCCCCGAGCAGGCCGAAGGCCACGGCATCGATCATCGCGTCGACATCTACGCCCTGGGCGCGATCCTGTTCGAGATGGTCACGGGCCGGGTCCCGTTCGAGGGCCAGACGCCGCTCAGCATCGTCCTCAAGCACCGGAGCGAGCCCCCGACCGACCCGCAGACGCTCAACGCCCAGATCTCGCCCGAGCTGTCCCGGGTCATCCTGAGATGCCTCGAGAAATCGCCTGACCGGCGGTACCCGTCGGCGGCCGAGGCCCTCGAGGCCGTCGCCGCGATCGAGTCGGGGCTGCCGGCGCCGAGCCCGACGATGGTCCGGGCCAAGCCCCTGACCTCCCGCGAGATCACGGTCAAGTTCAGCCTGAAGAAGGTCCTCGTCCCCGCCGCGATCGTCGGGGTCCTGGCCGTCATCGGCGTCCTGTCGCTCGTCCACCGGAAAGGGACCGGCGGGCCCGAAGGCCAGGCGACCCGGATGACCGTCCGGGACAACATGGCCGGCCGGGGGACGCAAGCCCCCTCGGGCAAAGGCCTGCCCACGCCTCCCGCTCCCCCGTCCGGAGAGACCTCCCGGAGCGGCGGGCCGGGAGGCGGCGCGGCGCCGGGGATCATGGGCTTCCTCGCGCCCATCATCAAGGACCCGTCCAAATACCTCAGCGAAAAGGACGCCCAGGAGTTCGAGACGGTCATCGAGAGGATCAAGACGCAGTATCCGAAAGAGGCGGCGGCCTTCTCGGGCTACATCGAGAGCATCCAGGGCCGCATGCGCCAGGCCCACGAGGAACGGGAGGCGGGCAACGTCGAGGCCTCCAAGAAGAGCTACGACCGGGGCGAGTCTGAGATGCGCAAGCTCCTGGCCCAAGTGAGCGAGAGGGACCGGGCGGAGAAAGCCTTCCAGGACCTCCAGGACGTGAAGCGGAAGATCGCCGCGTCGACGGGCCTGCGCGAGCGCCCGAACCTCCTCCGCTGGATCGCCCTGGAGAAGGAGAAGGACGCGACCGACGCCTTCGCCAAGAACGATTTCTCCGGCGCCCGGATCCTTTACGCGCTGCTCACCCAGGTCTACGGCTTGAGCGTGAGGATCCAGGGCGAGGCCGAGGGTCTGGCGGCGCTCAAAGACATGACCCGGGGCATCCGCAAGGAGGCCGAAGCGGCGGAAGCGCCCCAAAAACAGGCCTGGCTCTTCGAGCGGGCCGTCACGGAAGAGGACGCCGCCGCGCAACGGATCAAGGACGGCCTCCTTCCCCAGGCGGCCGAACAGTATGTCCTCGCCTCCTTCCTTTTCGAGAAGGCCAAGGAAGTCGCGCTCGAGAGCGCGCTGGCGGGGCGGAACTGACGGCGCCGGCGATGAAAAAGCCCAAGAAGCGGCTCCTCTTCGTCTGCTACGGGAACATCTGCCGCAGCCCGATGGCCGAGGGGATCGCCCGCAAGCGGCTCGGCGGCTCCGTCGACGTCGCCAGCGCTGGCATCGGCGCGACGGGCGGCCCGGCCACCGAGGAGGCCGTCCTGGTCATGAAGCTCGTCTACGGCGTCGACATCTCCCGCCACATCGCCCGCCCCGTCGGCCTCTTCGATCTCGGCAGCTTCGACGCCGTCGTGGCCATGGACGCTTCGATCTACCACCACCTCCGCGAGGTCTGGGAGGTCCCGGAATCTGTCCTCTTCGGCTGGGACATCGAGGACCCGCTCGGCGCGGATTACGCGACCTACAAGGGAACGGCACGAAAGATCGAGGGGCGGCTGGAGCAGCTTCTGGCCGCGATCGGCCTCGAAGCCTGAGCCTCTTCCCTACCTGTCCATCATCTTCCCGACCGGCTTAAGAACGGCCACGTTCTCGAAGACGATCCGCCCGGCCGTCAGCGCCGGCACGGCCAGGATCATCCCGGGCAGGCCCCAGAGCCAAGCCCCGAAGAAGAGCGAAAAGAGGACGAGGAGCGGTGAGAGCACGATCGTCTTGCGGATCAGCGGCCGCTCGAGGAGGCGCTGCAGCAGGACATGGACCGCGGCGAGCAGGACGAGGACGGCGACGACCTTGAAGGTGATCCCGCCCTCGAGGAACGTGGCCAGCAGGGCGGGCAGGGCGACCGAGACGATCGCCCCGAGGGTCGGGACGTAGTTGAGCAGGAAGGCCAGGACCCCGAAGACGACCGCGAACCGGATCCCGAAGACGGCCAGGACGGCCGCGACGAGGAGTCCGATGAGCAGGTTGGTCAGGCTCTTGACGGCCAGGTATTTCTGGACCTCGCGGTCGATCCGCGCGGCCGTGCGGGCCATGGTCTCGGCCTGGTCCGGCGGGAAGGCGACGGCGATCTTGCGGACGAGCCGTCCCCGCCCGCCGAGGATGAAGATCATGGAGATGAAGATGAGCAGGAGATCGGACATGAACCCGAAGAAGGGCCCGAGGGCAGAGAGAAGGACCGAACCGGCCTGGCCGATATTGAAGCCCTGGATCCACTCGGTGAGGCCGAGCTTGAGCCGGGGGTCGGGCACGACCTGGTCGATCCTTTCGAGGAACGACCGGACCATCTCCGTGTACGACGGGAGCTCCGAGGCGAGGCTCTTGCCGCCGGCGTAGAAGACCGTGCCGATGAGGTAAAGGAAGGCGAAGGCGACGATGAGGATGGCCGTCAGGGCCAGGGATTTAGGGACTTTGCGCCGGACCAGGAAGTCGAGGGCCGGAGAGACGGCGAAGGCGAAGAGCAGGGCCATGGCGAAGGGCACGAGGATCGGGCGGGCCAGCCTGAGGAAGACGCCCAGGACGAAGAGGACGACGATGCCGACAGCGAGCCTGAGCCAGCGGTTCTTGTCCACGCGCCTTCCCGTCCCCTCATCATAGCCAAAATCCCTTAATAAAGGAATGGCCATGCGTAGAGAACGGCCGCGGAGGGGCCTCGGGGATCCGCTCCGTTCGCTGCGGTGAAACTTCACGCCGTCCCGGTCCGAAGCCCGTTCTTAGGTCTCCGTCCCGAGGCCGGCTATTTCACCGCTTTATGCTCACTCCGGGATACCCCTCAACCCCTTCTCCCGCGGCCTCCCACGATTTCTGGCCTTTTCCTTTAACGTCGTTTTGTGGATAATCGGGATAGCGCGGGGGAAGACGGGGACGGAAGGGAGAGAACGATGGCAACTCGGGTCGTACGAACGTTGGTGCTGATCGTGCTGATCGCGGCCGCGGCCGGCCTCGTCGCCGTACCGGCCGGGGCGGCGGACGTCAAGAGCCTGGCCAAAGAGCTCTTCGCCGTCCCGTCGACGACCGGGAACGAAGGCCCGATGGCGGCCAAGATCCGGGCGGCCCTGCCCAAGGGCCTGGCCGTCGAAGAGGACGGCCTGGGGACGATCGCCGTCCGTCTGGGCGGCGCCGAGGGTCCGACCCTCGTCGTCGCGGCGATCGACGAGTACGGATACGTGGTCAGCGGCATCACGCCGGACGGATACTTGACCGTCGATCGGCCGGTCCCCGGGCCGCATATCCATTTCGACGCCTATCTCCTCGGTCAGCCGGTCGTCATCTCGACGGCTAAGGGCCCTGTCGCCGGCGTCGTCTCCCAACCGGCCCTCCATCTGCTGACCCCGGAGCGGCGGAAGACCCTCGTCGACGGTTTCTCTCTCGAGACGACGTTCATCGACATCGCCGTCCGGTCGGAAAAAGAAGCCCGGGCCAAGGGCATCGAGCTCCTGGACGCGGTCACCCATCCGGCCGTCCTGACAGAGCTCGCCGGGGACCAATGGGCGGGTCCCGCGCTCGGGCTGAAGGCCGCGGCCGCGGCTCTCGTCGACGCGACGGTCGAGGCGTCCGGCGCGACGCCCGCAGGCGCGGCCGTCGTCGCCTGGGCGGCCCAGACCAAGTTCGTGACCCGCGGCCGGGGCGCCCGTCCGGCCCTGGGCGCGGCTCGGGCCAGGTCCAAGTGGCAGCCGAAACGGGCCCTCGTCGTCGACCTCGTCGCCGCCGGCAAGGGCGACGGCTTTCCTTTCCCGGGCGGCGGCCCGGTGCTCATCCAAGCCAAGGACGAGGAGACGTCTCTGCGCCAGGCCTTGGTCAAGCTCGCGGCCGAGGCCAAGATCACCCTGCAGGTCCTGACCGCGCCCGAATCGACCCTGGCCCTCCCCTTTTCCGCCGCGCCGTCCGAGGTCCTGACGGTCGCTTTGCCGGTGCGCTTCCTCAACACGCCAGCCGAGGTCGTCGATCTCAAGGATCTTCAGGCCTTGCGCGATCTCCTGGCGGCGTTCCTCCAGAAAGGAGCGGGGCAATGAACAAGAGGATCGTATCCGTTGCCCTTGTCCTCCTTATCGCCGCGGCGCCGGCGGCCGCCCAATCCAAGGCCTGGGACCTCCTGCGCGAGATCGTCCTCGTCCCGGGCGTTTCGGGCCATGAGGGCCCGGTCGCCGACTTCGTCCAGAAAACGCTCCCCGCCGGCCTCAAGTCCGAGCGCGACGGGATGCACAACGTCTGGTTCACGGTCGGCTCGGGGAAGCCCTCGATCCTCTTTGTCGCCCACGTCGACGAGCTCGGCTGGATCGTCGACAAGATCACGCCTGAGGGCCACCTGAAGGTCAAGGCCGGCGGCGGCATCCTGCCCCAGACGATCGAGGCCCGGCCGGTCATCGTTTATACCGCCCGCGGTCCCGTCCCGGGGATCGTGGCGCCCCGCCCGGGCTACGACGTGCGGCGTCAGCCGGCCCAGGTCGAGGAAGCGGAGCCGCCTTTCGCGGCCGAGAGCTTCGATATCTATCTCGGCGTCGCGACGGAGGCCGCGGCCCGGGAGCTCGGCGTCGCCGAGGGGGATCCCATCACGGCCAAGAAAACGGTCACCGATTTCGCCCCGGGCCTGATGGCGACGCGGGCCGTCGACGACCGGGCCGGCTGCGCGGCCCTGCTCGACGCGGCCCTCCGGTTGAAGCCGGAGACGGTCAAGGGCAAGACGGTGACCTTCGCCTGGGATGTCCAGGAGGAGACCGGGCTCTTCGGCGCGGCGGCGCTGGCCAAGACGATGAAGCCGGACTACGTCTTCGCCATCGACACGTTCGTCTCGACCGATTCCCCCCTCGAATCCAAGCGCCTGGCCTTTCTCCCCGTCGGCAAGGGCGCGGTCCTCAGGGCCATCGACTCGAGCAACATCACGCCCAAGACCGAGATCCTCAAGGTCCAGGCCATCGCCAAGAAGAGAGGGATCCCCGTCCAGGTCGGCAACTCGCGCGGCGGCAACGACGGCTCGGTCTTCCTCGCCGGCGGCGCCGTCGACATCCCTCTCGCCTGGCCCGGCTCCTACGCCCACTCTCTCATCGAGAAGATCGACCGCGGCGACCTCGAGGCCCTGACGAACCTCATCCTCGCCCTCGTCGCGGAGTGGAAGTAGCTAGCGCTTCTTGGGCTTGACCTGGATCGCCTTGAGCCCGGGCTTGGCCTGGCACTCCTTCTGGAAATCCTGCTCCCGCTGCGAGTTGACGTATTCGGGCGACTGGAACCGGTAGGTGAAGTGGGTGTGCTCGTCGTACTTGCCCTCGAGGATGCCGATGACGTCCTCGATGTTGACCCGCTCCTCGTCGGTCGGGATGACGAACACCTTGACCTTGGAATCGTCGGCCGAGATCTCGGTCTCGGCGTTGCGGGTCTTGGCCAGCGCGTTCTTGGCCTTGTCGAGCTTGATGCCCAGGAACTCGAGGCCCTCGAGCGACTTCTCCCGGATGAGGTCGGACATCTCGCCGACCCCGGCCGTGAAGACGATGGCGTCCGCGCCGCCGATGGCCGCCATGTAAGCGCCGACATATTTCTTGATCCGGTAGGACTCGACCTCGATGGCCAGCTTGGCCCGGGCGTCGCCCGCCTCGGCGGCCTTCTGGACGTCGCGGCGGTCGGTGAACTTGCCGGTGATGCCGAGCAGGCCCGACTTCTTGTTGAGGACGTCGCTCATCTTGCCGGGCGCGATTCCTTCCTTCTCCATGACCATGAGGTCGATCGCGGCGTCATGGTCGCCGGCCCGCGTGCCCATGACCAGGCCCTCGAGAGGGGTCAGCCCCATGCTCGTGTCGAACGAGACGCCGTTCTTGATGGCGTTGGCCGAGACGCCGTTGCCGATGTGGAGGCAGACGAGGTTGCACTTGAACGGGTCCTTGCCCAGGAGCAGGGCGGCCCGTTTGGCCACATAGAGGAACGATGTCCCGTGGAAGCCGTAGCGGCGGACGCCGTACTTCTCGTACCACTCGTAGGGCAAGGCGTACATGTAGGAGCCGGGCGGCATGGTCTGGTGCCAGGCCGTGTCCATGATGGCGACATGGGGGACGCTCGGCAAGACGTCGAGGGCGGCCTCGATGCCCAGGACGTTCGGCGGATTGTGGAGGGGGGCCAAGCTGAACAGGCTCCTGAAGGTCTCGAGCGTCTCGGGGGTGATCTTGACCGACTTGGTGAACTTCTCGCCGCCGTGGACGACCCGGTGGCCCACGGCCGAGATCTTGGCCAGGTCGTCGATGACGCCGATCTTGGGATCGAGGAGGGTGTCGATGATGAGCTTGATGGCCTCCTTGTGGGTCGGGCACTCGTGGTCGATCTTGATCGGCTCCCGGCCGAGGCCGGATTGCTGGATGTAGCTCTTGCCGATGGTCACGCGCTCGACGATCCCGGTGGCCAGGGTCTCTTTCTTGTCGTAATCATACAGGCGGTACTTGGCGGACGAGCTGCCGCAATTCAGGGACAGGACGATCATGGATGACTCCTTATGAAGATCAAACGCGAAAATTCGAAGGTCCATTCTCTCTCCGAACCCCCGAAAAGTCAAGGCGCCGCGGAGCCGCGGGCGAGGACTTGACGGACGGGATCCCGCCGCAGGATCATGCCCGGAGAGCGCGTCCGCCCGCGGCTCGGGAAGGTTGACAGCCCGCCGACCGTGGGGTATAAACGCTTTCTACCTCTTATTATAAGGAGCGCTCCATGGGCAATACATTCATCCAGGACATCCGCGCCAAGGCGGCCAAAAAGTTCCTCAAGGTCGCTTTCCCCGACGCCGAGGACGTCCGGACCCTCAAGGCGGCCCTGACCCTCCGCGAAAAGAAGATCGCCGAGCCCCTGCTCGTCGGCCCGGCAGCCGCGATCCGCAAGATCGCCGCCGCGAACGGCCTGGACATCGCCGCGGTCCCGATCGTCGATCCGGCCACGGACGCCGCCAGGTCCGATCTCGTCAACGTCCTCTTCGAGAAGCGCAAGGCCAAGGGCTGGACGGTCGATCAGAGCGCCGAGGCGGCCGCGACCCCCCTCTACTACGCCGGGCTCCTGCTCGCGACCGGCAAGGTCGGGGCGGTCGTCGGCGGGAACCTCTCTTCGACCGGCGACGTCATCCGGGCGGCCATCCACACCGTCGGAACGGCCCCCGGCATCGCGACCGTCTCGAGCTACTTCATCATGGTCTTCCCGGAGAAGCTTCTCTGCTACGCGGACTGCGCCGTCGTTCCCAACCCGACCGACGCCCAGCTGGCCGACATCGCCATCACCTCGGCCAAGAACTTCCAGGCCGTGACCGGCGAGGAGCCGCGGGTGGCCATGCTGTCGTTCTCGACCAAGGGCTCGGCCCAGCACGCCGACGTCGACAAGGTCGTGAGCGCCACGAAGATCGCCAAGGAGAAAGCCCCCCACCTCCTCCTCGACGGCGAGATGCAGGCCGACGCCGCCCTCGTCGCCTCGATCGGCGAGCGCAAGTGCAAGGGCAGCCCGGTCGCGGGCAAGGCCAACGTCCTCATCTTCCCCGACCTCGACGCCGGCAACATCGGTTACAAGCTGACCGAGCGGCTGGCCGGGGCGGAGGCCGTCGGGCCGATCGTTCAGGGGCTCAACAGGCCCTACTGCGACCTGAGCCGCGGCTGCTCCGCCGACGACATGGTCAATGTCGCGGCGATCTGCAGCCTGATGGCTTAGCGGAAGAGGTTGTATTTCTTGACCAGGTGATCCGGCTGGTAGGAGAGCTTCGCCTTCCGCAGGCCCTCGATCCCCATGTCCTGCTCCCGATTGACGAAGGCGTGATCGCCCCATTCCCGGCAGACGAACTCGCGGTTGATCCACTGGGCCAGGCCGACGAGGCCCGGGTTGGCGATCTCGATCGGGATGACGGCCGCATCCGCGGTGAGGCGGCCGCCCATAGTGAAGGCTTCGACCCGTCCGCCGACCTTGACCACCCCGCCCTTGAGCCCCAGGCGCTCGAAGGAGGCCAGGGCCTGGATGATGGCCACTTTCTCGGCCTTCATGTAAGGGTCGCCGTTGCGCTTCTCCTCGAACCAGTCCTCGAGGAGCCGGTAGCACCCGGGAACGTCGGGCCGGGTCAGGGCATGGTATTCGTGGGCGAAGGTCGATTCGAACTTCCGGATCCGGTTCCGCTTACCGTCGTACTTCTTGCCCTTGAGCTCGGCCAGGTCCTGCCGGAGATAGACATAATCGAAGTTGCCCGGGTCCTCCTCGGCCTTGAACCCGGCGCCGTAGCGGGCGACAAAGTCCTCGGGCACCCGCGACAGGCGCGGGGCGTGCTCGAGGCAGACCGCGACCGTTTCCGGGACCCGCTCGCCGCCGAGGGGCGGCAGGAAATAGGGGTCCTCGAAGTTCGGCTCGACGAGGACGCACAGGCTGCCGTTGAGGACCGTCCAACGGGGGTGTTCGGAATCCTTCCAGATGAAAATGTTGGCGAAATTGAGCTCGCAGACCTCGGACGGCTCCCGCGCGAGATAGCCTCCGAAGACCTCCCGGTCCTCGAGCCCGACGGGCTTGAATTCGGGATAGGCGGGGACCTTCATAGCGCCTTCCGCCGCATGACCGTGCACCGGCTCTGGTCGCATCCCTCGCACCAGCTCGTCTTGCGCTTCTCGGCGAACGCCCGGGGCGGCGCCGCCGTCCGGACGAAGCCGCAGGTCTCGAAGAAGGCCGGGATCACGGTGGCCAAATGGACATCTCCAGGCGCTTCGGCCATCAGGGCCTCGATCAGCGCTTTGGCCGCGCCCCTCCCCCGTCGGGCCGGATCGACGCCGAGAGCGCAGAGCTCGAGGCAGTCGGGGTGCCTTTTGAGGGCGACAAGGCCGACGATTTGCCCGCCGTCCTCGGCGACCCAGAGCTCGTCGGCCTCCATCCCCGGGTAGTCCAGGTCGAGCTTCCGGGCCAGCTCGATAGCGGGCACGGCCTCCCCCGGACCGACTTTGCGGATGCGCATTTCGGGTCATTATACCACGCCGGCGGGCCCGCCCCTAGAGAGCCGGGCTGCCGCCGGCGGCCTTGACAGGCCCCGTTCCCCAAAGGTAAGATTCCGACTCATTTCAATCCATGACCCGCGGTGAACCATGCTCCTTCTGATCATCAATCCCGGCTCCACATCGACCAAGATCGCCGTTTATGAGGACGAGCGCGAGGTCCTTTCGGAGAACATCTCCCACTCGGCCGAAGAGCTGGCGCCCTACAACAAGATCGTGGACCAGAAGGGTTTCCGCAAGGACATCATCCTCCGGACCCTCAAGGCGAAGAAGATCGAGCCCAAGGACCTCTCGGCCGTCGTCGGCCGCGGCGGGCTTCTCGTGCCCATCCCGAGCGGCGTCTATCGGGTCAACGACCGCATGCTCGCGGACCTTTATCAGGGGGTCCAGGGCGAGCACGCCTCGAACCTCGGCGGCCTGATCGCCGACGAGATCGCCCGGCCCCTGGGCCTCCCGGCCTTCATCGTCGATCCCGTCGTCGTCGACGAGTTCGAGGATTGGGCCCGCCTCTGCGGCGTCCCGGAGATCCGGCGCCGCAGCATCTTCCACGCCCTGAACCACAAGTATACCGCCCGGCTGGCGGCCCGCGAGCTCGGCCGGAGCTACGAGTCCCTGAACCTCATCGTCTGCCACCTCGGCGGCGGCGTCACGGTCGGCGCCCACCGGAAGGGCCGGGTGGTGGACGTCAACAACGGCTTGAACGGCGAAGGCCCGATCACCCCGGAGCGGGCCGGCACCGTGCCCGCGGGCGACCTCGTCGCCCTGGCCTTCTCGGGCAAGTACGCGGAGAAGGACCTCAAGAAGATGCTGACCGGCCGCGGCGGCATGGTCGCCCACCTCGGCACGAACGACATGCGGGAGACGCTCAAGCGCGTCGCCGCCGGCGACGCGCAGGCCGAGCTCGTCTTCACGGCCATGGCCGCGACCGTGGCCAAGCAGATCGGGGCCTGCGCCTCCGTCCTCAAGGGCGAGGTCGACGGGATCGTCCTGACCGGCGGGCTGGCCTACGCGAACGAGTTCATCGACCGGATCAAGGAGCGCATCCGGTTCCTCGGGCGGGTCTTCGTGTTCCCCGGCGAGAACGAGATGATCGCCCTGGCCCAGGCCGGGCTGCGCGTCCTGCGGGGACAGGAAGAGGCCCGGACCTATCCGTCCTAGACCAAGCCGGAACGAAGGGAGCCATCATGATCACGACTCTCGACCAGATCGTCGAACGGGTGAAAGGCAAGCCGATCAAGCGGCTGGCCGTGGCCGTCGCGGAAGATCCCCACACCATCGAGGCCGTAGGCCGCGCCGTCAAGGAGAAACTGGTCAAGGCCCTCGTGACCGGGGACGAGAAGGCCATCAAGAAGGTCGCCGCCGAGAACAAGATCGACCCGGGCTCTTTCGAGATCGTCCACGAGCCCGACAAGGCCAAGGCCCTGTCCCTGGCCATCGGACTCGTCCGCGAGGGCAAAGCCGATTTCCTGATGAAAGGCCTGCTCGATTCCTCGCTCTACATCCGCGGCATCATCGACAAAGAGAAAGGCCTGCTCCCGCCCGGCAAGCTCCTGTCCCACGTCTCGGTCATCCAGGTCCCGGCCTGGAAGAAGCTGATCATCTGCGGCGATGTCGCCGTCATCCCGGCCCCGGACCTCGAAGCGAAGGTGGCCATCCTGAACTACGCCATCGATGTCGCCCACAAGCTGGAGATCGACAAGCCCAAGGCCATCCTCCTTTCGGCGGTCGAGAAGGTCAATCCCAAGATGCCGTCGACCACGGAATCGGCCATCATCGCCAAGATGGCCGACCGCGGCCAGATCAAGGGCGCCGTCGTCGACGGGCCTTTGGCCTTGGACGTCGCCTTCAGCGAAGAGAGCGCCAGGATCAAGGGCATCGTCTCGCCGGTCGCCGGGGACGCCGACATCCTGGTCTTCCCCAGCATCGAAGCGGGCAACATCTTCTTCAAGGCCTCGACCTACCTGGCCAAGGGCGAGCTCGGGGCGGTCGTAACCGGGGCGGCCTGTCCGTGCGTCCTCACGTCGCGCGGCGATTCCGAGGACACCAAGTTCTATTCGATCGCCCTGGCCTCGCTCCTGTCCTAGCCCGCAAAGGCCCTATCGCCGAGCGCGCCGTCGCGCCCGGTCTTTTTCGGAGATCTCCCGATGCGGCGAAATCGTGCGGACGGGTCAACCTTGACGTCCCCCCGCTCGTAGTATCAAGATGACAGGGGAGGCCCTTAAGAGAATCTCGATCAGCAAGGAGGCGCATCTTGAGAACTCGGCTTATCGCGTTCACGGCCCTGGCCTTGATGCTCACGTCGAGCGTCCCGGCCGGGGCGCAAACGGGCCCCAAGGCCCCGGGCAAGGCGCCCTTGCCCATGGACCAGTTGGTCGAGGCCATGACCCAACGGCTGGCCAACAGCCTTCAGGTCAAGACCGTCACCGGCGCTCCGATCAAGGCCGGCAAGGTCACCCTCGTCCCGGTCATCATGGTCGATATCGGCTTCGGGGGCGGCGGGGCGTCGATGCCCCAGAATCCCGAGCAGGGCGGCAAGGGTTTCTACATGAGCGGCGAAGCCCGGCCCCTGGGATTCATCATCATCACGAAGTCCGGGGCGCAATTCGTCAGCGTCGGCAAGGTCCCGAAGAAGTGAGGAGGAGGCCATGAACGCAAACCGGATCGTCGCCGTCGCCTGCGGCGCGCTCCTTATCGGCCCCGTCTTCCTGGCGGCCCAAGGCCCTCTCGAAAAGCCCCTGGCCGATTTCGACCGGCTCGTCGCCGGGCTCAAGGCCGGGGCCGTCGTCGGCGAACCTATGGTCATCCAAGAAACGATCGTCGTTCCCTTCGCCAAGATCAAGTTCGGCCTCGGCGGGGGCGGCGGCGGTGTCGGTTTCGGCGGAGGCATGGGGGCCAAGACCGTTCCCCTGGGCTTCCTGATCATCGAGGGCGAGAAGGTCAGGGTCGAGCTCATCCCGGAAGAGGACAAGAAGCCGTCCCTCCTCCAGGAGCTCCTGCCGGTCCTTCTGAACATGCTGCCCCAGGTCATGGGCGGCAAGATGCCCGGCCTCGCCAAGCCGCCGGCCGCCGAAGCGCCGGCGGCCGTTCCCGCGAACGCCACACTGGACGACGTCAAGAAGCTCTTCGGCGAGAAGAAATTCCAGGAGGCCCTGCAGATGGTCGAGGCTCTCCTGGCCAAGGACCCCGGCTCCGCCGATCTCCACGCCTGGAAAGGTCACATCATGGGGACCCTGGCCCAGGGCAATCCGCTGGACATGATGAAATACGGCATGGGAACGATGCAGGAATACGAGACGGCGCTCCAGCTGGATCCTAAGAACACGGACGCCCATTTCGGCCGGGGCATGGTCAGGCTCATGGCCCCCCAGGGGTTCGGCGGAGACCTCGACGGGGCCATCCAGGACTTTGAGGCCTCCCTGGCCAAGCCCACTCCGGAAGCCTACTTCTACATGGGCGAGGCTTATAAGAAGAAGGGGCTGTCCGACAAAGCCAAGGCCTCCTACGAGAAGGCCTTGGGCCTCAATCCCGGATACGCCGAGGCGAAAAAGGCGCTCGAGGGGCTGCGCTGAGCCGAACGCCCTGTGCCCTCAGGCCGGCCCGGAGACACCCGGGCTCGAAGAATTGACATCCGCTCTTTGGCCGTCTTATACTCGGCCGTGCAGGGAGGGGAAAGATAAAAAAGAGGTCCTTTCTGGCCGGCGCCTTCCTCTTGGTTTCGGCTTCGGTCCTATTCGCGAACCCGATCGATCCCTCGGCTCGACCGGTCCTCAGCGGCCTCGATTTCGCCGCTTTGGTTGCCGAAGCTCTCGTCGTGGCTGGGCTCCTGGCCTGGCGGAAGTTCCGCTTTTCCCGCGTTTTTTTCGCCTGGCTTCCCGTCACCATGGTGACCTATTGGTACATGACAGGCGGTTTGCGCCTGCTCCTTGAAACGTATGAAGGGTTCGCTCTGAGGTACTGGTTGACCATCTTGCTGCTTGAGATCATCGCCGTCCTCATCGAGGCCTGGGTCATCGCGAAGATGGCAGAGAGCCGGTTCTTCCGGGAACCGCAGACTCCGTTCCCGTACGCGTGGGCCCTCGGGGTCTCCATTGCCGGTAACGTCGTCTCGTTCGGGATCGGTCTCCTCGGTTCATAATCTTTACAACCCATCTCGTTCCGGCTGGCCCGCCGGCCGGGTCCGCATTGACACTCGGCGCGTCCTTTCATATAGTGACCTTTCCTGATCCCGCCGAGGAGGTCTCCGATGTCCCGTACCCGAAAATCCGTCCTGATCGTCGCGGCGGCGCTTATCGCGCTGGCCGCCCTGACCTTCGCCCAAGCGAAAGCGGTCAAGCCCAAAGTCCTCCAGTCGACCGATCCCGCGATGAGGCTCAAGGGCTTCGAAGAGTACAAGGCGATGAAGGACGCCTCGAAGTTCAAGGACCTCAAGTGGCAATTCCTCGGCCCGACGAACGTCAGCGGCCGGGTGACCGATGTCGCCGTCGTCACGCCCAAGGGCCGGAATTATACGATCTATGTGGCCTCGGCTTCGGGCGGCGTTTGGAAGACCGAGAACGAGGGCGTGACCTGGACGCCCATCTTCGAGAGCCAGGTTACCGCGGCCATCGGCGACATCGCCATCGCTCCCTCGGACCAGAACGTCATCTGGGTCGGGACCGGAGAGCACAACATCTTTCGCAGCTCCCAGGCCGGGGTCGGGATCTACAAGTCGGCCGACGGCGGCAAGACCTGGACGCACATGGGTCTCGCCGATAGCAACACCATCGCCCGCATCGTCATCCACCCGGCCAATCCCGACGTCGTCTATGTCGCGGCCGGCGGCCACGAATGGACGAAGAACGCCGAGCGCGGCGTCTTCAAGACGACCGACGGCGGCAAGACCTGGGCTAAGGTCCTCTACGTCAACGACGAGACGGGCGCCTACGACCTGGTCATGGACCCCCGCTCGAGCGACACGCTCTACGCGGCGATGTGGCAGAGGACCCGCCAGAAGTGGAACGACCCGCGGACCTTCCCCAACCACACCGGGAGCGGCCTGTTCAAGACGACCGACGGCGGGGCCACCTGGACGCCGATCAACGCCGGGCTCCCGCCGGTCCAATTCCGCGGCCGGGTCGGGATCGATCTCTGCCTGACCAAGCCCGACACGCTCTACGCCCTCGTCGATAATTACGAGCTGCGCGAAACCTCCCAAGAGGAGCTGGACTCGGTGCGGGGCTATTTTGATCCCGGGAAGGGCTTCATTAAGGGCGCCACGGTCTATCGCTCCGACGATGCGGGGGCCACCTGGACGCAGACGAGCGGCCTGACGCCCGCGCAGAAGACGTACATGCAACAGCACTCCGGCACCTACGGCTGGGTCTTCGGCCAGATCCGCGTCGACCCCAACGACGCCGAGACCTCCTATATCATGGGCGTGCCGTTCAGCGCCTCGACCGACGGCGGCAAGACCTACAAGGGCGTCCGCAGCCCCGGCGGCGACAATCACGCCCTGTGGATCGACCCGGCCAACTCCAGTTACATGATCAAGGGCTTCGACCAGGGCGTGGCCGTCTCTTATGACAAGGGCCTGAACTGGCGCTACTTCCAGAACGAGCTCAACCTCTGCCAGTTCTTCAACCTCAACTTCGACATGGCCACGCCCTTCAAGGTCTACGGCTCGATGCAAGACCACGGCAGCTTCCGCGGTAAGGTCGATCTCAGCCGGGGCCGTGACAGGATCCCGGCTGTAGAGTTCGAGAACGCGCCCGGCGGCGAGGGCTCGAACCACTTCGTCGACCCGACCAACGCCGATATCGTCTATTCGGCCGGCTTCTACGGGACGATCTCCCGGGCCGAGTACGACAAGCCCGGCCGCTTCCCGGGCTCTCCCTTCACCAAGACGATCCTGCCGGTCCTCTATGAGAACGAGCCGCCGCTGCGCGGCCAGTGGCTGGCGCCGTTCATCCTCTCGCCCCATAACCCGGACATCCTCTATCACGGCATGCAGTACGTCTTCCGCTCCCTCGACCGGGGCGACACCTGGGAGAGGATCTCCGGCGACCTGACCACGAACGACCCGGCGACGCGGGGCGACATCCGCTACCAGACCCTCTTCACGATCTCCGAGTCGCCGCTCAAGTACGGCCTCATCTACGCCGGGACCGACGACGGCCGCCTCTGGGTCACCAAGGACAGCGGCAAGGCCTGGGCCGAGATCACGGCCGGCCTGGCCCCGGCGAAATGGATGTCGCGGGTCGTGGCCTCGGCCTACGACCTGGGCACGGTCTACGTCACCCAGAACGGCAAGCGCGACGACGATTTCACGCCCTACGTCTGGAAGTCGACCGACTACGGCAAGACCTGGACATCGCTCGCCAAGGGCATCCCGGTCGGTCCGGTCAACGTCATCCGCGAGGACCCGGTCAACAAGGACATCCTCTATGTCGGGACCGACATGGGCGTCTATGTGACGACCGACGGGGGCCGGACCTGGATGGTCCTCGGCGGCAACCTGCCGACCGTCTACGCCCACGACCTCGTCATCCACCCCCGCGACAACATCATCGTCGTCGCGACCCACGGCCGGGGCATGTGGGCCCTGGACGCCGACAAGGTCAACAACAAGTCCGCGCGGCCGCGCTTCCGCTTCGAGGATTAAAGGAGGTCTCCCCATGTCATCCCGTCACGTCTTCTCCCGCACGGCCGCCGTCGCGGCTGCGGCCCTTCTCCTCATCGTTTCGATCGCCGCCGTCCCCGGCCACGCCGCCGGGCCCGAGGCCCGCAAAGCCAACTACGAACTGGCCTCGCGCTGGACGGCGGCCAAGGTCGGCAAGCTCGTCTTCGACGTGTCCGTCCAGCCCCATTGGCTGGAGACGGGCGAGCGTTTCTGGTACAGCTACGAGACGAGCCAGGGCCGCAAGTGGTATGTCGCCGACCCGGCGGCCAAGTCGAAGAGACCGCTCTTCGACAACGCCAAGATGGCCGCCCAGCTGACCCGCATCCTGCTCGCGCCCTACGACGCCCAGCACCTGCCCATTCGGACGATCAAGTTCATCAAGAAGGACACGGCCCTCCAGTTCGAGATCGAGGTGCCCAAGGACAACGACATCTCGGTCAACGGCAAGATCGTCAAGGCCTCCGAGATCGCCAAGGAAGAGGAGGCCCAGAAGACGGACCAGGACAAGGAGAAAGAGAAGGAGAAGCTCCAGGACACCGAGAAGAACAAGGAGAAGGAAGCCGAGAAGCCCAAGGAGCCGGAGAAGAAGACCAAGGTCCTGTCCTTCACCTACGACCTCGCCTCCGGGAGACTGGCCCTGGTCGAGGACTGGAAGGAGCCGCTGAAGCGGCCCCGCTGGGCCTCCGTCTCCCCCGACGAGAAGACCGTCATCTTCGCCCGCGGGCACAACCTCTTCATGATGGACGCGGAGAATTTCAAGCTGGCCCAGAAGAAGGCCGACGACAAGACCGTCAAGGAAGAGCAGCTGACGACGGACGGCGAGGAGCACTTTTCCTACGCTCGCGACCTCAACGACGAGGACAAGAAGGAGCTCCAGAAGGACGAGAAGGACCGCAAGGACTTCCGGGCCCCGGCGGGCATGATCGTTTGGTCCCGGGATTCCAAAAAGATCGCCCTCATCCGCCAGGACGAACGCAAGGTCGGCGACCTCTGGGTCATCAATTCGCTGGCCAATCCCCGGCCGACGCTCGAGACCTACCGCTACGGGATGCCGGGCGAGGAGAACCAGCCCCAGCCCGAGCTCGCCGTCTTCGACCTGGCCACGAAGGGCAAGGTCAAGATCAAAGCCGAGAAGTTCAAGGACGCGACCCTCAATATCTTCATGGCCCCCCGCCGGGCCCTCGACCGGGAGAAGGAGTTCCCGCCGCCGGCCCAGTGGCTGTCGGAGACCGCCGACAAGCTCTATTTCGGCCGCCAGACGCGCGACCTCCACGGCTACGAGGTCTGTCTGGCCGACACGGCGACCGGCGAGGTCAAGGTGCTCATCGAGGAGCGGCTCAACACCTACGTCGAGGTCCAGCCGCTCCGGCTCCTCGGCGGCGGCAAGGAGATCGTCTGGTGGTCCGAGCGCGACGGCTGGGGCCACTACTATCTCTACGACGGCGACGGCAAGCTCAAGGCCCAGCTCACCTCCGGCGAATTCGTCAGCCAGGGGATCGAACAGGTCGACGAGAAGGCCCGCGTGCTGTATTTCTCGGCCTGCGGCCGGGAGCCCGGCGAAGACCCCTATTACACCCACCTCTACCGGGTCAACCTCGACGGCACGGGCCTCAAACAGCTGGACAAGGGCGACGCGATGCACGCGACCTCGATGAACGACTCGGCCCGGTTCTTCGTCGACAACTTCTCCCGGGTCGACCAGGCGCCGAAGTCCGAGCTCCGCGACGCGGCCGGCAACCTCCTGTTGGCCCTTGAGGAGACGGACGTCGCGGCCCTCGTCGCGGCCGGCTTCAAGTACCCCGAGCCGTTCAAGGTCAAGGCCGACGACGGCGTCACCGACCTCTACGGCGTCATGTACAAGCCGTTCGACTTCGACCCGGCCCTGAAGTACCCCATCATCGCCTACGTCTACCCCGGGCCGCAGACGGAGAGCGTCTCCAAGACGTTCGTCCCCCGCAGCCAGAGCCTGAACCTGGCCCAGATGGGCTTCATCGTCATCGAGGTCGGCAACCGCGGCGGCCACCCCTCGCGCTCGAAGTGGTACCACAACTACGGCTACGGCAACCTCCGCGACTACGGCCTGGCCGACAAGAAACGGGCCATCGAGCAGCTGGCGATGCTCCATCCGTTCATCGACATCGACCGGGTGGGCATCTACGGCCACTCCGGCGGCGGCTTCATGTCGACCGCGGCCATGCTCGTCTATCCCGACTTCTTCAAGGTCGCCGTCTCTTCTTCGGGCAACCACGAGAACAACATCTACAACCGCTGGTGGAGCGAGAAGCACCACGGGGTCAAGGAGGTCACGGACAAGGACGGCAACGTCAAGTTCGAGTACAGCATCGACAAGAACTCCGAGATCGCCAAGAACCTCAAGGGCCACCTGCTCATCACCACGGGCGACCAGGACAACAACGTCCACCCGGGCAACACCCTGCGCCTGGCCGCGGCCCTGATCAAGGCCGGCAAGCGCTTCGACTTCTTCATCTTCCCCGGCCAGCGCCACGGCTACGGCGACATGAGCGACTACTGGTTCTGGATCCGGGCCGACTATTTCGCCAAGTGGCTCCTCGGCGACTTCTCCCAGACGGTCGACCTCCTCGAGCTCCAGCGCGAGAAGGAGCAGAAGGGCGGGAAGTAGGGAGCGCCGGCGGCGGGCAGGGGCCGGCCGTCTTTGGGGCGGGGCGGCTTTTTATCTGAAGC
>Ga0136653_10000496_pt1 | contig 20653 bp, 28 predicted proteins | sample LakKivw275mmetaG_FD_94866 | JGI IMG/M metagenome (GOLD analysis project Ga0136653, IMG submission 94866) | Anoxic lake water microbial communities from Lake Kivu, Rwanda to study Microbial Dark Matter (Phase II) - Lake Kivu water 275m metaG... | ecosystem: Environmental > Aquatic > Freshwater >...
ACATACTTGAAACCCTAAAATTAACTGACGCTGATAAAATAGCAAGAAGGTATTTCATAGTCAATTCATTTGATGGTATATTGACTTCTTTAGGAATAATTGTTGGAATATACGCTGGCGGTTTAGCAGAGCCAAAAGTGATAATTGTGGCAGTTATTGGTGCTGCGATTGCATTTGCTGTTTCTGGAATTTCTGCAGGTTATATCAGTGAGGAAGCTGAGCACAAAAGTTCAATGAAAAGACTTGAGAGGGCCATGCTTAAGAAACTTTCAAAAACAAAGATGGGAGAAGCAACAAGAAAATCTCCCTTGTTTGTTGCTTTGATAAACGGGCTTTCCCCTGCATTAGCTTGTGTCGTAATAATAATCCCTGCGTTTTTGGCCGTATGGAATATTATTCCTGAAACCTATCTTTTGCATTCAATGTTGGCTATTTCATTTATTATGCTGATAGGCCTAGGAGTTATTCTCGGAAAAAGGGCAAAGGAGAAAGTATGGAAGTATGCACTTAAGGCCCTGCTCATTGGAATAATTGCTACTGTGCTTACATCACTGATTGCCCTGTTTAGTTAATCTGTTTTCCTTAACTTTGTTTTTTACTGCTTCTATCAATATTAAAACAAAAAGGTTTTAAAAGTGAGGGGGTCTATTATTTTGTTAAGATGATATGCCTAGGGATAGAAAGCACTGCCCACACATTCGGAGTGGGGATTGTAAAATACAGGAAAATATTGGCCAATGTAATAAACTCTTATACTACTAAATCAGGGGGTATAATTCCTGCCAATGCTTCAGAGCATCATGTTGAAATATGTGATAAGGTTATTTTAGAGGCCTTAAACAAAGCCAAGATAAGATTAAAGAATGTTGACTTGATTTCTTTTTCGCAGGGCCCAGGAATAGGCCACTGCTTGCGTATAGGAGCTATGGTTGCAAGGTCCTTGAGTTTAATGCTGGATAAGCCAATAGTTGGTGTAAATCACTGCATTGCCCATCTTGAGATTGGAAAATTATTAACAGATGCAAAAGACCCTGTTTTATTGTATGCATCAGGAGCCAACACCCAGATTATTGCGTTTGAGGGCGGAAAGTATCGCATCTTTGGAGAAACACTGGACATAGGTGTTGGAAATTTCCTTGATGCATTTGCAAGGCACATCGGCCTAGGTTTTCCTGGAGGCCCAAAGCTTGACAAATTAAGCAAACAAGGAAAAAATTTCATTGAGCTGCCATATATTGTTAAGGGAATGGATGTAAGCTTTGGCGGCCTGTTAACTAACTTAAAGCAGAAGTTTGACTCAAAAAAATACACAAATGCAGACCTTGCTTATTCGATGCAGGAGACTGTTTTTGCAATGCTTTTAGAGGTTAGTGAGAGGGCAATGTTCCACTGCAATAAAAAAGAATTATTATTGGGCGGGGGGGTTGCATGCAACACAAGATTGCAGGAAATGGCAAAAAAAATGTGCAATGAAAGCAATTCAAAATGCTTTATTCTTCCAAATGAGTTTAATGTTGACAATGGAGCAATGATAGCATGGCTTGGCCTGAAGGAATACAATGACGGAAAAAGGCAAAATATTGCTAATACAGAAATAAGGCCATACTGGAGGACAGATGAAGTCTGAGGAAAAGGAATTAAATGAAGAATTAGAGGAAGAAAGAGGAAAAAGTCCTCTTGTTTATATTTTAGCACTGTTTATGATTTTACTCCTGCTTTTGTGGATTATTCCCTATTATTCAATAAAGCTTGACCCAGAGCCAAAAAATATTCCTTCAAAAGAGGATATTCTCCCTGAAAAAATAGAGTTTGTGGAAAGAAAGGATACAATTTTTACAATGAGCCAGTTCATTGAATTAATTGAGCCTAATGACTCTCTGATAAAGCAGACTGCATCAAAAGTTGCATCACAGTCATGTGGTAGCGAAAAAATATGCCAGGCAAAGGCAATATTTTATTTTGTGAGGGATAATTTTAATTATGTAAGCGACCCAAGAACAGAGTATATTGAGTCTGCAAGGGAGGTTTTGGCAACAGGGGGGGCTGACTGCGACGGAATGGCTGTGCTGCTTGCCAATCTTCAGGAAGCAATAGGAGTTGAAACAAGGTTTGTTTTTATTCCCGGCCATGTATATGTGCAGATTAAGCTTGAGGATGCATTAAAAAAATACAAAACACAAGACGGCTGGATTAATCTTGATGCCAGCTGTAATTACTGTGGTTTTGGGGAAATTCCCTACCAAAACGTAAAAAGCATAAAAACATATATTTAACAGCAAAATATATAAAGGAGTGCAAGGTCACTATTAAAAGTCAGAAATAGCAAAACAATAATTACAGCGTTCCCGTGAACTACGCGGCTTTTCAGGCCAGTAGGAGGGTGGAGGTTGTTTCAATGAATAAAAATAAGTTTTTAGAGGCCTTAAAAAAAGCAAAGCAGGGTTCTAAGAAGAGGAATTTCAAGCAGAAGCTTGATTTAATAGTCAATCTTAAAGATTTAGACCTTAAAAAGCCAGAACAGCAGGTAGAGTTCTATCTAAAACTTCGCTATAGCAAGGGCAGGGAATCAAAAATATGCGCTCTAATAGGTCCTGAGCTTGAACAAAAGGCAAAATCAGCATTTGACAATATTATCTTGGCAGATGATTTTGGGAAATATGCTGGAAATAAAAAATTAGCAAAAAGGCTTTGCAATGACTATGATTTTTTTGTAGCACAGGCAAATATTATGGCAAAGGTAGCTGCAGCATTTGGCAGAACTTTTGGGCCAAGGGGCAAGATGCCTAACCCAAAAGCTGGTTGTGTTGTTACAGATAAGACAGACCTTAATGCACTTTGTGAGAATCTAAAAAAAACAGTCAAAATATCTGCAAAAACAAGCCTTATAATACAGCTGATAATAGGCAGCGAGGATATGAAAGATGAAGAGATAGCTGATAATGCATATACTGTTTATGAGCAGCTTATACATCATCTTCCCAATGAAAAAAACAACATAAAATCAGTATTTTTAAAACTAACAATGGGTAAGCCGATAAGGGTGTTGTAAATGGCTCATGTTGCGGAATACAAGAAAAAAATTGTAAATGAATTAGGTGATTTGATTAGCTCTTACCCTGTTGTGGGTGCGGTAAATATGGAAAGCCTTCCAACAGCCCAGCTGCAGAAAATGAGAGAGCAGCTCAGAAATAAGGTTGTTATAAGGATGGCTAAAAGAAGGTTTATGAACCTGGCCTTTGATAAACTAAAAGACAGCAAAAAAGGCATTGAAGGGATGAAAAATTACTTAACAGGCATGCCAGCACTTTTGTTCACAAGGGATGAGCCATTCAAACTTGCCAAAATTTTAAAGAAAAGCATGTCTTCAGCTCCTGCAAAGCAGGGGCAGGTTGCGCCAAAAGACATCATAGTCAGTGCTGGACCAACACCCTTCAGCCCAGGGCCTGTTATAAGCGAGCTTGCATCTGCAGGCATAAAAACAGCTATTGAAGCAGGAAAAATTGTTGTTAAGAGCGATGCGGTTGTTGTAAAAAAAGGAGAAAAAGTAAGTGCAGCTATTGCAGGAATACTTTCAAGATTAGGTGTTAAGCCAATGGAGGTTGGCCTTAACTTAACAGCTGTTTATGATAACGGGACAATATTTACAAAAGAGGTTCTTGATATTGATGAAGAAGAGTTTATTGGCAGAATAAAAACAGCATATAATTCTGCTCTTGGGCTTGCTCTTGAGCTATCATTTTTAACTAAAGAAACAACCGAAATAATGATAGCAAAGGCTTTCAGAGAGGCAAAAACCCTGGCTTTATCGCAGAATATAATGGCTGATGCTGTTAAGGGAGAGATTATGGCAAAAGCAAACAAGGAGATGCTTAGTTTAAAGTCAAAGTTAAATATTCCTGATGTGCCAGAAGAGAAAATAATTAAGGAAGAAAAAAAAGTTGAAAAAAAACCAGAAGAAATTAAGGAAAAGGCAGTTAAAAAAGTAAAAGAAGCTAAAGAAAAACCTAAAGAAGCGAAAAAAGAAATCAAAGAAGTTGAAAAGGTCGAAGAAATCAAAGAACCTAAAGAAAAACTAAAAAAAGAAAAAAGTGAGGATAAGAAAAGAAAAGTTAAGGAAGAACTAAAAAAAGAGAAAATTGAAAAAGAAGAACTCAAGAAAGAAGAAAAACCTAAAAAAGAAATTAAAAAAAATCAGGATAAACAAAGTTAAACAGAAAGTTCGGAGGTAAATAAAATGGAGTATGTATATGCCGCAATGCTGATCCACAAAGCTGGAGGAAAAATAGATGAGGCAACAGTTACAAAGGTGCTTGAGTCTGCTGGTGCAAAGCCAAATCAAGCAAGAGTCAAGGCACTGGTAGCAGCCTTTGACGGAGTTGACATTGAGAAAGTAATTAAAGAAGCATCTGTTATACAGGCAGCAAAACCAGCTGCTGGTGAAGAAAAGGCAGAAAAGAAAAAGGAAGAAAAAGCAGAAGCTGAGAAAGAAGAGAAAAAAAGCCAGGAACAGGCAGCTGCTGGTTTGGGTTTATTGTTTGGTTAATTATTTTATTTTTAACTATTAAGTGAGAGGATATGCCAGAAGACAAGAACAAGAAGGAATTATTAAAAAACCTTAGCAAATGCAGAAGAGAGATAATTGAGTTAAAGCTTAGCTTGAACCAGTTGGACAACCAAAAAGAGGAATATTTCAAGAAAAAAGAAAAAACAAGCAATGATCTTTCTAACATCTTTAAAAAAATCAAGGAATTGAAAAATAGCAGAAACAGCTTAACAAAAAGGGTTAAGGAACTAAAATCAAAAAGGGAGAACTACAACAAGCTGATTAAAGAAAAAATCAGTGAGATAAAAAACATCAACAATGAGAAAAAAGAGATTATAAAGAAGTTCAACCTAAAGGAAGACCCATTGCAGATTAAGCAGGAAATTGAAAGGCTTGAGACAAGGATAGAGACTGAAGTAATGCCTTTTGAAAGAGAGCAGAAGTTAATGAAAGAGATAAAGCTCAAGAAAAAAAAGTATAAGGAAATAGAAAAAATTAGTGAGGTCTGGAAAAAATCTGATTCTCTTTCAAAGGAAATTGACAGGCTGAGAAAGGAGGCTGATGAAACCCATAAGACAATAAAAATTAATGCTGATGAAAGCCAAAAAAAGCACGAGGAGATGATGGGGCTATTGAAGGGTGTTGATGCCCTGAAAAAAGAGGAGGAACTTGCTTATAAAAAATTCTTTGAGTTTAAAAAGAAGTTGGCAGATGTCAATGACTCATTGAAGAAAAAATTGGTTGAAATAAATGAGATAAATAAGAGTTTAGGATTATCAAAGGAAAAGGCAAAAAAGGAGAAAAAGCAAAGACAGGAAAAAATAATAAGGGAAAAAGAGGAAAAGGTTGAGGACAAGATCAAAAAAGGAAAAAAGCTAACAACAGAGGATCTTCTCGTATTCCAGAGGCTGGAAGAAAAGGAATGAACTAATTCTTTAAATAAAATCAGAAATTTATTTATTTTCAGGTTTTTTTACAAATTCTGTATAGCCGCACTTTCCGCAGCTGGCCCTGTCTTTGTGTATTGCGAGGAACACCCCTGGCCCGCATTTTGGGCAGAACTTTGTCTTTCTCCTAAGCCCCTCTTCAGTTGAATAAAGGGCTTTTATATCAACTGCTTTCTTTGGTTTCTTTTTCTTTTTGGCCATTTTCAATCTTTATTTTTTGGTTTTTATTCTTTAGTATCTTTATTTTCCTGCTGTTTTTGCTCTGCCTTGGTTTCTTCTTTTTCAATTTCTTTTGTTTCTTCATTCTGTTTTGGTTTCTTTTGCTCAGAAAGTTCTTCTTTTCTCTCTTCCTTATCTTGCTTTGGCTTTTTTTCTTCGGGTTTGCCTTTATCTTGTTTTTCTTGTTCAACAGGTTTTTCTTTCTCTTGTTCTGCTTTCAGTTCTTCCTTTTTTTCTTTGGGAAGCCCTTTGTTGAATGCATATTCTGGCTCGACTATTTCCATATCCTTTTTGTTGGAATATAAGTAAGCTATTATTTTTGCATTGCCAGACCCAAATTCCGGGTAAATATGTTTTATCACAATAAGTTCATTCTTGGCATTTAATTTTTCAGCTAATATCCTCCTAATAGTGTCCCGTGATGGTGTTGCTCCTGTATAACTTTCTTTTGCTATAATTTCTGTTCTTGATAACAGCGGATATTCTTTTTTTTCAACTATTTGCATAGAATCACCTTACCTTGATAACATACTCCCCCTTTACCTTGATTCCCACCTTTTCAGCAATCATTGACTTGTCAGCATCAACTATGTTTATTCTGCCCTGCCAGTTTGTGGTAAACTGATTATTCCTGCATATAGGGCAGCTGTCTCCTTTCACAAAAATCCTGCATTTTTTACAAACTTTCCTAGGCATTTTTATTTCCTTGATTTCTTTTTAGGTTTTTTTTTCAGTTTCTTTATCTGCTTTCTGCTCGTACTTTTCTTCTATCCATTCCAGCTTGCCAAGGCCTGTCTGCCTCATCGTCAGGCCGAGCTTTGGGTTTGTAGTGTCTTTATAGCTTGTTGCGATTATCCTTGCCCTGCACTTATCGCCTATTTTCAAAACCCTCCTTGATTCCTTTCCAGCAAGTGTCTTTTCCTTATTGAATGAAACAAAATCATTCATTGTTTGGGAAATATGGATCATGCCCTCTATTGGGCCAATGCTTATAAAAGCGCCAAAGTCTGCAATATCCTTTATCCTTCCAAGAACAACCTCCTGCATCTCTGGCTTGAATGTTATTATCTCAAACTCTGTTTCATAGTATGATGCTCCGTCTCCAGGAATAATAATTCCCTCACCAATATTATTCAGCCCAGATACATCTATTACAATGCCCAGCTCCTTTGAAATATAGCCCTCATACTTTTTTTTGATTCTTTCAAGCATTGCTTGCTCTAGATTAAGCCTAAAAAGATGGGGCGGAACCCTTATATGGTCCTTTAATTGCATTTTATAGAACATTTTGACCTTCTTTCCATTAAACAATCAATTTGAAATACTTTTTTTGTCTCAAAACAATAATAGGGACGCCTTTTTTCCTTATATCCCTTTTAAGCGCCTTATCCTGTGTTGCAACTATAAATTTTCCTTTCTTAATCAGGTTTAAGATTAAAAAGTCAACGTTTTTAACTCTTTTGTTTTTAATAGGTGTTTTTATGATTTTAATCTTTTTCCTTTTGACTAAATCAAGGGATATCTTTGCTGCTGCCCTGTCCTTTGGCTTTCCTGTTTCAGCTAGTTTTTCCAGCTCATCTATTGTGCTATCAACTATATAAGTTGCATATTTAAAGTCGCATATTCTTTGAAGCTCTAAAAATATGTCTACCTTAAATCTGGCTGCACTTACTAAAAAATTTGTGTCAAGGATTATTTTTTTCATGTCTTGTTAAATTGATGTTTTATTATTTATACCTTTTGAAAACTAAAACCGCATTGTGGCCACCAAAGCCAAAAGAATTAGACATTGCAATATTAACATCTTTTTCTCTCGATTCATTTGGTACATAATCAAGGTCCTTTACTTCTTTTTGGCTTATTTTATACTTTCCTGGATCAAATTCTTTTACTTCTGCTGCAATCTTAACCTCAAAATCAGAACTATCAAACTTTGTTATTTTGTCTACACCAGAAATACCATTAACAAGATTCTTCCAAAGCATGTTTATATCATTACCCAAAGGGGAAATTACACCCAAACCTGTTACAACCACTCTTCTTTCCATTGCTCATTTTTTAACAGCAGAAAATATTTAAAGGTTTCCTAGTTTTAAAGTTTATGGATAATATAATAATTGCTGGAACTGGTTCTTATCTTCCTAAAAATATTGTTACTAACAAAGATTTAGAAAAAATGGTTAAGAATTATGATTATAGTAAATCTAAGGATTTTTCTGAATGGGTGGTTAGAGTAACAGGCATTAAACAAAGGCACTATGCTGATGAAGATGAAACAACAGAAGAAATGGGTGCCAAAGCCGCTGAAATGGCATTAAAGGACGCTAATTTGAAAGCAACTGATATTGAGTTAATAATTCTCAATACATTTACACCATGGGAATTAATACCCAATTCAGCTATTGAGGTAGGGCATTTGATTGGTAATAACAATATACCGGCTATTACAATAAACCAGGCATGCTCTGGTTTTGTCTATGCAGTGGCTAGTTCATACCATTATATAAAAAGCGGGGGATATAATAATGTCTTAGTTGTTGCAAGTGAAAAATTATCAAGCGTTATTGATTATGATGACCCAAAAACAGCTGTATTGTTTGGGGATGGTGCTGGCGCTGCTGTCTTGCAAAGAAGTGATAAAAAAGGCATATTAGGAACACCTTATATTGGTGGAAAATATTCTCCTGAACATATTAAGTTAAAAAATATAGGTGTAGATGTAAAAGATATTTTAACAAATGCTGAAAAAGAGTATGTTGGAAAGGAGTACATCAAAATGGGTGGTGGTCCAGAGGTGTTAAGACAAGCTGTTAATGCTATGGTCGACTCTGCTGAAATCGCACTTAGGGGAAGCAATTTAGAGATAAAAGACATTGACTGGCTTGACCCCCATCAAGCAAACAAGAGGATAATAGATGGCACTGCTAAATATCTGCATATGCCGATAAAAAAGACCCTTATTACAATAGGAGAAGATGGTAATGTGTCTGGTGCTTCTAATATTATAACTCTTGATAAAAGCATAAAACAAGGTAAGGTTAAAAGAGGAGATAAAATTTTAATAACTGCTGTTGGCGGAGGTTATACAAAGGGTGCTTTTGTTTTTGAACATTAATTTGATCTTAATTTTTCTATAATTTCCTTCATCTTTAATGAGTCCTTCCATGTTATCGGGCTCTCGCTTATTATTGTAATATCTGTATTTCTTTTTAATATTTCCCCTGCCAGGGGCATAAAATCTGATTTTTGCATTACAAGGTGCCTTCTTTCTCCCTTATCACTGAATTCAATCCCTGAAAAGTGAGAATGTATATGCTTTAAGTTAGCCAGCTGGCTAAAAATAAATGCATAGTTTATAGAGCCATTTCTTGCGTGCAGATGTGCAAAATCAACACAAATGCTGCATTTAATCTCATCCCTAAGCTTTAAAATCTCAGTTAAAGAGCCAAACTGGGATTTTTTTCCTGTTGTCTCTGGTGCAAGCCCTGTTTTCCATTTGTTTTCATTTATTATATCCTGCATCTCAACAATCCCTTTCTTTATTATTTCATAGCATTCCTTATCAGAAAGCCTGCCATAAAAACCTGCATGAAAAACAACATTGCTTGCCTTAAGGTAATGAGCACGCTCACAGCTGTCTAGAATGCGCTTTTTTGATGCCTCAATTTTTTGCTTGTCAGAAGATGCCAGGTTTATGTAGTATGGCGCATGAACACTAAGGCTGATATCAAGTTTTTCCGCAAGCTCTCCGATTTTTCTTGCAAGCTCATTTTTCATCCTAACGCCATAGGTGAACTCGACCTCCAGCGCATTTAGGCCGATTTTTTTTACATAATTAAGGCCATCCAGGGTGCTTTTCAGAGGAGAGCCAGCAGGACCAAGCCTAATCATTGTGTTTCTGCCTCTAGGAAATGTCTTGAAAGTTTTATAACTACTGTAGAAAGTATTATGCTGTAAACAATAAATGCAACTACAATATTCAGTATTGGCCCAATCTCCGGTATATCATAAGTAGCTAGGATAAATACAACAACTGCAACAGCAATCCCCTTTGATACATTTAATGTCATAAAAAGCTTTTCTTTAAAGGAATAGTTCAGTTGTGAAAAACAAATCTGGATTGACATATACCTTATTATCAAGTACAATGCAAATAAGAGGGCTGACTTTAAAATAAATCCAGTATCTAACGGAAAGTATATGATCATGCCAACCAGAATAAATACAACTATTTCAAGCGAGTTTGCAAACATGTAAGAAAATTCATGCAGTGTTTCCCTTTCCCTAACATAGACATTACCAAAAAATAATCCAAGGGTGGTCACTGCAAGAACCCCATTGCCCTTAAGATTCTCTGCAAGAATATAAGTTATAAGCGCAGCAGTGATTAAAGCAAGGGGGGACAGATTCTCTGAATACCTTGTCCTCATTATCTTAAAGACAACTATGCCCACCAGAATGCCGGCACCAATGCCTGTGACAAACTGCTGCAAAAAAGGGCCTGCAGACTCCAGAAATTTTGAGAAAAATAATCCCTTACCGCTTTCCCTTAAGAGATCAAGGATTATAAAGGGTATTAGAACAATCAGGGGTGTATTTATTATAGACTCTATTTTAAGCAGTTCTATAACCCGGTTCTTTGTATTTTTAAGCATTGTAAGAACAATGTCTGGCGCTGTTCCAGACATCAAAGCAGCAAACATCATTGTCAGGAATATATTGCGAATATTAAAAATAAGGCTTACAGACAAGGTTAAAAATATAAGGTTCAGCAGCAGGAATATTCCTGCCAGCTTTAATGCCCTGAAAGAGAAAGTGTCAAACTCCCTTAACTTGAACCTGGAGCTTGCATCAAATACAATCATAACCAAGGCAAGAACCCCCACGCAAGTCAGGAATATTGGCGAGAACTCAATTAATTGTTTTCCATAATACCTGATGTGGCCAATAACTATGCCCACTAAAATCAGTAAAAGTATATTTGGTATCTTGGCCTTTTCTGAAAAAAGGGTGCATAATATGCCAATAACCAGGAGAATTGCTAATGAGGTCAGATAAAAAAGTGCATCCATTATACCACCTATTTTTTTTAAATAGTTAAAAATAGATACTTATTAAACCTTTGCTTTATTGTTTTTTCTTCTTGAAAAAATACTGCAACGGCTTTTGTTTCTTTGGCTTTAGGATAGTTTTGCTTACTTTGGCTATTTTCTCCTGCTCTAAAAATGATTTTAAAAATCTTTTCCTGGTCCTGTTTGTAAGTATATCCTGCTCAAGTGCCTTTGCAAGCCTTTCCGGTCTTTTTAATGACGATTCCTTTACAATATCAACTATAATTTTTTCATTTGATTCTTTTTCCAGTATTCTTTTAACATCATCCTGCTTTAACAGATTTCTTATGAACACCTCTCTTGTGCCTTGGTTCAAGACCTTGTTGCCTGTTTCTTTTTTCAGCAGCTCTGCAAGATTATCTGGATTAGCTATTAATAAGTATTTAATAAGCTGTATTGCCCTTACTGTTGTGTTCCTGTAGTTCTGCTTGTCAATACCGTCTATAACATCATAAAGTATATCCTCAAATTTTTTGATGCTGATTCCTCTTAGCTCAATTTTTTTGCTTGATGTGAGCACAAGTGTTTTCTCATAGTTGAAATCTGTTCCGACAAAATCCCTTATAACCTGCTTTACTTTTTTGATAACTGTCTTGTCTTCAAATTTTTTTACATATTCATCTATATCCTTGTCAACAATAGTTGAGCTTATAGAGCAGTTAACCTCAATATGCTCTACTCTCTCAAGCTTTCCGTTTGCAAGTTTTATTGCTATTAGGTCAATAACCTTGTTTTTGCCAGCATTGATATCATTGATAGTAAAGAAACCTTTCTTATTAAGCCAAAGATTGACTATCTCTTTTTCCGGATTCATAAAGCACCCCTTTAACAGCCTGGAAAAGGCCTAATAGCAAACCCCCAATCCTGAATTGAAGCAAAATATTATATAAATTTCAGGAATCCAACTATTTAAATGTTTCTAATTCAAATTTTAAAAATCATTAAATTAAAGCGGGTTTATTTCAATAGTTTTTTGTTATGCAAATATATAGCTATATAAATTAAGATTGAGGCAAGAACCAATATCTCGCCAATATAAATAGTGTAGTTGGCTATGTTAAGGCTTGCTGAATATTTCTGATGCTGTTCTGCAGAATCACATATGTTCTCTGGCTCGCAGTCATCAGCATAGCAGCAGCTTTTTGATACAACATAGCCAGTGATATTATCCCCAATAAAATACAGTCCTATCAGTGTAAGAATTATCAGCGGAAGGACTAATTTATTGTTCATAGTCAAATCAAAACCTTACAAATATAAAAAGATTGCTAAAAATTTAGCTTAATCTAATCAAACTTCATAACCCTATCTTTGTAGTCTTTTTTGGCCAGCAGCACAACCCTGCTCTCTTTTTTCTCATCAATTAGTTTATAGCCTGAAAGCCCTGCAATCTTTTCCGCAAACTCCTTTACATCTTCATGCAACGGCATATTGCTTTCAAGCAACCTTTTCCTTGATGAGCCAACAAACATGTATGCCTTTAGCTCAACGAACATTGGGCCTGCTTTTTTTATTAAGCCAGCATAAGCTTTTTCATTATTCATGTTTATTCCCTTAATTAAGGTTATCCTTATTACTGTTCTTGTTTTTAATTCAGGCAGTAATTCAAGTGTTTTATTTAAACGCTGCCATCCGTCCTTAAAGCATGACTTGTTAAATTTCTTAAAATCCTGCTCATTTGTTGCACTAACTGAAACATAAAGCTGCGTAGGCAGTTCCTTTAATGATTTAAGAACATCAGGAAACTGGCCATTTGTAACAAGAAAGCTTGTCTTGCCCTGTTTATGAAGCTTGGCTATTAATTCATTAAGTTTTGGATAAATTGCCGGCTCTCCTGTAAGTGAGATTGCAAAATGCATTGGCTCTTGCGCTTGATCAAGCTTTTTCCTATTTGCTTTTTCATTTCCAAAAAAACCATTGAGAAGCTTTCTCTGGCATAAAATTGATTTTCTTATTATCTCTTCTGGCTCATCTACAATGTCATTCATCTTACTTCCAGCAGTATAATCCATCTCGCGCCAGCAATGGATGCACTGGTTTGTGCAAAATCCCACAGAAGGCGTCATCTGGCAGCATAAATGAGACCTAATGCCATAAAACTTCTGCTTATAACAGACATCCTCATCCAATAATGACTTCTTTGTCCATGTGCAGATTTTGACAGCAGAGTGCTCACCGCTAAAGCAATAGTGCTGTTTTTCTAATAATGCCCTGAGCTCAGGGCTTATTTTTGTTATTTTTTCCATCAGACAAACTAAAACAGGATTATATAAAAACCTTTCTTTAAAAACCAAAATTATATAAATCTCATACCTGTTATAAAGACCATGAATTTTAAAACAGTGCTTAAAAAACTAAAAGACAGCCCTGAATTCAGGAAATGGGTTTCTAAGAACAAAAAATCATATTTAACATATGCCCTTACAATAATTGAAAACTCAGAAAAAAGCGATTGGCAGATTGGTTATTATGACAAAAAACTTGATAAGGTTACGGCCTTTACAATAAACAGCAAGATTGAAATCAACCCAGAGCAGGATATATTCAAAAAACCAGGAACAGCTGTAAAAAAAATTAATCTAAAAGATGTTAAATTTGGCTTAGACAAAATCCTGAAAAAAGCACAAAGAATTAAAGCAAGGGAATATCCCAAAGAGTTAGTGACAAAAACAATAGCTATCCTGCAGAACATTGAATTAGGCCAGCTGTGGAACATAACACTTATCACAAGCTCTTTAAAAACAATAAATATAAAGATAGATGCAAAAACAGGCAAGACAATAAAGCATGAGTTAATATCATTATTCCAGTTCAGGGCTGGTTAGCTACTACTTTAATAAAACAAAAACCAATGTCTTCTTATGGAGGAATAAATGTATTTCTTGTGGAAAGCATGGCTATTTCCTTTGGAAAATATTTTTTTCAACTGGAATTCTTTTTATCATGAACCAAAGAATGCCCTAAACAGTAAAATAAAGGATTATTATGCCTTATTTCCATTAGAACAATAATTGTTTTAATTATATATTTTTAATGTTAATTTAATTTAAATATGAGTTATGTTTCCTTTTTTACCTTGCTTTTTTTATTTTGAAAATCAAAAAAGAGGGATTTGCTTGCCAGAAAACCTAAGGATAAAGATAAATAAAATAAAGGAAAATGCAATTTTGCCGCATTATGCCCATGAAAGTGATGCAGGGGTTGACCTTTATTCAGCAGAGGATTATGTTCTAAAGCCAGGCAAGATAGTTCTTGTAAGCACAGGCATAAAAATGGCCATACCCAAAGGTTATGAGGGCCAAATAAGGCCGAAGTCAGGCCTTGCATTAAATAATGGGATATCTATCTGTAATAGTCCTGGAACAGTTGACTCAGGCTATCGTGGAGAGGTTTGTGTTATAGCAATCAACCACAGCAATGAGGAATTTAAGATAAAAAAAAGAACAAAGATTGCACAGATGGTTTTCAACAAGATAGAAAAAGCAGAATTTGAAGAGGTCAAGGATCTTGACAATACAAAACGCGGCCAAAACGGTTTTGGAAGCACAGGGCTAAATTAAGGTGCTGATAATGAAAAAAAATAACAACCACGCTAAAACACAGCTTATGACATCTGCCGGTGATCTTGTTGAGCTAAGTGAAGAGAAGATAAAAAATTCATTAATAAGTGAGACCTCTATTTCAGAAGAAAATGCAAAAAAAATTGCTCATGAAGCCTATAATGAATTAATAAAACTTGACATACCAAAAACCACAACCATTGTGAGAGAGATTGTATGCATGAAGCTCCTTGAATCAAACCTTCTTGATGAAAACAAGGAATATTCAAGGCTTGGAATGTCTGTTTCTGATGTCAAAGAGGTTATTTTCAAAAAGTCCAAAGAGAATGCAAACACAAACTACAACCTGCAAACAATACATAAAAGGCTGGCAGATTCTATTTCTTCACAATATGCTTTGTCTTATCTCCTGCCAAAAAAGGCTTCAAGAGCGCATATGAAAGGAGAAATCCATATCCATGACCTGGATTATTTTCCAACAAGGCCATTTTGTTTTGAGCATGATATAAGGTTCTTCCTTAGGCAGGGATTTATGTCAGATGGCAAGGGCATTCATACAGCTGTTTCAGGGCCAGCCAAGTCATTAGAGGTTGCTATGATACATGCTGCAAGGGTTTTATTACTAAGCTCGACATATTTTTCTGGCGGCCAGGGATATGATGCATTAAATCTTTTTTTAGCTCCTTATGCAAAAGGCCTTGAATACAAAAACATAAAGCAGGCTGTTCAGGCATTTATTTATGAGCTTGACCAGCTTGATGTTGTCAAGGGAGGGCAGACGCCATTCACATCAGCAAGCTTTGAGTTTAATGTTCCATCTTACCTAAAGGACATTCCACTAGTTCTGCCTGGAGGCAAGGTAACAGAAAAGGAGTCATATTCTGATTATGTTGATGAATCAAGGAAAATAATAAAGGCTTTTACAGATGTTATGATGCATGGGGACTATACTGGAAAGGCATTTCATTTTCCAAAACCAGAGTACAAGATAAGGAAAGAAACACTTAAAGACAGCTCTGCAGATGAGCTTTTGCTTGATGTTCATAAGCTTGTTGCAAAATATGGCTCTCCCTATTTCCTTAACATGGCTGCTCCATATATGCCTGAAGCTTTGCAAAGCCAGTGCTGCAGATATTTTTTAAGACCAGATGGTGACTTCTGGGAGGAAATAAAAACCGGGAATGTCCGCTCTGGCTCTCTGCAGACAGTAACAATAAATCTGCCAAATATCAGCTATAATTCAAAGGATGAATCAAATGTTTATGAACTGATTGATGAAAGGATTAAGATAACAGAGGATATATTTAATGTAAAGAGAAAATGCATTAAAGAGGTTATGAAAAGCGGATATGCGTCATTTCTTTCAATGGATTGTTATGGCAAGCCATATTATAAGCTGGACCAGGCAACAAATTCTGTTGGCTTTATAGGACTTAATGAAATGGTTAAAAAAATAACCGGCTATGAGATGCATGAGTCAAGTGATTCCTGGAAATTTGGCTTAAAGATAATCAAATATATGTCAGACATAATTGATAAGAAAAAAGATGAAACAGGGCAAAGGTGGGGGATGGTCCAGACACCTGCTGAGTCAGCAACATTCAGGCTTGCTAACTTTGACTTGGAGAATTATAAGAATGAGGCTGTTGTTCAGGGTGATAAAAAAACAGGAGATGTTTATTACACAAATTCATCTCATGTTAATTATTCAGCAGATATTCCATTATTCAAGAGGCTTGAAATAGACTCCTCATTTCATCCACTGGTTCAGGGAGGTGCAATATCACACATATTCTTAGGTGAGAATAATCCAGACCCAGATGCTTTGCTAAAGCTGACAAGAAGAATATGCTCCAATACATTAACTTCTTATTTTGCTTATACAAAAGATATGACTTACTGCAGCTCATGCAAAAGAACAGTTAGTGGTGTTTATGAAAAATGCCCAAATTGCAAAGCAAGCGGTGATGATATTCAGTGGTATTCAAGAGTAACAGGATATTACACTCCTGTCAAGTCATGGAACAAAGGCAAGTTAAGGGAATTTATGGATAGGCACAAATATAGTCTAAGAGGTGTATAAAAGTGAAGCTAGTATTATTTACAGGAGTGCATTGTCCAAAGTGCCCTCAGGCAAGGATGGTTGTAAGACAAGCAGCAAAAGAGCTTGGCTGGATTGAAGGAAAGGATTTTGTTGAAAAGCTTATTGACGGCCAGAATTTAAAAACTCCGTCTATTGTTGAAATTGAAGGCAGCAAAATGCATATTGTTTCCTCTGAGGATGAAATAACCACAGGCAATATTCCGGCTGCCATATGTGGAAAAGACTTAGCAGTTGAGGCACTGATGTATCAGATTGCATCATCTCCTGCTATTGTGATAAATGAGAGGGCAGTTTTTAAGGGAAACAGCCCATCAAAAGAAGAGCTTTTAAAAGAAATAAAAAAGGTGGAAGAATGAAGAATGGTATAAAGTATAAAACAGCAAAGAAAAACACAAAATTATCCCAGTTTATTGATGAGGAAAAGAATAAAAAACCATCCAAAGATAAAAAAAGTTAGAGGTTTAAATGCAGGCATATGTTGGAGGCATAGTTCCTTTATCAACAGTTGACTGGTCAGCTAATGTTTGCACAGTAATTTTTTTTTCAGGATGTGACTTCAGGTGCTGTTATTGCTACAATAAAGATTTCATAGATTTCAAGGAGGAATTCTTAAAAGATTTAAATGATGTCAAAAAAGAGATAATAAAAAATTCTAGTTTTATTGATGCTGTTCTTTTTTCAGGAGGAGAGGCATGCCTTCAGAGGCAGGCATTACTAACCCTGGCAAGATTTACAAAAAAACTTGGTTTAAAGGTTGGAATTGAAACAAATGGCTCAAAGCCTTATTCAATAAAATCATTAATAAATGAAAATTTGCTTGATTTTATTGCCTTGGATATAAAGGCCCCATTCAAAAAAGAGATTTTCGAAGGGGTTACACAATCAAAAACCTTTTTTAGAACAACAGAAGAGGTTATTGAAAACATAAAACAAACATTAAATATATTAAAGGAAAACCAGGACAGGATTCAAATAGAATTAAGGACAACTATTGTGCCCGGGCTTATTTTCAGAAAGCATGATATTCTGGAGATAGCTAAAGAGATTAATGGGTTGAACTGCAGATGGGTTTTGCAACAATTTGTATCTGATAAAGGAACCATTGACCCAAAGCTGGGCAGTGTAGACCCACCAACAAAAAAATTCTTAGAAAATCTAAAAAAAGAATGCCAAAAAAAATACAGCAGCCTAAGAATTGATATTAAGGCTGTATGATTTAGCTTTCTTTTAGGAAATCATCCAATATTCTGATTGCTTCTTTTTCTGTATCCTCAACTGTTTTTGGAAAGTTTGTATCAATGTAAATAACCTTTGAGCCATAATTTTCAAAAAGATTTTTCAACCACTGGCTGTTATACCTTTGCTCCACCCTCCTCTGAAAGTTTATTTCCTCAAAAATAGCTTTATCATGTTTCTGCCTCTGGCTGAGCCTTTGCATCACTGTTTCTGGCGCAACCTGCGCTATTATCAATAGATTTGGAGAATTTTGCAATGCAATTTTATTGCCTGGCAGCCTCATAATCTCTGTTAGGGGAATATTGCCCTGAACAGGCTGATAAACAATAGAGGTTATAACTCCCCTTTCCTGAAAAATATATTTTCCCTGTTTTATGGCAGGGATAATGATTCTTTTGTAAAGTATTTCCCTATCAAGGGAAAATGCATGTGCTGTAGAGGTTATTGAATATTGGCGGTTGGTTTTTCTTACTATTTCCTCCCTTAATGCACTACCAATCCAGCAATAGCTCATCTCACAGGAAACAATCACATCAAAGTCATTTATCTCTTCAGGCTCTGGAAATCTGTTTTTTTCCTTGCAATATGCCCTAAGGTCAAATACCTTAAGGTGCTTTTGCTCGGCCCATTTTTTCATGGCATTAATAATAACGCCCTTGCCCGAGCCATCAGGCCCGTCAACCATAACAAACCTTTTCTGCATATTTATTATATTATAAGATGCTTATTTAAATCTTTTGAAAATTAAGAATTCTGTGTTTTTATCTGGAAGCATCAGCCTGCCTTTCAATATCAAGCTTTTTTTTAATTGCATTTGATGAATTATTCAGCTGAGAGGCAGCTATTATCTCATCAGCAAGGGCATTAACAGCCCCTTTCTTTGAATTGAATGATTTTGTAAAAGCACCCTGAACCATGTACCTTAATGCAAGATCAATTCTTCTTTGGGGGGCGCACTCAACAGCCTTTGGATATCTTGCCCCTCCATATTCTATTGTTATTATTTCTTCCCTAGGTGCTGCATTTTCAAGGGCCTTGACAAAAACAGCTATTGGGTTCTGTTTTGTCCTGTTTTCAATTGCCTTAAATGTTTCCTCAACAAGGGAATATGCTAACTGGCTCTTACCTGTTGATTTGTAGGATGTAATAAAATGCTTCTTGCTCTTGTGCCCTGGTATCATTATTTTGTTTATTAATCTCTCAACAATAAATGTTTTTGACTTGTAGAATCTTGCGCCTGCATATCTTGCGCCTGTTTTTGGTATTATTTTTGGGTCTAGGTTTATGTATTCCCTTAATCCTGGATCCTGTACAGTTATTCCCTTTACACTCCACCTGTTAAATGCCTTTATATCTTCCATTTTGGTATTTGTTTTATAGAGGGGATTTGAGTTCATATTTAAAGCTTTCTGTGGCTGTATTAAAAATTAAAGTTAAAAAAGGAAGAAACAAAAATTCTTAAGAGCACTTTTTAGTTATATAGCTTGATTCAGGATTTGTATTGATTATATGCTCATTTGAATAATAGACTTTATCAAGGACAGTCATATTAAACCTTAACCTGAACAGATAAATTTTGTTTTTCTCAAGATTAAAGTCAGCACCGCCAGTGCATTCATCGCAGATTTCAAAGTATTTGTATTTCTCAAACAGGCCATCCATCTTATAAATCTCCCTGTAGTCATGGCTAACATCCTCTTTAACCTCAAATGCAATGTCTTTTGGAATAACCTCTGTCTTAAAATAAACAAAGCCTCCATTCTTTCCCTTTATGCATGCTGGCTTTAACGTTACCTCAACTATTGAAGTGCCTTCCTCATTGGTTAAGACTGGTTTAAAATTTGTGTCTAGTTCTGTCTCAGGAATAGTTTCACATTTGTCAGGATTATCAACTACTCTTTTGTCTGGGCATACATATTCTGTTATGGTTGTTGTAACTGTCTCTGTTTTTGTTTTCTCAGGGCATAGTGAGCAATCCATAATGCAATCAGGGCATTTTTCACATCTGCACTCAGGGCACTCAGGGCATTCTGCTGGTCTCTGGAATATAAAGGCAAACACTAGAACAACAACTATAAAGAATAAAATAAAAGGCATATTCTCTTTTTTAAAGATTCCTTTTTTCATAATTTCAGTATCTGTCTAAAGTCCTAGGATTATTTCTTAAGAGCAGGTATATTCAACATCTCATCCTTGGTTAGGAGGGATATTCCCGCATCATTGCCTATGATATCAACCCTTATTATCTTGTCTGGGTTTTTTAAGTCCACTTTTGGCCTGTCAACAACATCTGTCAGCTTCATGATAAGCTCTGTTGTGTTGTATTTTTCATAAGATCTCTTTGCTATGTCCATCTTCCATTTGTCTTTTTCCTTAATATCCTTAACCAGGCCCTTTATTGTCTTCTGCATGTCTTCAATAGTTGACTTGCACCAGCTGTCCACAGGAACCCAGTGGAATGTCATCCTAAACAAAGAAGTGTCTTTTTTGCACATAGCTATTAATTTTTTAATAACATCCCTTGGTTTAGTTATGCTCAGCTGGAAAAGACCTTCTATCTCTGACTTCAGGAATTCTGGCTCTGTCTTAAGCTGCTTTAAAACAGCAACTATTTCTTCCCTGGCAAGACCTGCATGATTTGGGTCATGTGTTACAAGAAGATTTGCTTTTGCCATTAAACCACCCCCATAAGTATAGTATAGAATTGTCTGTTTATATAGTTTTCGATTTATTTGCTGTGTTGCACAACTCTTAAATACTTCTTCTTATATTGATATTACTAAGGTTTGGGGGTAGTGGAGGAACACCCCATGAAAAAGAAAAAATATAAACAACCTCGGCTAAAGCCGAGGTATTTTTGAGTTGCTAAAAACAACTCAAGCGACGAAAGAAGGAAGCTTTCGTTGCTGGTAGTAAGATGGAAGGTTGCTGAA
>Ga0136653_10000499_pt1 | contig 20588 bp, 22 predicted proteins | sample LakKivw275mmetaG_FD_94866 | JGI IMG/M metagenome (GOLD analysis project Ga0136653, IMG submission 94866) | Anoxic lake water microbial communities from Lake Kivu, Rwanda to study Microbial Dark Matter (Phase II) - Lake Kivu water 275m metaG... | ecosystem: Environmental > Aquatic > Freshwater >...
AAGAGATCGAATGGCGATTTAACCATCGGAGTGAAAATCTAGTGACTTTACTCCGTAAACTTTTGTCTCAGCGAGTTGTCAAAGAACAAAATTTAGTGCAACTTTGATGGTGCATTATCTTATCTTATCAAATTCACGTTGACAAGGTATATTTAATGTGTACCTTAATAACACCAATTATTCAGGAGGCTCGAATGTTCGAAGTGACACCAAAAGCGGAAGAGAAACTCAGCGAGTTCTTCAAGACGCGGACCGAAAAGCCCTTTATACGCATTTTTCTCCAACAGGGTGGGTGATCGGGTCCCGCAATGGGCATGGCTCTGGACGAGTCAAACGAAAGTGACGAAACTTTTAAGGTCAACGGTCTGACTTTCATGATCGAAAAAGATCTCTATGAGATGGTGAAACCCGTCAAGGTCGATTTCGTCGAAACACCCCGAGGTGCCGGCTACATCATTGAATCCAACCTGAAAGCGGCTGACGGCTGCGGTGGATGCGGCGGATCCTGCTAACCGAAAGGGCTCCACGGCAGCTTTAACAGAAATGTGAACGACAAAAAAAGGGGGACACATGTCCCCCTTTTTCCGTTTCTGACCGGGGAGTCCATACCGACATCATCACTTCACCCTTCCCTTTCAGCCGCGTCTATCTTCTCCTGGATTTCCGCCCATTCGGCATAGAGGGCATCGAGGCGGGCGGTTAACTCCCGGTACTCTGCGGCGGCCGAGCGGGCCCTCTTTTCGTCCTGATAGGTTTTCTCGTCCGCGAAGATTTCCTCCAGATCCTTTTTTCTATCTTCCCCGTTTGCGATCTCCCGTTGAACCCGTTCAAGCGACTCCCGCAGGGGTCTCAAGAAACTGAAACGCCGCTGCCTTTTTTCCGCCTCCCGGCGTCGTCTGTCTTTTTCCTCGTGCGTCGCTGTCCTGACGTTGACCTCCCGCCCGGCCGTGTCGAGGCGCCTCGAAGATTCCACGGCCGTCCTGTAATAGCGGTTCAGATAATCATCGACCGTCCCATGGGTCACGCGGAGAATCCCGTCCTCGAAATCCCAGACCCTGTCGATGAGGGTGTCGAGAAAATCCCTGTCGTGAGAGACGATAATACAGGCGCCCGGGAAACTGCGCAGGGCCCCTTTGAGAACCTCCTTGGAGCGATGGTCCAGATGGTTTGTGGGTTCATCGAGGAGAAGCAGGCTGGCAGGGGTGAAAAGCATCCTGGCGAGGGCGAGCCGGCTTCTCTCACCGCCGGAGAGAACCGCAACGGGCTTGAAGACATCCTCATCCCTGAAGAGGAAGCACCCCAGAAGCGTCCTCAGGTTTCCGTGATTTGCCTGCGTGGCCGGGGCCTCCAGCGTCTCCAGAACGGTTTTCCCCGGATCGAGCGCTTCCACCTGGTTCTGCGCATAGTAGGATACGACGGCATGGTGACCCGGGACGCGCTCGCCCCTCTGAAAAGGCTCCAGTCCCGCCAGGATCCGCAGGAGCGTTGATTTCCCCGATCCGTTCACGCCGAGAAGGGCGATTCTATCGTTGCGCTCGACGGCAATGGAAAGGTCCCGGAATACGGCCTGCGTTCCGTAGAACTTGTCCATGTGCTGAAGGGCCATGACGACGCGGCCGGTCCGCGGCGGTTCGGGGAAGCTGAAGCTCATCTCGTCTTCTTCTGCCTCGAGCTCGATCCACTCCGTCTTCTCCATCATCTTGAGACGGCTCTGGGCCTGCCTCGCCCTGTCCTTCCTCGCCCGGTTGCGTTCGATGAACCGCTTGGTCCGGCGCAGGGCTTCCTGCTGGTTCCGGTAAGCCGCTTCCAGGAGTTCCCGCCGGATTTTTTCCTGCTCGAGGTACGCGGAATAGTTACCCCGGTATTCCGTCACCCGCCCGAGGGAAATCTCTATGACCCGGTCCACGATGTTGTCGAGAAACCGGCGGTCGTGGGACACGAGGATCACCGCCCCCTCATAGGCATCCAGATAGGATTCCACCCACTCGAGGGAGTGGATGTCGAGATGGTTGGTCGGCTCATCGAGGAGCAGGACCGCGGGTTCACGAAGGAGAAGCTTGGCGAGCTCGATCCGCATCTGCCAGCCCCCGCTGAACTCATCCGTCATCCGGCCGTAATCGGCTTCCCTGAAACCCAGCCCCGAGAGGACCTGCCTTACTTTCACATCGATGTCATACCCCTCCAGGTGCTCGATGTGGTGCTGGGTCTTCCCGAGTTCCGACACGAGTTCCTCCATCTCGGGGGATACCGTGTCGCCGGATGAACTCCTCAATGCTATTTCGCGGCTGATCTCCTCCATCCGGCCGTGGAGCTCCAGGATCTCGTTGAAGGCAAGCCTCGTTTCATCGAGGAGTGTCAGTCCGCCGTGACCGATAATCTCCTGGGGAAGGTATCCGGTGGTGGCGGATCGGGACCGGATAATCCTTCCACCGTCGGGATCGACAAAACCGGCGATCATCTTCATCATGGTTGATTTGCCTGATCCGTTCGATCCCACGATGGCCACGCGCTCCCTGTCGCCGATGCGCAATGTGAGGTCCCTGAAGAGATCTCTCCCGCCGTAGGATTTAGATATGTTCTGAATGGAAATTATCACAAACCGATGGGTGAAATGGAATTATGGAAAAATGGAATGATGGGCTGCTTCATTTCAAGTTCTTCACGGAATCAATGCTCAAACCCACCATGATTCAATGATCCCCGTGCCGCCTCTCCTGCAGGTCCTGAAGACGCAGAGAAGGCGAGGATAGGAGTCCTCGCCTTCTGCCATGAACGATTTTACTTGCACGAACAAGAATCAGGCGTACTCCGTATGGGTGGTTAGAAGGCCCAGGGCCCTCTCGCTGACCAGCAGGATTCTCGTATGGCTGAGACGGGAGGCCAGAAGCTTGTTAATCCCCTTCAGCATCTGGTATCCGATTGCGGCGTCCTTCTCCATGATCTCCCGGAGTTTGGCGGCTTCGAAGGAAACGAGCTTTGTGGCATCCATGGCAACGGCGCTCAAGGTGTAGATGTGGGGCTCCACAAAAGCCGACCAGCCCATACCTTCCCCTCTTGTGATCACATCGGTGGTGACCTGAAGGGGTGGACGGGCAGGACCCATATCCGCCTTCATCTCCAGGAAGACCTTCCCTTCCTCGACGAGATAAAACTTGCCGGCCGGATCCCCCTGCTTGTAGAGGAGCGTCCCGGCGGGGTGACTTTCACCGATGGCGATGGATGCCAGCTTCTCCAGTTGGGCATCGTTGAGGTTTTTCAACAAGTTCGATTCCCGCATAATTTTCAGTTGAACCATCGTCTCTCTCCTCTCTTTTTTATTCCGGCCTCACAAGCATTACGAATGTTTTATATCAATCTTTTTTATGAAATTCTATCGGAAATTTTCGGGCGCTCGAACGGCCTCCTCTCCCCCCGGAAATGCCCATACCGGACCGGAAATGTTCGTTGAAGAGGACCTGTCCTGTGTGTCATACTTTCACACATGGATCCCAAAATTCTCAGGATGACTGAAAAGGGCCTTTACTGCGAGGTAGGGGATTTTTACATCGACCCGCTGCAGCCCGTGGACCGCGCTGTTATTACCCACGCTCACGGGGATCACGCGAGGCGGGAATGCCGGCGGTATCTTGCCGCAAGAGAAGGCCTTCAGATCCTGCGCCTCCGTCTCGGCAACGAGGCATCTATCCAGGCCGTTCCCTATGGCGAACACATTTACCTGGACGGCATAAGGGTTTCCCTCCACCCCGCCGGTCACATCCTCGGCTCAGCCCAGGTCCGGATCGAATACCGGGGTCAAATCATCGTTATCTCGGGGGACTACAAGGTCCAGGCCGACCCGACCTGCAGGCCCCTCGAAGTCGTCCGCTGCCACACCTTTATCACGGAGTCGACCTTCGGCCTGCCCGTTTACCGATGGCCCGAGCCGAAAGAGGTCCTCGGGGACATCAATGCCTGGTGGTCTGCCAATCAGAAAGCGGGACGGGCAAGCCTTCTTTACGCCTACGCCGCGGGCAAGGCCCAGCGAGTGATCATGGGGCTCGACGTCTCTCTCGGGCCTATTTTTACCCACCGGTCCGTGGAGGAACTGAACCGCCGTTACCGGGCAAGTGGTATCGCCCTGCCTGATACCACCTCCCTCGATTTTGCCGGTAAAAAAACGGACGTCAGCGGCGCTCTCATCGTCGCCCCCCCGCTCGTACACGGAACGGAGTGGACCAGGCCCTTCAGGGAATGCTCAACGGGCTTTGCCTCGGGATGGATGCGGATCCGCGGCATGCGCCGTCGCCGGTCTGTTGACCGGGGATTCGTTCTTTCGGACCATGTCGACTGGCCGGGGCTGCTTTCAGTTATCCGGTCCACGGGAACCGAGGAGGTATTCGTCTGCCACGGTTACACTTCCGTTGTTGTCCGGGCGCTCAAGGAAAAGGGACTCGACGCGAAAACCCTCGATGTGCCGTTAGCGGCCGACGAGGAAGGCGACTGATCAGGGGCAGTGGTTAGTGAACAGTGGATAGTGGTTAGCACGGGCTGCAGGCCCTTACAGGGCGGTGGCTGGTGATTGGTGGTTAGTGATTAGTATGAAAAACTTTGCCAGACTCTGCGAAGAACTCGACGGGACGACGAAGACCACCGGTAAGTTTTCGGCGCTCAGGCGGTATTTAGAGCAGGCGACACCGGCCGACGCGGCATGGGCCGTCTACTTTTTAAGCGGCCAAAAAATCAAAGGATTGGTCCGGATCCGGAAACTCCGTACCTGGGCCTGCGAGGCGGCAGGGATTCCCGACTGGCTCTTCGATGAATCTTACGAGGCGGTGGGTGATCTCGCCGAGACCATTGCCCTCGTTCTCCCGCCCTCTTCAGGCACGGACAACACTCCCCTCCATACCTGGGTTGAAGACAGACTCCTCCCCCTCCGGAATGCCGCCGAGGAGATAAAGCGCAGTGCCATCCTGCAGGCCTGGCGGGAAATCGCCGAGGGAGAGCGTTTCGTCTGGAACAAGCTTATCACGGGGAGCTTCCGGGTGGGCGTCTCGACGATGATACTCATCCGGGCCCTCTCGGAATTAAGCGGGCTCGACGCCCCCATCATCGCCGGAAGGCTTTCCGGATCCTGGAACCCGACGGTTGAGTCGTACAAGAAGCTCCTCTCGCAGGAATCGGATTCCGATGAACTGAGCCGGCCTTTCCCCTTCTTTCTTGCCTATCCCCTGGAGGGAGAACCCGAAGCCCTGGGTTCAATTGACGCCTGGCAGGCCGAGTGGAAATGGGACGGTGTCCGCGCTCAATTGATGAGGCGCGGCGAAAAGACCTTTCTCTGGTCACGAGGCGGAGAGTTTATCACCGGGGGTTTTCCTGAAATCGAGGAAGCGGGGAGAACGATTCCCGAAGGTACGGTGATGGACGGTGAGATCCTGCCCTGGAAAGGGGGGTCGGCCCTTTCATTCAGCAGCCTCCAGAAAAGGATTGGCCGGAAGAGACCGGGGGATAAAATACTCGATGAAGTCCCCGTCGTATTCATGGCCTTCGATCTGCTCGAGGTAAAAGGGAAAGATCTTCGCGGCGAATCCCTCGTGGAGCGCCGGCGGAAGCTCGAGGCCCTGGCCGCAAGCTGGCCCCGGGAAGGACCTCTGCTCGTGTCACCCGCCCTCGATGCCCGGACGTGGCGGGACCTCGCAGAAGCACGGGCAAAAAGCAGGGAGCTTCTTGCAGAGGGACTCATGCTCAAAAGGCGGACTTCCCCCTACCAGACGGGAAGGCACCGGGGGGACTGGTGGAAATGGAAGGTCAATCCCTTCACTCTCGATGCGGTCCTGCTCTATGCGGAACCCGGCCATGGCCGGCGGGCGGGCCTTTTTACCGGTTACACCTTCGGTGTCTGGCACGAAGGAACGCTCGTCCCCGTGGCAAAGGCTTATTCGGGATTGAGCGACGAAGAAATCCGGCAGTTAGATTCTTTCATCCGTCGCAACACTGTGGAGAGATTCGGACCCGTGCGGTCGGTGACACCGGCTCTTGTTTTCGAGATCGCCTTCGAGGGGATTCAGCGGTCATCACGCCACAAATCGGGTGTGGCCGTCCGCTTCCCCCGCATCCTCCGCGTCCGGGAAAAGCGGCCGGAAGAGGCCGACACCCTGGAGGCGGTCCTGTCGTTCCTGCCGGCAGACACAAAAGGGTAAGAAGCCTTCGAACCGGCTTCTTTCAGAAGCAAAGCATCATCCGGTCCTCGATTCCCTGCTTCCTCGCGATCCTTCTTGCCGTCGACGCCAGGCTCCGGCTGTAGGCCTCGCGTTCAGGGGCATTGAAGAGAACCTTCCGGCAACCGTCCAACAGGTGCGGATAATGCTTTTCGAAAAGCGTCCTTACGGCCGGCCAGACGCCGAAACGGAGGTTCAGGCGGTCAATGTAGAAATACGACACACCGGCTTCTTTCATTTCCCTCAGAAGACCCGAGAGGTTCTCCTCGGTGTCCGAGAGACCCGGCAACAGCGGCCCGATGAAAGCATAAGACTCGATCCCCTTTCGACGGGCCTCTTCGAGGATCCGAAGACGATCCTCTGCCGGAGAGGCCCCGGGCTCGACGAGTTTGCGCACCTCCTCGTTCAGGGTGGTCACCGTCACGCCTATTTCGACGTCGGGTTTTCCCTCGAGGAGATGGAGATCACGAAGGACGAGAGCGTTCTTCGTCAGGATGGTGACGGGGAAGACATGACGGAGAAGTAGTTCCAGGCACTGACCGGTGAGGCCATATCTTGATTCGGCAGGCTGCCAGCCATCGCACACGGAACTCATGAAGACCCGACCCACACGCCTTCGCTTCAGTTCCTTTTCGAGGATGGTACGGGCGTTTATCTTCACGTCGACAAAGCCCCCCCAGTCTTCACCGGGATGTGAGAAACGGGTCGCGAAGCGGGCGTAGCAGTAACGACAGCCGTGCCCGCACCCCGCGTAGCAGTTGACGGCGTAATCGGCCAGACCCGATTTGTTCAAAAGGGACCGGCACTCCACCTCGCGGACACGGACGGTCTCAGAAAAAGGACCTTTCTCATCCTTCGACTTTGTGGCCATTTTCGTCTGCCTGTTTGAGCGCTATACTATTCATACAATAATAACTTTTCCCCCTGCTGGCAAGGCGGAACGAAAATGTAAAAGGACATGCACATGGGAAAAAGAATGGCCGGCAAGGTCATTGAACTTCCCGATCTTCGTGATCGGACTCACGTCTTCCACGACCGGGCCCATGCCGGCGAGATCCTCGCGGGCCTGCTCGGGGACTACCAGTCTTCACAGACGCTGGTCATGGCAATCCCCGCCGGTGGAATTCCTGTGGCGGCAGTGCTTGCACGCAGGCTTCTCCTTCCGCTCGATGTGGCCGTCGTGAGCAAGATCACCCTGCCCTGGAACACCGAAGCGGGATATGGCGCCGTGGCGTTCGACGGCACGACCCGGCTGAACCGTGATCTGCTGTCCCGTCTCCGCCTCTCGGAAAAGGAAATCGAGTCGGGAAAGACCGCCACGGCCGGAAAGGTGAAACGCAGAGTCGGCACATTTCGCGGAAGCCGGCCCTACCCGGATCTCATCCAGGAGAGGGTCATTCTGGTCGACGACGGTCTCGCCTCGGGATTCACGCTCCTCGTGGGCGTCGAGGCTTTGAAGAGGAGCGGGACGCGGGAGATTATCGTTGCCGTCCCAACGGGGAGTTCGAGCGCCGTTCAGCGTGTGGCAGCGGAAGTGGATCGACTATACTGCGCCAACATCCGGGGCGGCTGGAGCTTTGCCGTTGCCGACGCCTACGAACGCTGGGCAGATGTGACCGAGGAAGAAGCGCTGCGCATATATAAGGATATGCCGCAATTTTGAGTTTTGAGTGTTGAGTTTTGAATTTCTTTAGATTATTTAGTCTTTTAGTTCTTATTTCTCACAACGCACAACTGACAACTCACAACTTGGGCTTTCAGCCCTTTCTCACCATTCACAACCTACAACTCACAACTGTCTAAAGGCCGACGCCGTCCTGCACCGTTCCACATTTCGGACACTCACCACCACTCACGTGATAGGCCGTCACGGAAAAGCCCCCCCGCTCGATGAGAAGTGTCCGGCATTTGTAACAGTATGTGTGATTCTTCTCTCCCTCGACATTCCCCAGATAGACGTAACGGAGACCCGCCTCCCTGCCGATGTCGTAGGCGCGGTTCAAAGTCTTCATGGGGGTGGGCTCCACGCGGTCCATCCGGTACTGCGGGTAAAACCGGCTGATGTGCCAGGGGATGGAGGCATCCACGGAAGCGAGATAGGATGCAATATCCTTCAGTTCCGCCTCATCGTCATTCTGGCCGGGGACGACGAGCGTTGTCACCTCGATCCATATCCCCATCTTCTTCATCGTCCGGATGCTGTCCAGAACAGGTTGAAGCCTCGCCTTGCAGAGTCTCTTGTAGTAATCATCCCGGAAGGATTTGAGATCCACGTTTGCGGCATCGAGGCAGGGGTGAATCATGCCGAGCATCTCTTCCGTCATATAGCCGTTGGTGACAAAGACGTTGTAAAGGCCCTCTTTCCTCGCGATCTTAGAGCAATCGAGGGCAAACTCGAAGTAGATCGTGGGCTCCGTGTAGGTGTACGAGATGCTCCTGGAGCCTGCGGCCTTCGCCTGCCGGACGACCTCCTCGGGCTTCACCTCGCGGGAACGGACGCCGAGACGCTCCGCTTCCGTGACCTGGGAGATCTGCCAGTTCTGGCAGAAATCACACTTGAAATTGCAGCCCACGGTTGCGATGGAGTAGGAGGTGGAACCCGGAAGGAATTGGTAGAGGGGTTTTTTCTCAATGGGGTCGATGTTCTGGGCGATCAGGCTCCCGTAGACATGGGTGTAGAGCGTGCCGCCCCTGTTTTCGCGGACGTTGCAGATCCCGAACTTCCCGTCACCGATCCGGCACCGGTGACTGCAGAGATGACACAGGATCCGGTTTTCTTCCAGCTTCTCGTAGAGAAGGGCTTCCTTCAGCATAGACTTCATCCCCTCGACTACCCCGGATTTTTTATTTGCCCTCCCTGATATTCTTCACCGCGAAATAAAAGGCGACCGTCAGAAGGACGATAAAACCGGTGAGCCTCACCGTGAGGGCAAATTGCGGATCCGAGGTGATCGCGCTCAACCCCTCTCGCAGGGAGTCGGACGGAAGAAACGCCCAGAGGTAGGCAATGAGGGCCAATGCCCCGAAAACAAGGATGATCCTCAGATATCTGTACATGCGGACCCTCCTTTCAAAAAAAATATACCACAAAGAAAGGTGTGCCTGAAAAAATTTTTAGATACTACCGATATGCCTTTTAAGATGTCTCAGGCTGTTTCCTCGATGACGAGTTCATCTTTGATCTCGATGCAGTTCATGACACTCTGCGCCGCCGGGCAGCGCGTGATATAAGACGAGAAAGAATCCCGTGCGTCGGCAACCTTGTCCCTGGGCACTTTCAGGTGATATTTCACCCGGATCCTGGTGATCCTGAGGACATTGTTGACAGCCTCGATATCCCCTTCCACATCCGCCCAGTAGCGGTCCTCCGGTGTTGCGATCTTTTTTCCGGCCATCACCGTGGCCAGCGTGCCCATCATTCAGCCCGCCGTGGCGGCGACAATGTGGTCCAGGGTTGCCGCGTGTTCCTCCTCGGGTTCCACCTTATAGAATTTCTTGATCCCGCCGTGAACGCCGTAACGAACGGGTTCACCAAAGCCCTCGATGACGGCCCTCCTCGTGGGACCCTTCTCCCTCACAATCCTGATTCGCGACGTATGTACAACCTCTCCCATAAGCTCCTCCTTCCGAGTTTTACTGGCCTTTGACAAAACTTAATGAACTTCATCAATCAGCACGAACAGATACCGTCCCCCCGGGAGCCACACCCTGACAGGTTAGATGAAGCCCCGCGCACGAAGCTCCGAAAGCGAGGGGATGCCGGTCCTCCCGCCCAGGCGCGTGCTCACGGCGGCCGCCGCCCAGTTGGCAAGGTCGAGGCTCTTCTCCGGGTCCCATCCCCGGACGAGGCCGTAAGTGACGCCGGCATGAAAGACATCACCGCAGCCCGTCGTATCGAGCACATCGACCTGCCGGGCCGGCTTCTTGATGACCCTGCCCTCGTAGAGGGCAACATAACCCCTGGGGCCCAGCGTGACACCGGCGTGTGAAGGACCGAGGGCCGAAAGCCTCCGGCAGGCCTCTACAGGGCTGTCATCACCGACGAGTGCGCGGGCAAAGGTCTCCGAGGCGATGAAAACGTCAGCAAGTGCTGCCAGTTCGAGCATCCCCTCGCGTAGAGTCCCGGCGTCGACCACCACTTGGACGCCCGCGCGGCGTGCAATAGTCGCGGCGTGAAGTGCCGCTTCGATGAAGAGCCCGTCTGTGTGGAGGACTTTCGATCGAGTCAGTTTCTCCGAATCGATCTCTTTTGGTCCGGGCGGTTTTCCCGTGGGCCTTCGCCAGAAAATGGTCCGCCGCCCCGTGGACGACTCTGCGACGATGAAGGCAAACTGGGAACTTTCACCCTTCCTGACCAAAAGCCCGCCGGTGTCTACTCCTTCTTGAATCAGGGAAGACCGGACGGAGGGCCCGAAGGCATCATCCCCGATGATGCCGGAGAAATAGCAGCGAAGACCCCAACGCGAAAGAGCCACGAGGGCCGTGGCCACGGGGCCGCCGCCCTGAATGACCATCTCGTGGAATTCATGTTTTATGTCGGGAGAAGGATAGGTTTCAAACTTCCCGACGTAATCGAGGGAGCACTGACCCAGACCGAAGACATCAGTGGACATAAAAATTTTGAGTTTTGAGTTTTGAGTTTTGAATTGAAATGGTGAGTTTAAAAATTAATCCTTCAACTCATAATTCAAAATTCATAATTCATAATTAAGCCCATTCATGGGCGCTTAATCGCAGAGGCCCTCTAAATCCCGTGATGTAATCTTACAGCACGCTGGTCCTTCATAGGGGGAAAACAACATTTATGCAGGCTGGTTAAAAATGCCCAGATGCAAGGCCCCCATAATCAGTGAAGAGTGTTCAGTGGTGAGTGGTGAGAAATATTAATTAATTCAAAACTCGAAACTCAAAATTCAAAACTGCCTTCGCGGAAGGCTTAATCGCAAAGGCCCTCCGTCATCCGCCCCTCCAGCCAGTGGTTGACAAAAAATTCCGTGAGCTCAATGTTTACAGAGGCCCTATCCGCGGCCGCGCGGAGCCGTTCCATCAGTTCGTCGACCTCGTCCTCCGCACCGAGAAGGGCGTATATCTTGACACTCTCCTGCCAGTTTTCCACGGCTTTACGATCGTCGCGGAGCTTTTCCCAGGCCTCACCGATATAACGGAGGTCATCGGCGATCCCTCTGTGAAAACCCGCCTTCCGGTCCGCATCGAGGGCCCTTTCGAAATAGCCGATCGCCTGCCGGATGTCTCCCTTCTCCAGCATGAGATGTCCGAGGGCTGAATTCACGACGGCGATGTCCGAAAGATTTTCGGGATCCGATGCCGCCAGGGCATTTTTCAGGATCTCCTCCGCCTTTGCGTATTCTTTTTTCTTTGTGAGGAGGATCCCCTGGTTGCTGATCAGGGGAATAAAGGGTTTACCCGCGATCTCGATGCGGACTTTCGAGGCCTCGTCCAGCGCTTTCCCGGCACTCGCAAGGTCGCCCAGATCGATGAACGCGGCCGCCTGGTTGCAGAGGGCCTGCCTTGCCCCGGCGGGATTCCCGATGCCGGAATAGATCTTGTGGGCCTCCTGGAAGAGAATGAGCGCACTTTCGGGCTCATCGATTCCTCGATAGGCCGCACCCAGGTTGTTGAGACTCATGGCGATACCCTCCCTCTGGTCATAGGAGGTAAAGATCTCGTGGGCCTTCAGAAAATACTCCAGCGCTCTTTTGTAGCAACCCTTCTGGTAATAGGGCATCCCCTTGGCGATCTGCTCCTGACCGGCTGTCAGATGCGGAGGCCCCGTCTTGACGGCGCTGCCGCCGCAGGCAATCAGTCCCGGAATGATCAGAAGAAAAATAACGAAAGCCTTTCTTTTCATCGGCCGTCTTACCTCCTTAACCCCGCGTCCATGTTTTTCCCCTCAGGAGCAGGCGGAATGTCCTTCCGGATGAGCATGTTTTTCTGTGCCGCCTTTACCAGCCGGTCGATTTCTCTCACCGCATCCCGGGTCTCCTGGAGGCCTCGTTTTGTGGACTTCGTGATCGCGGGCACATCCTCACTCCCCCTTTCAACATTGGCGAGAATCTGATCAATCTTGTCCATGGCGTCATTGATCTTCTCGAGAAGCTCGTCGGACTTGATAAGACCACCAACCGTGCCCTCCCCGGCCTCGACGCCGGCAACGATGGTCCGCACGTCCTTGAGGGTCGCATCGACGTTCTGCAGAGAGGAAAAGAGCGGTCCCTCGGGATCCTGGAGCTCTGCCACGATGTCCGAGAGATTCTGGATGGCACTGATGAGCATCTTCGCCGTCTTCTCCACCTCGAATTCTTGCATGATGTCATCGAGGGATTTCCTGTCCACTGACATGATCTCTCCACGCTCAGGAATCGGCGCTTCCTTGAGTGGACCCGGGCGGATCGAGACATACTCGGAGCCGATGATCGTGGGGCTTTCCACCGTGGCCACCGTATCCTTCCGGATCCGTGACGCGTACTCCTCGAGAATGGCCAGCTCCACGCGGACCTTGTCCTCGACGAGGGTGATCTTCTTAACCTTGCCGATATCCGTCTTGAAGAGCTTCACCGGCGCGCCAACCTGCAGGTTGTAACCTTCCTTGAACGTCGTATAGTAGGTCACGTAATTCCTGAACCAGTCCTGACCCCGCCCGATGAGGACAACGGTGACCAGAACAAACAAAACCACTGCCGTCATGAAAAGCCCGACGGTTTTTTCAATTCGACTGAATTTAAGTTCCATCACTTCCCCCCACGGTTTAATCCCGGCTCCGCCGGGAAGTCACGGGCCCATCTACCTCAGGGTGATGACCTCCAGCTTCCCCTCGATGATCCTCACCTTTTTTGTCGTCGCCTCCCGGATAAAGGCTTCATCACTGAATGAAAAAACAGCGGTCACTTTTTTGGACAGGTACTCTTTCGTCAGCTGAACGGCACTCTCGTAGTGGACCCGCGTCAGGGTCTCTCTTGCGGGCTCCACGAGAAGGATCTCCGCCCCCTTGACAAGCTCACGGATGATAATGGCCGCCCTGACCTCGTCACGGAAAACCTGTGAGGGCCTGAGGTCCAGCTTGTCCTCGATGCCGAAAATGCGGCAGAGATACATAACCTCATCGCCCACCTTCAGGGATCTGCGACCCTCCAGGTAGTATTTCTGCCACATGATATTCTCCCCGATCGTCCGGTTCGACAGAAGGGTTGAATCCGCCGATATGTAGCCGACCTTCCTCTTGTAAGGAAGAAGCTTCCGGTAATCGGAGAAATCGAGGGCCGCACCACGATAACAAAATACACCCTCCAGGGGCTTTTCAAGGGCCGCCAGAGCCCGCAGAAAAAGATGGGTATCATCGAAACGATCCCCTTCAACGTAGATCACATCCCCCTCGGAGATGGTGCAGTCAAAATTTTGCAGCCCCTTTCCCCTTCCGATGGGTGCCAGACTATAGCCTGCGATTTCTACCAGTTTCAAAGCCATGTCTATAAATAAAACAAAAAGGACAGGATCCCGCTGATCACCATGCAGAAGAATAAACATTCGACGGCCCCCTTCGAGGTTGCGACGGGGACCTCCGTGATGGACCTGCCGACGGAAAACCCGCGGAACACGGACACTACCGCGATGGCCACTCCGAAGAAAAGCGCTTTCAATGCTGACACAATATAATCTTCCGGTGTGAGGGCCTTTCCGATCTGCGGTAGAAAATTTTGCATCGGTAGATTCGTACTCATCCAGACGATGGCGTAGCCCCCGAGGATCGCGCTGGTCGCGAATATAAAAACAAGACACACCATCGCCGTCACAATACCGATCAGCCTTGGCAGGGCATAAAGCCTGACAGGGTCAATACCCCCCATTTCCATGGTCTCCATCTCGCGGAGCACGTTCATGTAACCCGTTTCAATCGTGACGGCCGTGGCAGACCTGAGAATCACGATCAGCGCTGTTGTGATCGGCCCCAGTTCCCTGACCAGGATGACGACGACGTACTTGCCCAGATCGACCTGGCCCGATATTTTGCTGAACTGCAGGATGAGCGAGGTCCCGAGGATGAGGGCCACGGGGATGACAATCCAGAGAGCCTGGACCGCCGTGAAATACACCTGTTCCAGGGTGACCCGGTAAAGAAGGGATCTTCCCTCCCTCGGCCAGCGGAACATCTCCCGAATCATCCTCCAGGCAAAGGCGCTTAGATCGAGATAGTGACTGAACCCTTCGATGGTCCTGCGCCCCACCCGGCCAGTGAAATCGGACACGACGACCAGGGGATTTGTGATCTGCATCAGGATTTCCCGTCCCGTTGAATTTTTTCTACCGGGATCCCTACCTCAACGGTGTGACCCCGTATAGACCTCAAAACAAGGCCTGCAAAATGGACACAGTATTCATATCTCAAGGCGGTGACCTTCGTCAATTTTTTTCCCCGGATGGGAGAGGCCAATATAAAAAAAGGGGGCAAAAAGGGGTGTGATTCGACCCCCTTGCCCTCCGGCAAAAGAATGATCTTTAGTTCATTCCCGTAACCGCTCAGGTCGTCCTGGGCTCCACGATATACCTGACGACCAGGTCGCCAACTTCGCGAGTGCCGTACCCCATTTTCCCGGCATCCATGCTTCGCACGTCGTTTTTCACGACGGCCTTGACGGCCTCGAGGAGCATGCTCGCCGACGACGCCTCACCGAGGTGGTCCAGCATCATCTGGGCGGCACACACGGCCGCCAGCGGGTTGATCTTATTGAGGCCCGTGTATTTCGGCGCCGACCCGCTGATGGGTTCAAACATGGAAACGGCTTTCGGGTTGACATTCCCGCCTGCGGCGATCCCCATTCCGCCCTGGATCATGGCGCCGAGATCCGTGATGATGTCACCGAACATGTTGTCCGTGACGATGACATCGAAGTACTCCGGATTTTTAACCATCCACATACAGATCGCATCGACGTGAGCGTAGTCGAGCTCAATGTCCGGATAGTCCCTGCCGACCTCACGAAATACGCGCTCCCAGAGGTCGAAGGCATAGGTGAGGACATTCGTCTTCCCGCAGAGGGTGAGCTTTTTTCTCCTGTTTCTCCTCCGGCAGTAGTCGAAGGCAAAACGGATACAGCGCTCGACCCCGCGCCTCGTGTTGACGGATTCCTGGATGGCGACTTCATCGGGTGTGCCCTTCCTGAGGAATCCGCCGCTGCCGGCATAGAGACCTTCCGTGTTTTCACGGACAACCACAAAGTCAATGTCCTCCGGGCCCTTGTCTTTGATGGGGGTATAGACACCGGGGAAGAGCACAATGGGCCTCAAATTGATGTAAAGGTCGAGCTCGAACCGGAGCTTCAGCAGGACCTCCCGTTCCAGTATACCCGGCTTCACCTCGGGGTGACCGAGGGCACCGAGCAGTATGGCGTCCATCTGTCTCAGCTCCCGGAGAACCCGATCGGGAAGGAGCTCCCCCTTCTTGAGGTAGCGATCACCGCCCAGGTCATGGTAGACGAGGCTGAACTCAGGCCCTCCTGCATCGGTGATGGCCTTGAGGGCCTTCACGGCCTCCGCGATGACCTCGGGACCGGTCCCGTCCCCAGGGATGACGCCGATGTTGTAAGCTTTCATCGTTATCTCCTCACCGTTTTCTTCTTCAGCTTGTTCTGCCTCACATGCTCGACGAGCCCCCCCGTCTGTATGAGATTTCTCATGAAATCGGGAATCGGCTGGGCCGAACAGGTTTTATGGCTCGTCATATTTTCGATCTTTCCCGTCGAAAGATCCACGGAGATCTTCTCCCCCTCCTGTAGCAATTCCTCGGCCTCGCCGGATTCGATGAGGGGAAGCCCGATATTGAAAGCACTCCGATAAAAAATCCTGGCAAAACTGCGGGCAATAACGGCACGGACTCCGGCTTCTTTCAGCGCGAGGGGGGCATGCTCGCGAGAGGACCCGCAGCCAAAGTTCCTCCCCGCCACGATGATGTCGTCCGCCTCCACGGCACCTGCGAAATCCGGCCTTGCATCGGCAAAGACATGCTTCGCAAGCTGAACGCCGTCGGAGATGTTACAATAGCGGGCGGGAATGATGAGATCGGTATCCACGTCATCCCCGAATTTCCACACCCGCCCTTCAAAACGCATCGCTTCCCTCACTTTTTCAACGGGAGTGATTGTCCGGCACGGCTGCCATGCCGGGAAAACAGGAATGCTGGAATGTTGGAATGCTGGGTCTTTTAGAAACCATTATTCCATTACTCCAGGTATCCATTATTTAATTTTTCACTTACACATACCAGGGTAAAATATTTTTGACAGCGCGAATCAAAGTTTTTTCGGTAACGATGCTTACCGAAGCGGAGCGACAGCGAAGGCAACTGTCTGAGCCCGCAGGGCGAGTTTTGCCTTCGCAGCGCAGCAAGGTTTAGCAACGTCGAAAAAATTTTTTGAGCGCACAAAAATATTTTACTCCACCGCTTCACAGTTCGTCCGGCCCTCCGATCCGCCCCAGTACCGCCGACGCCGCCGCCACGTAGGGGTTACAGAGATAAACCTCGCTCTTCGGATGCCCCATGCGCCCGATGAAATTGCGGTTTGTCGTCGAGAGGGCCCGCTCCCCCTCTGCGAGGATCCCCATGTGACCGCCCAGGCAGGGACCGCAGCAGGGAGGCCCGATGACAGCACCGGCCTTCAGGAAGGTCTCGATCACGCCCTCCTTCACGGCTTCCTTCAGGATCCAGGGGGATCCCGGTATCACGATGAGACGGAGCCCCCTGGCCGCCTTTTTTCCCTTCAGGACGCGCGCTGCATCCCGCAGATCCTCGAGCCAGCCGTTCGTGCAGGACCCGATGAAGACCTGGTCCAGAGGCACCTTCCCCACGGATGAAAGGGGACGGTCATTGGCCGGAGAAGGAGGAAAGGCCACCTGGGGTTCGATTTGGTTTACATCGATCCGTATGACTTTTGCGTAACGAATATCGGGATCGCTTCTGAAGACCCTGGGTTTCAGGTTTGAACGACCCCTCACATAAGAGAGGGCCTTCTCATCGGGTTCCATGATGCCGTTTTTCGCCCCGGCCTCCACGGCCATGTTCGCCATGGCAAAGCGCTGATGCATGGGAAGCTCCCGGACGACGGGGCCGGTAAACTCCATCGCGCTGTAGAGGGCGCCCTCAACGCCGATGAGGCCGATGGTGTAAAGGATGAGATCCTTTCCGGTCACCCATTTTCTTCTTCGCCCCGTGTACTCGAGGCGGATCGTCGGCGGGACCTTCAGCCAGATTTCCCCCGTGGCCATGACGGCAGCGAGATCGGTGCTGCCGACACCGGTCGAAAAGGCCCCGAGAGCACCGTAGGCACAGGTGTGGCTGTCCGCCCCGATGACGACCATCCCGGGGACGACAAGTCCCTTCTCCGGCAGGATCACGTGACCGATGCCGGCTTCGCCCACTTCGAAGTAGTTCTTGATGCGGTGCTTTTTCGCAAATTCCCGCATCCGTTTCGCCTGCTGGGCCGAGGCGATGTCCTTGTTGGGCACAAAGTGATCCGCCACAAGGGCAACCTTGTTGCGGTTGAACACCCTCTCCGCACCGATCTCCTCGAAGACCCGGATGGCCAGCGGTGCCGTAAAATCATGGGCAAAGGCGAGGTCCACCTTCACTTCAATGAGATCACCCGGAGACACCGATCTCGACCCCGCATGGGCAGCGAGTATCTTTTCCGTAATGGTCATGGCCGCGATCTTGTTCCCGCTCATGGTTTCCGATGATTGTGGTTCAGACGGTCTTTGCTCAACTTGTACTGAAAACTGTCCACCAGGGCCAGCCAGCTCGCCTCGATGACGCTTTCCGACACACCGACGGTGCTCCAGATTTCATTCTGGTCCTGCGACTCAATGAGGACCCTCACCTTGGCGGCCGTGCCCTCGCTACCGTCGAGGATGTTGACCTTGAAATCGACGAGGTGCATCTCGTCAATTTCAGGGTAGAAGGTACGGAGGGCCTTCCGGAGCGCATTGTCAAGCGCATTGATAGGGCCGTTGCCCTCGGCCGCCGTGATCTCCACCTCGTCTCCCACCCAGATCTTGATCATGGCCTGGGCGTGAGAAGGGTTTTCCTCGTCCTTCTCGTTGATCACGCGGAAAAGCTCGAGTTCAAAAGGTTCCTCAAACTGGCCGGTGGCCTTTTTGATGATCAGGGCAAGCGATCCGTCGGCGGCATCGAAAGTATAACCCTGATGCTCCATCTGTTTGATCACCTGGACGATCTTTCTGCTGGCCGATTTGTCCCGGCCAAGCGACAGGCCCAGCTCCCTGGCCTTGTACTCGATGGTGCTTTTGCCCGAGAGGTCCGAGGCCAGGACCCTTCTTTGATTCCCCACGCGCGCCGGGTCGATATGTTCATAGGCGGATGGGTTTTTCTGGACGGCGTTCACATGAACACCCGCCTTGTGGGCAAAGGCGCTCCGGCCGACGAAAGGCCTGGAGTTCAAAAGCGGGATGTTGGCGATATCGCTCACGAAGTGCGAGAGGTTCATGAGCTGCCGGATCGAGGACTCCGCCAGGCACTTCTTCTGCATCTTAATCTGGAGATTGGCGATAATGGGGATCAGGTCGGCATTGCCGCAGCGTTCCCCGAAGCCGTTGATGGTTCCCTGAACCATCCTGGCACCGGCTGAAACGGCGGCCAGCGAGTTGGCCACGCTAAGCCCGCCGTCATTATGAGCATGAATGCCCAGAAGTTTGCCGGGGACGATATCGGACATCTCCCGGGAGATCCGGTAGACCTCCTCCGGAAGGGACCCGCCGTTGGTATCGCACAGAACGATCATGTCCGCCCCTGCCGAGAGGGCCGTCCGGATGGTATCCCTCGCGTAGGCGGGGTTGGACTTGTATCCGTCGAAGAAATGCTCCGCGTCGTATATGACCTCCTTGCCGCTGTCCTTGAGAAAACGGACGGTGTCCCGGATCATGGCCAGATTCTCCTTGAGAGACACTTTCAGGATCTCGAGAACGTGGAGATTCCATGTTTTTCCGAAAATGGTCACTACGGGTGTTGCGGCATCGAGGAGGGCCGTCAGGTTCGGGCACTCGCGGGGTTTGATCCCCGCTTTCCGAGTGCTCCCGAAAGCCGAGAGTTTTGCGTTCCTGAACGTTTTTCCCCGCGCCAGCTCAAAGAAGTGCATATCCTTCGGATTCGATCCCGGCCATCCGCCTTCAATGTAGTGGAACCCGATGTCATCGAGCCGCTGGGCGACGCGCAGTTTCTCGTCGGCGGAGAAGTTGACCTGTTCACCCTGGGTCCCGTCTCTCAGGGTAGTGTCATAGATCAGCACATCCCATTTCTTCATGATGCTCATTCCCCCATAAATTGAAAATCCGTTACCGGGCAACCGGACAACGGATTTTCAACAGGTTTACGTCCCCACCATTATTCCATTATCGGTCCCCTACGTCATCCAGACGTATCCTGTATGACGATGATAATGATGGGCCGAATGATGGAAATAATGTTCCGGATCATGAGTTTTATAATGAATTCCCTTTCGTTCAGTGGTATTTATAGATTTGATAGAGATTTGTCAATAAAAAAATGCATTCCGTCATGGATAAACCCTTGAAAGGACTCAACCTCAAGATTCACCGACAGCGACCGATAGGAGGGTTGTCCATGACCACATCACCATGTGAGGCTATGATCCCGATGAATAAAAAGACCAATTTTTTGATCCTTTCATTTATTTTCCTTTTCTTGATGGCCCTTCCGGCTCTTTCCGTCGCGGAGGACGCGGCATTCCGTTGCGGCGGAGAAACCGTCTCCGTGGGCGACTCCACGTATGTCGTCCTGAAGACCTGCGGGGAGCCGGCCCGGAAGGAAAAAACGGGCACAGCCGGCGCCGCGAAGAGGGACAAAACCGCCTCCGGTCAGAAGGCCGTCAAGGGAGCATCAACGCGCGTTGAGAAGTGGTACTACGACGAGGGGTACGGAGGCTACGTCTATATCCTCACCTTCCAGGGCAACACCCTGAGAAAGATCGAGAAGGGCGGACGGGGCAGATAACAGGGACATTTTCCCCTCCTCATGAGTTGCCATTCGTGGATTTCCCGCGCATACGACTGCGCCGCGCGCGGCCCACGGCCAGAGAAGCGATACCGAAAAATCCCACCGCCGTAAACAGTTCCATACCCAGGTGAAGCGTCACGAAGGCGAAGCCGATCAGGGGCAGGAGAGTAAGTCTCACGGCCGCCTTCAGGATCTCATGGTCGGAAATGACACGGGCAACGGGAGGGGAGAGATTTTCATAGATTTGCACCATAGATTCTCCGGCCCTGTGACCGCGCAGATGATGCTCCCTGAAATCCCTCAAGATCTGCACGTGAGGTTCCATCGGTGATCCGAAGGCCGCCGTTGCGATGAAA
>Ga0136653_10000500_pt1 | contig 20586 bp, 13 predicted proteins | sample LakKivw275mmetaG_FD_94866 | JGI IMG/M metagenome (GOLD analysis project Ga0136653, IMG submission 94866) | Anoxic lake water microbial communities from Lake Kivu, Rwanda to study Microbial Dark Matter (Phase II) - Lake Kivu water 275m metaG... | ecosystem: Environmental > Aquatic > Freshwater >...
CTGTTAGTAATATTATTGATTTGGATACAAATTTCAATATTTTGTCTGTTGATTCCCTTCCACACACTATAAATCAAAATAACTGTGCAGAGTGGTTAAGTGATACGACATATTTGGTAACCGGCAAATGTGATTATCTTAATAGTAGGAATATGGGCCTGTTGGAGCTCGATACTTCCGACTTGTTGTTAAATGAGTTTTTTGCCGATTTAAATCATGATACTATCGTTTTTCCCGGTGTATACCAAAATGTCGATTTCCTTTCAAAAGATAATATTTACTTTGGTGGAACCTTTAACGTTATTCCCAATCATGTTCCATATCAAAATGAACCCTCCTGGATTGAATTATGCAACCTCGATTCAAACCTGAACCTGAAATGGAAAAAATATTACGGCGGCGATGCCTTCTATTTCCTGTGGGCTCTTAAAGCTACTCAGGACGGAGGATGCATCATGGTTTCACACCGGTACGACCATAACGTTCAATACCAGGAATGCGATATCCATGTTTTGAAAGTGGACGAGAACGGGCTTGTCACTTCCATTCCGGAAGATAAGAACTTCAAGATTTGCGAAGTCATCCTTTATCCGAATCCGGGGAAAGACATCATCCATATCAGCACAGCCTTGAAGGACTTGATGTTAACCTTTTATGACATGAATAGCAGGGTTGTCCTTCAAAAATCCATTACACATGATGAAACAACTCTGTATGCCGGTGATCTAAGCCCCGGAAATTATGTGTATACCTTCACGAAGGATGGGAAGAAGGTTGAAGAAGGCAAATGGGTAAAAGAATAATTGATTGCACGATTGATCGATGGCCGATAGCCCGATTGAACGAAGTACTTCAGCCATCGTTCAATCGTATGATCGCGCAATATTCCCCTCTCTCCAAACTCTGATCCCGACCTGCCGATCTGAAGACCTGAAGACCCGTAGACCAGTAGACCTGCAGACCTGAAGACCTCCCTCTTGCAGCTCGCAGCTCCCAGTTATTATTCCACCTTCACCATTTTGCTCACCCCATTGTCGAACCACATTTTCCCTTCAATCAGCATTTCTACCGTGAGGAGATATTCACCGGGTTCCTGTGGAGTTTGAACCATAACGGTTTGTTTCAGCCGGTTATTAATACCACTCTTAACGGGTGTTCTGATGCCATCCCATTGATAAAGCTGTCCGTTGTGATACCAGTGACAGGACAGGAGAGGGGTGCAGCCAAAGAGAGAGGTGCCGGGAGGTGTATTACGATTACGGATATGGACGAGGATTGCTACCGTTGTGTTGGCATTGTATTTTTTCCGGGGTTCAATGGACAGATGCAGTTTCTCGCCGTAACGGCGTAAGGCGTCAGGTGTTATGAAAAGGGGCCTGTATACGCAGCGTGTCAGTTGGAAATAACGGGTGTTCAGATAACTGTCATCATCCACCTCCCAGCGGGTGAAGATAAATTGATCCGGATCAGGGTATCGTATCTTTTCCGCCGCTACCAAATCCTCTTGCGTGACGACCGAAACGGCCCGTTGTGGACTTCCTTCGGCGCTCAGCAGCATGGATTCCACCGGCAGCGACCATCCGAAATCCATCGTGCTTTGGTTCAGGGTTGCCTGTGCGATATAGAACTTGTTGCCAGGCATCTGACGGCTGAAAGCAACCATCCCCTTGATCTGTGCCATCCTTTCCCTGAAATGATGACCCGCTTTAACGATGCCTGCAGGCCGGATGACCACGATCAATGTCAACATGACCAGCGTCACGGCACGGATGACGGTACCCGGTTTCCTGACGACACCATCGATATAAGGCCACAAGACAAGGAAAACGATGGGAAAGTAAACCTGTTCCATGTACCTGCCGCTTTCGAGACCGTTATATGTGACGTTGACCAGCAGGAGATAGGCTCCGGAAAAAATAAGAATAAGGAGCATCCGGGAATATTCTTTTGACCTGATAAAAACAATCAGTGTGATAAGAAACAGCAGCCCCGCATCCCAGTAATATCTGATCAGGTAGATGACAAGGTCCGACAGGTAATGAAGGTTCAGCAACTGAAGATAATGCTTGTGAGACCGGAAGTGAAGCAACAGGCCAACTTTTCCCTGCTCATAGGGACTGAAGGTGAACCATTTATAAATCATACCCAGGACCAGCAGGCTGACAAGGAGAACATGCAGCCTGTCCACTTTTCTTTTATTTTTTATGACATCCCACGCCAGCACAAACAGGAATAAGTACTGGTTAACGGGATGGCTGGTGATAACGAGTGCACCAAGTATCAACAGCAGGGTGATGTTCATCGTGCTGCGGGGCAGTTCGCGACAGGTTATTTTAGCCAGCAGGGTGCTGAAAAGGATCAGCAGCCCGATGCCGTAGTACATCTCAAACTGCGGGGTGAAGTAACTTTGACCGATGCCGGTGATCTGAACCAGAACAAGGGCCAGTGCGGCATACCGGTCACCCAACCGGTAGAAGGCTATGAGGGCAAGAAGGTAGAAGTACAGGACATGACCCAGCGAATAAAGAATGATGACGGCTTTGAGGGGCAGGCGGGCGTTGACGGCGAGCCAGGGCAGGATCTGTGAAAAAAAAAGTATCAGCCTGTTGTGTTCTATCCAGAATCCTCTGCCGTTGATCACCCGTGAGAGGTAATAGCCGGCATCGGCATAGAGACGCTCTTCGCTGAAAAGGAAAGCCATGACGAAAAGGCCTGCGAAGACTAAGTGCAGGAAAAGCGCATCTCTTTTGGCCATGATGAGGTGATCAGATAACGGACGGTAAATATAAAAAATAATAAGATGGAAAGGCTGTCATCGTCACCACGATTTCAGGTAGGCTTTGCGGAAAGCATCCAGCCATTTATTACCGTGGATGTATTCGTTTACCTTGTCGCCCGGAGTGGCGGAGGGGTCGGCAGCATGGTCCAGATGTGCCATGGCGGCACCCAGCTTCCTCTGGACGTCGGCCGTAAGAAGCGGATCGCAGTCTCTCTCCTTCAACAACATCAGGGTGCTTAGGGCTCCGGTGAGATCATTAACAGCAGTCAGACCGGCCACATAGCATAAAATCATGGAGTTTCCGGCATACGCCTGAAGCATGTCATTAAACGCAGGTAGATCGATGCCGAACGCCTTCACATTGAAATCATAATAAAAGGAGCTGATGGTCTTATAACGTTCAGCAGCTTTTTTGCAATCGCCGGTCTTCAGGTCATCCTGCAGGTTTTTCAGCATCGTCATGAATTCGATCGCCGGGGTATATTCTTCAGCGACAGCGGCTGCCGAGTCGGCTTCATTTTGCAAATCACAGCCTTCATTTTCGTGGGTGAGGTTCATCACCTGCCGGAGTGCAGATGCAGCGGTCAAGTAGTGTTGTTTATGAAGGCTTTCAAGCGCGCCGGCGATCATCTGTCGGCAGGTGACGGCCGTATTGCGGCACGTCCTGTCATTGATCAGTGAGTCGAGCTGCCGCATGGCGGCGACGGTCACCGTGTCGTCGGTCAGATCGTAGGCATGCATGAGGTCCAGGCATTCGTAATAGATACGACGTGATTTGCCGGGTTCATTACCCCAAACATGCATACGTGCTGTGCTTAGTTTCTCCTGTATGAGCGGACGACCGGTTATCATCAAAAGGCTGTCATGGAGGACCGCCCGGCTGCTGTGCACGGCCACGTCGGTGGCGATGAACTGCGGGTTGTCGCGTTGCAGTTCTGCGGCCTGTGCCAGGTATTCGCCGGCCAGATCCGGCATCCCGGCATTCATGGCGCGGCGTGCCAGCGTGAGATAGAAGTCGTAGAGGCCATATACGGCGGCAGCCTGCCGGCGGAATAAAGCATCCGCACTGGCAACGCAGGGTAGAAGCCTTGTCAGACTGCCGACGCCCGCTAGCAGATCCTGCGCCTCGGCGAAGTTTTCCTGCCCTAAGAGAGTATCAGCCTGACGAAAAACGGACTGCAGGTAAGCATGTATTAAAACGTTGGCATGGTAACGGACAGAGACATCACCATGAAGTTTCAATCGCGCAGCAGCCAGAAACACGGAATAATCCGCCAGCATGGCATTCGTGAAGGAAAGCCTGCCGAAGCCAAAATAATTTGTCCCGGAGAGGTATCCGTTGATTTTCGAAAGGTCAAAGAAATGAATGAAGAAGCCGGTGTACTCTGCAGCTAAGGCCCGGGGATCACAGGACAGGCTGTGATCAGGAAGGTGGTTTACGGATGACAGCAGCTCCTGACGGAACAGGGACTGTTTGTAGTTCAATATTTTTAAGCGCCGGAGGTACCCGTCCGGATCGTTATGCGTAAGATCAAGACCGGCTATGAAATGTTTGGTGTTCAAGCGGGTGATGATCTGATCTGCTTGCAGGTAACGTATGAAAGTCAGTGGCAGGATGAGGGCCGGGCTCACCGGTGTGCGCTCGATCATCCTCATCGCCGTGTCAGCAAGAGCGCAGGAGATATAATAATCGTTGATCTGTTGTATTTTGTCATCGAAGGCTCGTATTCCGGCTTCATCATACCCGAAGATCATGTGCTGAAGTTTAACGGTGGCAACGGTTTTTTCCTGCGGCCAGGGGATGGTGACCGTGGCGCTGCCGTTGCCGTCTTCAGCGATCGCCACCCTGCCGACGTGTCGCCGGACCGTATCCCGTTCCCCGAAAAAGATCATCAGATCGAGGCTGACGCGACCGGGTGAGAGCTGTTCCGCCATGTCGAAATCTTTATAGATGACATCGCCGTAGCACGTATCCCGGTGTATGAGTATCCTGAGCCGGAGTGTGCCGGCACCATCTCCTTCGCTTGTGGCAACGGTGGTGTAAGAGCAGGAGTAGTCGGTGGCGCCGATATCTTTCTGGAGCGCATCGGCGAGGATGTTTATCAAATGCTGAAAGTCAGGATCGTGGCGATATGCGGGATTGTGGAGGCTGAACAGGCAGATGCCGCCGCCGGGGGTCACCGTCACCGGCTGAACCTGGGCCGTCACCGGTTCCACGATGAGAAAGGCAAGGAATAATAGGGACAGATAAAGCGATCGAATAAACATGATGTATCCTGCAAAAAACCCCGGACAGCATCCGGGGTTCGCTCTCTGGGTGCCCAAGACAAGACTCGAACTTGCACGGCCGTCAGGGGCCACTACACCCTGAATGTAGCGTGTCTACCAATTCCACCACTTGGGCTGTGGTGCCCAGGACAAGACTCGAACTTGCACATCCTAACGGATACTACCCCCTCAAAGTAGCGTGTCTACCAATTCCACCACCTGGGCTGAAGGAGAGTGCAAAATTAGAAATAAATATCAAGAATTAAAAGGGGGGGATAAAATTAGGAAATAGAAAATTAAGAGAGTTGCGGGTTACGGGTTGCGGGTTGCGGGTTTCGAGTTTCGGGTTGCATGTAGTAGATATCTGAATACCTGATGACCCGTAGACCCTTAGACCTTAAGACTGACAGATAGTTTATCACAAATTTAGCGTTGAGTAAATCACTTTTTGAATGAACAATCACCAGGTAGATACCCTTATTAAATCCATTCAGACTCAGGTAAGTATGATTTTGCTGTATGCGGAATTTTTTTATCACACTCCCATAAGTATTGTAGATCGCGACTTCAAAGGGCAGGTCGATATTATTTGTTTCAATATAGATATTTCCTGTGGAGCAGGGATTGGGATAGATCATCAGATGATTTTCCTGCTGTGTGATATTTTTAATTCCGACATTATAACAAGTGTCTGTAGTCAAGTGACAACAGACCGGATCACTATGAGCATTATTTGAGATGTTGTTCCATTCGAATCAATACAGCCATCCTCCACCTTCAAAATAAGCCATCCCCTCGAGTGGACCTGTGCTATTCCCTACACCCTCTGTGAGATAAGTATCCATACCACTCCCGGCAAGCATAAATCGTTTATGGTAATTACTATTGATTAAAATCGAATCGATATAAATAACGTAGACATTCGGATAAGCTATATTTGCATATGAAGGTGGCAATGTGTCACCTATCGAAAGTGAAAAATCATCCAGCAATGTATCATGGTCAAAATCAGGGGGTAAATAATATACTTTCTTATCAGGAACATCATTCCGAAATGCACCCGCATACATTCTATAATTAATGTTTTGTTTGCAGAAAATATCATAATCAGCCTTCTCAAGTCGATGATAAACGATGCCATTTACCAGTGTATCATCTGTTATAAAGTACTGATAATAATAATTATAACCCCATGGCGGAGGATAAACCAGAGCATAGGCCACGCCCCAAATCACATTTGAATCGGGTAAAGTCCAATAGGTCTGGGCATTTAGGGGTCTAATTGAACTTATTAACAGGAGAGAAATAAAAACAGTGAAACAGAATTTTTTCATATCATATTAAAATTACATTGATAATATCGATTGCTAATTTAAAATATATTTATGTGAAAAGCAAGTTTTTTTGTCCCGGATGTGGTTTGGGCCCATTTTTAGAGACTATTTTAGTAGCTGTGAGTTGGAGGTTGCAAGTTGCAGGGCACAGGTTGCAGGTTGATTTGAGCAAAAGGATTGAAATTAACATGTTACAACCTGTAAACCTGTAGACCTGCAGACCTGCAGACCTGCAGATATGCAAACCTGTAGACCTGCAGACCTGCCAAATAGTTGCATTAGCAAACAAAAAAGTTGTTCTAAGTTTTGGTATTTTTGCCGGCAAATAAAAGCCATAAAATGCTTCCTGTTTTCGACGACAATGATTTAGACCAGATCCATTCCAGAGGTATCACGCTGAAGACCATTGAGGAGCAGATCGGTTATTTCGTCAACGGTATACCTTATGTCAACTTAGTTGCGCCGGCCACTGCCGGTCATGGCATAAGGGTGTTCAGTGAGCAGGAGGTGAACGCGCTGGCGCGTTATTACAGGGAACGGTCGGGGCAGATCACGGCCGTCAAATTTGTTCCTGCCTCGGGCGCCGCCAGCCGCATGTTCAAGCACCTTTTCGAGTTCGCCGTGACGGCGTCATCACGGGATAAGGATCAGCACCACCTGTTGAACGACAAAAGCTTTGCTTCGGTGAAGGAGTTTATCGACAGCCTGGACCGCTTTGCCTTTTACGGCGACCTGACCCAGGTGGCGCACCGGAACGGACGGCCTGTCGCCGAGGCCCTCAGCGCAAAGGATTACCGTTCGGTCATCCGCCATTTGCTTGGTGGCGAGGGTCTGAATTACGCTTTCCTGCCGAAGGGTCTTTTGAAATTTCATTCTTACCCCGAAGGAGCGCGGACGGCCATGGAGGAGCACCTCGTCGAAGGATCGTTATACTGCAAAGACCGCACGGGTAAGGTGGCCGTGCATTTCACCGTGAGCCCCGAGCACCTGGATCATTTCCGGTCGCACTGGGACAGGATCAGAGCATATTATGAGCGGTTGTCGGGGCATCTCTTTGATGTCACCTTCTCCCTTCAGCAACCCTTTACCGATACGCTGGCTGTGGACCTGGACAACCAACCCTTCCGTGATGATGAGGGCCGTCTCGTGTTCCGCCCCGGCGGTCATGGTGCTCTCATCTTCAACCTCAGCGACCTGAAACAGGATATCATCTTTATAAAGAATATCGATAATGTGGTCCCGGACCGGGAGAAGGTGGTGACGGTGCTTTACAAACAAGCCCTGGCGGGTTATTTATTGCGGCTGCAATCAAAGATCTTCAGTTTTATCAGGGATCTGGAAGGAGGTGAGGCCGGTGATGCCCTGTTTGACGAGATAGACCTTTTCTGCCGTGAGGAGGTCATGCTGCAGGTACGTGAGGATCTGCCGGCCCTGACGTCAAAGGAAAAAGCAACCTGGTTTCTTAACCTGCTCAGCCGTCCCGTCCGTGTGTGCGGTATGGTGAAGAATGTGGGCGAACCCGGTGGCGGCCCATTCTGGGTTAAGGACAGGGATGGCAGGGTGTCGCTGCAGATCGTGGAGGCATCACAGATAAACAGAGATAATCCGGGTCAAAGGGAGATTTTCATGCGGTCGACCCACTTCAACCCCGTTGACCTGGTGTGCGGTGTGAAGGATGCGAAAGGCAAGTCCTATGACCTGACGCAGTTCATTGATCCTTCAACGGGTTTCATCTCGGTGAAGTCGAAGGACGGCAGGGAGCTAAAAGCCCTGGAGCTGCCCGGATTATGGAACGGGGCCATGGCACAGTGGATCACCGTGTTCGTGGAGGTGCCGTTGGGCACTTTTAATCCTGTTAAGACAGTGAATGACCTCTTACGCGAAAACCACCGGTAGATATACGATATAAGATTAACGATATGTGATTTTTGATTTACATTTTAAATTTTTAGATTTTTGATTTAAGATGAAGAAGCAGACACAGATCACGAGGGAAATTTCGATTGAGGATTTGATTATTATTTATCCGTTTGCGCGGCATTATCTGGCGCAGAAGGGCATACGTTGTGTTGCCTGTGGCGAGGCGGTGTGGTTGACGTTGGAGGAGGCTGCATGGGAGCGCGGTTTTGATGATGATGCCGTGGATGTGGTGGTGAATGAGTTGCGTCTGATGGCCATGCGCGAGGAAAACTATGAGCGTCATGGCACTGTCTACAATTTTTTCAAAGATAACGCCGGCACAAGGGCGCCAGATAACAACTGACCATAGCTCCACCTGATAATCTTTGTTCACGCCATCCCGGTAAGTATAGTTGTTAATTACTTATTTGTCACATCTTTAATATCATACTAATGATTTTCCTGTTTCTATAAATGTCTTGAAATCGAATTCATCAGGATGCCAGTTTACCTGTATCCCTTCTGATAACAAATCAAAGCCTGCTGTCTTTAATGCTTCATTTATGATTCCAACACTTTCACTATGCCAACCAAAACAACCAAATGCAAAAGCTTTTTTGTCTTTCAGCTTTAAGCCCTTTATCATTTAAAGTAATCCTGTAATATAATACATAATCCCCTTATTAATGGTTGGTGAGCCTATAAGGATGATATGTAATTTGAATAGCTCGGTTATGATATCGTTTTTATCAGTATTAGAAGTATTAAAAATCTTTACTCTAATATTTTCATTTGCATACCTGATACCTTTTTCAATATTTTCAGCAATCAGGCGTGTTCCATTTCACACGGTATAGTGGTACCATGATGTGTCGAATACTCGTCACCATGGAATTTGCATAATTCCTAATCTGTTTTTCCAACCCACCAGACATTGTTTTTTACATTGATTTTCTTAATTGTATGATTTTATTGTAAATAAATAATCTTTAATTCCTTCAACAATTCATGGTATTTTTCATGCTTACCGATCCCTATTTTTTCTGTTTCAAGTTTTTCAAACGCATCGGCTATTCCGGATTGTTCGGTTTCGCTCAGGATACCATCAGCCATCATAAACAGAACATTGTTCTCTTTTTCAATATGGCTGCGCAGTAAAAGAACATAATTCATTGAAGTATCGATGATACGACTGATAGCTTCTTTATTTCCATTTTTAAATTCCGTCAGCGCATTGTTTAATTCCCTGATATGGTTCCTTCCTACTTGGTGTTCATATAACATGACTCTAATGGGACCCTCTTCTTTTGACATCCCGTGACTGATTAATGCAGGAAACAGGATCTCCTCTTCTTTTCCATGGTGGCATTGGTCAACAAAACCCTTAATGAAATCGATAATATTTTCATAATGGCCGATGTTCAACTCGTCACCTTTTTTGATATGGCGGGAAATAGTTTCCATGATGTTAAGCATGAGTTTAATCCCTTCATGCTCATCTTTTAATTGTTGTGTTGCTTTCATATGCTCTTTATATTATTTATCTTTCATTTACGGTTCCTTGAATAGGGTGCCACATCCTGCCGGGCAAAGAGGCCTTTTCTGAATTTAAAGTAACCGGCGGCGGCGATCATGGCTGCATTATCGGTGCTGTATTCAAAACGGGGGAAGTAGATGTTCCATCCGTTATCATCTTTCTGTCCGGTCAGTTTTTTTCTGAGACAGGAGTTAGCCGCCACTCCACCTGCAATGGCTATCTCTCTGATGCCGGTTTGACGTGATGCGGCTGTTAGCTTAGATAGGAGGATGCCGACGATGGTATCCTGTATGGAGGCACTGAGGTCGTATTTATTCTTTTCGATGAATCCGGGATCTTTTTTCAGCTGATCGCGGATGAAATAGAGAAAAGAGGTCTTCAGGCCGCTGAAGCTTAAATCCAGTCCCGGAATGTTGGGTTTGGGGAATGTGAAAGCCTTCGGGTTGCCGTCTTCGGCCAGCTTGTCGATGGCGGGGCCGCCGGGATAAGGCAGACCCATGATCTTAGCTGCTTTGTCGAAGGCTTCGCCGGCGGCGTCGTCGATAGTGCGGCCGATGACCTCCATGGTGTAATGGTCGTGTACCAGGACGATCTGTGTATGCCCACCCGAGACCGTCAGGCACAGAAAGGGAAAGGAAGGCATGGCGGCTCTGCCTTCACTGTCAGCGATAAAATGTGCCAGCACATGGGCTTCGAGATGGTCCACTTCGATCAGCGGGATGCCCAGACCCAGTGCCAACGCCTTGGCGAAGCTGGTTCCTACGAGCAGCGACCCCAGCAGCCCCGGGCCCCTGGTGAAAGCGATGGCTTGCAATTGTCTTTTATGTATCTTTGCCTGCTGCAAAGCCTGATCGATGACGGGGATGATGTTTTGCTGATGAGCCCTTGAGGCCAGCTCAGGCACTACACCACCGTATTTCTTATGGACCTCCTGGTTGGCAATAATATTCGACAGAATAACGTTATTGCAGGTCACCGCAGCCGCCGTGTCATCACACGACGACTCAATACCTAGAATATAAATATCCGTTACCATACGTGGAACCGCAAAGCGATCACATCAGGCGCAAAAGTACTAAAAAAAAGGTAGCCAGGGGCTTCCTGTACCTGGTGGCGTCGCTGATCGTTTTGTTCGGCCTGCTCTATGGCTTGTTCAAGATACCTGCCGTACAGACCTTCGCTGCCAGGAAAGCCGCCGCCGTCCTCTCAAAGAGACTGAATACGACCATCACCGTCGAAAGCATCCACATTGGAGGATTCCTCAATATTATCGTCAACGGCCTGTCCATCGATGACCTGCATAAAAATAAAATCCTTGATGCCAGGCAGATAAGGCTGAATATCGGGAAAATAAAGACAAAAGAGCACGTGCTTGAATTAAAGAGGATTGTCCTGGACGGATGTGATATAGCCCTGAGAAGATACCTTGGCGACAGCGTAATGAACATCCAGTCCATCATCGATCATTTAAGCTCCGCCGACACTGTCAGCCCGGTGTCCGGAGCTCCGTGGCGGATAAAATGTGCGGGCATCACCATGAAGGACTGTCATTTCGTCTTACAGGACCAGGTCACCATGAGGGCGCCGGATACGCTTCATGCCATTGATTTCGCCAACCTCGACATCAGCATGCTGAACTTGAAGGTGAGCGACCTGCGTATCACCGGCGACACCATCTTCGGGAAGGTGAACAGCCTGTCGTTCAGGGATCACAGCGGTTTCGAGCTGAACAGCTTCGCCGGTGATGCCAGGGTGAGCCCCGGAGGTATCATTGTGGACAACCTGGCCTTCGTCACCAACCATTCTTCCGTCGATCTGGATCTGGCCTTTTTATATGATGATTACAGCGCTTTTGGTGACTTTCTGAACCGGATCACCATCCGGGCGGCAATACGGCCTTCGGAGGTGGACATGGGTGATATCGCTTATTTCACCACCGCCCTTAACGGCATGAATAACAGTCTCAACCTGGAAGGTGAAGTGAACGGACCGGTATCGAACATGAAACTGCGTGATTTCAGTTTTCATTTCGGAGGCTCGACCTTCTTCAGGGGCGATATCGCCATGAACGGTCTGCCTGATATCACGGAGACCTTTGTCCAGATGCGCATTGACGAGATGTCGACGAACGTCGACGATATCATCCGGTTTAAACTGCCGGGCGGCGCCGGTAACCACGTCAGCATACCCGAGGCCCTCGCCGTTCTGGGTAATGTCAGGGTTAACGGGACTTTCACCGGTTTTTACGATGATTTTGTCTCCAACGGCACCTTTCACACCGACGTGGGAACACTGACAACAGATATCTTACTGAAGAACGACAGGAAGAAACACGATGTTGAGTACAGCGGCCGGTTGAAAACCCATGATTTTAATGTGGCCAAAGTGGCCGGGTTGAAGGAGTATCTCGGTCTGCTGGATATGGTTGCCAACATCACCGGTCACGGCCTGAATGATAAGACTATTGACGTGAAGCTTGACGCGACGGTCGATTCGCTCATGTATCTGAACCATAAATATCAACAGATCATCGTCCAGGGTGAATACACAAAGAAGAAATTCAATGGGTTGTTAAAGATCGATGATCCTAATATTGCACTTGATTTCTCAGGACTGGTCGATTTCAACAGACGTGTCCCCCAGTTCAATTTTGTTGCCGGTGTCAGGCATGCCATGCTGAATGAACTGGGTATCAGCAAAAGGGATTCCGTCACTTCATTATCCTTTAACCTGGATATGAAGGTTACGGGCAGCACCTTCGACAGCATCCAGGGATCGGCAAAAATGAGTCAGGTGGTTTATATTGAAAATGGCACGGCTTACCGGCTGAATGATCTCGATGTCACGATGACGGATGTCGACACCCTTCGCCGCAGGCTGGCGCTCAGATCCGATTACCTTGATCTTTTACTTGACGGCGAAATCTATCCCAGTGATTTACCGCATTCATTTGCTGCATGGTTGAGCAGGTATACCGATAAGCTTCCTTTGGCACTGCCTGATTCGGCGTGTGTCCTGCACCGCCAGAACTTTACTTTCACCGTCGATCTGAAAAATACCGGTGATCTGACCACTTTGTTTGCTCCGTTCATACAGGTTGCCCCCGGCACGCATTTGAGTGGCACTTACAGCTCCGCCGACGGCAACCTTGACTTCACGCTGCATTCACCCAAGGTCGTTTATGGTGGCATTAAGCTCGATGATTACTATGTGGAAGGGCATTCCACCGATTTTTTGGATATAACAACGGGGGCCTCACGTATCTGGCTCAAACAACCCAGCAGCCGGGACACGCTCTCCCTCGGCATCGATGCCTTCAAGATCGGCACCAGACTGGCCGGTGATACGGTCCTGTTCGGACTTTTCTGGAACGATACCCTGGCCGGCGATCATAATACGGGCCGGATCGAAGGGATGCTGTCTTTAACGGATTATCCGCGCCTCACCGCAACCATCACTTCAGGTGTTATGCTTATCAATGACTCGGCATGGAGCATCACGCCGGAAAACAGGATCACCGTCGACAGCACCGCTTTGACTGTCAGCAACCTGAGCTTCAAGGGACAGAAGGCCGGACTGGTGATCAACGGAGCGGTGTCGGATAATCCCTCAGACCATATCATGCTGCAATGTCATGACCTCGACATCGCTTACTTCGATCCCTTTATCCGTGATCTGGGATTCGATATAAGAGGATTTATCAATGGACAGGTCAATGTATCCGAGCTTTTTCATCATCCTGATATCACCGGCAAGCTGCTGGTCGATGACTTTAACCTCAACGGTGAACACCTTGGCGATCTGTCGTTGAATACCGGGTGGGATAAGGATAATGCCCGGCTCATGGTGAATGCCGACATCCTGTACCATGGCAGCGACACCATCGTTAAGACCATGACCCTGAACGGCTCATATTATTCTCAGGATCCGGACCATGCCTTTGACCTGACAGCGACCTTTTACAACTACAAGTTGCATACGCTTTATCCTTTTTTCTCTTCTTTTCTGGATACCCTGAACGGCTATGCCACGGGCACCCTGTTTCTGACGGGCAGCCGCACCTCGCCGCAGCTCACCGGCAGCGTGAAGGTGCGCAGGACCGAATTCAGGATCAATTTCCTCAATACGCTTTATTCCATTTCCGATAACGTTGAGTTTGGACCCGGGTACATCGGATTCGACAATATGACGTTATACGATACTGCAGGGCATATGGCCAAGGTCAACGGAAAGATCTATCATAAGTTGTTTCAGGATCTGCGGCTGGATCTGGAGGTCACTCCCTTTGATTTCATCGGCATGAGCAACACGGCGGCACAGAGCCCTCTCTTCTATGGTGTGGCCGTAGCCACCGGCACCGCCAGGATCACCGGACCCGTCGACGACATCCTCCTCGACGTGAAAGCCAGAACGGATAAGGGAACGCGGGCTTACATTCCCATCTCCTATGCCGCCGATGTATCGGATAATGACTATATTCATTTTGTAACCAACCGGCCTGACACGACCCAATCCCGGGAATCCGTCCAGTTGTTGCCGGTAGTTACGGCGAGTGGCTTTGCCCTGAATTTCGACCTGAATGTCACCGATGATGCTTCGATACAGATCTTTTTACCGATGCAAATGGGAAACATCAGGGTATCGGGTGACGGACTGGTGAAGCTGGGTTTGAATTCCAAGGGTGATTTCACCATCAACGGCATTTACACGATGAATGACGGCAGCTTTCTTTTCAGCATGAAGAATCTGATCAACAGAACGTTCAGTATCCTGGGTGGCAGCACCATAGCGTGGACAGGCGATCTGTATGATGCCCGTGTCAATATCCGGGCGACGTACCAGGTCAGACCCAAACTCGGCGGTTTGCCGACACTCACCGGCGACACGTCGCTCTATGACCAGCGTGTGCCGGTGGATTGCATCATCAGGCTCACGGGTAACCTGTTTAATCCCGATATCAGGTTCAGCCTGGATATGCCTGATGCCTCCGATGAGGTGAAAAGCCTTGTCTATAATGCCATCGACACGACCAATGAGGTGCTGATGACCCAGCAGATGATCTCGCTGCTGGTACTGAACAGCTTCAGCTTCAGCACGACGGGCGGCAGCGTGGCCTCGAGCATGGGACTGTCCACTTACGACATCATCGCCAACCAGCTCAGCAACTGGCTCTCGCAGATCAGTGAGCAGTTCGATATCGGAGTCAACTATAAGAAAGGCACTACCCTCACGCCTGAGCAGGTGGAACTGGCCTTGTCAACACAGCTGTTTAACGACCGCGTATATATCAACAGTGCCTTCGGTGTGGGCACTTATGGCAGCAGCGCCGGCCAGGCCAGCCAGCTCGTCGGCGACGTGCTTATCGAGGTGAAGATCACTCCAGACGGACGTTTCAGAGGCAGAGCCTATAACAAGACCAACACCGGCAACCTGTTGAATGACAACACACCCTACACACAGGGCGTCGGCTTGTCATACAGCAAAGACTTTAATAACTTCGGCGACCTGTTCCACCGTAAACGTAAAAAAACAGCCGATATCGCAACCCCTGTTATGTATTGAGATGGAATTTACAGTGAAATTTCCTTAACTTCGCCTCATCACATAAAAATTCTGAGCATGAAAAAAGTGTTACTCTTTACTTTATTATTGTCGTTTTTATCGCCGGCAGTTTATTCTCAAATAACTATCACCGACGATGACATGCCCGTGGTGGACGATACCATACGCCTGAGCTATACCGTGACAACGGGCGGCATCGATTTTACGCTGACCGGCGAGAATTATAACTGGGATTTTGCCACGCTGGGCGTCCTGTATCAGTCAGTCGACACGTTTGTCAGCGTGTTATCCACCCCCCTGGTGTACCAGCTGGTATTTTTCTATCCTGTCTATTCCACTCTTGCCCAGCCTCTGCCCGATTTCGATATTATCCCCGGTGTCACCGTCAGCCAGGTATACTATTATTATAAAGGGTCAAACAGCTCTTTTGGTCTGGCAGGCTATGCCTTTACTGTGAACGCGATACCTGTGCCGCTCCGTTATGATAACCCTGACCGGTATTACAAGTTTCCGTTGGATTACGGTAACGTCGATTCTTCCAGCTCCTCTTTCACTCTCGATCTGCCTGATGTGGCTTACGTCACCACTTCACGTGAGCGCCTGAACACGGTCGACGGCTGGGGCACGCTGACCACACCCTATGGCACCTTTGAGACTCTCCGCCTGAAATCGGACGTCAGCGAATACGACAGCGTGTACATCGATTCACTGAACCTGGGTGTACCTGTCAGCCGGAACTATACCGAGTATAAGTGGCTCGCCAACGGTCACGGGGTACCTGTATTGCAGGTGACGCAGGAGGGAGAGCTCATCACGGTGCAGTATATCGACTCGGTGCGGACCGTCACCTCTATAGCCCATTTGGAGAATCATCGTCCTAGGATGACTCTATACCCCAATCCCTGCCGTGATGTGCTTTATGTTCAATGGTATATGGACAGACCCGGACCGGTGCATCTTCAAGTCGTCACAACCGCCGGCCTGCAAATATGGAACAGAACATTCTCATCCCTTCCGGCCGGTGATAATACGATCACTATCGCCATGAATGAGCTGAAGGCACCCGACGGGAACCTGTTTCTGGTCATGTGGCAAGGTGAGGACGTGGAGGTCAGAGGCTTCGTGAAACTATTGCTGATATCTTATTGAAGGAAGGCATTCCTAATTCTTACACATGTGGGCCAATTATTTTAAAATTGCACTGCGTCATTTCAGGAGGAATTTGTTTTTCTCAATAATCAATGTCCTAGGTCTGTCCATCGGGCTCACTGCCGCTATACTTCTTCTGTTGTTCATCCGGAATGAATTCAGCTATGACCGCTTCCACCGGCACCGCCACCATATTTACCGTGTCGACCTGGTTACGGAGCGTGAGAGCGGGCGTGAGATCTCAGCCATCACCACCGCCGGCATTGCTCCCTCGCTGCTCGACGAAATGCCCGAGGTGAAGCTGGTGGTGCGTTTTTCATACCCCCGTGGCGGTTATTTTATCACCTTTGAAAATAAAAACTTTTACTTGAACAACCTCACCTATACCGATTCTTCAGTCTTTCAGGTTTTCTCTTTTCCGTTACTTGAGGGTGATCCGCTGACGGCTCTGACAGAACCCTATACCGTCGTGCTGACACAGTCGACTGCACACAAGATATTCGGTGACTGTGATCCGCTTGATAAAATGGTCCGGCTGAACGACCGCGACCTGATAAAGGTGACTGGTGTTGTTGATGACCCGCCAGCTAATTCGCAATTGCAGTTTGATGCCCTGGTCTCTTTTCTGACACTGTATCATGATCCCAACAGGTTTCTGGACTGGGATGGCGGTCATGATTACCTGACCTATCTCCTACTGCGTGACAATGCCGATATGGGAAGGCTCACCGCGCGTTTCCCCGATTTCATGGAGAAACACATCAACTATAAATACCGGCAATTTGGCGTGCTGCTGCATCTGCAACTCGAGCCGCTGATGCACGTACACCTGTTTTCACCTGCCACCTATGACCTTGCCACCAGGGGCGACCTGAAGAATATCTACATTTTTTCGGCCATTGCTTTGTTCATCCTCATTCTGGCTTGTCTCAACTTCATGAACCTGAGCACGGCCGGTGCAACACAAAGAGCCCGGGAGGTAGGGCTGAGGAAAGTGGTGGGCGCCTCACGCCGGGAGATTATCAGTCAGTTTATGAGCGAGGCGATGCTGATCAGCCTGATCGCTTTTTTTCTGGCATTGCTTTTCATGGAGGTTATCCTGCCCACCTTCAACGGCCTGGCAGGGACCGACCTCACCTTTTACCGGCGGTCGAATCTGCCTTTTTTCCCGGCTCTGTTGCTTCTGGTCCTGCTGACAGGTCTTTTTGCCGGGAGCTACCCGTCATTTTTCGTGTCACGGTTCAGCCCCATCCGCATATTCCACGATGATTTCCTCACGGCCGGCAGGAAAACAGGCATCAGGAATATCCTGGTGGTCTTCCAATTCTTTGTTTCCATCACGCTTATCATCTGCACTTTGGTGATAATAAAACAGTTAAGTTATATTAAACATGCCGGTTACGGCTTTGACAAGGAAAATGTCGTGCTGATCCCACTTAACAGTGAGACCTCACGTGACAAATATGCCGTTCTGAAGAATGAGATGCTGCAGATCCCCGGCGTAATGGCGGCAGGGGTATCGAGTGAGGTCCCTGGTTACGGGTTCACACGTAACGGTTATATCCCCGAAGGATTGAGAGATCCCATCATGATCTACGCTCTGGATGTAGATGAAGACTTATTGACGGTGCTGGGGATACCTGTCATTGAGGGCCACGGCTTCTCCAAAGAACCCGGTGCCGATCGGGATGCTTTCCTGATCAATGAGACACTCGCCCGGCAGATGAACTGGACGGAACCCATCGGCAAGACCATTGCCAGGGACGGCCGGCATAAGGTGATCGGCGTGGTGAGGGATTTCCATTTCGCACCGCTGCATGACGCCATCGTTCCTTTGCTCATCACCCGCAAGCCATGGAACGGCTATAATTATCTGGCGGTCCGTATCGGTGAAGTCAACCCCGGTGTGACAATGGAGAAGATCAAAGGGTTGTGGGATCAGACTATCTCAGGTGAGTCTTTTAATTACGAATACCTCGATCAGTATATCAGGGGTGCCTATGTGGCGGAGAGGCGTTTCAGCCGTATGTTTCAGTGGTTTTCAGGTCTGGCGGTCTTCATTGCCTGCCTGGGTCTTTTAGGTTTTGCGGCCTACGCCGCGGCGCAGCGCCGTCATGAGATAGCCATCCGCAAGGTGATGGGTGCGGGCGTGGACAGGATTCTGGGAAGGCTGGTGCTTGACTTCCTTAAATGGATTGTGGTGGCCTGTGTCCTTGCCGTGCCTGTGGCGTGGCTGCTCATGCACCGCTGGCTCGAGGAATTCGCTTACCGCACCAGGCTCACCCCATGGCCTTTTGCGGAGGCGGCCGTCCTGGCCCTCATTATCGGCATGGCAACGGTGGCATATCACGCCATCAGGGCAGCGAACAGAGATCCCGTTGAGGGGATGAGGTATGAGTGAGGGACAGTCGGCAGGTCTACAGGTCTACAGGTATTTTTAACCTGCAACCTGTAACCCACAACTTTCAACCCGCAACCTGTAACTTATAACTTGTAACTTGTAACTTGTAACCTGCAACTCGCAACTCATAACTCGCAACTCGCAGCTTGAATCTTAATCCTCCGGCACCTCCACCTTCCCGATAAATAACAACGCGTTCGTTGTTCGTTCACGGATGGCGAAAATAAAGGGTTTGTCTACTTTGAATTCTGTTGGACAAGCTGTATTTCCAATGCCAATAGTGGTCACCGCCGCCGCCTCTGTGCCTTCCTCATTGACATCCACAAAGGTGTTCTGCTTGACAAAGTCAACATAAAGATCTGGTCCACCGATCCCTGTCAGATCGGCCAGATAGGTGTCAAAGGCATCCGTCATGCCAAGGGCTTTGAGCTGGTCGTTGAGCTGCTTTTCATACTTAAACGTGTACTTTGGCATGGTGACTATATATTCCTGCGATTCTTCCGGCTGACCCAGCATGGCAGTGATATGGCTATATTTCACGCTGTCGAATTCTGTTACAAATTCTGACAGTGTTCCGGCCGGGACAATGACGATCATGGAGAAATTCTTCCGGCCATAAGGCATTTCGATAGCTGAAAAGTCTGTTTCACTGCAAGTCCAGGCATTTATCTCTCCATGCATCATCTCAACCTGTGTTGTGCTGCCGTCATCAAGATGGAATGTCCCCGGAGCGGTTTGGTTCTTGTCAAACTGGTCGGTCCAGGTACCCTTGAAATAGAGGGCGTTCATCAGGAACATGACCATATATGGATCTTTCTGATCAATAACCTTGTCGATCTTGCCGTATGTGTTATCCTTTGCCCAGCCGTTAATGACATCCAATGCGGAGGGGCTTGTAAAATCAAGGCCCTCGATATGCGCATCGAACACGTTCTCCATCGCATCGAGATAGGATTGATGGATGCCAATTTTTCCGCTGTAATAGAATACGGCATTGGCAAGGGCCAGTTTAACCTCCGGGTCAATGTTCAGGAGCTGTTCGACAAGGCTGCGGTAAGTGTCATTGATCTCTTCGAGGGTCTGTCCCCCGAAGCCAAGCATCTGTTGTATCTGGTCGTAGGTAACGTTTTTGCAGCCGTTGAGCAGCATGGTAAGGGCCACGCTCGCGCTGAGAGGTGAGACCATCATATTCTGATCTTCAGTGACGGCAACGGTTCTGAAAAGGTCGACACCGAAGCCGTTGCTGTGCGTGATGACTTCCGATGCCTTGGCCGGAAGATTCAGCTGTGCCGGTTCTTTTAGCCCGGAGGGGGATTCTTTTTTGCATTCCGACGCCATCAGCATCAGGACGAACAGAAGGGAAATATAACGGTATTTCATGGTTGTCAATATTAAATTTCCGGAAGAGTATTTTTATACATAATTACAGGTTATAAAGGTAGTAAAATATTCAATGAGACCAAATGTTACAGCCTGAATTTTTGTGAGCGCGATTCAAGTCGTCAGTCGTCAGTCGTCAGTCGTCAGTCGTCAGTCGTCAGTCGTCAGTCGTCAGTCACCCACATCCTCTTCCTCTTACGGCTCGTAGCTCGCAGCTCAAGGCTTAAAGCTATCAGCTTAAACCTCTCGCCATCACATGTTAACAAAAATATATTGC
>Ga0136653_10000501_pt1 | contig 20550 bp, 19 predicted proteins | sample LakKivw275mmetaG_FD_94866 | JGI IMG/M metagenome (GOLD analysis project Ga0136653, IMG submission 94866) | Anoxic lake water microbial communities from Lake Kivu, Rwanda to study Microbial Dark Matter (Phase II) - Lake Kivu water 275m metaG... | ecosystem: Environmental > Aquatic > Freshwater >...
CAACCGTGGCAACCAGGGATATAAGAATGGCTGTGAATACATCCAACCCCAGCCTGTAAGTTGCATAGAACATTCCGTACGCGGCCAGCATGAGGAATGATGTATGTGCCAGGTTAACCATACGGGCTACTCCGAAGATGAGGGAGAAGCCGACTGCCAGCAGAGCATAAACCCCACCCGTTACCAGCGCCTGTATCACAAAGGCCTGAAACATCGCTTACCTAAACCATCCCGTCAACTAAAATTTATTTATTATACAGTATTTTTTTCTTTACGCAACGCTATTGTGGTATTTGCACAACTGAAGTCTATTGAAATTCGATACCCGCTCTGCAGTTAAAACGCCCGGATCTATAGAGGCTGGCAGGCCACGAAGAAACAACGAGCCTGCCAGCCATTGCCTGTAATTGCTTATTACTGAGTAGCAGCCGGAGCTGCCGGCTGACTGAATTTCTCCACCACAGCCGGATTGATAACGTAAGGCTGGATTCCGGGATAATCGATTTTCTCCCATCCTCCGGATCCGACTCCAAGCGCCGGCCATACGCCGACTTGCTTGCCGTCGACCCACTCCAGGCCCAGACCGGTTACATAGCCGGGCCCATACACCAGGTCGTGCGGCGCCTGGTATTTTTTCTCGTCGAAATCCATGCCGTAATACATGACCCTGCCGGAAGTTCCCTGATAATCGGTCTTTTCGATTATGGGTACCAGCAGGTCCGCATCCAGGGTCTGCCCCTTCTCAATGGCATCCTTCACGATATAGATGGCATCATAGGTGGCAGCGGTATATGCGGGGGGCTGACCGAATTTCTTCTCGAAATTCTCGAAGAACGGTATGGTCTTTTCAGTGATCTTCACACCCGGACCGTAGGTGTTAAGGGTCATGACGTAGTTACCTTTTCCGCCCGTGGCCTCCCAGAATCCGAACTTCTGCGCTTCCACCACAATGCCCACGATTGCGGCAGGAATCTGCATTTCTCCGGCCTGCTTGCTGAAGGTCACCCCCACCGGGCCCGAGAAGGTGGGGAATATTATGTGGGGATTGGTTGCTGCTATCGCCGTCAACTCCGCGTTAACGTCGGTAGCGGTGTCGGATGGCCTCCATACGCCGGTTACCTCCATGCCCATTTTGGGTATGGTGGCTTCAGCGGTTTTCACCATGGCATCAGCCCAGGTCAGTTTCTCCGCCACAATGGCAACCCTGAGTTTATCGGTGATGTTTAACTGCTTCTTCAAGGTGCCTGCCACCATGCCGAGCATGAGGAAATCCGAATTGACCAGATAATACTCGTTGTAGGGAGTGCCCTTGAAGAAATACTTGTAGCGGTCGTAGTTTTCCGCGACTTTCATCTGCAGGGACCGCGTGGCGGCGCCGCAGTTGATGAAGATCGTCTTGTAGTTCATGGCTACTTCCTGCATGGGGAAGACACCCTCTGTCCTGAAGCCGCCCACCACGAAATTGGGCTTGTCTACGGTCAACAGCCTCTCCATAGCCGATGCGGCGTCCGTGGGGCTGAGGATCTCGTTCGAATCCGACTTTATCAATTCTATCTGGTACATTTTCCCGTTTAAATTCACGCCGCCCGCAGCGTTGATCTCATCACGGGCCATTTGCGCACCCATCCAGTGATGTTCCCCTTCGAGGAACTTCATGGGGCCGATTACACCCACCTTGATAACATCTTTTTGTTGGGGCGCGCAGGCAGGCAGTATAAGGGCAATAACAAGGATACTGACAAAAGAAATGAGGAAAAACCGTTTCATCCACTAACCTCCTTTGAATAATAATTCCCTGATGCTTGAACCGGCGGAAATATATAGCCTACTTAGACTACATCAAGATCACAATAACTGCTTCTATCTAAAAGCTGACACCTCCTTCCCTTTTTTTAGACTGCTTCTACCAATACCATAGCGTCCCAAACGACTGGAACAACAATATTTGAATATGGTCCCGCTAAAGCTAAACCCGTGCACCCGACCACATCTATGCATTATACAGTATAAGTCAAGATATTTACATGTCCCGCATCCATAGATTAATATCTGTACTGTAACATGCCGGGTGCTGACGGATGTTTTCTTACTGACGTACGACCCCCCTGATTGACATCCGCAGGCAGAGGCATTACCATCATTTACCGATATCCATCAATCGCAAACGGGGTTATATGAATATGGCGCTTTTCGGCACCAGCGGGATAAGAGGTGTGGTCAACCAGGACCTTACTCCCGAGTTGTGTAAAAATGTGGGCAGCGCGCTGGGCACCTTGCTGTCTGCCGGTTCGAACGTCTGCCTGGGTATGGATTCCCGCCTCAGTCGGGAGTTGATCAGAGCTGCCGTTACAGAAGGATTATTAGGTGCGGGCGTTAACGTAGCCCAGGCAGGAATAGTCCCCACACCAGCCCTTGCACTGCTCACACGCGAGATGAATTTCAATGCCGGAGTCATGATCACAGCATCGCACAATCCACCTGAGTTCAATGGGATCAAGCTTTTCAACCAGGACGCCATCGGCTACAGCCGGGCCCAGGAGGAGGAGGTCGAGAAGATTTATCACAGTGGCTCCTTCCGAACCGGCCGGGCCGGGTCCGTCATACATTTCCCCCACATGAAAGACCGCTATATCGAATTTATCAAGGGCCTTGTCAGCGGTTGGGACTTCAACTGCGGTATGAAGCTGCTGATTGATCCCGGAAACGGCGCCGCGGCCGGGCTGGCCGGCGATATTTTCAAACAGCTGGGATTCACTGTATTCAGAATAAACGATACGCCGGATGGCCGCTTCCCCGGACGCAGCCCCGAACCTAAAGAAGACACCCTGCAGGGAACTATCAAATTCATGCGGCAGAAAAACGCCGACCTCGCCATCTGCTTTGACGGCGACGCTGACCGAGTTGTTTTCTGCGACCAGCATGGATTCCTCGGCTTCAACGAGATGATCGCCTTTATTTCAAGGGCGGCCATTAAATCCTCAGGTAAGCAATTGATCGCCACCACCGTAGAGAGCGGTATGTTGCTTGATCTGGCTGTAAAAGACCTGGGAGGCAGGGTTATCAGGGGCAAGGTGGGCGACGTCTATGCGGCACACTTGGCCAAGGATAACAACGCCGCACTCGCCGTAGAATCAGTGGGTGTATACATACTGCCGCCGGCCGGTTTTTATCCTGAAAGCATCTTTGCCGCATTAACACTGCTGGGATCGATAAGGCATGTGAGCGACATCCGCTCTTTTTTGGCTACCCTCCCGCCTTTGTTTTTTTTCAAAGATAAAATATCCTGCGTAAATGAAAATAAGGCCAGTATCATGGCAAAGGTCAGGCAGCAGTCTGACAAACTCAGGGCGTCTTCATTGAACGATCTGGACGGCCTGCGCTTTGAATTCGCGGAGGGCTGGTTGCTGATACGTGCCAGCGGCACCGAGCCCGCCATACGCGTCCTGGCCGAAGCCAGCAACCAGCAGCACGCTCGCAGCCTTCTCAATATGGGGCTCTCTGTGTTAAAAGATGCAGCCAGGGGATTAAACTCATGAAAGTGGTATTTCTTTGCGGTGGCGTGGGCAAAAGAATGTTCCCTATTACAGAGGATAAGTTCCTGCTCGATTTTATGGGCAAACCTTTACTGGAGCATCAGGTGGAACTGGCCCGAAAAGCCGGACTGAACAACTTCGTCATGGTGGGTAATCCCAACAATATCCAGCGCATAAAACAGATCGCCGGGTCCATAACCGGGCCTGAATTCGAATTCGTGATACAGTCACAACCGCTGGGCATCGCTGACGCCCTGAAGTCGGCGGCCCATATTCTTGATAGCGCGATCATTGTCGTCAATCCCAATGATGTTTTCGACGGCGCCGCTTACCATGCGCTTCTGGATGCCTATCGCTGCCAGAAGGCCACATCCTATGTCATCGGCTACGAGGTAAGTCATTATTTCCCGGGGGGTTACCTCGCGGTGAACGGGGATAACGAGCTTACACAGATAGTGGAAAAACCCGAGCCGGGGACTGAGCCAGGCAATCTGGTAAATATTCTACTGCACCTTCACACCGATCTGAACAGGCTTTTCGAATATATAGACATCGTCAAAACCACACGTGATGATGTCTACGAATGTGCAATGGATGGTATGGTCAGGCACGCCTATAAAATTAAAGTGGTAAAGTACAACGGCTTCTGGGCTCCTATTAAATACCCCTGGCATATTTTCGATATCGTCCGGTACTTCCTCGATTCGTCCGAGGGAAAGATCGATCCATCTCTATCCATATCGGATCGGGCCACTCTGTCTGGCAAGGTAATAATCGGGGAGAATGTGCGCATACTTGAGAGTGCTGTGGTGCGTGGACCGGTGTACATTGGCCATGATACGGTCATAGGCAACAACGCGCTTATCAGGGAGTACAGCCATATCGGCGCAAACTGCGTGGTCGGGTTCTCTACTGAGATTAAAGGCACCTACACCGGTGATGACTGTTGGTTTCACTCCTCCTATATTGGTGATTCCATTATCGGCAACCGCTGTTCATTCGGGGCGGGCAGCGTAACCGCCAATTTCCGCTTCGACCGGGCGTTTATACCGGTCAAATATGGAGATCAAAGAGTCTCAACAGGCAGAGACCATTTCGGCGCAATTATCGGAGACGATTGTAAAACAGGCATTAATTCAGGCATCCTGCCCGGCCGCAAGATCGGCCCCAACTCCACCGTAGGATCGCATGTCTGCCTTGCCGGCGACCTTGAACCAGACACAATTGTATTGAATCAATCCGGCTACCAGCACATAAAGAAACCAATCGCCACGCAGAGCGCACCTGTGAAACAGGACGAGGCCGGGGGGCAAGGACGTTGACAGGCTCGTTAAAGAAACACACTCTGCCGCAGCATGTAGCCATCGTGATGGACGGAAACGGCAGGTGGGCCGCCCGAAGACACAAACCACGCCTTTACGGTCACAAGCAAGGTGCGCTTCACGCCCGTGATTTTGTGGAGGTATTTGCTGGATACGGGATACCTTACCTGACCCTTTACGCTTTCTCGACCGAGAACTGGAGCAGGCCTAAAGCAGAGGTCGACGGTATCATCAGTCTCCTCTCCGAAAACCTCGATCGGGCAGTTAAAATTGCTCACGAGCAGAATATCCGCATCCGTCACCTGGGCAAAGAAGACCGGTTGCCGCAGGAGATTAAGAGAAAAGCCAGAGCAGCCATAGATCTGACCAGGCATAATTCCGGACTGACGGTTAACGTCGCTTTCAATTACGGGGGCAGAAGCGAGATCGTCAATGCGGCGCAGGGGATCATGCGCAGCAGGATAAAACCCGACGGCCTGGATGAGCATGCCTTCTCAGAATATCTTTACACGGCTGGCATGCCCGATCCCGACCTTTTTATAAGGACGGGCGGAGAGATGCGCATAAGCAATTTCCTTATCTGGCAATCAGCCTATGCCGAACTCTATTTCACGCCGGTGCTCTGGCCCGACTTCGGTCACGCTGAGCTTGAGAACGCTTTGATGGAGTATAGTAGACGTCAGCGCAGGTTCGGCGGATTAAAACCGATATAACTGCAACTTTCGAGTTGGTCGCTAATACTTCCTCCTGAGCATATCTGGAGCCAACCATGTATGACGTAATTGTGATCGGCGCCGGTATAATCGGCAGTTACACTGCCAAAGAGCTTGCCCGCCTGGGACACTCTGTCGCTGCACTGGAGAAAAATCCGGAGCCCGGCTGTAAAACAAGCTGCACCGGAATAGTGAGTCAGGCCTGTCTCGATATGTTGCCCGGCTCTCATAGTGCAATCCAGAGGGAGGCAAGGTCGGCAACAGTCTTTTCGCCCGCGGGCAACCATCTTCGAATCAAACGTGAGACCACTCAAGCTTACATCCTCGACCGCATGGCGCTCGATCGCCTTGTGGCGGAACAGGCCGGGCAAACCGGGGTAGAATATTTTTTCTCCACGCCCGCTATTGACCTGCAAACTGATGACCGCGGCGTACATGTGAACGCCACGCGGGACGCGAGGACGTTGAAACTGACCGCTCGAGCTTGTGTGATAGCCTGCGGGACAGCGCCGGGACTGCTAAGGCAGCTCGGCATGGGACGGATACGCCAGTATGCGCACGGCGCCCAGGCCGAAGTACCCTGTAGGAATATCGATGAGGTAGAGGTATATTCAGGCAGGCACTTTGCGCCGGGATTCTTTGCCTGGCTGGTGCCGACAATGCCGGGCAAAGCCAAGGCCGGACTGTTAAGCAGCACTAATCCGGGAACATCGATCACCAATCTCTTAAGATACCTTGAAAGGCAGGGGAAAATTCAATCCGCCTCACATTACATCAGCTACGGCGCCATCCCTCTTAAACCTCTCACAAAGACTTATAACGACCGTATTTTAGTGGTGGGGGATGCGGCCGGGCAGGTTAAGCCGACCACCGGCGGGGGCATCTATTTCGGCCTTATCTGCGCCGGTCTGGCGGCGCAAACCCTTGATGAATCGCTCAGGGCCGGTGACCTTTCAGCCAGACGGCTGGCGCTCTACCAGAAACGCTGGCATAAAATCCTCAAACATGAGCTTGACATCGATTACTGGGCACACCGATTTTACCAGGGACTGACGGATAAGCAGGTTGATCATATTTTCCAGGTTATTTTGCGCCATGGTATACATGAATCCCTATTGACTTCGCCGGACATTACCTTTGACTGGCATAGCAAAGTGATCGTGGATGCCATCAGGCATCGATCACTGCAACGATCACTGGAGAAATTCAAGCTGTTTCGTCCACCTGCTTAGCTATGTAATCCTTATTCACACCGGTAGTCTTTTCCCAACGGACGAGGCGCCGTACGGGCAGCGTTTGCATTTTTAGCAAAGATGTGATACTATCTCATTGAATTCAATACTCGTCCGAAAAGTGGGTCCTTGTACCCACTTTTTTATTGAGAAAAAATGCATACTGAGGGAGTTTGGCAACGATGGTAAAGACCGAGTTTATGAATGCCCTCATGCAGCTTGCAGCAGAGAAAAATCTGCCCAAGGAGATAGTCCTCACAGCTCTGGAATCAGCCATGGTTTCAGCCTATCGCAAGGAATCCTTCATCCACGGTGAGGACATAGCAGTTAAAATCCACCCCGTTTCAGGTGAAGTCAGGCTCACCATCAAAAAGGTGGTCTCCGAAGCACCCGAAGACGAGTACCGCGAAATCTCTCTAAAAGAGGCCAAAAAAAAAGACAAGACCCTGAAAGCCGGTGACACTATTGTCAGCGAGCTGCCGCCTCCCAATGCAGGCCGCATACCCGCTCAGATCGCCAAGCAGGTCATTCTACAGAAATTGCATGACGCAGAGCGGGGCGCTATCTATGAGGAGTATGTGGGTAAAGAGGGCGAGATCGTTACCGGCACTGTGCAGCGTGTCAACCCTGAGCATGTTATCATCGATATAGGCAAGACGGAGGCGGTCATACCTCAGAATGAGAAGTCTCCCACTGAGCGCTACCGACAGGGTCAACGCCTCAAGCTTTACATTGTTGAAGTGGCGCGTACCACCAGGGGACCGCAGGTGATCGCCTCCAGGGCGCATCGTAATCTGCTGAGGGACCTTCTCATACTGGAGATACCCGAGATCGCTGCAGGTACCGTAGAGATCAAGGCTGTGGCCAGGGAGGCCGGCTACCGCAGCAAAGTGGCGGTGTTCTCGCGCCAGAGCGGCATTGACCCTGTGGGCTGCTGCGTAGGACTGCGAGGAATACGCATACAAAATATAGTCAATGAGCTGAACGGCGAGAAGATCGATGTAGTTCAGTGGTCCGATGACCCCCGTGTTTTCATAGCCAACGCTCTCAGTCCTGCACAAGTTTTAAACGTCTCTCTTAACGCAGACGAGACCACTGCGCTGGTCAAGGTGCCGGATAAGCATCTCTCACTGGCTATCGGCAAGGAGGGGCAAAATGTCCGCCTTGCCGCCAAGCTTACAGGTTGGCGCATAGATATAAAGAGCGCCTCGGAGCTGGAAGCCGCTAAAGCGGCACTTAAGGAGGAGGTGGCAGAGCCTGAAACTGTTGGACAGGTTCAGACTGATATGGAAGCCGAAGTCCCTGCGCCTGCTGAAGAGGAACTTGAAACAGGTGAGGAAGCTAAAGTTGCCGTTGCCTCAACTCAGGGAGAAGGACAGGTGGAAGGTATCGGAATCGAAATTCTGATGCCCGTTGATGCGGCTTTGCAACAACAGCCTTCCAAGATCCGGTTTGCCGAAGAGATCATGGCCGGCAGAAATGGGAAATCAAGAAAGAAAGAGGCACCGAAAAAAGAGGTCGAGGGCAAGGACGCCGGCGCAAAGACCAAGAAAACCAAAGCCAAGAAGAAAACGTATTACGAAGATGAAGACTTTGAAAGTTGAAAATAGGCAACAACAGCAGCGCGCCAGACATGTGCCGGAACGCACCTGTATAGCGTGTCGCAGAAAGGCGGGGAAACGGGAGCTCATCCGCCTGGTACGTTCAGGTGAAGCTGTTGAAACCGACTTGAGAGGGAAAAAACCGGGTCGCGGCGTCTATCTATGCCTGTCCAGCGAATGCTGGGAAAAGGGATTGAAAGACAATCGCATTGAGCGTGGATTGCGCATAGAATTGTCTGCAGATAATCGGCTTCTGCTGCTGGAATACGGTAGAGGCCTGACAAAGAAGGAAAGTACTAAATGAAAAACAGGCAGGAACAAGCGCCGGGCGAGAACACAACCAGCACACCGCAAATAGGGCTACCCCCGGTGATAACGGTCAAACAGCTTGCTGATCAGATGGGCGTAAGCGGCATTGAGATAATCAAGCAGTTAATGCGCAATGGCATAATGGCCAACATCAATCAGTCGCTTGACTACGAAGTTGCGTCAAAGCTGGTAGCTGATTTCGGCTTCACTGCCAAAAAGCTGCTGGCCAGCGCCCAGGGCAGGCAGAAAGCATCCTCTCTGAGCGCCAAACTGCACACACGCCCTCCGGTTATTACCATTATGGGGCATGTGGATCACGGTAAAACAAGTTTATTGGATGCTATCCGCCAGACCAACGTGGCTGCCGGAGAGGCGGGCGCCATCACACAGCACATAGGCGCTTACCAGGTCGAAATGAAAGGCCGCAAAATTACTTTTCTTGATACACCGGGGCATGAAGCTTTCACCGCCATGCGTGCCCGGGGCGCCCGAGCCACGGATATAGCTGTCCTGGTTGTAGCTGCAGACGACGGCGTTATGCCGCAGACCATAGAAGCTCTTGATCACGCGCGAGCCGCGGGCGTTAATATAGTCATAGCCTTGAATAAAATCGACAAATCCAATGCCAATCCCGACCGCATTAAACAGCAGCTTTCTGACCTCGGTGTCGTAATCGAGGAATGGGGCGGAGATATCATCTGTGTTCCTGTTTCGGCCAAGAAGAAACAGGGCATCGACGACCTGCTGGAGAATCTTTTGCTGGTAGCGGATATCCTCGAGTTAAAAGCAGAAGTGGATTGCCCGGCTGAAGGTATAGTCATAGAGGCCAAGCTGGACAAAAATCGTGGTCCCTTAGCAACTCTGCTGGTGCAAAAAGGTATCCTCAAAACCGGTGATAACCTTGTCATCGGCACTGTCGGCGGCAAGATAAAGGCCATGTTCAATGACGACGGTAAAAATATCCGTAAAGCTGAGCCGGCAACGCCTGTGGAAATTTTGGGCATGAATTCAGTTCCCGATGCCGGCCAGGTCTTCCAGGTTGTGAGCGATGAAAAAGAAGCCAAAGGCTTGATCGAGAAAAACAGGAATGCCGGGCTGGCCACGACTACCTCCAGAGGTGTCAGCCTTACATCGGTAGCTGCGCAGGCCAGCGCAGGTGAGATAAAAGAGCTGAATATCATCCTCAAGACCGATGTACACGGCAGCATCGAGCCGATCAAAGATTCTCTGGAACGCCTGAGCAACGACAAAACCAGAGTCAAGGTTATTCACACCGGCACCGGCGCTATTACAGAGAGCGATATTCTGCTGGCGGCAGCCTCCCGGGCAGTGGTCATAGGATTCAACAGCAAGCCTGAAACCGGAGCCATACGCATGGCTGAGCAGGAGAAGATCAGTGTTCGCCAGTATAGTGTAATCTATAAGCTTATTGAAGATGTGGAAAAGGCGCTTCAAGGCATGCTTGAACCGGAATACGTTGATGTAGTGGCCGGCCAGGCGGAAGTTCGAGCCGTATTCGAGGCCGGCAAGAAAGGCAAGATTGCCGGCTCGCAGATCAAGGAAGGCCGGGCTACCAGAGATTCACTGGTCAGGATCATACGCGGAGGGAAGGTGATCGCTGAATCGCGGGTGGCCGGACTGCGCCGCTTCAAGGACGATGTCAAAGAGATTGCGACGGGGCTGGAATGCGGCGTGAAACTTGAGAACTTCAATGATTTCGAGGTTGGCGACATCCTGCAATTCGTCCGCCAGGAGAAGGTGGATTAAATACGACTTCTGAGGATAACATCTAATCCTCTGCCTCAATCAAATATCGCTACGGAGAATGCCATGACCAGGCGCACAGAACGTTTAAACCATTTAATCCAGATCGAGATCAGCGACCTGCTTCGTAAGCATATCAACGATCCCCGCCTAAACGGCCTGATCAGCATTACTGCAGTGGAGATCTCCAAAGACCTTAAAAACGCCCGCGTCTCCATCAGCACGCTGGCAGGTGGCGCACCGGACCGGGACGATGTGTTGAAAGGCTTTAACTCGGCTGCGGGTTATATGAGGCGTGAGCTGGCCCACCGCCTGAATATCAGGGTCACTCCCGAACTCAGCTTTGAATTTGATGACTCAATCGAGCACGGCGTTAACCTCGTCAACCTGATAGATAAAGTAGCGGCGGAGGAGTACAAAAGTGGGGCGGATGGGCTTAAACGGACTGCTAAACGTAAATAAGCCCACCGGCTGTTCATCGTTCAGCATAGTGGCCGAAATTCGCCGCCTGACCGGTGAGAGACGCGTCGGTCACGCCGGTACACTGGATCCAGCCGCCAGCGGAGTACTTCCTGTTTGCCTGGGTCAGGCTACCCGTGTAGCTGAATACCTGATGGAGCGCCCCAAAGAATATCTGGCCGGGATTGAGCTGGGCTTAAGCACCGATACATATGACCGTGAAGGCCGCATCACTGCCTGCGGCGCGCTGCATAATATATCTCGTACGATAGTAGAAGAAGCACTGCTATCATTCAAGGGAGATATAGAACAGGTGCCGCCGGTCTTCAGCGCAGTAAAGATCAAGGGCAGGAAGTCTTGCACTCTGGCCAGAGCAGGCCACGAGGTAACCCTTCAACCGCGCAAGGTTCAAATTCACGATATTGAGATCATTAGTTTTAACCTTCCTTATCTGAAACTTAAAATATCTTGCTCGAAGGGTACGTACATACGATCGCTGGCAAATGACCTGGGCGTGAATATCGGTTGCCCTGCTTATCTTAAAGACCTGGAACGCACCGCGTACGGCCCTTTTAAAATCGGGGATGCAGTGACTCCCGGGTATATACATGAAGCAGTTGCCGAGGGCCAATTGGAGCAACTGCTTTTACCTCTGGATTATGCTCTGATCGGCAACAGCAGGGTATATCTTGATGAGATGCAGGCCTCGAACGTTGAGAAAGGACTCGATATCGCTCTTGATATAAATGATACGTGCTCCAGGGACTATTGCTCCGCTTACACTCAGGACGGGCGACTGCTGGCCGTAATGAAATTTGCGGTCGAAAAGGGTCTGTGGCATCCGCAAAAGGTTTTCAGCCTGTAGTACGCTAATAGCTTTTTGCCCTGCCATCTGCGTCTGCTTGACATACCCAACCTTAATTGGCTATATTAGCCTTAAGAGCTATAGAATAGCTTCAGGAGGTGCTCCATGACCCAGGCTTACTGCTTTAAGGACAGAAAAAAGGTAGAAATCAAGAATCCTGTGAATGTAAAACTGAAGAATGGAAGGCCGGCGATCAAAGGCGTTTGCCCGATCTGCGGGACCAAGGTATATCGTATCGGCAAAAGCTAAACCGCAAATTCCCAGTTCCTGTTTTCAGGACCGCCGCCTTATCCTCTGAAGAAGCTTCATCGGGTTGTGTTCCAGTATCTGCTTTATCTCCCGGCTGTTGACACCAGCCTGGACCAGAGTTTCGTTTGCCAGGGCAGCCGTCAGCAGGTCGTCCTCATCATGGCTGTCTGAGTTCAAAAGCATCAGAGCTCCCGCTGCACCTGCCGTCTTGGCCACGTGTGCATTGGTAACGCAGTGACCTCTTCTGGTAGTAATCTCAATAAAAATTTCGTTCTTTGCCGCGAGCTCCGCCACCTCAGCAGTCATATGACCGGGGTGTGCAAGTATATCGACATATTTCGATTTAACAGCAGCAAGGTTCGTCCCCTCCTCTACCGGCTCAACGGGTGATTCGCCATGAACCACTACCAGCCACGCCCCCAGTTCCTTGGCTCTCTTTGCCAGTCCGTCTATAGCCTGATGAGGCACGTGCGTGAGTTCAACACCGGGCACAGCTACAATATTCCAGTGAGAGCCGGCAAGCTCGCAGTCCCGGCTCACTTCTTGTATAACCCTTTCCAATCCGCCGGCTCCGATATGATCGGTCACTGCGATAGCTGAATATCCTCTCACCACAGCACATCTGATTAACTCGAGTGTGCAAAGGGCGCCGTCGCTGTGCAAACTGTGCGAATGAAAGTCATATATCACACTATAAATTAGCATAAAAATCTCGCTTAATACAAGGACAGTATGATAATCTGTTATAATAAAGCGGATTTTCAGCGGACATGTTTAAGAAAATACTCGTCCCGCTCGATGGTTCCACCGAGGCGGAGACCGTACTTCCATACGTCAGGGACATTGCCATCAGGTTTGACTCGGAGGTTGACATCCTGGGAGTCGGGCTTGGCAGCAAAAGGCGTAGAGTTAACCAGCTATTGGATAGCTATGTGCACCACGCAGTCGAGCACCTCCAGAAAAACGAAATAACCTGCAGGGCTGTGCTGCTCTATAGCGACTCGCATCAAGAGCTACTGGATTACACGGAGATCACTGCCCGGGAGCATCAGATAAAAGCTAAGGGGCAAATTCTATACGGTGGCCCGCCCGAGAGCATACTTGCTTATTCACGCGGGCACCATACGAACCTCATAATTATGGCCACGCACGGGATCAGCGGCATTCGCAGATGGTGGCTGGGCAGCGTATTTGAAAAGGTGGTTTCCCGGGCTACGGTACCTGTGCTCGGTATACATAGCAAACAGGTAAGGGAAATGGACAGGGACAGGAAGGCGGTTTTCAAGCGTATCCTTGCGCCCCTTGATGGATCCGAGACAGGTGGAGCGGCCATGCGCGATGTCGAGGCCATAGCCCTTAAGACCGGCGCCTCGATAGTACTGGTCCATGTACTGCCTGAGCCCCATGCCATTGAGGCCCGTTGGCTGGGCCCTGAATTTACCGGATTCGTTAAAGCCATGAACGAAGCAGGACAAAAAATACCTCGAAAAAGTCGACGCACGGCTGAGCGCCAAAGGCCTCGATGTGAAAGTCAGGATCGTATCGGGCGATCCCGCCGGCAAGGTCATCGAAGTGGCCAGGGAAGAAAAAACCGACCTCATCGCCATGTCCACACATGGCAGGAGCGGCATCGCGCGCTGGGTTATGGGAAGTGTGGCGGACAAGATATTGCACGAGTCCAAGATCCCCATGTGGCTTGTTAGACCACGTCAGATCATCAAAGAGATGCTTAAAGATAATGGCCGGGACGGCAAGTAAGGCTGCCGCCTGAGCCGCTAAGGAGTTAACCAGATGGGAAAAATAAACGTAGCCATTATTGGAGTCGGCAATTGTGCTTCTTCCTTCGTACAGGGAGTGCACTATTACAAGAAAGCCAAGGACGATGAATTCGTGCCGGGCCTTATGCATATCAACCTGGGAGGCTACCACATCAAGGACATCAATTTTGTGGCGGCTATAGACATCGACCGTAACAAGGTTGGCAAAGACCTTGCAGAGGCCATTTTCACCGCACCCAACAACACATATAAATTCTGTGATGTCCCCACCACCGGCGTAAAGGTGGTCCGGGGCATGACCCATGACGGACTTGGTAAATACCTGAGCAAAATCATCGAAAAGGCGCCGGGACCTACCGCCAATATCGTTAACATACTTAAAGAGGTCAAGGCGGATGTAGCAATCAACTACCTGCCGGTCGGCAGCGAAGAGGCGACCAAATGGTATGTTGAACAGCTTCTCAATGCGGGTGTAGCCCTGGTTAATTGCATACCCGTTTTTATAGCGCGGGAACCATACTGGCACAACCGTTTCCATGAAGCCGGCCTGCCGGTTATCGGCGACGATATCAAATCTCAGGTCGGCGCCACCATCGTGCACCGCGTGCTTACACGCCTTTTCCGGGATCGCGGCGTCAAGCTGGAGCGCACCTACCAGCTCAATTTCGGAGGCAATACCGATTTCTACAATATGCTGGAGCGCGAGCGTCTTGAGTCCAAGAAGATCTCAAAAACCAATGCCGTCACATCCCAAATAGACTACGAGATGAATCCCGATAATATACATGTCGGCCCCAGCGACTATGTACCCTGGCTGCTGGACCGCAAGTTCTGCCATATCAGAATGGAGGGGCGCACTTTTGGCGATGTGCCTCTTAACCTCGAATGTAAGCTTGAGGTCTGGGATAGCCCCAACTCGGCGGGTGTGGTTATCGATGCGATCCGTTGTCTTAAAATAGCCAAGGACCGAGGCCTGGCCGGATCCGTGGTGGCTCCCAGCTCCTATTTCATGAAATCGCCGCCCATCCAGTATTCAGACGATGAAGCACGCAGGCGCGTGGAGCAGTTTATCACCGGTCAGGAACAGCAGAAGCCCATTTGCCTGCCGGATTCAGCGTGAGGATATCAGGCGCTTAACAAGGGAACACACAGCGGAAGGGCTCTGTTACGGCAGTATGATGAAAATTGGGCTGGTTTCGCCATACGATTACTCTCATCCCGGCGGCGTCATCTACCACGTGTCGTACCTTGCCCACCATTTTCATTTGATGGGTCACGATGTTAAGATCATTGCCCCGGTGCGCAGGAAAAGCGTACGTTATTTCGATGAAGAAGTTACTCCCGTTGGACGTCCCATACCTATTCCATACGGCGGCACCACGGCGCGCATAGCGCTCTCCCCCTGGTTGCCATATCAGGTGCGGCGCGTGCTGGACAGGGAAAAATTTCAGATTATTCATTTGCACGAGCCTTTCATCCCTATGCTCTGTCTAAGCACTCTGATTGAATCAAAGTCGATCAATGTGGGCACCTTTCATGCATGCCACGAAAAATCCAGCCTGTACTGGCTGAACCGCTCTACCATGAGCAAACTCGGCGCCAAGCTGCATGGTAAAATCGCTGTCTCAAAGCCAGCGCGTGATTATATATCGAAATATCTTACGGCCGATTACCGCATCATACCCAATGGGGTAGATATCCATCATTTCTGCCCTGACGGACCGACTATTGACCAGTTCAAAGACGGCCGGCTGAATATACTTTTCGTTGGGAGGCTGGAGGAACGCAAGGGAGTGGGCGACTTGATCCGGGCCTGTTCCCTCGTGAAGAAGGATTTCCCCAATTTCCGTCTGATTATAGCCGGCCCTGGTCTCATGCTGCGCTTACAGTATAAAACCATGGCGAAAATGCTGCTGGCCGACCGCGCGGTATTCACCCACTACGTGACTTTCGACGACCTGCCAAAGTATTACCGCACAGCCGATATTTTCTGCGCTCCGGCCACCGGCGGCGAGAGCTTTGGCATGGTTCTGGTGGAGGCCATGGCAAGCGGCACACCCGTAGTGGCAACCGATATCCCGGGTTATGCCAGTGTACTCACACACGGCCAGGAGGGCTTGCTTGCCCGGCCGAATAATCCGCGATCCGTGGCGGACTGTTTGCTAAAACTGCTGAATGACAGGCAACTTAGATTATCAATGGCGGAGAGGGGAGTGGCCACGGCCAACAAATACTGCTGGGAAAACGTTAGCCGCCAGGTCGTCGATTACTACACCTCCATCTCCTCGGATTTAAAAGGATAACGAAGTGTCAAATTTCCAGGAATTACGCAGGAAAGCTGGCCGCTTAATCACTGATCCACTCGTCCCGCTCATCAGCAAGCTGAAATTAACGCCCGATATCATGACCACTATCGGCCTGGTGATAAACCTGATAGCAGCAGTGGTGATAGGATTCGGCCATCTCGCGGCAGGCGCCCTCATATTCTTACTGGCCGGGCTGTTCGACCTGCTGGATGGTGCGCTTGCCCGCTATATGCAAAAGACCTCCCGTTTCGGGGCACTCTTCGATTCCACTGTCGACAGAATCACTGAAGGGGCGATCTTTTTAAGCTTCATTTTCATCACCGGTATCGGAGTGTGGCCGTTCAATGTCACATTACAGCTCGCGCTTATATTCCTGGCCATGATCGGATCGTTCCTGACCAGTTATATCAGGGCCAGAGCCGAAGGACTTAATATCGATTGCACAGTCGGCTTGTTTACGCGTGTAGAGAGGGTTATAATATTAGCGCTCGGACTGCTCCTAAACCAGGTGTTCATAGCACTGGCCATAGTGGTAGTCCTTTCTTTTGTGACCGTAGGACAGCGCTTTGTGCACGTCTGGCGGCAGGCAAGAAAATAATGGGAGTACACATTAACAGGTCGATACAATGAGTGACAGGGTATTCGAGGTGAGCCTCACTTCCCTGACTGCGCTGATGTTTGCATGGATCATTGCCGGCATCGGCCTGGCAGTAATGGGCATGCGCTGGATAGATGTAGATATGCCTTTACTGGCATTTCTCACCATACTCGTAGGCCTTGCTGTGCTGATTTTCGCAGGCGGTATCCTTCTCTATGTCTGGGGCAAGAGCTATATGTCCCGGGGTTGATAATTTTAATTTCCCTGACTTTGTGTGTGATTGAATCTTCAAGTACGTCTGTTTCAGGATTAATAAAATGTCTGTTGTAGCTGTTATTGGCGCCCAGTGGGGCGACGAAGGTAAAGGTAAAATTGTGGACCTTCTGGCCGAGAAGGCGGACGCCGTCATACGTTTTTCCGGCGGAGACAATGCCGGCCATACGGTCATTAATCCCGGCGGTGAGTTCAAGCTGCACATCGTGCCATCCGGCATCTTCTACCCGCGCACTGCCTGCATCATTGGCAACGGTGTCGTTATCAATCCCAGGGTACTGCTGGAAGAGATCGACAGCCTTAAGGCTAATGGAATCGACACCGGCAACCTGCATATCAGCGACCGCGCGCATCTGATAATGCCCTGGCACATCCTGTTCGACAGGTTGGACGAGGAGAAGCGGGGGACTTCCGCCATTGGTACGACGGGAAAAGGCATCGGCCCTGCCTTCTCAGATAAAACCGCCCGCAAGGGTATCCGAACTTGCGATATCATCGACGCAGGGATGTTCCGGTCACGGTTGGCCAGCCTTCTTGAATCTAAAAACGAGATGCTGACCAGGCTATATAATGCTGCGGCGCTGGATTTCAACACGGTCTTCAATGAGTATTCCTCCTATGCTGAGCGCCTGGCGCCCTATATCAAAGACACTACCGCCATGATCAGCGACCTGCTGGAGAGAGGAGGTAATATCGTCCTCGAGGGCGCCCAGGGCACCATGCTCGATACCGATTTCGGCTCCTATCCTTTTGTTACCTCTTCATCCCCGCTGGCCGCAGGCGCCTGCATGGGCTCAGGTATAAATCCGCGCAGGATCGACCGGGTCGTCGGGATTTTTAAAGCCTATACCACCAGGGTGGGAGGCGGTCCCATGCCCACCGAGCTAAAAGACAAGGTCGGAGAATATATAAGGCAACGCGCCCACGAGTATGGAACCACAACGGGAAGGGCGCGGCGCTGCGGATGGTTTGATGCGGTGGTAGGGCGCTACAGCACCAATCTCAATGGCTTTACCAGCGGCATACTGACACGCCTGGACGTGCTTGATGAGATGGATGCCGTGAAAATATGTATAGGCTACAAAATAGGCGGAAAGACGGTAGAGCATTTCCCGGCTGATGCGGCGGCCCTCGATAGCTGCACTCCCGTATACGAAGAATTGCCCGGTTGGAAGACCTGCACCAGCGGCGCCCGCAAGGCGGGGGATCTGCCGCGTAACGCCCGCAGATATATAAGACGTCTCGAGGAGCTGATCGGCTGCCGTTTTCACGTTATTTCCATAGGTCCCCGCCGCGATCAAAGCATCGTCATTAAAAACATAATCTGAGTCGCTATGACTGACGACAGCCGACTGACGTCTTACTGCGGCCTCTACTGCAAAGACTGCATTCCATCGCGGACCGACCTTTATGACCTTGCTGCACGCCTCGAGGCTGTTCTTTCCGACCTGAAATTTGAGAGGTACGCCGAATTAAAAGCCGGTCAGACCTACTGGTCGGCGTCGAATGCAGTTTTTAAGGAATATCAACATTTTATCGACGTACTTCATTCCATACGCGGAGTGGAATGCCGGTCCATCTGCAGGGAAGGAGGTGGTTGGAAGGGAGAGCGTTGTCCGGTCCGGAATTGCGCTATAGGGAGAGGGCTGGCCGGATGCTGGGACTGTGATGAGCATAAGGCTTGCAGGCACCTTGAACCATTGCTTGAATTCCATCCCAATCTCGCTTACCACCTGGAGCTAATCAAGACCGAGGGAATAGATAAATGGGCTTCCAAACGCAGGGGGCACTACCCCTGGTCCTGATCAACAACCACCTACACCCCAGTCTTCCTGCGTGAAAGGGACTTATTTAATCGGCAGGTCAATTTTATATCCTTTCAGCGTTTGCTCGATGGCGGCTCGCGTTTTATCGTCCGGTACCACCAGCGGCAGGCGCGGTTTGCCGACCCTGAATCCGAGGTGGTTCAACGCATATTTTATAGGCATAGGGCTGCCAATCATAAACATGGTATTAACCAGCGGAATGAAGCTGCGGTGCAGCCTGGCCGATTCCTTGATTTTGCCGGCCAGGCAAAGGTCCATCATTCTCTTGTACTGAATGCCCACCAGGTGCGTAATCACACCGATCACTCCATAGCCGCCCAGATTCAAAATGGGGAAGGTATCGGCGTCATTGCCGCTATATACCATGAAATCGCTGCCCGCTCCATCGATGATGCGGGCGATCTGCCCGAAATCCGCGCTGGCCTCCTTGATACCAACGATATTATCTATCTTGCTCAGCTTGATGGTCGTATCGGCAGCCAGATTGGTAATGGTTCGGGAGGGCACATTGTATACGATACAAGGCAGGCGTGTCGAGTCAGCGATGGCCTTGAAATGCTGGTAGAGCCCGTCCTGGTTCGGCTTATTGTAGTAAGGAACGGTCAGCAGGCAGGCGTCCACTCCTATTTTCTCTGCCTCACGAGTCAGCTCGATGCTCTCCTGTGTATTGTAGTTGCCTGTGCCGGCCACAACAGTAGCCTTTTTGCCGGCAACCGTCCTTATCTCAGCAAACAACCTGAGTTTTTCCTCGAAAGCGAGCGTGGGGCTTTCACCGGTAGTGCCGGATACTACCAGTCCATCGCTACCGGATTCGAGCAAAGCCCTGGCCAGCTTTTTGGCCTGGGTGTAATCAACCTGGCCCTTGGCATTGAAGGGTGTCACCATGGCAGTCAGCAAACGTCCGAACTTCTTCATCTCGTCCTCCGCCGACTACTTATTATTGTTCTGACTCTTGACCCAACCATTCCCGGCAGCCTCTTCGGCAATCTGGACCGCATTGAGGGCAGCACCCTTGCGGATATTATCGGCCACCACCCACAACACCAGGCCGTTGAGTAAGGAGGCGTCAGATCGTATTCTTCCCACATAAACATCGTCAGTGCCGGCCGCCAACCAGGGCTGGGGGTACAGGCTTACGTTGGGATCGTCAAGCACTTTCACGCCTGTCGATTTGCTCAATATGGACCGGGCTTCCTCTGGCGACATGTAGTCGGTAAACTCCACGTGTATAGCCTCGCTGTGGCTGATGAAAACGGGCACGCGAACGCAGGTGGCTGATATGGCTATGTTTTCCGCATGCATAATCTTGCGCGTTTCCTCGACCATCTTCCACTCTTCCTTGGTATAGCCGTTCTCCAGGAAGACATCGATCTCAGGTAACAAATTGAAGGCTATCTGGTGAGAATAGACGTGCGGAACTACATTGCCTCCATCCAGCACTACCTTGGCCTGCTTGGTCAGTTCTTCTACAGCGGCCACACCCGTCCCGGAAACTGCCTGGTAAGTTGCCACCGTGACGCGCTTAATGGGATTGACCTTGTGCAGGGGGTTCAAGGCTACCACCATCTGGATGGTTGAGCAGTTCGGATTGGCTATTATGCCCCTGTGCTTCTTAATATCCTCCACATTGACCTCAGGCACCACCAGCGGCACGCGGGTATCCATGCGCCAGGCCGCGCTGTTATCGATGACCAGTGCGCCTGCCTTGGCCGCAATGGGCGC
>Ga0136653_10000502_pt1 | contig 20445 bp, 21 predicted proteins | sample LakKivw275mmetaG_FD_94866 | JGI IMG/M metagenome (GOLD analysis project Ga0136653, IMG submission 94866) | Anoxic lake water microbial communities from Lake Kivu, Rwanda to study Microbial Dark Matter (Phase II) - Lake Kivu water 275m metaG... | ecosystem: Environmental > Aquatic > Freshwater >...
AGCTAATCTAGCACACTTTTAAGCTCGCCTTCAACAAAAAGGCTATCCAGATGCTTTATCCCTCCCCTGCTGTCGCGAGCCATCCGTCCCACGTCATCCTGAGCCCCTCCTGTCATTCTGAGCACAGCGAAGAATCTCAGTCCTGTTTGTATTCTGAGCCAGACCCTTCGCCTCCCGCTCATCCTGAGCCCCTCGCCCTGTCATTCTGAGCCAAGCGAAGAATCTCAGTCCTGTTTGTATTCTGAGCCAGACCCTTCGCCTCCCGCTCATCCTGAGCCCAATCCTTCGCCACCACTCATCCTGAGCCTGTCGAAGGATGAACCCCCGTTGCCATCCTGAGCCCGATCCTTCGTCGTCCTTCCAAGGAAGGATTCCTCAGGATGACAAAGAAAAAGGGTTCTTCACTACAACGACAGAATTTCAGGCTCACACATTGGCACAACTATATTTATTAAGGCTATAATAAACGGGTTTAAGCTTATGGACTCTGAATTCACTCTGGAGAGCTTTGATTCCATATATTCCGACTGGAAAAAGCTGCAGGACGAATCGCCAGCCGGCTCTTTTTTTTCATCTCCCGAATGGTCGAAAACCTGGTGGCAGCAGTTCGGCTCCGGCGCCGAATTGCGCCTTGGCGCCGTCAGACAACAGGGAAAAGTAACAGGAATTGCCCCGCTTCGCATAAATGGCGATGCCGCTTCCTTTATCGGCAGCAGCGACGTCTGCGATTATCTGGACTTCGTCGTTGCGCCGGGCAAAGAGGAGAGCTTCTTCAACAAGCTGCTGGATAGCCTGAAAACGAACGGTGTTCTCCGCCTGGATCTGGCGCCGCTGAGACCCGACTCCACGGTAATCAAAAGCCTGGTGGAGATTGCCCCACGGCAAGCATGGCAGGTCTCATGCTCCCGTGAAGATGTCTCCGTGGAGCTGGACTTGCCCGCTACCTGGGAGGACTATCTTAAACTGCTCTCAGGCAAGCAGCGCCACGAGCTGAAGCGCAAGCTCAGGAGACTTGACGAAGAAGGCAAACTGAAATATCGCCACAGCGCAGACGCCAGCCGGGATGACATTGATATCTTCCTGCGGCTGTTTCGGGACAGCCGGCAGGATAAAGCAGACTTCCTGACTACGCAGATGGAATCGTTCTTCCTGGCAGCGGCAAATGCCATGGCAGAGCAGGGGTTGCTAAGGCTAAACATACTGGAGCTCGATAAAAAACCCGTAGCCGCCACCATGTGCTTCGACTATAAAGATACGGTGTACCTGTACAACAGCGGATATGAACCCGATTACGGATGGCTGAGCGTGGGGGTTATTTCAAAAGCACTGTGCATCAAGGACAGCATCGAGAGGAAAAGAAAACGCTTCGATTTCCTGAAAGGTGGCGAAGCTTACAAATATCATCTCGGCGGACGGGATTTGCCGCTATACAGGTGCTCATTGAGCTACGCAGAATAGGAATGGTGGCATGATAGAAAGACTCAACATAGCCATGATTAGCATTCACAGCTGTCCTCTGGGGGTGCTGGGAGGCAGGGATACCGGGGGCATGAACGTTTACGTCCGGGAACTGGCACGGGAGATGGCTAAGAGAGGACACACCATAGACATATACACAAAGGCTCATCAACCGGAGCATGGTCCTTCAATAAACCTGGGGCAAAACGTCAGGCTTATACATCTTGAAACCGGCGCTGACGAAGACATGCCCAAACTAGCCATCTATGACTATATTCAAAGCCTTGCCTGCAGCGCGGAAGGCTTCAGAAAGTATAACCTGATGGAATATGACCTTATACACAGCCACTACTGGCTATCAGGCTTGATAGGCAAGCAACTACAGGCACTGTGGCATATCCCTCATGCCGTGATGTTCCACACGCTCGGCGCCGCTAAGAACAGCATCGGCATCGGCGCGAATGAGCCCGAACTGCGCATAAAGGGTGAGCAAGAGGTAATAGATAGCTGCCACCGCATCATCGCTTCCACGGCGAAAGAAAAAGAATACCTCATAAAGCATTACGGCGCTTCTCAGGATAAGATTGCCATAATCCCCTGCGGCGTCAACCTGGACCTGTTCAAGCCCGTAGATAAGGAAACAGCCCGGCAGGAACTGGGACTGGACCATCAAAAGGTCATACTCTTTGTGGGCAGAATCGACCCTCTGAAAGGCCTGGAGCATCTATTGGGGGCACTGACATATATAGACGGCGAGAAGCCTCCGTTGCTGATGATAGTTGGTGGCGATGAGCACAGCCAGGGGCAGGTGCAGTTGCTGCAGAGCATGGCAAAAGACCTGCGAATCGAGAAATGGGTTAGCTTTATCGGCTCTGTAGCTCAGGACAGGCTGCCGCTTTTCTACAGCGCCGCGGATATCTGTGCCATACCTTCATACTATGAAAGCTTCGGCATGGTCGCCCTGGAATCGCTCGCCTGCGGCACGCCCATAGTAGCCAGTGACGTAGGCGGCATGAGATACATGGTCAGTCAAGATGAAATGGGGCGCATAGCCAGCGACAACTCCTCCCGGCATCTGGCAGGCGCGATATCAGAGCTGCTCATCCGGGCGGAAGGCAACGAACGACACATCAAAACAAGGCGAGCCAGAATGACCGAGTTCAGCTGGGCAGCGATAGCCGACAGGATGCTACAAGAGTACAACAGCCTTCTTGGCGAGTAAACGAAACAGGCTTTTGTGCAACGCTAAACTTTATGGACAAGTTTTAAATATGTAATATATTTGGTCTGACTTACTAGAGTTCCTGTGTTTCCATCTTTGTTCCTTTGGCAACGATCCAATTCTTATTTTCGAGCACCTCAATTTGTATTGATAAATAGCCTGCGTTTTTCAGGAATACTCTAAGCTCCTCCGGTAGATGATAGGTGAAATCACCGATTCTTGCCCAGTTTGAGTTTCTTTTCTCAAACCTTTCGTCCCGGTAACATTCATTAATTAGTATCAGGGAACCGCCAGGCTTCAGTACACGGCGTATTTCCTTCAGATTATCAATCAAATTGGGCCAGAAATAATAAGATTCTACAGCTGTTGCTAGATCAAACAAATTATCGGGGAATGGCAGAGAATCTACGGAAGCATGTAATATTTCAACCCGCCCCGCATCAATAAATCTCTTATTAGTTTTAGTTGCCACTGCCACACTAACCTCAGAGTAATCGATACCATATATTTTCCCTTCCGTTGCCATTTTTGCTAAAGTGTTAACAGTTTTACCCCCACCACACCCGATATCTAGAAGCGTATCATTTTTATTTATTAATACATGATTTAATCCCCATCGAGTAACACGACTGTGGCCAATATTCATTAATCCAGCATAGAATGTGCCGAATCTTCCTGTTGGCTTCCTAGACTGCCTTACCATCTTTTCAATTAGACCCATACTGATAACCTCACTATGGATTGTGTTCCTTACCAGAATATGTGACTACACATTGCGCCCAATCGTGCGTAAATAAATTGTCCCGCACACAAATATTGCAGCCCATCTTTGTTACTTTCTTTGCCATTTCAGACCTCTGTTTGACTAAGGTGTTACGCTGTACTTAGCTCTCGTCTAGCCCTGTAGCTGAATAATATAATCGGAATTTGGATAATCGCCCAGACGACTGGTCCAAAGAGCTGTGACTCAAAACCGGACGGAGCAGCAAGCAACATATAAGTAACATGGGCTAAACATAAAGCGAATGTTATTATCGCCAGGATTATTGCTCCCAGAAAACCTGGTGCGTACTCTTTCGCACAAATCGGTATCAAAATCAAAGCAGCTATCGTCATTATGGTATGACGATGCTCTCCTATCGTTAATATATAACTTACTTTATCTCCAGCAACAAATGGAAAGCCCAGATCAAGCCCCATAAAAATCCACCAAACACTGACTACTAACCCGATGATAACCCCCAATGCGTTATTAGTTATTCTGTTTGTTTGGCTCATCTCTCACCTCCGATTGACATTCTCTAAATAATTTTAGCACCGGATAAGTCAGAATTACAGACCAGTTAATTTAACTTCTCGCTAGATTGTTAAGTTACGGGCTATTGCCATATTCCTGATCATTTTGCCATAGGATGTAAAACTTGCCGCAAAGATTAAGTGGCTAGTATTTTATAGTATTGTTTTATTGAATCGCTGCTCTGCTTTGATATTTAGCGTACCTTTAGTGTTTTTTTATTTCTTTCGTTTGAAACCTAGTAATGTAACATTAGATGTAGCTATTAAGCAAATTCCGACAATACCAACAACCATCGCAATACCTGTCGTATTTTCTCCGAGAATATCACCATCAAACATAAAGAATGCGGCTGTCAAAGCTAAAACAAGTCCTATTACCCATTGTGTAAAGAATGCCTTCTTATTCCTGATGATGGGTTGCTCTAATTTCCCTTCTTTTTGTTTTGTCCAAGCACGTAATGCTATCAAAGCTATTACTACCAATATTACAGCTATTGCAATAATCACAATCGGTATACTCTCGCTCATTTCTACTCTCCTCCGATTATTGTCTCTACTATTATACCAGTCTTCACTTCCTTAGATTTTTAAGTGGCGAGAACTTCTTATGTGCGTTCATAATATCATTAGCGTTTAGCGATTGCATATACCTTTGAGTCATTGAGAGTGTTGAGTAAAGTAACAAAATGAGTTTTTGTTAACAGCACAGAGTAGTGTGTTACTGCTAAAAATCCTGCAAATTCACAGCAGGTCAAGCGCTTCCTTGCCAGTCATGCCGACATTTATGCCAAGTTTGGTTGCCTCAGCATTTGCCTCTTTGACCACTGCGCTCAGCAGGTCATCAATCGTAGCAATGGGATTTCCACTTATGGATTTCACCCGGACCGCCGGGTAACCAAAGGCGTCCAAAGCCATCACGTCAAAGGCTCCGCAGCCTACCATTCCAATATCCGTAATTACACAGACTATATTGGCAGGTCCCAGAGGAATAATGTACCCATCCGCTTGCTTATTAGCTAATTGCACTTTCTGGTGAACCATTTTACCTCCTGTTTCTGGTAGGGTTGGGGGTGACTCAGCTGGCATTGGTGGCGCTGGTGCGCTACAGGCTGCAAGTGCGGTGGACAATAATGGAACTAAACCAATTACTACCAGACATTTTATCCATTTTCCCACTTTGTTCCCTCCTAACAGTTAATAATCATCTGTCACTTCTGCGTCAACACAACGGGCTAAGGCACCGCTTTCTCATACCACACGGTCTCTCCATGCAGTTGAAAACCCAGGGAGCGGTAAAGCGTAACAGCCGCAATGTTCTGGCTGTCTACGGTTATGTCTATGAGCTCGCGACCTTTGCTTTTAAGATGCAACAACCCCGCCCGGAGAAGTTTTCTGCCCAGGTCTCTGCCTCGATAGTCTGTGTCCACACCCAGCATATAAACCCGCCCTTTGCTCCTGCCTGTAGACGAATCCCGACCGCATTCTGACTCAGTCCAGCAATAGCCAACGGGTCTGCATTCGCTTAAAGCCAAAATCACGTCATCCGGACGGTCACCTCTGGCGCTAAGCTCCCAGGTTATATATTCAGCAGTATTTGAATTGAAACCCCAGGTGCCTGTAAAGCAGCTATTCTCAATCCAGGCAAGCAGCTCCTTCTCACCTGCACCAAGATGACGATATGCCACGCCCGAAGGTTCCACAGCCTCCAGGTTCGCCACGGAAATGTCTAACCTGAGTTCATGGAAGCGGCGGACTACCTTGAAGCCTAAATTCGATAAGAGTTCCGCCCCCGCTAAGTCAGTAGCAGGAATGCTGGCGTGGGCGACCCTGGCGCCTACATCACTTGCTCGTTTCATAGCACGACCAAAAAGCTTCTCAAGCACAACCTCTGACCTGTATGAGGAATCAACATCATACTCGATGATGACACGCCCGATGCCAGGTTCCGGCAGGACGTTCGCATAGCCGATGATTACCCCATCCACCTCAGCGAAGAAAAGGTTTTTACTGACCTCGTAGCCGGGTCTGCTGACCAGGTGAGCAAAAACCGCCCCCGCTTTGAGTCGCTCGTAGGCGGCAGCGTCCCTCGTGTCCTGCGGGTCACAGTTTCTAACTGTAATTTTGCCTTGCATCTTCAGACTGCAATTCAGCTTGTTGCGAAATGCTCCTACCAGTAACAAAAATTAATTTAGAAGCTTCGCTTTCGAGTACCTAATGGTCTATTGTAAAAGGCTGAGATTAGTTTACCACATGTATCACACCACAACATCAATAGCCGATTATCGTCGTAGGCTATGGGCTCAAAATTAAAATTTGGTGTGTCTGCTGGTGTTATTAGGGGTGCTCCACAATGTGGACATAGTGGGTGCTTCTGCATTTTACCGTCCTCCCTCAAGTCAAATTGTAGCGTCAAGTTATAGGGCGTCAAGGCATTGCGGAATCTCCCATCTAGGTTATTGACAAGTGATTACATACATGCTATCATTTGTTTGGTGGTAATCGATTAAATCGTTTACTGATAAAGTAATGATAAGAATAATAATATCAGGACAGAGAATTAAATAGGGGGTGAAATATGTTTGGTCCTAAGTATGATGAAGGTAGTGATAATATTGAGTATGACCTAGCTGAGATTGAGCGAATTGTGTTTCGGGCCGAGAAGATTGTTATTATGCCAAAATACGAAAGCTGGTTACAACGAGAGGCATTTATCCGTACCGCATATTCTTCAACCATGGTGGAAAATGCCACTATACCCGAACAGGAGATGGAGGACATAGCAAAACTGGCTCCGGTAGCCATTATACCGGAAAACCGACCAGATGTAGCCAATTACGCCGAAGCCCTCGAGTTTATAGATTTCATAGATTATTCTGAAACTGTAGTTAGTGAAGCAGTAATTCGCCAAATACATTGGCAGTTGATGAAAGGTATCAAGGATACCTCCTTAAAGCCAGGGCAATACAGAACCGAACCAAACTGGATAGAGGTTGGTGGGGTCAAGGTCTACGACCCCCCATTTCACGTGGAAGTGCCAATGTTGATGAGAGAGTTTCATGAATGGCTCGTGGCGGATGAAAAGATTAACCCAATAATTAAAGCGGGTATAGCTCATGCTCATTTGATCGCTATTCATCCTTTCATGGATGGAAACGGGCGGGCTGCTAGATTATTAGCGATATTATTACTACGAAAATATGGCTATGGGTTTCGTAAACTCCTTTCGCTGGACGGTTATTACCAGCGTAATAGGGATGCATACATCGGAGCACTACAGCGGTCATTTGGGCCAAAGTTTACCAGTGGGTATGACTTAACTCCGTGGCTTGAGTTCTTCACTCGGTCTGTGCTTATACAGGCAGGTTGGCTTGAACAGAATCTTACTGATTGGAGGATGTTTATAGATAAAGCTCACAGTGACTTCAAGCCTTTCGGGCTAAGTGATAGGCAAATAGATGGTTTAATGTATGCATTTCGAGTTGGACATATAACCCGAAAGGATTACATGGAAATTACAAAAATATCTCCGTTGACAGCTACACGAGACCTCGCTGATCTGGTTAAAAGGAACTTTCTTACACCAAAAGGTGCAGGAAGAAACCGAATATACATTTCAAAGCAACTAAAAACTACTGAGGTAGGAGAAGGGCAGCAGCAACAGTTGTTGTAACTAATGTTGCTATCAAACTAAAGCGCCCCGCCGTCCTCCAGATTGCATCAATTCAGGTAGTATCATACAATTTCATGTAAGCACCCCGCCACCGGGGATAAAAGCATGACAGAGAATCTTTACGCCATGGTGATTGCACCTCACGCCGATGATGCCGAATACGGTATAGCCGGGACAGTGGCTAAATGGACGCGTGAGGGTAAAGAGGTTATATATGTGGTATGTACCAACGGCAACAAGGGCAGCAATGACCCCCGGATGAAGCCCGAGAAACTGGCTGAAATCCGCGAGCAGGAACAGCTTGCCGCCGCCAGGCTGCTCGGGGTAAAGGAGGTCATCTTCCTGCGGCATGAAGACCAGGCTCTGGAGGACACGCCGGAGTTCAGGAAAGAAATCGTCCGCTTAATTAGAAAGTATCGACCAGAGATTGTAGCCACCAGCGACCCCTACCGGCGCTATATCTGGCACCGCGACCACCGCATCACCGGTCAGGTCGTGCTGGACGCTGTATTCCCATACGCCCGTGATTACTGGGCTTATCCTGACCTGAACGAGCAGGGACTCGAGCCTCACAAGGTTAAGGAAATCCTCTTCTGGGGCGCCGAAGAACCGAATCACTTCAGCGATATTACCGACACCTTTGAAACAAAGATGGCAGCCTTGCACTGCCACCGCAGTCAGGTGGGTCACTTCACTGGCGAATGGGATGACTTCCTCAAGCAGAGATACGAAAAATTTGCTGAAGGCAAAGGCTTCAAGCTGGCAGAGTCTTTCTACCACGTCGAGATATGGTGGTAGACCATCACGATGACAGCCAGAGAACATCGCCGCACAGTTTGGGGTGGTGCGGCTTGGAAGCAAAAATAGCAAACTCCTTCTTTTCCTTACCCAGTACCGTGGGGTCACCGTGCCCCGGGTAAACCTCGGTATCATCGGGCAAGACAAAAAGCCTGGTCTCTATGGACTTCACTATCTGCTTGAAATCAGCCGGCGTACCGGTTTTACCAGGACCGCCCGGGAAGATGGTATCTCCAGATATCAGGTACCTGCCTGCCAGAAAACAGAGACCTCCCGGGGTATGCCCGGCCGTGTGTAATACCTTGAGCTTGAGCTTACCCACTTCTACGGTGTCGCCATCATTAAGCTCGACATCCGGAGGAGACGACAAGCCTCCAGCATCCAGGGGATGAGTTGCCACGGGGACTTTGAGCTTCGCCTTTAACTCATCAAGCGCCATGATATGGTCGAAATGGTTATGGGTTATCAGTATGTATCTGGGATTGGTATTTGCCAGTTGCCTTACAATCTCCTCAGCTTCACCCGGCGCATCCACCACCACGCTGTCTAAAGTTACCTGGCATATCAGTATGTAAGCGTTGGTGCCGAAAGGGCCAAGCTCCAGCCTGATTATAGTGACTGCACTGTCCTGTACCACTTTTCCCATTGATTATTCAACTTCCGTATAGCGAACAGTTACCAACAAATGCCCCCTGTCATTCTAAGGGAGCACTTCCACGGAAGGGCGACCGAAGAATCTCGCTCAGCAAGCTCCATGAGGTTTAGATTCTTCGCTTCGCTCAGAATGACAGTAAAAAAGCTCCTCAGCAGCACGGATTAGACCAACGCTTCAGATTCTAACACCACCGATTGGTTCGGTCAACAAGAACAATCTCTACGGGCCTTTGCCAAACTAATTAGTTTTATATTTGACTAAGCTAACGTTCGTGCATTATAATAGTCTTTAGCTTATATCCTAAACGACTAGGTAAAGAAAAAAGAAGAAGGCAGAAATGGCATCATCATCGCGGCAACCCAAAGACAACAAAAACCGTGAAAAACCCGAGCGTTCTCAGCTTCACCAGCAAAGAATGAAAGCAATCGAATACGCGTTTTCTTCTCTGTTAGCGGGTTCACTGTTTTTAATCCTTTATATTACACTTCCCCTACAACTTGCAATAAGCTATCTGTTATTCGGTGTTGGTATGGCTTTGTTATTCACTGCGTTCGTATTAGTCATATTCACATGGAGAAACTCACTCGTATCAAAAGCCGGACGTTTAGTTATAGTGATACGACCCATACTCTTTACAGCATCGGTACTATCGGTTGCTGCCACGTTGACACAAATGCTTATCATATTCGGCGTCAATAGTTTTCAAGGTATATTATCAATATTGGTTGCGCTCATATTTCTCATTCTATTCATTGTTTCCTTACTGATTTCAGATATCCGCAAGTTGATTTCAAGATAATATACTCAGCGTTAAATTGAAGCGCCGGGGCACCACTTGCAAGGAGGTAACATTCTATGTCCTGCTATTTTCGTCATCTTAAGGAAATTTTCGATACGGCTGGCATCGAGGTCACTCCTGACAACAGGAAACAAATCGACCAGGCAATTCACGAAATGCTAGCTGTCACCTACAAGGACTGTCCTCAAGCATGGAAGGCGCTCAAGCAGCAGATAATCACCGATGGGCAAAAACGGCAGGAGTTTATCCGGAAGCTCAAAGCCGTGATGGACTGATTCCACATCATGTGATAAACTAGCAGAGATGTGTCAGCAGCTGTGCCATAAAAAGAATAGGGAATTCCGAAGACTGTTTCTGGCAGCATTCTTGCTCTCTATTGTACTGATATTCTCAGCCTGTAGTCCGGAGGCAACCGTACCGCCGGTGGAGCCTCCCACAAAAGAAGGAGGCACCATGCAATGGTCCAGTCCGCCACCGATGACCATAGATAAAAACAAAGAATACACAGCAACCATCAAGACCAACTTCGGAGAAATCAAAGCAGAGCTTTTCCCACAGGATGCCCCCGTTACCGTGAACAACTTCGTCTTCCTGGCGCGTAACGGTTTTTACGATGGGGTTAAGTTCCACAGGGTGGTAAAAGGCTTTGTCATCCAGGGCGGAGACCCGACAGGCACCGGCGCCGGTGGACCGGGATACAAGTTCGCCGATGAGAAAGTAACCAGGGACTATTTTACGGGCACATTAGCCATGGCTAATGCAGGACCTGATACAAACGGCAGCCAGTTTTTTATTACGCTGGCTGACCTCAGCAGCAGGCTGCCCAAGAACTACACCATATTCGGCGAGATTACTGACGGACTTGATGTTGTAAAGCAGATAGAGGCAGTGCCTGTCAAAACCTCGTCCGGCGGCGAGCTTTCCTCTCCCATAGTAGATGTCCAAATAGACACCATAACTATCGAGGAAAAATAGCCAGCATTAGCCTCACCGCCAGATGGAACAGGAAGCCAGTCAGGATTCGCTGTCCTTTTTCAGAATATAATCCCGGACAATCTCAAGGGATGCCTTGACCAGTTCTGGCTCAATGTATTTAGTTACGTCATTCCGCGTATGATACACCAGCCCCTCACCAAATTTGCTGATATCAAAACTGATGCCAGCCATATTGACAGCCTCCACGCCGAGCTTGCCGAATTCAGCGGCATCGGTGCTGCCGGCGCCGAAGGGCATAACGGCGATTCTGGCATCATAGCCCAGCGATTTGGCAATATCGACACAGTCCTTCGCCATGACACGGGAGAGCTTAACGGTGGAATTCAGGTCCTTAACCAGAAAGTGCAGGGCTTCGAGCTTGTAGAGCGTATCGATATTAAAGACATAGGTTTTGGTGCGGAGCAATTCTTTACCGTGTTTTTTGCAGAACGTCCGCGCTCCCCGGAGCCCTGCTTCTTCAGCATCGAATGAGGCTACTACCAACCGGGTATGTCGCAGTGGATTTTTGCCAGCTTTCTTAGCATCGTGAAAAAGCTTTGCCGTCTCGCTGGCAACGGCTACGGCAATCATATTATCGCCGGCAGCCGGGGACACCTCTCCCGTGGTGAAAAAAGCCATGGGAATCTGGAAAATGCCGCCGACCATCAATGCCACGGCAACCCAGGCGGGAATAGAGATTTGAAACAGTGCCAGGACAGTTGCAATCAGGGCAACAAGGAAACCGAGCAGTAAAAATAGTACCCCTGCATTGATCAATCTGGCATAGTATCTGGGGAAGTGAGCCAGGAGCTGAAATACATAGGCGGCGTCATGATGGGCGCTGACCACGACCTGCTGTCTTACCTCAGCCTCAGGTTCGATAGAGCCGTAGACATTATAACCGGTAGCTCTGGGAAACAACGGGTCGAGCACTTCCCAGTAGCGGACGAACTGGGCATAAAATACAAAAATTGCCAGGGCATAAACCAGAAGCGCCGACAGCGGGAAGCCAAAATATAATAAAACCGCGCCGATAAAGTAAAGAATCACCAGCCCCGGGATATACTTCAAGAAACTCTTGGGGTGGACAGTGAAATCCTCCACCTTCACCGAATCAGGGTCACAATTCCTGATAAATTCCTCTTTTATGCGGCTGGCGGCGTTGCGGCAGGATTCCGTTCCCGCCAGGCGGTTGGGATATCGCTCTACAACCTCGTCAGTAAAACCGAAAACGCGCCGTACATGGGTTTTACTTATCTTCAAGCCAGAAGCTCCCATAACAAGCTACCGAGCCAATGTTAAAACCCTGCCGTCCAGTTGTCAACATGCTTGCAAGAATAAGCGTACTGGCTTACACTTAAGAGGCCATCACCAGGAAGCAGCAAACACTGAAAATATACAGTTGCTGGGAACGAAGAGAACCTAGATGGAAATATACACAATCACGCCGAATCTGAGGCTTCTAAATCTTCAGCCGCCGATACCTGGATACGGGAAATTCATAGGCGACTATCTGTTCTGCGGCGAAAAAAATGCCATCGTAGACGTCGGGCCGAAAGCGGCCATACCCAATCTGCTCCGGGCTTTAACAGAGCTAGAAATCAGTCCCAGCGAAATCGACTACATCCTGCTGACCCACATACACATAGACCATGCCGGTGGGGTGGGGACGGCGCTAAGAGACATGAGCCAGGCTAAAGTCCTGGCTCACAGTCGGGCTGTCCCGCATCTGGTTGACCCAACAGCGCTGTGGCAAAATAGCCTCAAGACCCTGGGTGAGCTGGCACTCAAATACGACGAAATCGAACCGGTACCCGAGCACAGGATTATAGCCGCCACAGACCAGATGAGGCTCGACCTGGGTCATGGCTTAACGCTGGAGATATACCTTACACCGGGGCATGCCACTCACCATTTGAGCATTTTCGATAGGTTAAGCGGGGTGTTAATAGCCGGCGAAGCGGCCGGGGTCTGCATTGAGGGTAATGTCAGGCCGACAACTCCACCTCCTTTCAAACTTGAAGAGACGCTAGCTTCCATAGACAGACTCATCTCTCTCAAGCCTCAAAAACTGTGCTACGGTCACTTCGGCTGCTATGACGGCGGTGAAGAAAGACTGAAGGCTTACAGGCAAAAACTCATCGACTGGCGCAAGGCAGTCGGCGCTGCAGCCAAAGCCGGAAAAAGCCCGGAGAATATACTGACACTGCTAAGGGAAAAAGACAACAGCCTGAGCTATCTTGACCGCCTGGACAAAGACGAATATGCCCGAGAGTTCGCCTTGCTAATTAACACCATCAAAGGCTTAGCCGGGTCCGCTCAAAAGGGATAGCAGCCTTACGGTACCGAACACAACGCCTGAAAACAATCAACTGGTTAATTTTTCCAGACTAACAGCGTATACTTAAGATTTAGAAAAAGATTGCCCTGCTTTTTGCTCCGGAGATTGAAGTGATTATAAAGAACCAAAATGAGCTTGCCACTACCGAATTAAGACGCCAGGCTCTGGAAATCATCGAGGCTGGCATAGAACGTGTTCTGCCCGGAAATATCATGAAGTCAGCCGTAAACTATAATCGGGGAATCAGGTCTCTGGAGATAAATGACGCCACTTATAGCATCGCCGGGGGCAGAATTTTCGTTATCGGCGGCGGCAAGGCATCAGGACTGATGGCAGAGGTTCTGGAAGATAAAATAGGCGCGAACAACATATCCGCCGGCATCGTCAATTGCAAAAGTGGAGTACATGGAACAAAGAGGATAAAGGTAATAAAAGCCGGTCATCCCATCCCGGATGAGAAGGGCTTAAACGGTGTCAAACAAATGCTGGCTCTAAAAGACAGGCACTCCATAAACGATAACGACCTGGTTATATGCCTGATTTCCGGAGGTGGTTCGGCTCTGATGCCCTGTCCTGTCGACGGCATAGGGCTTGAAGACAAGCAAAAAACGACTGAATTGTTGCTAAAATGCGGCGCGGAAATACATGAAATCAACGCCGTAAGAAAGCACCTGTCCAGAATAAAGGGCGGCAGGCTGGCAGAGTTCTACGCGCCGACAAAAGTGGTGTCTCTGATAATATCCGACGTGATAGGGGACGACCTCGATACCATCGCCTCGGGGCCAACATATCCGGACTCTACGACCTTTCAGGACGCTTACGGCGTGCTCGAAAAATACGACCTGACCGCCAATGTTCCTAAAAGCGTTATATCGTATTTAGAAAGCGGCTGCCGCGGCGAGGTGGCAGAGACGCCAAAGAGACTAACCAATTGCTACAACCATATCATCGGCAATAATATGCTGGCTCTTAAAGCCATGTCACAAAAGGCTGAAGAGTTGGGATTTACGCCTCTTATTGTCACGGCAGAGCAGAAAGGTGATACCACTGAGGCAGCCTTTATGCGAACCAGGGAAATAATTGAGGGCAAATATCAGGGCTACAACGCCATTTTGATTGGCGGCGAGACCACGCCGAGACTGCCGGAGAATGCTGGCAAGGGTGGCAGAAATCAACACTACGCTGCAGTGTCCATGCTGGCGATGAAGGCATACCCTCGCCCCTGGCTAGCTGCCAGCGTGGGCACAGACGGCTCCGATTACCTGCCCGATGTAGCTGGAGCTATGGTGAATAACGACACCTTGCCTAAGGCTATTTCACATGGAATAGACGTTGAGCCGTACATTGAGAGGTTCGATAGCTACACGCTACTTGAAAAAATCGGCGGGGCATTAATCATAACAGGCAACACCGGAACCAATGTCAGCGATGTTATGCTGTATTTACTAGGGCGATAAGCTCTTTTCCATAAAACACACCGTAAAAGGTAAATGCTCGAAATTCTTTGTCCGGTGAGATTCTTCGTCGCTTCGCTCCTCAGAATGACAATTTAGGGACTATGGACGACAACCACGAACGACTCACTATAACAGTCAGGCCGTCATTCAATCCCGTTAAGCTTATTGTAACTCTGCCAGTAGCGCCGGAAAAGCCACTTCGGTCTCTTCACAGGCAAGCTATCCAGACTGGCACCCCATTTTCTGACCACAGTCCTGGCTTTAGTAAAGTATTTATCGACAGTGTCCTGCTCAAGCGGTACCCGACCGTTTTCTACCGAAGAAATCATCTCCTTTTCATACTTTTCTATCTCTGGCTGTATTGCGCTCAGGGCATCCGCAAAGTGCCACAATGCCTGCCGATGCAGCTTTTCACATTCCCACCAGAAAGACCGGGCATCACAACTGGCGCCACCTTCCAGATATCCGGCGGGGTTAACCGTACCAGGAAAGAAAACCGGATAGTAGGGGCTCATACACGGATTGGCAGCACCGGTTGTATAGCAAAACTGCGCTTTCTTTCCCAGACTCGCCACCATGGAACATACCGACTGACTGCGACGAATCAATTTATCGGCAGCGTGCATGCAGATAGTGCCGCCTGACTTATCAGGAGTCCAATCAGTAAGTCCGCTGTGGTCGCGGAGAATAGCCATAAAATCTGCGGTGGTCAGGGCACCTTTTTTCTGCAAAAGCATTTCGCGGGAACGTTCCTGGCGCGGTGCTCCTTTGGCGCCCCAGGTTATTATCCTGTCGGAATAACACTTGCGGAAGTTAAACTCGGCTTCGCTTTTGCAATAGCCTTTGCTAACCGCATTCTCGATTAAGCCGGGCGAGCAGGCATCGAAGTCCTTCTCCAGAGATATGACATTCGATATGCTCCAGAAATCATTAACCTTCTTCCATGCCCACCACGACCTCACGGTTTCCAGCACGTAAGCCTCCTCTACATCAGCAATCAGGAAGCTGTTCATATAGAGGAACTTCTGTCGATAGCCGTAATTGCCGCCCTGCCCGTATTTTTCCAGAAGCTCTATGATGGTCTCAAGCGCCTCTTTAGCGGTTCGGCTTCGCTCCAGAGCCAGGCGCAATAAGTCCATACCGGTGAGCCCGGTTGTATCCGGTTTTTCTCTGGTGAACAGCGCTTCATTGCCAATTGCCACACCAAAATCGTTGGCGCCCATCTCAGCGCCGAACATCCAGAACGGCTGGCAGAGCATTATCCTGGCAGTCTCAGTGACTTGCGGTATGGTCAGGTAGGTGCATTCTACCTTTTCGCCTCTTCTATGCTTCTGGCGAGGATAAATTTTTATGTTCTGAACTTCGTCAGGCTCACGGTCGCTGTTTTTGCCAAATAGAGTGGCGCCATCTCTGGTAGCCGAGCCCAGAGCTACGATAGTGTCACACATCTTTTCCCTCCCTTCGCCTTATGTTCAGTTGCCACGAGATTATCGAATACTTGCAGGTTCACCATTTATACCGTGTAAGGCAATCCATGTCAAACCAGCCGTAGCCTTGTTTCATTTATCCGCAGCGTTTATACTATAAAAGGAGGCAAAATGCCACGTTATATGAATCTGGGCAAGGTTTTTGGAGTTCCGGTTCGGCTGCACTACACCTGGTTGCCCGCACTGCTTCTAATAGTAATAGCACTGGCGCAGCAGTTCCACGGACTCTACCCGCTATGGCTCAACATCATACACGGTATAGTTGCCGCCTTCCTTTTTCTCACCTCAATATATGCCCGTGCCGTAGCCCAAAACTACGTAGCCATCAACAGAGGCATGCCGGTAAAAAGCATTACCCTGTACGTCTTCGGCGGGGTGCCCAGGATAACTGAGCAGGACACCCGCCCTGTCCCTGAACTTATCTTTGCCGCAGCCGGGCCAGTATCCAGCGTTTTGATAGCCTTCATATTTTACGCATTCTCCTTTGCCCTATCCGGCGCCGAAAACCCCATGCCCGCCGAATTCATGCAATGGCTGCTCTTTTTCAACATCATGATTGCCCTGTTTAACCTTATTCCCGCTTTTCCTTTAGACGGTGGCAGGGCACTGCGAGCCATCTTGCAGCTTACAATGAGGAGTTACAGCCGGGCAACACGAATCGCTACCTTGACCGGACAGGTCATAGGCCTTCTGCTCATAGTTATCGGTATTATAGCCATAATTCGCCCCGGCAATTTGTTTGCCGGCGTAGCCACAATCGTGTTCGGCTGGTTTCTGGCAGATGCCGCCACCACTGCCCGACGTAAGGTACTGGTACGCGATGCTCTCCGCGGCATAACAGCCCATGACATGATGACAGATGACTACACCCCGATAAAACAACAACTTACTTTTGGAGTGGTCCGGGAATATATTATCAACTCGGGGCAACACTGTTTTATAGTCATCGAGGACGGCAAACCGCAGGGAATCGTAACCCTGGGCGATATACAGATACCGGAAAAGCGCTGGGGCTCAACCCTCATCAGTGACTTAATGACGCCCGCCAGCCGGCTCAAGACAGCTCAACCTGACCAGCCAGTAGTAGACCTGTTTGAGCAGATGGAAGACTACAATATAGAACAGATACCTGTGATACAGGAAGATAAGGTAGTCGGCACGGTAACAAAAGAGCGGCTGATTCGTTTCCTAAGGGCTAGAGCCGTGCTTAGAGCCTGAAATTTCGAGTACTTTCACTTATTTGAAGCAGCCTCCGGCAATACCGAGATTTCATCAATGATTTTTCTATACCGGCTCTCCTGGTAATAGACCCTCCAGTTAGCCTCGAACCAGCGGAATGGTTTTTCAGCCCGCGACCACACCTGCGCCCTCAAGTCACGCGGGTTATCGGTCTCCCAAGATGCCTTATAGACCTCAGCCAGAGGCGTGCCGGCTATTAACTCGATTTCATAATGGCTGCGCTTCGTCCCCTCAGGCAACAATCCCTGACGATAAATTTTCCAGTCAACCCGTATATAGTTTCGTGGGGCAGCCCTGGTCTGCAGGTAAAACCGGCAATCCTCCGGATTATCCGGATTGAGCCAGCGTAATTCTTCGATGCCGGTTAAGATCGCTACTGAATCCACTAAACTGACTTCATAACGGCTCCTCAGGTCGTTTTCATAAGTCGGCGGATAATACTCCGCTATGTCCTCCCACTCCTGCCATTTTACATATGACGGATTCCAATGCCATATCCTGCTGCTTTTGCCAAGGACATCGCCAATGATATCCTGCCAGTAATCAGTCCCCAGAAGCGAGCCTGCCTTATGCTGCAAGCTACCATCCCTGGCCAGAACCGGACATTCTATTGCGCCACCGAAAATATACTGGAGAATCTCTTGTCCCATAAAATCCGCTACCGTTTCTATAGTATGAAATTCACTATGGCCATACTCGCCGTAGTAGATTACATCGGCGCCGTCAGAGTATTGGGCTGACATCGGCAAAGCGCCATCATCCATATCCCTGGGATAAGTATCAACACCGCCATAATCAAACTGAGGGCTCAATGGTGAGTTCTCGCCCGATATAAAAGCCAACCAGTGCCTGTTCTGACCTACACATTTGCCGTCTTCAGAGCTATCATAGAGCGCCACTGACATGCAAGCACCCCTGGCCCACAAAGCCGCGCGGCAAAAACTAGCAAATGACCCACCACCAGCCACAGAATACCTATCCAAACTCTTAACAGGACTATTAATAGTGACTACAAGCGCCGTCCTGTCAGCCAGGTTGCCGATATTCTTGGCTACAGTATAGAGAGCCGATTTGCCACCCATGCTATGGCCGACAAAGATTATCTTGCCCTCGCCGGGCATATACCTGTTAACGCTGTCAGCAATGTTCTGTGCCCAGGTTTCCATATCCACATCGTTCGGATAGCATCGATTCAGAGTATTGACCTTAATCTTGATGCCGGGATTTGCCTGCTCATATTTAAGGACATATGAAGGTATCTGCTCAACGATAGAATCAGATAGAAGTTGCGGACCGCAGGGGTTGCCAGCAGCCCCATGAAGAAAAACGAAATTCAGTTCCTTGACTCCACCAGTGCTCTCTGCGGCTGAGCTAACTGAGCCAGAAAAGCCAAGCTGCAGACACAGCACAATTGCCAGCACAATCGATAATCTCTTCATAATCTGACCACTCATTGCAATACCGGCAATCGCTTAAACCAACGGTACAACTAAAAGGATAACACATGTCCCACCAATATTTCATGTCCGATGAGATGAATTCGAAAATAACAGCCCAGCTCACAAAGTGGAAATAGCAATCAAATATATGGTTTTTTTCTAGTTATTTACTCATATGAACTTGATTCTTTCCCCTAAAAGCCACCAACCTTTTTTGGGGGTAACAGCACATCTTTGAGCGAAATTACGCATTAAGCCAAGCTACGAAAGGAAAGTCGTGTTCGTTCTATGCAGGAAATTAGCCAAAAAGTAGACTCCGAGAGTTGTGGAGCTTCACGCTCTTCTATAAATACCGAGCACCTCATAGGCCGATGGAATGCCATGCCCTCTCGCCACCTCCACCGGGTCAAATTCGGTAACCTGCCATTTCCCACCCCAACCCATCTCTTTCGCCGCTAAAAAGAAATGCGACATGGCAATGCCTACGTCCAGTCGATAGTAATGCTTTCCATCCCTAACACTGCTATATTTACCACTGGCATCGGCTACGGCTATTATCTCCGTCTGACCGACCAGAAAGCGCCACGGTTGAGCGTTAACCCAGGACGGTGCCAAACGGGCACATTCCAGCGCCTCAAGAAGCTCACCATCCTGGGTCTCAAGCGGCGAGCCCCACTCAGAGCCAAAGGCTATTTGCTTCAGCAGCTTCCTGCGACCAAAATTCACCGCCCCCAGCTCGACCAGGTCATGCGTCATTCGACCATAAAACGAGGTATCAGGATAGCCAATCGGAGTCAATGCTATAACACGCTCATTCTTTCCCAACCTCACGAGGTCGCCGATACGCTCCTCAGTGAACAAGCCGCCTATCCAGCAGGTGCCGAGACCTTGCTTGGTGGCAAAGAGTATCATCTGCTCCATGCGGAAGCCCATGTTCAACATGAACGACGGCTTTTCCTCCGATGTGGCTATGATAAAGTGCGGCGACGAGCCGAAGAGAAACCGCGCGCCAGTTAAATAGGTCATCCGCTCCGCCACCTGCCTGCCCTCCCTAATGAGATGGAAACGAATTACGATACCAGCGTCCAGAGCCACGGAGTTTTCACCGAATTCGACCACAGACTGCAAGATTTCGCCCGGTACAGGCCGTGGCTCGTAGTGACGTACGCTGATTCGTCGACGGATGACCTCACGGATATTCACGGGTTTCCCTCACGAGACAGCAATCCGTTCCTACGGTGTCATTGTGAAGAGCACAGCGACGAAGCAATCTCTGAGATTGCCACGCTTCGCTCGCAATGACACAACAAACGTAGCTGCGACCTTTAAAGGTCGCAGCAGGCGAGGCTAAAGCCTTGCCCCTTCACCCTCACCATAATCCTCTCCCATCAAGGGAGAGGACTTGTGGCTAGCTAAAACAGATTCACTTTCTGTGATTTACCGTCTTTATCGATGTGCTCGATGGCAATAGGGAAGCCTCTACCGGCAGCAGCCTTCACTTTGGTCTTGGCGAGTCCGAGCAGGTCCATAGGATTGACACAAGCCTCAGGCGGCAAGATACCTTTTTCGGTAATCTTTCCGGTGCCCATAAGTATGGCACCTATGGCTG